>Ga0307934_1000051_pt1 | contig 86131 bp, 68 predicted proteins | sample OrgLakmetageno90_FD_201838 | JGI IMG/M metagenome (GOLD analysis project Ga0307934, IMG submission 201838) | Saline water microbial communities from Organic Lake, Antarctica - #90 | ecosystem: Environmental > Aquatic > Non-marine Saline and Alkaline > Saline | place: Antarctica: Organic Lake...
ATTGCGCTGTAATTCCTCCATCACGGCGGAGGATTTATCAAGTTCTTGTTCTAAATGTTCATTTTGAATCATCATTGTTTCAGTGTCTGTGATGATGTCGGCCATGATGGACTTTAAAGTGACGTTATCGCCTGCAGCGTCAATGCGCGCACTAATCGTGCCGAGCTTGCCAGTGTAGTTTGTTGTGGCGTTGCGCACATTTTTAACCGCGCCTGTGACGGTTCTGATGGTTTCGTTGATCTCGTTACCAGTGCGAACTACAATTTCTTCGTCACGATCTTGGCTGAGATATCTTTGAAAAAGCTCGCTACAGCGGTCGGCGGTGATTTGGTAGTTATTATCAATTAAAACATCAATCGCGCGCTTGATTTCAGGCGACTGGCCAGAAAAGTAAACATACCAAACCTCAAACGCAATCGGTGTCGGTGCCAGATCCAGTTTTTTCATCCGGTTAAAGGCCGATTTAGCGTATTCAGTGGCTTGTTTATTTTGATGCGAATATTGCAATATATCGTGCCTACTCAAATTATTTTTTATGAATTTATCATGCCTGCTTTTTAAAAGACAGACGGATAATGTTGTTTTTTGTCTGTTAATAGTGTGCCGCAAAGGGGTTAATCAGCTGTTAAAAGCTTTTAGTTTTTATATGAAAATATCGATATTTTTTACATCCACTTGGTTTTGGGGTCAATTGTTTCGCTTTTGGCGTTTTTAAGCGCGTCCGGAATCTCTTCAATCGTATCCACGACCGACAAGAAAGCACGATCGGCCTCGCGCGCGAATTTTTCGTTGATTATATTGTCGATCAGCGCCAGCAGCGGTGTCCAGTAGCCTTTTAAATTCACAATAATCACAGGCTTATCGTGCAGGCCAAGCTGCCACCATGTGAAAATCTCGAAAAATTCATCCATTGTGCCAAGCCCGCCGGGCAAGATTAAAAACGCGTCCGATCGATCCACCATCATTTGCTTACGCTCATGCATCGTGTCAACCACATGTAGTTCGCTTAATTTTTCATGGGCCACTTCGATGTCGGCAATATGGCTCGGGATGATGCCGATAACGTCCGCCCCGCTTGTGAGCGCGGCATTGGCAACAATCCCCATTAAGCCGACATTTCCGCCGCCATAAACAACATTCATCTCGTTTTTGGCGAGCAAAACACCAAGCTCGTGCGCCGCTTCTTTGAAGTCGGGATCGACATTGTTGGATGATCCGCAATAAACGCAGATATTTTTGAGGGCTTTGGTCTTGATACTCACTGTGAATGTGTCCTTTATTCTTCGGCCTGTGCAGGCGCTTGGTCTTGTGGGGTGTCTGGTGGGGCGTCTTGTGGGGGAGGCGCTGGAAGCGAGAGAACGGCTTTTAAACCTTCGCTACCATACAGGATATAAAACGGATCGCAATCGCTCTGCTCAATCATGATATGTCCGCATGACAGCGGAGGTGCTTGTTGCTCTGCACCCTCCATTGCCGGTTTTGCTTCTGATTGTGGCGGCAATGTAATTTTGGCGTCTGTCCGGCAAAGGCGCGGCGTTGCGCGCTCTGTGTTATCGGTTTCGTCTTCAGCGCCGCCCTCCTCTTGCGCCATAGGCTCAATTGGTAAAGAGAGCGTGTATGTTTTGGGCTTGCCTGTTTGCGGGTTGTTGGCCATGCCGATTGTGTATTGGATGTCGGTTTTGTTGTCACCGCTGAGGCTAATGCCTGTCAAAATGAAATCATCATCGCCGTCACAATCCATATCAACCGAGAGCGGGCTGCCGGATTGCCAGTAAATATCAGGGTAGTCATTGATCATGACATTCATCCAGCGTGGGCGGGCGCCGAATTCGCGCGGCGTTTGCTGGGTTTCGCGCGCCACGATGGTGGACAGCAATAGCGCGCGCTGGCGCGTCAATTCCGCTTGGCAAGACAGCTCATAAAGGCGCTTGAGCGCGGAAACCGTCGGCAAGGATGATTCCCACACGCAATGTTCATTGCGATATTCAACCCATTTTTGCTGGGTGGCATCCATCATTTTTTGCGCGTCCGGCTCGATATTCATCAATTTGAGATCGTTATAGATCGCGTTTAATTTATCTTGCGCATTTTGATTGCGCTGGTTTAAACATTCCATCGTTTCCGCCGTAGAGCGCGCATCATCGCACAGACCTTCAATACTGGTCGGGACAAGCGTTTCTTGCGCTGTGGCAGGGGCGGCGTGCAACAAAAATGTACCGATTGCAAGTGTGAAGGTGAAACCGCGCATCGCTTTGGAAAATGAAATCATGATAACAAAAGTACCTTTTTGGATGTCTGAAATATTAATATTTGTGCCGTGCATTATTTTTATATGAGGCTTTGATATACGACAATAAAACGCATATCCTTTATAACGTAATTTACACAGGACAAACAAGTGCTTGATCGAAGCTGCCGCATTTATATTGACCCGCCCTTGAACTTTTTGGGCGCTTTGGCAGCGCGCGCGGGCTTGCGCCCGAATATGCTGACGGCGCTTGGGCTTATTTTTGGTTTCTTTTGTTTTGGCGCGCTGGTTTATGGCGCGTATTTGTGGGCGTTGTTTTTTCTGGTTTGTAGCCGCCTTTTTGATGGGCTGGACGGCACAGTGGCGCGGCTTTCAAAAACAGGGGCAACAAATCTGGGCGGCTATTACGATATTGTCGCTGATTTTATTTTTTATGGCGGCTTTGTCTTTTCTTTTGCGCTGGGCGCTGTTTTGGCAGGGGATGTGGCGCTCACGTTGCCCGCTTGTTTTTTACTGTTTTCGTTTATGGCCAGCGGCGGCTCGTTTTTGGCTTATGCCGCTATTGATGCCAAAATTAATACCGCCAATGATACAACGGTAATGAGCGCACCAAAACATCAAAACAAATCATTTCACTATGCCGCTGGCCTTTGTGAGGGAACAGAAACCATTATCTTTTTCACGCTAATGTGCTTGATGCCGCAATATTTTGCGTATCTGGCCTATGGGTTTGGCGCTTTGTGTTTTGTCACAGCGCTAGGGCGCACATTGCAGGCGCGGCAAGCATTTAAGGCGTAGTTTACGGCCTTAAGCCTTTATCAAAATTGTGCAATATTGGCGCCATTTGCCGCCAGATTACGATAGCCTTGCAAATAGAGCGCGGCGGTTAAATCCCCATGAATGATACAATTTGCGATTTCATCCAAAATGATCTGTTTGGGATGATACCCCACGCCCGTTCCAGCGGCTTTTAACATGTTCAGATCGTTCGCGCCATCGCCGATGGCGAGAATATTATCAGGCTGGAGCGTGTCAAAATCACGATAATGTTGCAAGAGTTCATATTTTGTATTGTTATCTAAAATGGGCGCTTGAACAGTGCCCTCTAACTTGTTATCAGAGATTTCCAAAACATTGCCGTGATGGGCATCAAAGCCCAGATCAGCCGCAATTTTGGCGGTGAAAACGGTGAAGCCGCCCGAGATCAAAACCGTTTTTGCGCCATGCTCTTTCATGATGTGAACAAGCGCGCGCGCGCCTTTATTCACGGTCATGGCGGCGGCGGTTTGTTCGAGCGCTTCGACGGATAAGCCCTTGAGAAGATCAACCCGCGCGGCAAGCGCCTGCGCAAAGTCAATTTCGCCGTTCATGGCGCGGGTTGTGATGGCGGCGATTTCCTCTTTTTTGCCGGCAATGTCTGCAAGCTCGTCCAGCGTTTCGCCTTGCACGATGGTGCTGTCCATATCGGCGAGCAAAAGCTTTTTACGGCGATGGTTGTGGCCGCTGATAAAGATGTCGATTTTATCGCTCTGCAAAGAATGGCGCAGTGATTTGATCCGGTCCAGATGTGGCTTTGAGGCAAGCGGGATATCGGCGGCAATGTGCATATCGAGCCAATCCGCCTCGCCCAGCGTTTGCACGTTTGAATTGGCGAGATAATCGCTGACACCTTTGATGTGTCCGGCATTGAGGGAAGATGTGGCGCTGACGAGTGTAAGATTAAACATGATTTAGGCCGCCTTTGCGTTGCTGGTTTGGTTTTTGCAATGCTCATACGCCCAGTCAAGCCACGGCGTTAAGGCTTCAAGATCGCTGGCTTCAATCGTTGCCCCGCCCCAAATCCGCAAGCCTGCAGGCGCGTCGCGATAGCTTTTAATATCAAAGGCGACATTTTCTTTTTCAAGCGCTTTGCAAAAAATGGCGATAAAATCTTGGCGCCCTTGTTCGCTTTGCGCGATAAACCAAGGGTCATTAATCGACAGGCAAATTGAAGTGGTCGAGCGCTGGGCCGGGTTTTTAGCCAAAAAGCCCGCCCATTTGCTTTTCATGACCCACCGCTCAATGGCTGATAAATTCTCTTGCGAGCGCTTTATGGTTTGTTTTAACCCGCCGATGGATTGAACCCAGTGTAGCGCGTCCAGACAATCTTCAACCGCCAGCATGGAAGGGGTGTTAATGGTCAGCCCTTCAAAAATGCCGTGGTTAATTTTGCCGCCTTTGGTCATGCGGAAAATTTTAGGCAAGGGGCGGTTTTGCGGCACAAATGATTCAAGGCGTTTCACGGCGCGCGGGCTTAATACCAGCATGCCGTGCGCGGCTTCCCCGCCCAGCACTTTTTGCCAGCTCCAGCTTGTAATATCCAGCTTGTCCCACGGCATGTCATAGGCAAACACCGCCGATGTAGCATCGCAAAATGTTAAGCCCGTGCGCTCATCCGAGATCCAGTCCCCGCTTGGCACGCGCACGCCTGATGTTGTGCCGTTCCACACAAATACGCAATCATTGTCAGGGTTTACTTTTGAAAGATCGGGCAAAGCGCCGTAATCGGCTTTTAAAATGTTGGCCTCAAGCTTTAAATGGTCGCAAATATCTTTCATCCAGTCGCCGCTAAAAGCTTCCCACGCCAAAACATCAACAGGGCGCGCCCCCAGCATCGACCATAGCGCCATTTCAATTGCGCCTGTGTCCGAAGCCGGCACGATGCCAATTAGATAATCGTGCGGAATGCCGAGAATGTCGCGGTGTAATTCGATCGCCTCTTTTAGTTTTTCTTTGCCGGGGCCACTGCGGTGCGAGCGGCCTAAAAGCGCGCCAGAAAGCGCTTCAAGCGACCAGCCGGGGCGTTTGGCACACGGGCCTGAGGAAAAATGCGGGTTTTGCGGTTTGGAGAGGGGGCGGTCAGCGCTTGTCATGATGCGGGCTTTCTTTTGTATTCAAATCTATGGTTAATTTATAATTTTTATATGTTGCAACGCAAGGGTTTCAAGCAGAATTAAATTGCGGTGTTTCTTGACATATTCCCGTAATGTCCTTTACATAGTGACATATAAAAAAAGTATAATTGATCGGGAGTTCACTATGTCTGCACCGCAAACAGATGAAACGCTACAAACGCTGGCAGAAAATTTCGAAAATCCTTCAAAGCCACTTGTGGCAAGCGGATCACGCAAGCGTGGAATGCTGACGGGCATTTTTGGTTTAGCGGCGGCGGGCATTATTGGCGCTGGGCTATGGGCGTCAAACGACCAAAGATTGCAAGAGGGCGTTGATCATAACCAAGGCTGGAAGACAGAGATGGCGCTTCAGCTTGGCGTTAATGATCGCGATATTCTCAAAAGCGCTGTTCAAAGCGCATTTGTAAATGGTGATCAGGCGCTTGCCTTACAATTGCTCGATCATGAAAATCTCACCAATCAAGATGCTGTTTCGATGCTGAATGATTCTATTGAGGATGGACAAAATGAATGGGCGCAATTTTTACTGACCCAAAATATACATTCATTCAGTGAAACAGATATGGCCCGTGTTTACTCATCGGCGCTTGTGATGGGGGCTTTTGATGTGGCTGTGAGCGCCGCTTCAAACATGAATTCAGATGAGCGCCTTATTGCGCGCACGGCCTATGCCAATTTAAGCGCGCAAGATGCCGTATCTTTGCACAGCGCAATGCCGCAAGCGCAATATAATGCAGTGTTGAGCGGCTTATTTGATATGTTATATGAGCAAACAATCAACCCGCAGGCCAGTGTGCGTGTGCAGGATGGTTTTTTGTGGGGCATGTCAGTGGGCGCTGCAATCAATTATCAAACAGCGCAGCAAAATTTTGTTCACATGCTGGTGGCACAATCTGCACAAGATTCTTCTTTCCCGTATAATTTCATAAGCGATCTGTCCAGCAGCAATGAAATGCTAAAAGCGCATTATTTTTTGCAGACAGTTGGCGACTCTTTTAATGCGCGCCAGACATTGACCCTCGCCCTTGATGAGGGACAAAGCGAAATTACCATGCTTTTGATAAATCGTTACCCTGAAGTGGCACAAGCAACAATGGCACATGCTGCGTTAAGCTTGTCACGGCTTGAAGATGTGGCGCAAAATGCTGCACAAATTGAGTTGCTCCAAAATCGTATCACAAATCTTGAAAGCGGCGGTGTTGAACTCAACCACGTTCTGGCCACGCACGCTTTTAATCCATTTTTCGTAAGCGCGCTGCCTGTGTTGGTTAACGCGGGCGCGGATGTGCAGGTCGCTCTTGATGTGGCGGCTAGCAATAATGATTTGGAAGGCGTGCGGGTTTTGATGCAGGATTTAGGGGCTGATATAACCGCTGATGATTACCGCGCTGTCAAGGCGGCGGTGAATGAGAATGCTATTTTTGTGTTGCAAGAAGCTTTGGAATGGGACAGCGCGCACAATCAAAGCCAGATGATAAATACAATCGGTGATGTTTTGCTGGTGGATGCGATTTATGATGGTAATGAGCGCGCCGCGAATATTTTAATCGAACATAACGCGCATTATTTGCTGCAAAATTGGCAAGTGACCAATATCGGCGAGATTGCCGCCACGCAAGGATATCCTGATGTGTTTGAGGCGATGGTTGATGATCGCGGCCTTGCGCTGACATTACGCAGCCCGACACAAGTTTATGCGCTTTATTATATTCAAGCGGCTGAAAACGGTCATATGGATATTTTGCAAAAAAACCTTGCCGAAGGCGTAAATATTGATAGTTGGGGCGGTCAGGCGGTTATTCGCGCCGCGCGCAACGGGCATCTCGACATTGTGCAATATTTGAGCGAACAAAGAGCCAATTTAACATTCCGTAACGGCGAAGCATTTTTTGCTGCGGTTGCGGGCGGTAACATGGAAATGGCTGATTATATCAGCACCGCCGCCCCGCAAGTGCTGTCGATGCGCGATAACACGGCGCTCAGCTATGCGTATAATGCGGCGAACAAGCCGATGTTTGAGCTGTTGCTTTCCAAAGGCGTGGTGGATTTTGCCGATGCGATGAACCGCATTATTGCTGATGATAATTTAGAATATGCTGCGCTTGTGTTTGATTATTTTGCACAAAGTGAGTCCGCCAGCCTGCCTGTTGGCGCGCTTTATGCGCTCAATCATACAAGCAGTGATGAAATGCGCGCGCTGGCACAAACTTATCCGCAAGAGAGCTGGATGCCGCAAAACATCATCAGCCAAAGCGATTTTATAAACGGCGCAACGCCGCAGCCGATCGGACCTGCACCTGCTCCTGTAGCGCCGCAGCCGTAACGTTCTTCATTCTTTTGGTCTTTTTAAACACGCTTGCGAATACATATTTGTGAGAGAAAAGCGCTATGGTGAAATAAAGGCCTTGCTCTTTTGTTGCGGTGCGTTATTTTGACCGCGTAATTATGAAATCCGCCTCCTCTGGGCGGGAAAAAAGGTGTGAAAATGACAAAAGTTCTCATTAGCGACAAAATGAACCCACTAGCGGCGGAAATTTTTGAAAAAAATGGCGTCAGTGTTGATGTGAAGCCCGGCCTATCGCCGGAAGAGTTGCTTGAAATTATCGGAGATTATGACGGGCTTGCAGTACGCTCTTCGACTTTTGTCACGCCTGAAATGCTGGATAAGGCCAAAAATCTGAAAGTGATTGGCCGCGCCGGAATCGGGATTGATAATATTGATCTGGCGGCGGCAACAAACAAAGGCGTTGTTGTGATGAACACACCGTTTGGCAATTCGATCACCACTGCCGAACACGCCATTGCGATGATGTTTTCCATGGCGCGTCAAATTCCGCAGGCCAATCAATCCACTCATGCCGGAAAATGGGAAAAGTCGCGCTTTATGGGCACGGAGCTTTACGCCAAAACGCTTGGCATTATCGGCTGCGGTAATATTGGCGCGATTGTCGCCAGCCGCGCGATTGGACTTCATATGGATGTGATTACGTTTGACCCGTTTTTATCCGATGAAAAAGCGGCCTTGATGGGCGTTGAAAAATGCAGTCTGGATGATCTCTTCGCCCGCGCTGATTTTATCACCATTCATGTCCCTAAAAATGAAAAGACGCTCGGGCTTTTGAACGAGGCGGCGTTTGCCAAAATGAAAAAAGGCGTCCGCATTATCAATTGCGCGCGCGGCGGGATTATTGATGAGGCGGCGCTGATAAAGGCGCTGGATAACGGCATTGTTGCAGGCGCGGCGCTGGATGTATTTGCGGTTGAGCCTGCCACGGATAATCCATTATTTGGGCGCGATGATGTTATTTGCACGCCGCATTTGGGGGCTTCAACCAGCGAAGCGCAGGTCAATGTCGCCATTCAGGTCGCAGAGCAAATGTCTGACTTTTTGGTCAATGGCGCGGTCACAAACGCGCTGAATATGCCTTCAATTTCCGCTGAAGATGCGCCCAAATTAAAGCCTTATATGAAACTGGCTGAGCAAATTGGTAGTTTGGCGGGTCAAATCACCCAAGATGCGATGGAGGGGATTGAGATTGAATATGAAGGTTCAGTCTCCGAGATTAACACCAAGCCGCTGACGGCTTTGATTGTGGCGCATTTGTTAAAGCCGCAGCTTGAGAGCGTGAATATGGTCAACGCTATTCATATCGCCGAAGATCGCGGCATTGAGATATCGGAAACCCGCACAGGCTCATCGCGTGATTTTAGAAGCCTGATCAGCGTGAGTGTCAAAACCAAAGAGCGCACGCATCATGTGGCGGGCACGCTCTTTACCGGCAAAGAGCCGCGCATTGTCAATATTGACGGCGTACCCGTTGAAGCCGCGCTCGCCCCGCATATGTTATATATTCGCAACGAAGACAAGCCGGGCTTGATCGGCGGTGTCGGGATGATATTGGCCGAGGCGCAGCAAAATATTGCTGATTTTCGTCTGGGGCGCGTTAAGGGCGGTGGTTCAGACAAAGTGCGTGCTGTGGCGCTGATTTCGCTTGAAAATGAAATTCCCGAAGATGTCTTTGAGAAATTGAAAACCTTGCCGCAAATCCGCCAGATTAAACGGCTTACATTCGCTTAAAAGACAATATTTTTAGGGAAAGAGGGCGCTAGCTGAACAAGCCGCTTTCATCGTCTATTTCAAGGCCTTTGCTGGCTTGTTTGGCGAAATAGCGGCGGCAGGCATTTTTGATTTCAGAGACAAGATTTTGCCCGTCTGTGCCGCCATCGCCGTGCATGCGGTTAGAGATAATGGCCGCAATGGTTGTTTTGTGCGCGTCAGTAATATCCAGCACATCTTCATCAATAGCTTCAATGGCTTCCAAAAAATTCAGCATAATATTGGCGAGTGAGCTGACCAAGGCGTAATTGAACATAAGGCCGTTGGCCTTCAGGTGCATAACAGGCACTGTGAGAGATTGTATCAGCTCTTGCTCAGGGGCGTTTTCATCAGCTTTGCGGGCTTTTTTAATCGCGGTTTCAAGCTCTTGAATATAGGCTTCGGCCATCGGGATGAAATCAACATTATTTTCATCAATTAATTTTTGTGAGCGGGAGACTTTTTCATCATCAATTAACCCTGTGCCGATTTTGGCCTGAAGCAAACGGTTGGCTTTGATAATACGGCCTTTTGAGCTTTGAAATTCCATTATCTCACCTCAATATCATCGGGATGGGTTTTGCCTTTTTTCTCGCCGTCTTCTTCACGGCGGAACGGGCCGCGAAAATTGGGCAAAACGCGGCGACGGCGATCAGGGCCAAAATAATCGGACGTATCGATAAAATCGCGCGGCTTATTAATGACATAAGCGATTCTTTTTGCCAGATCATTGGCTGAAAACGGCTTGACCAAAAATTCGGTCACACCGACATCACGCGCTTCGCCCACGCGCTGCATCGCGCTGTAGCCTGTCACCAAAACCACGGGCATCATGCGGTTGGGTGATAAGGTATTGGTGCGGATTTCGTTGGTGAAATCAATACCGTTCATCGGGCTCATATGCCAGTCGGCAATGACGATATCGGGGTTGTGCTTGCGCACCAGCTCATAGCCCTGTTCGCCATCTTCGGCGCTGTATATGTTGCCGACTTCCATGGTTTCGAGCACTGAAACAATCAGTTTGCGCATGGGGGCGGTGTCTTCAACGACAAGTATGCTTAGCTTTTTAAAATCAAAGGCCATAAATCACTATGTAAAAATTACGTCTCGAAGATGCTTGCACATTATTTTGAATATTCAGTGCCAAAACATCAACACAAACGTTATAGTGTGAGCGAAATGCTTTCAAGCGTTTTTCGGTTTGTATAAAACTTTATATGAAAATTTATAGAGATTGATACGCCCGCATAATAATTTTTTTGGCACGAATAAAAGAGGACACAGATTATGAATTTAAAGAAAAAAGAATTATGGCAGGAAAAGGCCTTTATTAACGGCCAGTGGATTGATCATAAGGGGGGTGACTATGATCGCGCCACTTTTGAAATTGTGAACCCGGCAAATGGCGAAGTGATTGCGCAGGTCGCGGATATGGATGAAAGCGATACGCAAATAGCCATTGAAGCCGCACAGGCAGCCTTTGCGCCATGGCGTGATCAGACAGCCAAAGAGCGCAGCAAGGTTTTGAAAGAATTTTACCGTTTAATCATGGATAATGTCGATGATCTGGCGCAAATTTTAACCGCCGAACAAGGCAAGCCGCTGCATGAAGCGCGCGGCGAGATCGCTTATGGTGCGGCCTATATCGAATGGTATGCCGAAGAAGCCAAGCGCGTTTATGGTGATGTTATCCCGACGCACAAAAAAGGCGCGCGCGTGTTGGCGCTGCGCCAGGCATGCGGCGTTGTCGGCGCGATTACGCCGTGGAATTTCCCGAGCGCGATGATTACGCGCAAAATTGCGCCCGCGTTGGCCGCTGGATGCTCTGTGGTGCTCAAGCCAGCTGAAGACACGCCGCTTTCCGCGCTGGCTTTAGCGGTTTTGGCCAAGGAGGCGGGCTTGCCTGATGGGCTTTTAAATATTGTGCCGTGCAGTCGCGATAACGCGCCACAAGTCGGGGCGATTCTGTGCTCACATAAAGATGTTAAAAAAATATCATTCACAGGCTCAACTGAAATCGGCAAGATTTTGATGCAGCAAAGCGCGTCGACGGTGAAGAAAGTGTCGATGGAGCTTGGGGGTAATGCGCCCTTTATTGTGTTCAAGAGCGCGGATTTGGAAGAAGCCGCCAGTGGTTTGATTGCTTGTAAGTTCCGCAATGCGGGGCAAACCTGTGTCAGCGCGAACCGGATTTACGTTCATGAAGATGTGTATGATGCGTTTTGCGCCATTGTCAGTAAAAAAATTGCTGCTATGAAGCTGGGCAAGGGTGATGAGAGCGGCGTTGATGTTGGCCCGCTGATTAATCAAAAGGGCTTTGATAAGGTGGCATCGATTGTGAAGGATGCGCTGGGGCATGGGGCAAGCATTGTGTGCGGCGGGCTTGCAGATAAAAAAGACGACACATTATTTTTCCCGCCGACTTTGCTGCGGGATATGGACGATACGATGGATGTGTCTTGCAACGAGATCTTTGGTCCTGTGGCGGCGCTGTTTAGATTTAAAGACGAGGATGATGTGGTGCGGCGCGCCAATGATACGCCGTTTGGGTTGGCATCTTATTTTTATTCACAAGATATGGCGCAGTGCTTTCGGGTTGCCGAAGCGCTTGATTATGGCATGGTCGGCGTGAACGAGCCGCTTCTGTCTGCGGAAGCCGCGCCCTTTGGCGGGGTCAAGGAATCGGGCATTGGCCGTGAAGGGTCAAAATATGGCATTGATGATTATACTGACATTAAATATGTGCTTTTAGGCGGGCTTTAAAAAGCACCGCTTCGTGGCGGCTGGTTTGTGTCTTATAGAAAGACTTTGTCATGTAGGGCAAAATAAGTTATATATTCATCGATTTTTTTAAGCAGATGGTAATACTTAGTCCTTATTATATGCATGAGAGACCGTAATACAGTGTATTTATAGAGGAATATCATAACGGATGTGCGTGAATTATTTTTCATAAAAAGTTTTTCATAATATTTGACAAATGCACTTCAGGCATGCTGTTAAAGATGACAAATTTGAATGGAATGGTAATAACAATGCTATTGACGACGTACTTATAAAGACGCGGAAATAGTGGGTGAGGAGAATATAATGAAGACTTTCGAAAACGGCTTTAGCACGCAGGTATCTAATCTGGATAGTTGCTTAATTGAAAATCCGCTAATGAATATCACGCAATCCGATATTGCTGATATGGATTTAACGCCAAACGGCATCCTTGTGGTGACGCTCAATGACGGTAGTTCAATCGTGGTCGAAAACTTCCAATCCCTTGCGGAAAGCAATATGAGCTTACAGCTTGCTGATGGGTCTGCAATGAATAGTGCCGAGATCTTCTCCTCCCTCTCCGGCGCGAACGCATTAAAGCTTGCGCAGCCAGAGGCTAACGAAACCATTTCATTCGAACTAAAAGCCGGTCAAAAATATGACGTTGACTTCAAAGGTGCGGTTAGCGAAATCATGCAAGAGGGCGGCGCTCTCTTGATTACATTTACCGATGGCGGAAAACTTGTTCTCCAAAATTTCCAAGATGCCATGCGCGATGGTGACAATATTGAATTTGTTATGAATAGTGAATTCATGACCTTAAGCGAATTTGCCAACAGCATGGAGCTGGCTGAGATCATCGAAGAAGAGATGAACGAGCAGACAGACCAGCAGACAGCACAAGCTGATGGTCAAGCCGATGGCGAAATTGATATGGCGGCTCTTGCAGAGCAGCTCGCAGGCGTTGAGCCAGCGGCTGGTGATGCTGGCGGCGGCGGCGCTGGTAGTGCCGGTGGTTTTGGTTTCCAAAGCTCGTTTGAAGCCACGCCACTTGAAACACAGTCGGCGCGAGGCCCGATTGGTGAAACAGAATTGAATTTTAATCTTCCTGAATTTCAGGATCGGGTTCTGCCGCAGCAGACTCCTGATGCCCCGCCAACACCGACACTTGATTTTGTCGATCAACAAGTCCTTGAAGATAATAGCGTTTTTGTAAGCGTTGATGCGCTGACAAATTCCGGCCCGACCGTTTTTGTCACAGTCGTCATTTCAGGCATTCCTTCTGATTGGACAGTGAACGCCAATGGCGGCACGTATGACGCGGTTGCCGGCACATGGACATCACGCGCGCCGAACGGCACAAATTTCTCCGGTGGCCCGATTTTGACGCCCCCGCTGAACAGCGATGCTGACCTTGATTTGACAGTCACAGCGACCAATACAAGCACAGTGACAACGCTTTCAAGTTCAGCTTCAGACACATTGACAATCATTGTTGATGCGGTTGCTGATGCGCCTAATTTGACAGCCAATGACGGCTCAACACTTGAAGACACGGCTGTGGATGTTGATATTCAGACAGCGCTTAACGATGTTGATAGTTCAGAAGCCATCACAGCGATCACGCTTTCAGGCGTTCCTGCAGGCTTTGCCTTGAGCGCAGGTTCACAGAACCCTGATGGCACATGGTCACTAACACAGGCTGATTTGACAGGCCTTCAAATGACATCGCCTGCCGATTATAATGGTACGGTTAATTTGAGCGTTGCCGTGACGGTTACAGAAACAAACAAAACCGATCAAGATTTTGATCTGACAAATGACACAGTGACAGTTTCAACTGATCTGGCTGTGACATGGACGCCTGTTGCTGATCCGCCAAGCCTTACAGTGAATGGCGGCGCGGGTAACCCTGTTGTTAAAGAAGACGGCAGCATTGATGTACCACTTGAGGCGGGTCTTAACCCTGTTGATTCACCGAACGCATTTTTGACGGTGACTGTCACAGGCATTCCAACCGATTGGGGCTTTAGCGTTCCTGTTGGCACATATACGCCCGGCACAGGAACAGGTACAGGCACATGGACATACCAAGTGCCTGCGGGACAGGATCTGACAACAGATTTAACATTCACACCCCCTGCGGAAAGTGATGTTGATTTGACAGGTCTGACAGTCACAGTCACTTCAACAGAGCCATCGACAGGCACAACATCCACAGTGGATGAACCGTTCAGCGTGATCGTTGATGCGGTTGCTGATGATCCGGAACTGGTTGCTGATGATGATAGCGGCATTGAAGGAACAGCGCTTGACGTTGATCTTGCCGGCACACTCGGTACAGACACAGACGGCAGTGAAGACATCACGGGATACCAGATTAGCGGTGTTCCAGACGATATTACATTCAGCGCCGGCACCAATGAAGGCGGCGGTATCTGGAGCTTTACACCAGCGCAAATCGTTGGTTTGACAGCAACACCGACAGATTCCAATTTCTCTGAGATTGTCGGCATGACAGCCACAGTCTTTACAGCCGAAACACCGACAGACGGCGAGCCTGACACTTCTGACAATACAAACAGCGCCAGCGATCCATTCACATTGACATGGACGCCCGTTGTGAACCCGCCATCAATCAGCGCCAATGGCGGTGTTGATGAGGTTTTGGTGAAAGAAGACGGCACAGTTGATGTCGCTTTAACAGCGAATTTAGGCACAAACGCCGACACAGACGAGTTTTTGACCGTCACTGTCACAGGCATTGATTCAAGCTGGGGCTTCAGCGCGCCGGTTGGCTCTTATGATGCAGGCACAGGCACATGGACATACCAAGTTCCTGCCGGCCAAAATCTTGCCACAAATCTGACATTCACGCCCCCTGCGGAAAGTGATGTTGATTTGAGCGGTTTGGTGGCAAGCGTCACATCGACGGATCCATCCGAAAGCATTACAACAGCGCCTGTCACAGACAGCTTCTTCATCACAGTTGATGCGGTTGCAGATGATCCGACATTAAACGCGACAGGTGATACGGATGCCGAAGGTACATCGCTTGATATCGACCTTGCGGGTCTTTTGGGCACTGACAGAGATGGCAGTGAAAGCATCACGGGCTATCAAATTAGCGGCGTTCCAAGCGACGTTACATTCAGTGCAGGCACAAGCTTGGGCGGTGGTTTTTGGAACTTCACACCGGCGCAAATTGCCGGATTGACAGCCACGCACGCTGACTCAAACTTTTCTGACGCCATAAACCTGACAGCGACAGTCTTCACGGCTGATACGCCGACAGACGGCGAATACGACACATCGGACAACACAAACAGCGCGACAGACACGTTCACATTGAACTGGACACCTGTGGTGAACCCGCCAGGCGTGAAGGTGAATGGCGGCATTGACGAAGTTGTTGTGAAAGAAGACGGCACAGTTGATGTGCCGCTGACAGCCACTTTAGGCACAAACGCTGACGCGGACGAATTTTTGACAGTGACTGTGACAGGCATTGATCCAAGCTGGGGCTTTAGCGTTCCTGTTGGCACATATGATGCGGGTACAGGCACATGGACATACCAAGTACCAGACGGCCAAAATCTATCAACAAATCTGACATTTACGCCCCCTGCGGAAAGTGATGTTGATTTGACAGGTTTGGTTGCCACAGTCACTTCAACAGACCCATCAGAAGATTTGACAACAGCGCCTGTGACAGACAGTTTCTTCGTCACAGTTGACGCGGTTGCCGATGACCCGACAATTGTTGCCGATGGCGACAGCGGCGTTGAAGGCGAAACGCTTGACGTTGACCTTGCTGGAACACTCGGCACAGACCAAGATGGTAGTGAAAGCATCACGGGATACCAAATTAGCGGTGTTCCGAGCGGCTTAACATTCAGTGCCGGTACAAACCAAGGTGGCGGCATCTGGAGCTTTACACCAGCGCAAATCGTTGGTTTGACAGCAACACCAACAGATTCGAACTTCTCTGAAACTGTGGGCATGACAGCGACAGTCTTTACGGTTGATACGCCGACAGACGGCGAAACAGACACATCAGACAACACAAACAGCGCCAGCGACCCGTTTACATTGAGCTGGACACCTGTTGTAAACCCACCATCAATCAGCGCCAATGGCGGTGTTGATGAGGTTTTGGTGAAAGAAGACGGCACAGTTGATGTCGCTTTAACAGCGAATTTAGGCACAAACGCCGACACAGACGAGTTTTTAACCGTTACTGTCACAGGCATTGATTCAAGCTGGGGCTTCAGCGCTCCGGTTGGCTCTTATGATGCAGGCACAGGCACATGGACATACCAAGTTCCTGCCGGCCAAAATCTTGCGACAAATCTGACATTTACACCCCCTGCGGAAAGTGATGTTGATTTGAGCGGTTTGGTGGCAAGTGTCACATCGACGGATCCATCCGAATCCATTACAACAGCGCCTGTCACAGACAGCTTCTTCATCACAGTTGATGCGGTTGCAGATGATCCGACACTCACGGCAAGCGGTGGCACTGAAGAAGAAGGCACGCCGATTGACGTTGATCTTGCTGGCGCGCTCGGTACAGACAGAGACGGTAGTGAGAGCATCACAGAATACCAGATCAGTAATGTTCCCACGGAATTTACATTTAATAACGGTACAAATTTGGGCGGTAATGTCTGGAGCTTTACACCTGCGCAAATCGTTGGCTTGCAGATGGTATCAACCGATTCGACATTTGCCGGAGCGCTGAACTTGACGGCGACCGTCTTCACAGTCGACACACCGACAGATGGCGAGTTTGACACAACCGACAACACAAACAGCGCAACAGCGCCGCTGAAAGTGATTTGGACAGATGATGATGTGCCTGAAATCACGCCGCCTGCGGCCGCTCATGTTGATGAAACATTATTTGGCCCCACGCAGACAGTGAACGGACAAATCGTTGTCTCTTATGGAGATGATGCACCAGGTGCGGTTGCCCCGACAAATGCTGGCAGCTTTAGCTTTGGCGGCTCAGCCAAGAACGGTAATCTGACCTCTGACGGTCAGGCCGTGACAGTGGCCTTAAACGGCAGCACGTACACAGGAACACGTACGGACGGCACAACCGTCTTCACACTCCAAATCAATACAAATGGCAGCTATACATTTGTCGGTAGAGAAAATCTGGATCACCAAGACAACAACGATCCGGACGACACAATCAATCTGACATTCGGCTTCGATGCGACAGATTCAGACGGCAGTGTTTCAGACGGTTCATTGACAGTGCGCTGGGACGATGATGGCCCTGTGGCACAAAACGACAGCAACACGCTCGAAGAAACAGACACAAGCGTCGGCGGTAATGTTTACGATAATGATGATATCGGCACTGATTTTACAACTGACGGTGTTGTTCAGGTTCGTTTCGGCGGCACAGTGCAAACTGTTCCCTTCGGCGGCTCAGCCACAATCCAAGGCCAGTACGGTACGCTCGTGATCGACTCACAAGGCGAATATACCTATACGCTAAATGGCAATGGTAACGGCACAGACGTGTTCACATACATGATTTGTGACACCGACCAAGACACAGACATCGCCACGCTTACCATCAAGGTAACGCCTGATGATATTCCTGTTCTGGTCACGCCTCCTGTGAAAACAGTGGACGAATCAAACATGTCACCGAACACATCGGTATCAGGCACGGTTCAAGCTGATTTCGGCGGCGATGCCCCCGGCACATTTGCCGGTAACGGTAATGCGAATTTGAACGGTTTGACTTCAAACGGCTTGCCGATCAACGTGGCTTACAGCGCTGGTGTTTACACAGGCTCAACAACAGCCGGTACAGTGTTCACACTCGCGATTAACAGCAACGGCGCATACGCCTTTAACCTTGTCGACACAGTTGACCACCCGATTGATACAAACCCCAATGATGCGGTCAATATCACATTCGGCGTGACAGCGAGCGACAGCGATAACGACTCAGCCAGCACAAACATCACAATCCGTATTTTGGATGATGGTCCGGTTGCCAATGACGATATCAACTTGTTTGATCTCGGCGGCGGCCCTGCTACGGGCAACGTTGTCACAGGCCTTAATGGCGGCGCAGGCGCGGCGGATGATTTGTCACAAGACCAGTCAAACACAGTGACCAAAGTGTCTTTTGAAGGCAATGATGTCAATGTGAACCCGACAGGCACGACAACAATCAACGGTGATTTCGGGACATTGAATATCGCTTCAAACGGTTCATACACTTACACGCTGAACCCCGGCACGCCGTCTTCACAGACAGAATATAACTTCTCTATCAACAACCCGCCCGGCGGAACAGGTGCTGGCGACATCAAAAATGTTGATATGTCATTGACCGATGTGACCAAGAAATTCACGTTCGAGATGACGGTCGAGCCAAGTGCTGAAGGCTTCGTGGTTGCTGTTAATGGCGGCCCGAACCCCAAAGGTCATGGCGGCGAGATGGCGCTTCTGTACTTTGATGCATCAGGCACAGGAACACCCGTTGTAACAGCCTATAACTACAACGGCTTGAATGTTCAAAATAGCTGGATGGATGGATCAAGCGCTTCAGGCACACAGCCTGCTGATAAGATTTTATCATCCTTAAGCGATCCTTTCGCCTTTGGTGATATCAAAGTCACAACGGATGCAAATGGCAACAAAGTGTTCAGCTTTGAAATGGATGCAGGCCTCTTGCAGGATCATGCCCCACAATATGGCAACGCTGCCGACTGGACGGGCCTTGATTTTGACACATCTGTCGGTATTTGGCTGCACCCTGTCAGCAATTTGCAAACAAGCTATGGCGCAGACGGCTTCCTGACAGATTGGGATTTCGGATCACAAAGCTTTTATGACACAAGCAACAAAACAGCGACCTCAACAACAGTATCCGTATTTGATGAACTCAAAGACTCGTTTGAATATACATTGACGGATGGTGATGGCGACACAAGCACGGCAACAATTGATTTCTGCCCGAAACAAGAGCCTGTTGATGTGTCATTGAAAGTGAACAACAACGTGAACAACGTTGAAGTCCCCGAAGATGGTACAGTGTTTGTTCCTCTCACAGCCTCCTTCACAGGCGGCGACGGTAATGAAAGCCTGACATTGACCTTGAACGGCGTTAGCCCTTCATGGAACTTGACAGGCTCTGGCTGGACAGCCAGCGCAGGCGGCACATATACGCTGACATTGCCCGCAGGCACAACCAGCTATAATGGCGGTTTCAATCTACGCCCACCGGCACAGAGCGATATTGACCTCAATAATCTCTCTGTAACAGCCAACGTAAGCGGCCCTGATGCCAGCGATAGCGACACAACCACAGATGATTTTGATGTGATTGTCGATGCGGTTGCCGACAAGCCTGACATTAGCGTCAGCAATGTCTCCGGTAACGAAGGCACTCAGATTGCTGTGAACTTGAATGGCTCGCTTGGTGTTGACAGAGATGGTAGTGAAAATATCACTGGCTATCAGGTCACAGGCGTGCCAAACGGCTTTAGCTTCAACCAAGGCACAAATAATGGTGGCGGCGTTTGGAGCTTTACACCGGCGCAAGTCAGCGGCCTGAAAATCATTTCCGGCGACGCTGGGTTTGATGGCACGTTGAATTTGACAGGCAAAGTCTTCACGACTGAAAATCCTGTGAGCGACGGCGAGTTTGACACGAGCAACAACAATAATAGTGATGCCGATAGCTTCAAAGTAACGTGGAAAGCGACAATCGATCAGCCGACGATTAAGGTCAATAATGGCGTGGATCAGGTCAAAGTTTCTGAAGATGGCAGCGTGAATGTCAATGTAAGAGCGAATCTTGGCTCAAACGCAGATTCAGACGAGTTCTTGACAGTGACTGTCACAGGCATTGGCTCAGGCTGGGGCGTCAGTGGTTCAGTTGGTAGCTATAATGCGGCAACAGGCACATGGACATACCAAGTTCCTGCGGGCCAGAATCTGAACACGAACTTGACGTTCACACCACCGGCACAAAGCGATATTGATCTGAGAGGCTTAACAGCAACAGTGGTTGCACGTGATGCTTCATCAGGCCAAACAGCGACGGCCAATGATGGCTTCTTCATCACAGTCGATGCGGTTGCCGACAAGCCTGACATTAGCGTCAGCAACGTCTCCGGTAACGAAGGCACTCAGATTGCTGTGAACTTGAATGGCTCACTTGGTGTTGACAGAGATGGCAGTGAAAATATCACTGGCTATCAGGTCACAGGCGTGCCAAACGGCTTTAGCTTCAATCAAGGCACAAATAATGGTGGCGGCGTTTGGAGCTTTACACCGGCGCAAGTCAGCGGCCTGAAAATCATTTCCGGCGACGCTGGGTTTGATGGCACGTTGAATTTGACAGGCAAAGTCTTCACGACTGAAAACCCTGTGAGCGACGGCGAGTTTGACACGAGCAACAACAATAATAGTGATGCCGATAGCTTCAAAGTAACGTGGAAAGCGACAATCGATCAGCCGACGATTAAGGTCAATAACGGCGTGGATCAGGTCAAAGTTTCTGAAGATGGCAGCGTGAATGTTAATGTAAGAGCAAATCTTGGCTCAAACGCAGACTCAGACGAGTTCTTGACAGTGACTGTGACGGGCATTGATCCGGGCTGGGGCGTGTTCTCAACCGTTGGTAATTTCAACGCGAGTACAGGCACATGGACATACCAAGTCCCTGCGGGCCAGAGTCTGAACACGAACTTGACGTTCAGACCACCGGCACAAAGCGATATTGATTTGACGGGCCTCGTGGCAACAGCGGTTGCACGTGATGCTTCATCAGGCCAAACAGCGACGGCCAATGATGGCTTCTTCATCACAGTCGATGCGGTTGCCGACAAGCCTGATATTAAGGTTTCTGATGTCTCTGGTAATGAAGGCACACAGATTGCTGTGAACTTGAATGGCTCACTTGGTGTTGACAGAGACGGTAGTGAAAATATCACTGGCTATCAGGTGACAGGCGTTCCAAACGGCTTCAGCTTCAACCAAGGCACAAATAATGGCGGCGGTACATGGAGCTTTACACCAGCGCAGGCGAATAATTTGAAGATTATTTCAAGCGACTCTGACTACACGGGAAGCTTGAGCCTGACGGGTAAAGTCTTTACGACTGAAAACCCTGTCAGTGATGGTGAGTTTAATCCGAATAACAACAACAATAGTGATGCGGATGGCTTTAAAGTTACATGGAAGCCGGATATGAACGAAGTACAGTTCATTGTTGGTGAAAATGTTGGTGACAGAGGCAGCTCGACAACACCATATCGTGTTGGTGGCGGTGATGGCACCATTGAAGGTCGCAACGGAAACGATGTTTTGATCGGCGATGTGGGTGGTTCAACCGCTCTGCCAAATGTCAATTTCAATGTGGCGTTGATGCTGGATGTCAGTGGCTCGATGGGTTCTAAAGCGAACGCGAACTCTAAATTGTCATTGTTGATTGATTCAGTTGAAAACCTGTTCCAAGACTTTAACGGCTATAATGGCGGCACAGTCAAAGTACACATCGTTCCTTTCGGCAGTAATGCTTTTGATGGCGCAACTTTTAACGTGTCAACGACAGCCGGTTTGAACGCTGCGATCAATTATTTGAACGCAATGCCTGAAGACGGCTTCACCAACTATGAAGCAGCGATGCAAAAAGGTATTACGTGGCTCTCCGGTAATCAGGGCGGCGCCAATACACAGACCATCAGCTATTTCGTTAGTGACGGTCAGCCGAACTATTACCTGAATAATAATGGCTCGCTCAACACAAACAGCAACCCTGTCACTTCAATGAACCAAATCCGTGGTACGGACGGTTCAAACGAGATCGCACAGTTAAAAGCTGTGAGTGATGAAGTCATAGGTGTCGGTATCGATATCGGTAACGGTATCTTGAATATTGACGAGATCGACTCGGATGGTAATGCGCTGAACATTGATGATGCGAATGATCTTTCCGGACAGCTCTTGCTGAACACACCGCTTGTTGATTTGGAAAATGTTGGTAATGACACAATTAATGGTGGCAACGGCAGTGACCTGATCTTTGGCGATAGTGTCAATACAGATACTTTGGCCTTGGCTAAAAATCTCGGCACAGCCGGCGGTCTTGGCTGGGAAGTGTTCGAAATTCTTGAAAGCACAGCCGGCAATGGCTGGAATCGTCAGACAACATTGAATTATATCAAAAATAATTCAGACGAGTTGTCCGAGGTGACTGTCAACAGCAAGGGTGAGAGCCGCTCAGGCGGTAACGATATCCTTAATGGCGGTGCTGGAAACGACACGATTTACGGTCAAGAAGGTAACGACACGATCGACGGCGGTGCCGGTGATGATAAATTACATGGTGACTCGGCGCAGTTGCAAAGAGATCCGGCAACCGGAAACGACACAATACGTGGCGGAGACGGTAACGACTTCATCGATGGCGGTGCCGGAAATGACGCGCTTTATGGCGATGCCGGTAACGATGTTATTTATGGCTGGACAGGCAATGACCGTATTCTTGGCGGCGCTGGGAATGACGAGCTTCTCGGTGAGTATGGTAACGACACTATCACGGGCGGCGCAGGCGCTGATCGCTTCTGGTATTTGACTTCAAGAGATGGTCAGGACAGCATTACGGACTTTAATATGTCCGAAGGCGATGCCCTGCACTTTGGTCGCTTGTTGTTCGGTAACTATAATGCTTCACAAGATGCGATTGACGATTTTGTCTTTACTTCACAATCAGGCGGCAACACGACTGTTTCTGTTGATATCAACGGTAGCGGAAACGCCGCCAACGCCAACGCTCTGGTTGTCTTGCAAGGCGTTAGCGTATCGGTGAGTGATTTGTTGAACAACAACGCATTGATTACAACGGATGAGAGCTTCCCCGCTTAGAACGCGCTTATATAAATTTATAAAAACCCCGCTTTTGAAGTGGGGTTTTTTATATTGGAAGTAGAATTTTTATTTGACATAATAATGAAAATCAATTATAACCTATGAACAGTTTACGAAACGACACAATTTTAAAAGGAATAAATTATGAGTTATGTATCAAAACAAGCAACGGCCCTAACACTAGCGGCTGTCACAGCCTTTGGTGGTATGGCTGTCAGCGCGACACCAGCCAATGCGTTCTTCGGTCTGTTTAACCCGACACAAGAGCGTGTTCAGCAATGTCTGCGTAATGATTTTCGCCGATCATGCTGTAACCTTTGGAAAAATCCACCGCGTCAATACCAAAATGGCTCAATTGTCCATGAAAGTACCCGCGATGCACTAAGACGTAATTACAGCGAACAACGCTGTGAGTCTCAAGGCGGCGGCAATGGCGGCGGCAACCCTGGTCCCGGCACTGGTGGCGGTGACAATACAGGCACGGGGCAAGGCGGCAATAATGGTGGCAACAATGGTGGCGGCAGCGATAATGGCGGTCGTGACGGCGGGCGCACAGATGCCACGCCCTATATTGTGACTGTTCCGCATGCTTTTGCATAAACGGTAAAAAAATATCTAAAAAACGGAGCTTTAAACGCTCCGTTTTTTTATGGGCTTATAAGGCTTTGGCGCGCTTTTGTCTCAATATTTTTCAGAATGCGGCCTATTCTAGGGCTTGAATTTTGTGTAAAAAAAGGCGATAAAGGACTGATTAATCGTAATTTCATTGAAATTTAATCGATCTTGATCTATAAGCTTACACAGAAATTTAAATTAACCTTATGAATAACCGCAAAGGCAAGACTATGACATATAAGGCCGCATCAATCGTTAAATTCCAAAAATGGGCTTTGACTGTTTCATTATCGACAGTGGTTGCACTCTCCAGCCCGCTGCATGCAAACGCACAAGCCCCTCTTATGATGGAAGATAACGGCGCCATATTCATGGATGCCCCGCCAGCGCCGATGCTAAATGATTTCCCATCAGTGGTTGGCGACACGCCCCGGATGCCGGCCATTAACGGCCAAGCGCTGACATTGCGCGATGCGATTGCGATCGGCATGAACACAAACCCTGAAACAGGCGTTGTACAAACCAACAGACGCGCTACGGATGAAGAATTAAACCAAGCCCGCGCGCTTTACTTGCCATCGCTTGATTTACGCGTTGATGGTGGCCTTGAGCATAGTGATGACCCCGGCACACGTGGCGGCATCGACGATGACGACGAAGAAAATTTATGGCGTTATGATGCGAGCCTGACATTGACACAAATGTTGTTTGACGGGTTTGAAACAAAATATGAAAACACACGTCAAAAAATGCGTGTTCTTTCGGCTTCAAACCGCGTTCGTGAAACAGCCGAGCTTGTCGGCCTTGCCATTACCGAGTCTTATTTGGAAGTGATGCGCCAGCGTGAAATTTTGCGCATCTCGCGCGATAACGTTGCCGACCATATCGTAATTTTGGAACAAATCGAAGACAGTGAGGGCGCAGGCCGCTCGACAAATGCTGATCTTCAACAAGCCCGCGCCCGTTTGGCCTCTGCCCGCGCGCAAGAAGCCAGCATTCGCCAAGCTTTGCGCGTTGCCGAAGCCTCTTTTATTCGTGAAGTGGGTGATGCACCGGGTGACCTCGTGATGCCGATGGTGCCGCTTGATTCAATCGCGCCTGATCTTGAGCGCGAAGTCAAAGAAGCGTTGGCACAAAGCCCCACGCTCGACATTTTTGAAGCTGATATTAAAGTTGCCGGTGCAGAGTATGAAGCCGCAAAAGCGACATTTTATCCGCAGGTTGATCTACAGCTAAACGCCCGTCAAGGCCATGATCTTAGCGGCGTTGAAGGCCGCGACACAAGCGCCTCCGCGCTGGTTGTTATGGACTGGAACTTATATCGCGGCGGCGGCGACACAGCCCGCGTGCGTGAGTTTATCAGCCGTGAAGCCCAATCAAAAGAAGCCCGCGCAGAAGCTGCGCGCGGCGTTGAGAACAATGTGCGCCAAACATGGGCGCAGATGGTTGCCGCAGGCGAGCGCGCTCGTCAGTTTACCGCGCAGGCCGATGCGAACACAGAAGTTGTAAAAGCCTATCGCGACCAGTTTGATCTGAACCGTCGTTCACTTTTGGATGTACTTGATTCACAAAACGAATTATTTGTGTCCCGTTCAAACGCTGTGAACGCGCATTTCGTTGAAATGTTTGCTGTCTACAGCTTGATGGCGCTTAAAGGTGAGTTGCTTCCGACGATGGATGTCCCTTACCCGCGCGAATCACATCCGGCGAAAATGTAGTTTGCACATCGCTGTTGCAATCTTCGTCATTTAAAAATTCGAAAAGCCTGCTATAATTTTTAGCAGGCTTTTTCACTTCCTGTTCATATTTTCCCGTTATCATCTTCCTTATGATCTTTCTCATGATCTCAATGACATAATTTTTTCAAAGGCAATGCATCGTGGCGACTCAAGACGACAATCAACCGGACGACCAACCGGACAACAAAAACAAAAACCCTAAAAACCTGATGCCAAGCGCGCAAAAGACGCTTTTTCCGGTTCAAAAGATGCGTCTAAAAAAGCGCCAGATGATGCTATGAACCAAGAAGACCCTGTAAAAAAAGCACCGAAACATACCGCGCCTGAATATGATGACACGGAATTCTCCGTGTCTGATAAGCCTTTTGAAGATACCGAATTTGACACATGGCCGCTTGAAGCGGGGCGCTTGGCGGTTGAAAGCCCGATGGTGGATTGTTTGCGCATTTTGGCGGGGCATTTTGGCCGCCGCACCAGTAATTCCTCCTTAACGGCCGGTTTGCCGATCCCCAAAACAGGCATTACACCCTCTTTGTTTATCCGCGCCGCTGAGCGCGCCGAGCTGGACGCCACGCTAGTCGAGCGTGATCTTGACGGGCTTGCGATTCATCCGATTTTGCCCTGCATTTTGATTTTGAAAAATAAACAGGCCTGCTTATTATGGGATATTCATTATCCGGCGGAAGACAAGAAAAAGCGCAAAAAAGACGCGCCGCCGCAAGATTTATCGCCGCGCTTTTTGGTTCAATTCCCCGAAGCGCCCGAAGAAAAGCGCCTCATTCCTTTAGAAGAAATGAAAGAGCATTATAGCGGTTACGCGTTTTTCTCGCGCCCGATTGCCCGCAATGATGACCGCGCCGGCCCTGCCGAAATTGACACGGCGCGCGACTGGTTCTGGGGCGCGCTCAAACAGCATGTCCGCCTATATCAAGAAGTGATCGTTGCTGCAATCATGATTAATTTATTTGCGCTGGCAAGCCCGCTTTTCATCATGAATGTTTATGATCGCGTGGTGCCGAATAATGCGTTTGATACGCTCTATGTGTTGGCAGCTGGTGTTCTCATCGTTTACATTTTTGATTTTCTTTTGAAAAATCTGCGCGCACATTTTCTGGATATTGCAGGACGCAAGGCCGATGTGAAAATTTCAGCCCAGCTTTATGAGCAAATGATGGGGATGACAATGGCCTCGCGCCCCGGTAGTGCGGGCGTTTTGGCCAGTAATATGCGCGAATTTGAAGGTCTGCGCGACTTTTTCACTTCCGCCACAATGGTCACGCTGATTGATTTGCCGTTTGTGTTCATGTTTATCGGCATTATTGCCATTATTGGCGGCTGGCTTGCGTTAGTCCCGCTGGCTGCAATCCCGCTGATTGTGATTATGGGCTTTATTTTGCAAAAGCCGATGCAAAAAATCATACGTCAATCAATGAATGAAAGCGCGCTGAAAAACGCTTTGCTTTTTGAATCGATCACAGGGCTTGAAACAATCAAAGTGCAAGCCGCTGAAGGACACGTACAGCGCCGCTGGGAAGAGCTGACCGAAAAAGCATCGCGCACAGCGGTTAAATCGCGCCGCATTTCATCATTTGCAATGAATTATGCGGTCTTTATCCAGCAAATCACCAATGTCGCGCTTGTCATTGTCGGTGTGTTTTTAATTTCTGGCGGCTCAATTTCGATGGGGGCATTGATTGCCTGCGTTATTTTATCAGGCCGCGCCTTAGCGCCGCTGGCGCAAGTAGCAAGCCTTATGATCCGCATGAACCAGTCCCGCGAAGCGTTAGAGCAGCTGGATGATTTGATGCGTAAAGATGTCGAGCGCCCCAAAGGCAAGCATTTCATCTCAAAGCCTGTGATTAAAGGCGTTGTCGAATTTAAAAATGTCGTCTTTCACTATCCCGATCAAACTGTGCCGGCGCTCAATAATATGAATTTTCATGTCCAGCCGGGCGAACGTATCGGGATTATCGGCGCGGTCGGCTCGGGCAAAACCACAATCGAGCGGCTTTTGATTAATTTATATCAGCCCGATAGTGGAAGCGTACAGATTGACGGCACAGACGTACGCCAGATTGACCCCGGCGATTTACGCCGCGCTGTGGGCGCGGTTCAACAAGATCCGCAGCTTTTTTACGGCTCGGTGCGTGAAAATATTACAATGGGGCATGAAACCGCGCCTGAGCGCGCCGTTTTGCGCGCCGCTGAAATGGCGGGGGTGATGGAGTTTTTGCGTGATTCGCAGCACGGGCTCGATACCCATGTCGGCGAGCGCGGCGAATCGCTTTCAGGTGGGCAACGCCAAGCGGTCGCCATAGCGCGCTCTCTTTTATATGATCCGCCCGTGATGATTTTGGACGAGCCGACCGCATCGATGGACCCGGCCTCTGAAAATCGTTTGCGCCTGAGATTGCAAAAACTATGCGAAGGTAAAACCACGATTTTAATCACGCATAAAGGCTCGATGCTGGGTCTGGTGGATAAATTGATTTTGATTGATCGCGGTCGTCTTGTCGCCTTTGGCCCTAAAGACGATGTCATCGCCAAATTGCAGGCGCGCCAATATGGCACGCAAGCTGAAAATACGGATATTTAATTATGAGCACACAAGATAAAGACGCGCCTAAAAAAAATTCGCCTCAAAAAGCCGAATTACGAATGGATGACGGATCATCAGGTGCGGTTTATACGCCTAAAGATGCCAATAAAAAAACAGGCAAAAAAACAGGCAAACAAACAGGCAAAAAATCAGCAAAAAGCGCGCCAAAAGATAGTGACAAAAACACCATTAATGATGCCAGCGAATGGATGCGTATTCGTGGCGACTGGGCGAAAGAGAAAATGGCGCTTGCCGAAGCGAAGGCGGATCGGTTCTTCACAACAGATGCCGAGCTTCCTTTGTCGCGTCATTTGATTTTGGTGTTTGTGACGTTATTTTTCGTTTGTTTTGTTTTATGGGCGAATTTTGCCGCGCTTGATGAAGTGACGCGCGGTGACGGGAAAGTTATTCCATCTTCCGAAATTCAGATTTTGCAAAGCCTGGAGGGCGGCATTGTCGAAGAATTTTTGGCGCGTGAAGGCGATTCTGTAAAGGCGGGCGAGATTTTAATTCGTCTGCGTGATATTCAGGCCAGCTCTGATCTGGGCGCCAATCAAAGCCGCGTTATGGGCTTGGAAGCAAAAATTCAACGCCTCAAAGCTGAAGCTGAAGGCACGGTGACGCCTGACTTTAGCGAAAGCGTCATGAGCGCCGCGCCGCAAACGGTGCAAGAAGAACTGCAGGCTTTTCGTGCCAATCGCCAAAACATCGCCAGCCAGACACAAGTACTGGAGCAACAGCTTTTACAGCGTCAACAAGAAGTGACGGGCTTGCGCCAGCGCCTTGGTGATTTGCGCGCAACCATTCGACTCTCGCGCCAAGAACGCGACATGATCGCACCTCTGGTTGAGCGTGGATCTGCGCCCAAAGTTGAATTGTTACAATTAGAGCGCGGCATTCAAGAGCGCCAAACCGAACTCAATAGCGTCAGCGCTTCATTAACGCAGGCACAAAGCGCGGTCAATGAGGCCGAAGCGCGTAAAAAAGAGTTAATCGATTCAGGCAAAGCACAAGCCCAGACAGAACTGGCCGTGACAATGCTGGAACGCAACGCCATTCGCGAGACATTAAGCGGCCTGCAAGACCGCAAAGTGCGCACCGATATCCGCTCGCCCGTTGACGGCACAATCAAGGATTTGCTGGTCAATACGGTCGGCGGCGTTGTTCAGCCGGGGCAGGATTTGGTCGAAATTGTCCCCAGTGATGATCAATTGATTATTGAAGCGCGTATTCGCCCTGCCGATATTGCTTTCTTGCACCCCGGTCAAGCCGCTGTGGTCAAAATTACCGCCTATGATTTTTCGATCTATGGCGGGTTGAAAGGCCAGTTGATTGATATCTCAGCTGATACACTCACCAACGAGCAGGGCGAGACATTCTTCCGTGTCCGTATTTTGACGGATAAAAACTATCTCAACCGTAACGGCGAGATGTTGCAGATTATCCCTGGTATGGTGGCATCGGTTGATATTTTGACGGGCGAGAAAACCGTGATGGAATATATCCTCAAGCCGCTGGTGAAAACGCTGGATAACGCGATGAATGAGCGCTAAGGCGCTTTTTCATACGATTTTGCGGCTCAAAACAACGTTCTGTGTGAAATCCCTTGAAAAAGGGGCGTGATTCGTATTGATATAGATGGGCATAGCACTGTTATGCGACATGAAATATGATGAAAGCGGAACAAATAAATGACGGCGAACGCAATGACAGCTTCTGAAAAGATAACCATGACATTTCCTGATGGTAACACGCGCAGTTTTGAGAGCGGCGTGACGGGTCTGGAAATTGCGGAATCGATTGCCAAATCGCTCGCTAAAGCCTCGATTGCCATTGAAGTGGATGGCGAAATGATGGATTTATCGCGCGCCCTCTCGCGCTCGGCCAATATCCGCCTGATTCGCCGCGAAGATGAAGAAGCGCTAGAGATGATCCGCCATGATGCCGCGCATGTGATGGCCGAAGCGGTTCAGAGCTTGTTCCCCGGCACGCAAGTCACGATTGGCCCCTCGATCGAAAACGGATTTTACTATGATTTTGGCCGCAACCAGCCTTTTTCAACCGAAGATTTGGCCGCCATTGAAAAGAAAATGGCGCAGATTATTGCGCGCGGCGATAAATTTGTGCGCGAAGTGTGGCCGCGCGATACAGCGATTGCCTATTTCAAAGACAAAGGCGAATATTTCAAAGCCGAGCTGATCGAAGATTTGCCCGAAAGCGAAGATATCAGTATTTATCGCCAAGGCGAATGGCTTGATTTATGCCGTGGCCCGCATATGCCCAGCACCAAACAGATCGGCACAGCGATCAAGCTGATGAGCGTAGCGGGCGCCTATTGGCGCGGCGATTCAAACAAAGCCATGCTCACGCGCATTTACGGCACGGCATGGCGCACGCAAGACGAGCTTGACGCTTATTTGCATATGTTAGAAGAGGCTGAAAAGCGTGATCACCGCAAGCTTGGCAAAGAAATGGATTTATTTCATTTTCAGCAAGAAGCGATGGGTTCTGTGTTTTGGCATCCAAAGGGTTTTAGCATTTATAACCAGATGGAAAGCTATATCCGTCGCCGCACGGTGAATGGCGGCTATAAAGAAATTAAAACGCCGCAACTCATTGATAATAAATTATGGGAAAAATCAGGCCACTGGGGTAAATATCGTGAGAATATGTTTGTCGTGCCTGATGAAGTGCCCAACACGGAAGATGATGGCCCCGTTGTCAGTGATAAGGCGTTTGACAAATTAATGGCGCTCAAGCCAATGAACTGCCCTGCGCACGTACAGGTGTTTAATCAAGGCATTAAAAGCTATCGCGATTTGCCGATTCGCTATGCCGAGTTTGGCTGTTGCCATCGCAACGAGCCGCACGGCGCGCTACACGGGCTGATGCGGGTGCGTCAATTCACCCAAGATGATGGGCATATTTTCTGCCGTGAAGATCAAATCACGGATGAAGCGGTCGGATTTTGTAATTTGTTGAAAAATATCTATAGCGATCTTGGCTTTGATGATGTCCGCGTTGCGCTTTCGCTGCGCCCTGATATGCGGGTGGGCGATGATGCGCTGTGGGATAAAGCCGAAGAGGGTTTGCGCAAAGCGCTGGTAAAAACCGGCCTTGAATTTAGCGAAGAAGAAGGCGAAGGCGCATTTTACGGCCCTAAAATTGATTATCAGGTGCGCGATGCGATTGGCCGCACGTGGCAATGTGGCACGCTTCAACTTGATTTTAACCTGCCGCAGCGCCTTGATGCAACTTATATCGGCGAAGACGGTAGCCGTCACCACCCTGTGATGCTGCACCGCGCGGTTTTAGGCTCGCTGGAGCGTTTTATCGGTGTAATGATTGAAAGTTATGCCGGCAAGCTTCCTTTATGGCTCAGCCCCGTGCAGTGCGTTGTGGCGACAGTGACGGATGAGGCCGATGATTATGCGCAGGAGATTTATCAAAAACTGAAGGATGCGGGTTTGCGCCCTGAACTGGATGTGCGCAACGAGAAAATCAGCTATAAAGTGCGTGAACATTCTGTGGCCAAAGTACCGGTGATGTTTGTTGTTGGCAAACGCGAAGCCGAAGAAAAGAGCGTGGCGATCCGCCGTCTTGGCTCACAAGCGCAAGATGTGCAAAAGCTTGATGAGGCGCTTGTGGCGCTGATAAACGAGTGTCAGCCGCCATTTTAATGAAATATCAACCCAAAACCACGATCATAGAGGTATGATATCGCAAAGAGTCTTGAATTTTTTTCGATTTCAGCATAGATGTATAAGAGTAATTTTTAACAATTTGAGGAGACTTCACCATCGCTAAACCACCTTACCCGCCGCGCCGGGACCCAAGAGCCAATGACGGCCCCGCTATCAACGAACAAATTAAATCCCTAAAAGTGCGCCTTGTTGGCGCGGATGGTGAAATGCTGGGGGTTGTTAATCTTGACGAAGCTCTACGCGCCGCCGAAGATGTCGGTCTTGATTTGGTTGAAGTGTCCCCCGGTGCAGAGCCACCTGTCTGTAAAATTCTAGATTACGGCAAATATAAATACGAACTCCAGAAAAAAGCCAACGAAGCCCGCAAAAAGCAAAAAACGGTTGATGTTAAAGAGGTGAAAATTCGCCCTGGCATTGAAAAGCATGATTATGACGTCAAAATGCGTAATGCGCGCCGCTTTTTAGAAGGTGGCGATAAGGTTAAAGTGACAATGCGTTTTCGCGGGCGTGAAATGGCGCACCAGAATTTGGGCATGGATGTTTTGAATAGAATGCGCGAAGAGCTGGCTGAAATTTCAAAGATCGAGCTTTTTCCGCGGCTTGAAGGCCGCCAGATGATTATGGTCTTGGCGCCTGAGGCAAAAAAAGTATAAGACAGCGCTCTTTTAACGGGCAGTGATAACGAATAAAAAAAGATAACGCATAAAAAAAGCCGCCCTTTGCAGAGCGGCTTTTTTTATTTGATATTATTTCAAAGACTAGATCGTGTTTTCAACCCATTCATTGAGCTGGCTTTTGGACATGCCGCCAACGCGCGTATCCACGACCTGACCACCTTTGAAAATCATGAGTGTCGGAATACCGCGCACGCCGTATTTTGTCGGGGCTTCGGGGCTGTCATCGATATTGATTTTAACGACTTTTAATTTCTCGCCCATTTCACCGGCAATTTCCTCAACAATCGGCAGCATAGCCTTACAAGGGCCGCACCATTCTGCCCAAAAATCAACCATCACAGGGCCATCGGCCTTTAAAACTTCGTTTTCAAAATTAGTGTCATTGACACTGGCTGCACTGCCCATTTCTTTTATCCTTTTGCTGTTCAAATCTTATAATCAGTATGGGTTCTTTACGATAAAAATCAAGTGGGCATCTTCATCATAAATGGCCCGTCCGTCCATAATAGATAAGCTTCGACTGTTTTCTCTTTGTATATTTCAGCGACAATGTCGCAATACGCATTCATTTGATTGATGTAAATTTGCGCCACATCGGCAACATCGCGCGGCGGTGGCCGATTGGTTTTGTAATCGACAATCATCACTTTGTCGCCACTCACAACCAGCCTGTCAATTTGGGCGCTAATCAAACGCCCTTTGACAAACCCTGTCACAGGGATCTCGGCGATAGAGTTCGCGCCAAAAAGCGCGCTGAATTCAGGCTGTGACAAAATTGCGAACACTTCACGAAAGATATCAGCGCGAATGGCGGCGGGCAGAACGCGTCCGTGCGTTTCAAGATAATGTTTGGCGGCGGCTTCGCGTTTTTCTGGCGGCAAATCAGGCAAGGTCTGCAAAAGTAAATGCGTTAAATTGCCGCGCTGGAAACGATAGGAATCAAGCGGCTGTAAAGGGGAGCGCGCGGGCGTGTCATCATTGGCAAATGGCATGGCATTGCGCATCTCCTCAGTTTGGCTTTCGCTTTGGGGATCTCGCGGGTCATTGCCAAGGCGCGAGGGGATCATCGGGCGCGGCGGGAACTGTTCGGCGGGGGCGGCTGTCAAAAGCCACGGCGGCACGGCGCTTGTGATATCTTTGTGCTTCACGGCATCTTTGGTTTTTGGCTGGCGGTCGGGGTCGGCTGTGCGCGGGTCAGCGATATAATGGATGATGCGCTCTTGCTCGTCCATCTTGGTTTTGACTTCGTCCAGATGTGCCATCGCCGCAAGGCACTGATTGTGCCATGTCTCATCAATAGGTTTGCGATAGCCTTGATAGCCCGCAATATACAGCTGGTCTTCGGCGCGGGTCAGGGCAACATATAATAAGCGCCGATATTCTTCTTCGTATTTTTGTTCAACAACGGTTAAGGCGCTGTTGTAGTAATCGGTTGCCACCTCTTTGTTGGGCGCCCATAACGGCACATCCATCTGGCTTTTATCAGGCCAGATGAGGCGATCAATCTGGCGTGAACTTGGGCCGCGCACGGTGTCTGGCAAAATAACAATCGGCGCTTGCAAGCCTTTAGAGCCATGCACTGTCATAATGCGCACGGCTTTTCCCGCTTCCTCCATTTCACGCTTGATGGTGATGTCATTGCGCGTTTGCCAGACCATAAAATTTTGCAAGCCCGGTAGGCCTTTTTTCTCATATGAAAGCGCGTTGTTTAAACATTCATCCAAAGGGTCAAGCGCATCTTCGCCAAGGCGCTTTTGAATGGCGCGCAGACCGCTTATTTCATCGGCAGGGCATGGCACTTGTAACAAGCGATTAAAGAAATCAAACGGGCGGTCGCGCCGCGCATTGATAATCATACGCTGTAAATATTGAACGATGGCGGGTGGCGCGCGCTCTTTAACCCTGAGCCACAAAGGCCCTTTGCGGCCAATGCAATAAGCTTCAAGATCGCTGTCATTCATGCCGATTAAAGGCGATTTTAAGGCCTCCGCTAAGCTGAGATCATCATCCGGCAACAGCGCAAAGCGCGCGCAAGCAAACAAATCCATCACCGCAATCTGGTTGCCAAGAACCATTTTATCCGCCCCGCTGACAGGGATTCCGCGCTGTTTTAAGGCTTTCATTAATTGCCCGACAATGGCTGTACGCGTACGCACCAAAATCATGATATCCTGCGCTTGAACCTTGCGGTTATAGGCGGGCAAATCGGCGTTGCCGATCCAGCTTTCAATTTTTTCGGCAATGCGCGCGGCAAGCTTTGTGCTGCCGGATTGAATCTCGTGAATTTTTGTCGGTGGTTCCCACGGCGCTATCTCGGCTTTCTCGTCCGGCGTTTCAAGCGGCCATAATTCGACATGCCCTGCTTGGCCGCGCCTGTGGCTGGTGTGGGCGATGGTTTGGTCTTCCAGGCCTTGGCGCATATCTTCAGGGGCAAAGACCTGATCGACAAAACGAAGCACAGCCGCGCTGGAGCGGAACGAGGTGGAAAGCCGCACCATTTTGGCGTCCGCAATCTCTTTGAACATGTTTTGCTTGCTACGAAATTCTTCAGGAGCGGCACGCTGGAAGCTGTAAATGGATTGTTTTTGATCGCCAACGACAAAAATCGTCCGTTTAATCTCATCATGAGCGGCCATGCCATCAAAAAAATCATCGCATAATTTGGTGATAACATCCCATTGCTCAGGGCTTGTATCTTGGGCTTCATCGACCAAAATATGATCGATACCACCATCAAGCTTGAATAAAATCCATGGCGCAATAGCGGGCATTTCAAACAAAGCTTTGGTGCGCAAAATCAGATCATCGTAATCCAGAACCGATTTTTGCGCTTTTAAGGTGCTGTATTTTTGGGTCATCGCCCCGCCCAGCATCATTAAATCGCGATTGATCTGGCAAAATTGTAGATTATGTGCCTGTTTGACACGCTCAAAAACACGATTGGCTTCGTGGCGGATAATGTCTTCAAGCGCTTGATTATTGCCAGAAAATTTTGCCGTGCAGGGGTTCTTTTTAAAGTCATCATCTTTTTTTAAAAACAAGCCTTTGTAAGCATCAAATCCTTTCATGCGCCCCTCAAAATCATCATCAAGCCAGTGTTTCATGCCAAGCCCAAACTTTTGATTGGTCACCTGCGCATCATCAATCAAAGGCGCAAGGCAAGAGCGCAGCGCGTCTTCTGTTTCTTTTGAAAGCGTACAGGCTTGTTCTAAAACATCATTGATTGTGTCAGTGGGCGCAACATTATGGCGCGCGCACAAGGTCTGATAAAAGGCGCGCGCGTCTTTGGCATAGCGCGCAAGTTGCAAACGCTCGCCGCTCAGCTGTTCCAGCACTTTTTTGAATTGGTCCTCATTTTGAATAAGGGCAAGATTGCGCAAGGCTTGTGCGATGTCGTTTGAGTCTTGTCTTTTATCTTGGCTTAGGGTTTCATTAATCGCATCTTGCATAAGAGCTTTGGCTTGTGCTTCTTCAATCACTTCAAAATTCGGCGGCAGGCCCGCTTCAAGCGGAAAGCGCCCGAGCACAGATTGGCAAAAGCCGTGAATGGTCATGATTTTTAAACCGCCGGGCGTGTCGATCACTTTGGCAAAAAGCTGACGCGCGGCAACCATCTCAGCTTGTGTTGGCGGTTTGTCATTTAATTTTTCTAAAAACTCCGTAAGTTTCTCATCACTGGCCACAGCCCAGTCTGCCAGCATTTCATGAACACGGATCAACATTTCATTCGCGCCCGCTTTGGTGAAGGTCAGGCATAAAATGCGGTGCGGCGCTGTTCCCGGCGCACCGTTTGCGCGCGGTAGCATCAGGCGCAAAACACGGTCAGTGAGAACCTTGGTTTTGCCTGTGCCGGCGGAGGCATTCACGCAAACCGATTCGTTTGGCTCTGAAGCGGCGCGCTGCGCCACATCAGGCGAGATGGCGCGCACGGATTTTGCTTGATCGATTGTTTGGTTTAAAAGACCATGTTTTTGTGACTCATTTTGGCTCATGCGGCGTCCTCGCTATCATCAAGCGTAATCCATTCCTGTACGCGCGCCAGATGTGCGTAATCTTGGAATTCGGCACGCGGCGCTTTATCAGGGCGCGGTAGGCTGTAATAGGGCGTTTGATCGTCGGCAAAGACACGTACAAGGGCTTCAATGCCATCAAAAGCCTGCGCTGTAATCTCGTCCATATTGCCTTTTATGATTGTCTCAGCGCCGGGCTTGGCTTTGGAGCCGCCCATCTCCCAAAAGCCGAGATAGCCGGTTTTGCTGTGTGGCAAAAGCTGCGCGAAGCCGCCATGGTTTAAAATGATCGCCTCAAGCGTTAATTGCGGTGAAAACCCGTTTAAAATATCGGGCTGGGAAGGGCTTTGTCCGGTTTTGTAATCAATAATGGCATGCTCGTTGTCAGCATTGCCTTTGATGCGGTCAATACGGTCGGCTTTGGCGTTTAAGGTGAAGGGGGTTTGTGTGCCTTTGGCCGTGAATGTCAACGAGCCGATTGTTTCTTGTAAAGCAGGGCGGGCGAAGCCACGCCATGTTGTTTCTTTGTCAATGAACCAGCGTGCGATATTTTCAAAGCGCGGTTGCCAAAACCCCCATAAAGACGGGTTGTCTTCGCGTGGCCCCAGTATCTCTGTCATGATGTCATGACCTGTTTGAAGCAAAATTTCATAGGCAGCGGGCGGCGGCTTATCAATATTTGCGCCCATATGCTCGCGAATGAAAACTTCAAAGATTTTATGGATCAACGTGCCTTTGACAGCCGCATCATAAGGCGCATCGAGCGGATCAAGCTTGCGCAAGCCCAAAATATAGCGCGCGTACAGCGCGTACGGGTCGCGCATCCATGACTCAATGGCTGTGACATAAAGCGTGGTGGGGCGCGCCGTGAGCGGCGGCGTTGGCGCGGGGCGTGTAAAGGGCGCGGGCGCGCCTTGTGGCACATCAAGATTTTGCGCATAATGACGGTAAAGATGCGGCTGGTTCATGGGCAAAGCATCTTGACAATCCATTGCCATCAGCACGGTTTTCATCCGCGCAAACCAGCGGGCGGGGGCGGTTGGCGCGCCATCTTTCTTCATCGCGCGGGTTAAAAACACATGGCGATGGCACAGTCCTTGGGTGAAATCATGCGCGGAAAGCCCAACGCTCCGCTCAGGGCTCGGCAGGCCGAACTGCGCGCGCATCGGGCGCGACATCCACGCGTCAGGCTGGGTTTTGGGTGGCCAGATATTTTCATTGAGCCCGCCTAAAATGATCGTGTCGGCTTGTGTCATGCGCGCTTCAAGCTGGCCTAAAATGGTTAAGCGCGGATGCGTGCCATAGGCAGGGCGCACTGTGACAGGGCTCATGAGATCTGTGATGATATTGATATAGGCGCTTAAACTGACAGGCGGCATATGGGGCGCTTGTTCGCGCAAATCGGCAAAAAATGTCGCGGCGCTGCGCCCGGCTTCATCTGACCATAATGTGGCGGGCGGGCATAAGGTTTCGCTCAAGTGGAGATGAAGTTCAAGAAGCGTGGCAAATTCATGCAGCTTTGTTTCATTAGCAAGCCCGTGCAAAGGCGCGCAGGCTTCAACAAAAGCGTTCATAAAGGATGCGATATTAGGGTCAAGATTCTCTTGCTTATCAAGCTTTTTTTGAAGCTGTGTCATTGTTTTTGGTACAGGCGAACGGCGTAAAATCAACTTATCTAGAAATGTTGTGCTTTTGGCGCTATTCATGATTTCATCGTCAAAAGTCGGCGCAAACAGCCCGTGCTTCATCAGCGATAATAAAGTGCCTGCGCTGAGGTCTTTTTCACAAAGCCGCGCCGATAATTGCAGGAATATCCCTGTCGGCGTTTGCGATAGGGGCACGCCCGCACTATCGTCCAGATCAATCGCCCAGCGTTTGCAAATGGAGGAGACGCGGCGCGCCAGATCACGGTCGGGGGTGATGAGGGCGGCGGTTTTTTGCGGCGTTTGTAATGTGTCGCGTAAAATCACGGCGATGCTCATGGCTTCGTCTTGCAAACTTGGCGCCTCGATCACGGCGACATCTTCAAGGGCGCGGTGAATATGCTCTTTGAGGGCGTGATGATTTGTTAAGCTTGTCCAGTGGTGGCATGTTTGCGCTGGGCGCATCACTTCGCGGACAAAGTCGCGGCGTATGGTGTCAATTTTTTGTGCCAATTGGGGCGGGGTATCATCGTTTGATGAGGATGTTTTTTGATAGTCAGGCCAAGGGCGTACGTCTGTGCGCGCGATATCTATGCGCTGTAATAAAAGCTTCATTGTCATTTGCGGGTGCGTATCATCAAGCGCCTCCCAGCTTTCATCATCAATGCCTGCATCCAGCCCCGGCAAAATCACGCGGCCTTGCGGCATGTTTAAAATCGCTTCAAGCAAAGCGGCTGTGCCGGGGATTGAGCCTGTTGTGCCCGCGGCAATCACAGGGCCTGTTGGCGGGGTATTTTGCCAATGTCTGGCAAGGGCGACCATGAGGCGGTTGCGGCGATCGGCGGCATCAATACAGCCATGCTCTTGTAAAATAGACGGCCAGAATGCGCTGAGAATTTCTAAAAATTTGGTTGTTATTTTCCAGTGAATGGCCAGCTCTTCGGCCTGCACAAGCGCGGGTAAATCCGATAAATTAAGATTTTCAGTGTAGATCTGATCCATTAATTGCCCGAGCGCTTTGGCCAAATTCATCACGCCGTCTGCACCTTGGGCAAAGCTTTTAATTTGTAAAATACGGTTTGCCAAAATGATCTGGCGCTGTAAGGGCGACATGGCAGGGGGCAATGACAGCGCCATGTTTGCTGCGCCCGTTCCTGCCAAATTAAGATCAAGGCTTTCTTCATCGACATCGCCCAGCGGCTGAAGCGAGGGCAGTAAGAGCGGTTTGCCGTCAGTGATTTTTAAAAAACTATCACGAACAATGCGGCAGGCGCGCCGCGTCGGCAACAAAACACGGTAGCGCGCAAGCGCCATCGGGTCTGCGCCGGTTTCTTTTAAAAGCGCATTGGCAAGCGCATCGGCAAACGGCACGCCGGCGTGGATGTTATAGATGCCGTTTTTGGCTTGTATATTTGGCGATGCACTATTCATGGTCTTACAATACCCCCTCACTATACGCGCGGTTGACGGCTTCAAGATCATGGGCTGTGCTAATATGGTGCCATTGCCCTTGCGTGGTCACAGCGTCCAATTTACCCGCCGCTTCGGCTTTGTCCATAAGGTGTAAAAATGAAAAAGGCTGGTCGGGTGTGTTTTCAAAAAGGCGCGGATGGCACAGGCGGATTGAGGTGAACATATAGCGCCCTTGCTTTTCTTTATTGCGCGCGGCGATGTTGTTTTCATCGATATCATAATCGCCAACCCCTTCGGTGAGATGCATGGTTTTGATATCTTGAAGCGCAAGAACAAGATCGTGATTTTCATCATCCCATTTACTTTTCAACAGTTCTAGAATAGATGGTTTATCGTTTTCCAGCATTTCTTTCCAAAAGGCATCGCCATTAACGGCAAAGAAAGGGTTGCCTTGCAAAAGCGGCAATGCTTTTTTAATGCCAAGCCCTGTGTCGAGCAAAGTATCCTCGTTTAAAAAAGTGATACTCACATCAGTCCGCGTCGCCAGATGGTTACGGATCATGTCGCCCTTATAATGAAGATTGATGAAGATATTGCGCACGCTGCTGGCGCTTAAATGATCGATAATATGATCGATCAAGGCGCGCCCGCCGATTTGCACCATCGGTTTGGGGCAATGATCGGTGTATGGGCGCAGGCGCGTCCCTTTTCCAGCGGCTAAAATAAAGGCGTTTTCAACATTCATAATGCCCATATTAAGGCGCGATTTGAGAGCGCTGTCAAACAAGCTTTTGTTAAATGCACAGCAAGCCTGTTAAACGTCTGAAATTTTACGGCAATAGCGTTTGTCGCTATAGATATGCCGTGCTATTCTCTGGCCTGTAATAACAAAAATAACGTCGATTTTAATCGCGCGCTAAAATGAGGATATCATGACCGATAATAATTCATCCGCCAATGCAATGATTGAAGCCACGCGCGGGCGTGCGAAATTTTCCGGCCACGGCGGCGCGCTCGGCGCGGCGGGATATTTGTCCGATACGGACGATAATAATGTTAATTTTCTAGGCGTTACGGGGCAAACCGAAATCGTGAACCCGCACCAGCATGGCTATGAAAAAATTAGAATTGGCGCGGCGTGGCAGCCGATTACAGTGAAAAAACAGGGTTTTTTGGGCAAGTTGCTGAAAAAAGAACAAGAAAAAGGCGTTGATCTTGATTTGGGCTGTTTATACGAGATGAAAGACGGCACGCGCGGCTGTGTTCAGGCCTTTGGCGAGATGTTTGGCGCTTTTAACGAAGCGCCTTATCTAAGCTTATCCGGCGATGACCGCACGGGCGAAGACGACGATGATGATGATGGCGAAGACGAAATCATCATGCTCAATGGTAAAAAATGGCCGGATATCAAGCGCGTTTTGTTCTATCTCTATATTTACGAAGGCGTCAATAACTGGGCTGAAATTCAGCCGCAGGTGCAAATTCGCGTGCCAAACGAAAAGCCGATGATCGTGACGCTGCACACTTACAAATCCGAACTGCCGCTTTGTGCGGTGGCGATGCTTGAAAATGTGCGCGGCGGCATTAAAATGACCAATAACACTGAATATTACCCCGGCCACGCCGAAATGGATCGTGCGTTCGGGTTTGGCTTGAACTGGGATGACGGCAAGAAATCCTGAGATTAAGTTTTTGATTTCACATTTTTATTTCAAATAATGACACGCGTATAATGAACGGAAAAACACAATGATGAACGAAACAATTTCCTTTATCGGTCTTGAAGCTTTTATTTTGGCTTTGGGGTCTTTGGGGCTTGGCATGGTGTTGCTCATTCGCGGCGGAAACTGGACAATTGATGCCGCGATTTTTGTCGCGCGGCGCATTGGGGTGTCACCCATTTTGGTTGGGTTTACGATTGTCGCGTTTGGCACGTCTTTGCCTGAGCTGATTGTTTCGATTAACGCCAATATGAACGGTTTGCCCGGCATTGCCATCGGTAATGTGCTGGGTTCGAACATTGCCAATATTTTGTTTGTCATCGGCACAACTGCCATCATCACCAAAATTGTTGCTGACCCGAAAGAGTTTCGCTTTGATTTGATGACAATGATGCTGGCAACCTGCTTTTTGGCGGGGCTGATGCTTTATGGCGTAATTACACAGCTTGTCGGTGTTTTGATGCTGGTGGCGCTCGTAGCGCTGACATTTTGGCAATATCGCAAGGCGATCAAGAGCGATGCGCCGATACCGCCGGAAGTTGATGAGGCCGAAGATGTTTTTAAGTCTTTAAAGCCCGCTATTTTCTTTTTGATTATTGGTCTTGTTTTTATTGCGCTGGGCGCTGAATTTTTGGTGCGCGGGGCGAAGGTGACAGCCGGCATTATCGGCGTTCCGGACGCTGTGATCGGGCTGAGTATTATCGCCATCGGTACATCATTGCCCGAGCTTTCGACTTGTTTAATTGCCGCCGCGCGCAAGCAAACGGGCTTGATTTTAGGGAATATTATCGGCTCAAACTTCTTTAATATTATGATGATTATCGGCGCAACAGCGGCCTTTAAAACGATCAATATGGCCGATAGCGCGCCGCAACTTGTGACAATTGATATTTGGGTGACGCTGGCGATTAGTTTGATTTTCACGCTGATTTTGTTGTTTTACAAAAAGATCGGCCGCAAAATGGGGATTGTGTTCTTGGCCTCTTACGTTTTTTATATTGTGGCCATTTTCGGACTATATCTGATGGATAAAGGCTAAGAGCCAAACGCCAAAAGCTAAAGAAAGCCGCAGGAGAGTTTTATGACAGACGATAACAGCCGTAATGATGAGGATGATCTTCCCGAGATTGAGGAGGATCATATTAAGCCGATTGATTTTGGTGATGCGCCTGCCCCCACGTTTCCTGATGCGCGGGAACTGAAAAATACACCTGGTGACCTCTCGCGCTCAGAAGATATTTTGATGGATCAAGATATGATCCGTGAAGAGGAGGAGTTTAAACGTCAAAAAGAAGAACAAAGAAGCCGCGAGGAAGCTTTAAACAACCCCCGCCAAGCTCAGCAACTTCAAAGACACCACTCCGAAATTCGTTATTTGGACAAGGGCGAAGTCTTTGACATGATGGCAAAGACGCCCTCGCTCAAGCGCATTCAAATTGGCGCGGGCTGGGATCAGCGCTCAATCGAAGAAGAGATGATTGATGTTGATTTGAGCTTGTTTTTGCTCAACCGCGAAGGCATGACGCGCGTGGATGAAGATTTCATTTTTTACAATCAAGAAACGGGCTGTGATGGCGCGATTCAGCATGAGGGCGATAGCCGCACCGGTGCGGGCGATGGTGATGATGAAGTTGTTTTTATTGATTTTAGCGGTTTGCCTTTTGATATTTTGAGCATTGCTTTTGTTTTCTCGATCTATGATCCTGAATTTGCTGGGCATCATTTCGGCAAAATTAAAAATGCCTATATTCGCTTTGTGAACAAAGATGATGGCCACGAAATGTGCCGTTATAAATTTGATGATGAGGATATTTTGGAAGGCTCGGCTGTTTTGGCGGGGACGCTGATTCGGGAAGGGCCTAAATGGGTCGTTGAAGCGGGCTCGGAGCCATCGACGGATGGTGGTTTGGCAAAATTTGCGACAAAATACGGTATTATCGTGCGTGAATTGCAATCTACGGCGGCTGATGATCTAGATCGCCAAGGCGGTAGTAACAGCAATATTGATGAAGGTGATGTTTCTGGTAAGAATGATAAAAATGAGCAAACATTTACCGGCCACTCCCACGGCCAGCCGATGGAGGCCAGCGAAGATCAAAAGACAGATAAAATGCCCAATCAAGATGAAAGTCAGCCACAAGATAAACCTGATGATTCAAACCCGTTGGCAGAGCCGACGGGTAAATAAGCCACTTTAAAAGCCGCCTTTTTGTTTCATGTCAAGAAGCTGTGCGGCGCGGATTTTGGGCGATTTGCCGCCGCCGCTTCCGCGTTGATCGCCTTGTTTTTCTTTGATATTCAGCTCGCGCTCAATCAAATCATCAATATCAGGAACAATATCGCGTTGTAGCTCGACAATGGCGGCGCGGAAAAAATTACAGCATTTCTCCTGCCAATTATAGATTTCTTCGTCAAAAGGTTCGCCTTTGATTTTGAGATCTTTGACCTCCCACTCACCAGCCGCGGACACTTTTTTCGCCGTAATCAGGCACATTTGCTCCATTGGTGGTTTTCCCGCTGGCGGCTCGTCAGGCATCATCTGAATTTCGGCCTCAATCGTCTCACCATCAGGATCAGCGCGCACTTCGGCAGAACAAGTGATCGCTTTGTCTTCGTCATACGCAGACCACGGGCATGTCTCGTAAGAGCCAAGCAAATAGCCGACCCCGAGCACTTCCATTAATTCTTTATAAGCAACGCGCATTATAATTGGCCTGTTTGTTCAAAAACGACATTCTATACTATATTATTATACCATATCCAAAGCGTTAAAATAATTGCCCCTGATTTTTGGTGGTCTTTTTACCATCCGTTTGTTGGGCAGATGGTTTTTTTGACGGAGGTTTCGGGCTGGTCTTGCTCGCTCCTGCCACAACCGCATCTGTCTTGCCGTCTTGAAATGCAATGGTGATATTTTGCCCTGGTTGAAGCGCTTTTTGCCCCGTGACGGCTATGCCCGCCTCATCATAAACAACGCTATAGCCCCGCTTGAGAACATTAAGCGGCGAGAGCGATTCCATCATGCGATCAAGCCGCTCCAGATCGCGCTTTTTATCGGGCAAAATACGCTTTTGCACTGTCTCAAGTGATTGCGTGATATGAGCGAGCGATTGTTTTTTGTCACGCAAAAGCGAATCGGGTGTCCGCAAGCCGCCGCAAAGATGCGCCAAGATTGTCTGGCGCGTGGATATTTGCTGCTGAAGACCAGTTTGAAGCGATTGCACAACATGAGACAGCGCGCGCTTCTTATCACGCAGCAGCGCATCAGGCGTGCGCAGGCCGCCACACAGGCGCGCTAAAGTTGTTTGACGGCGAGCGATTTGCTGATGAAAATGGCTTGTCAGGCTCTGGAGAGCATAATCCAGCTTTTGCGTTTTCATCTCAAGCAGGCGCTCGGGCTTGCCAAGCCTGTTTGTAAGGGCGCTAAGGCGCTCATGCCCTTGGGTGATCGTGCGGGTGGCACTGCCGAGCAAGCGTTGCTCGTTCTCGTTAATCTGGGCAATGAGGTCAAGGCGGCGCGGCACAGCCATTTCGGCTGCCCCTGTCGGGGTCGGTGCGCGGCGGTCTGAAACGTAATCAATCAAGGTGGTGTCGGTTTCATGCCCGATGGCTGAAATTACGGGAATCTGGCTGTTTGAGACGGCGCGCACGACATTTTCTTCGTTAAAGGCCATCAAATCTTCTAGCGAGCCGCCGCCGCGCGCGACAATGAGCAAATCAGGACGCGTTAATGTGCCGGGCTTCATACCATCTTGGTGCGCGGGCAGGGCGTTAAAGCCTTCAATGGCGCGCGTGACTTGGTCTGCCGCGCCTGCGCCTTGCACCAAAACAGGCCACACCAAAACGCGGCGCGGAAAACGATCATTCAAGCGATGCATAATATCGCGCAAGACCGCGCCTGTGGGCGAGGTAATCACGCCGATTGTGTGCGGGATGAAAGGAAGCGGGCGTTTGCGCGTGGCATCAAACAAGCCTTCCGCCGCCAAACGCTTTTTGCGGTCTTCGAGCATTTTTAGCAAAGCGCCCTCGCCCGCAAGCTCCATTGATTCGATCACAAGCTGATAGTTCGATCGCGCCGGATAGGTCGTCATGCGCCCTGTGATAATCACCTCAAGACCTTCTTCTGGCTTAATCGATAGGCGCGAGAGCGTCCCTTTCCAGCAAATCACATTGATGACGGCGTTGTCGTCTTTAAGATCAGAATACATATGGCCTGAGGCAGGCAGGCTGACACGGCTGAGTTCACCCCGTACGCGTACACGCCCGAAACTGTCTTCAAGTGTCTTTTTCACCGCGCTCGCAAGGTCGGAGACGCTCAACTCTGGGATGTTGGAGCGCGGCTCTTTTGAATCGGGCGCATTATGTGGCGGCGCACCATTTGTTTGTGTTTCCGAAGTCATGAAACTTGTTTATATTACCTCTTAATAACCAAAAAAATAAAAAACCATAAGAACGGAGAGAACGGGAAATGTCCACTCACAATCTAGCTGCCTATAGTTTAAAGGATGAAGCCGCCTGTGTCGAAGATTTGATTGCGATGCTGGACTGGAATGAACAAATTCGTGACCGCGTGCAAGATAGAGCGCGCGAACTTGTCACCAAAGTGCGCGCGACAAAGCGCAAAAGCGGCGAACTGGAATCATTTTTGCAAAAATACGGCCTTGATACCGAAGAAGGCCTCGCCTTAATGACCTTGGCAGAAGCGCTATTGCGCATTCCCGATGCGCAGACCGCAAACGCCCTGATCCGCGATAAAATGGCGGCGGCAGAGTGGCTCAGCAAACAAGGCGATAGCAAAGATATGCTGGTCAAAGCCGCAGGGTTTGGCCTCTCACTCACCCGTAAAACACTCGATAGCGCGATTTCAAAACTTGGCGAGCCGATGATCCGCAAGGCCATTGTTGAAGCCATCCGCATGCTCGGGCGACAATTTGTTTTGGGGCGCACGATTGAAGAAGGGGTGAAAAACGCCCGCACTTATCATAAGCGCGGCTACCGCGTATCCTACGATATGCTCGGTGAAGGCGCGCGCACGATGAAGGATGCGGATGTTTTTTACCAAAACTATCAAGACGCGATTCGCTACATTGCCGCTGATAAAGACAGCCAAGGCCGCGCCAGCATGTCTGTCAAGCTGTCCGCGCTTTATCCGCGCTATGAAATTTGGCACAAAAAAGAGGCTGTGCCGTTTTTAACCGATCGTCTTTTGACACTGGCGCAGCTTGCCAAAGACAATCAGCTTGATTTGACGGTCGATGCCGAGGAGGTTGATCGGCTTGATATTTCGCTTGATATTATTGAAGCTGTTGCGATGCACCCATCCCTTGCAGGCTGGGACGGTTTTGGCCTGGCGGTGCAGGCCTATCAAAAGCGCGCGCCGAAATTGATTGAAGCGCTCGCCGCTATAGCGGAAAACAGCGCGCGTAAAATACAAGTACGGCTTGTCAAAGGGGCGTATTGGGATACAGAAATCAAGCGCGCGCAAATTGAGGGCTTGATGGATTATCCTGTTTATACCCGCAAAGCCAACACGGATGTGTGTTTTTTGGCTTGTGCCAAGGCGCTTTTAGAGCGGCGCGATGTGTTTTACCCAATGCTGGCAACCCATAACGCGCACAGCATTGCCGCGATCATGGAAATGGCGGGCAATGACCGTAGCGGCTTTGAATTTCAGCGGCTGCACGGCATGGGCGAAACGCTTCATGACACTGTGATTAAGGATTCACTGGCTACAGTCAGCCTTTATGCGCCTTGTGGCTCGCACGAAGAATTATTGCCTTACTTGGTGCGCAGATTGCTTGAAAATGGCGCAAGCACATCATTTGTCCATCAAATTATGGATGAATCCGTGCCGATTGAAACCATTATCGCCGACCCTGTTGAAGATGCCAAAGCGCACCCATCAAAGCGCCACAGCAAAATTCCGCTTCCCGCACATATCTATGGTGCAGGGCGCGTGAATGCGGTTGGGCATGATTTACGCGAGGAAAATATATTCACCGATCTGTTAAACGATATCGGCAGTGCTTTTGCTGCCGACACGCTGAGCGCCGCGCCAATGATTGGCGGGCAAGCTTTAAGGCAAGGCGCGCCGCGCGACATTTATAACCCTGCAAAGCACGATCAAAAGATCGGCGTTGTTCATGACGCGCAGGCCGATATGGTCGATCATGCGTTTGAAGTGGCGCGACTGGGATATCGCACATGGTCGCAAAAAGCGACAAAGTCGCGATCAGATACTTTAGAGCGGCTAGGTGATTTGATCGAAGAGCATCATGTGAAGCTTTTGATGTATTGTATGTTCGAAGCAGGAAAAACTTTGCCTGATGCGCAAGCAGAACTGCGCGAAGCAGTGGATTTTTGCCGTTATTACGCCATGCGCGGCGCAGTTGATTTTGCCGAAGATGGCACGCTTTTGCCCGGACCAACGGGCGAGCGCAATGTGCTGACGATGCAAGGGCGCGGCGTGTTTGTCTGTATCAGCCCGTGGAATTTCCCGCTGGCGATTTTCACAGGCCAAATTGCCGCCGCGCTTATGGCAGGCAATGCCGTAATTGCAAAACCGGCGCCGCAAACCTCTCTCGTGGCGGGCTTTATGTGTGAACTGATCCATCAGGCGGGCGTTCCTGCGGAGGCGTTTACCTTAATGCCGGGCGGCAATGATATTGGTGCGGCGCTGGTGGCGCACAAAGATGTGGCGGGCGTTGCTTTTACAGGTTCAACCAAGGCGGCGCGGCTCATTAATCGCGCTTTGGCGGCCAAAGACAGCGCGATTGTACCGCTGATTGCCGAAACAGGTGGTCAAAACGCGATGATTGTTGATTCATCGGCGCTTCCTGAACAGGTAATTGACGATGTCTTAATCAGCGCGTTCGGCGCGGCGGGGCAACGTTGCTCGGCGTTACGCATTTTATATTTACAAGACGATATTGCTGACAAAATGATTGAAATGCTTCAAGGCGCTATGGCAATGCGGCGCGTGGGGGATACGCGCGATATCGCCAATGATATCGGCCCTGTGATTGACCGCGCCGCGCTGTCGCGCTTACAGGCGCATGAGAAATGGCTTGAGGGCAACGCTCGCTTTATCGCCCGTGTGCCAGTGAGTGAAGATATCATGGCGCATGGCACATTTTTCGCGCCTGTTGCCTATGAAATTGACGATATCGCCCAGCTTGGCGAAGAAGTCTTCGGGCCGATTGTGCATGTTATTCGTTATAAAGCCAAAGAAATTGACGATGTGATTGAGGCGATTAATGCGACGGGCTATGGCCTGACCCTTGGCGTTCATAGCCGTATTTCATCGGCGATGGATCACATTACAGGCGCGGCTGATGTTGGAAACGCTTACGTAAACCGCACGATGATTGGCGCGGTTGTTGGCGTTCAGCCCTTTGGCGGGAATGGCCTGTCGGGCACAGGGCCAAAGGCGGGCGGGCCGCATTATCTGCCGCGTTTTGCCACTGAAAAAGTCGTTTCGACCGACACGACACGCCAAGGGGGAAATGCAACCCTTGTCACATTAGACGAATAGAGTCATGATGGGCTTTGTTTAAAAAGCGGCGCCATAGAAGCGCCAAAATCTTGAGTAAAAGGAACGCATATCCATGAAAATTCTGCTGGTTGGGAATGGCGGCCGAGAACATGCGCTGGCGTGGCAATTGGCGCAATCTGAAAAATGCGTGGCGCTGTACGCCGCCCCCGGCAATGCGGGAATTTCTGAATGTACCGATTGTATTGATATCAAAGCCGATGATCTGGACGGGCTTGTAAAATTTGCGATTGAAAAAGACATTGATCTTGTCGTGATTGGCCCCGAAGCGCCTTTGGTGGCGGGGCTTGCCGATTTGTTACGGGCGAAAAACATTGCGGTGTTTGGCCCTGATAAAGCCGCCGCCCAGCTTGAAGGATCAAAAGCCTTCATGAAGGATCTATGCCAAAAACATAATATTAAAACCGCCGCCTATCGCAAATTTTCCAAGCTTGAAGACGCGCTCGATTTTTTAAAAGGCCAGCGCGCACCGATCGTTGTCAAAGCGGACGGGCTTGCCGCCGGCAAAGGCGTGATTGTGGCGCAAACAATTGATGAAGCCAAAGAAGCCGCCACAGATATGCTCTCAGGCAATCGTTTCGGCGATGCGGGGCATAGTATTGTCATCGAAGAATTTTTGGACGGCGAGGAGCTGAGCTTTTTTGCCATTTGTGATGGTAAAACCGCCATTCCGTTTTCTTCCGCACAAGACCATAAACGCGCTTTTGATGGGGATGAAGGGCCGAACACGGGCGGTATGGGCGCTTATGCGCCGGCGCGCCTGATGACGCCTGATCTTGAAAACAGAGTAATGCGCGATATGATCCAGCCAACGCTTGATGGCATGGCGGCGGATGGCTGTCCTTTTATCGGCGTTTTGTTTGCCGGCCTTATGGTGGTGAAAGACAATATCTATTTGCTTGAATATAATATCCGCTTTGGTGACCCTGAATGTCAGGCGTTGATGAAATTGTTTGACGGGGATTTGCTGGATGTTTTGCATGCCGCCTCGCAAGGCAGTCTGGATGTTTCAAAAAAACAGATTTTTTGGCGGCGCGGCGTGGCGATGTGCGTTGTTATGGCGGCAAACGGGTATCCGGGGGACTATCAAATCGGTAATGTGATCGGTAATCTGAACCCTGCCGAGCAATCGGGCGATGTGAAAATTTTCCATGCCGGCACGAACCAAAATCCTGATGGGCGCATTGTTAGCATAGGCGGGCGCGTTTTGGGCGTGACAGGCTTTGGTGATAACATTCAGGCCGCGCGCAAAGCAAGCTATGATGCGCTTGAAATCATTGACTGGCCTGAAGGGTTTTATCGCAGTGATATCGGCCATAGGGCGCTTTAGACGTCCCTCCACACACAAGACAGTTTTATGAAGGCGGTTTATCGTGAGTAGCTCAATTATTGACACGCTGGATCTGGAGGATATGGAATCCCAAGATATTCAGATCGCACGCGATGATATGTCGTCGGTGCAAAAAAAAGTGTTCCCCGCCGGCACGCTCTTGTTCAAACGCGGTGATATTCGCCATTGTGCTTTTTTGCTGGATTTAGGCGCGGTCGAAATTTTTGGCAATGACGAAGGCGGCACGGACAAATTTTTATGCGCGATTGGCGAGGGTGAAATTTTTGGTGAAATGGCGCTGATTGATAATTCGCCGCGAACAGCCTCTGCGGTAACAACCAAGGAATGCGAAATTTTTATTATTCCGCGCGAGTCGTTTCACAAAAAAATCATCGGGCTTGATCCGATGATCTCGCTTCTCATCTCGCTTTTAATCGAGCGCTACCGCATCACCCGCATCCATATGCCGGAATCGGTCAAGCAAGATAATATCGGCGATTTTATCCGCAAACTTGGCCGTCACGAACATTTACCAGACGAGGTGATCCGCCTGCGCAATACCGAGCAACAGCGCCACACCGCCTTACAAGAAATGAAGCTGGAGCAGGATTTACGTCAAGGGCTCGCGGATAAAGAGTTTATCCCGTATTTACAGCCCATTCTTGATTTGAAAACTAGCCGCGTGGCGGGGTTTGAAGCGCTTATACGCTGGCAAAGCGCGGATAAGGGGATGGTGTTTCCTGATGATTTCATTCCGGTTGCCGAGCGCACGGGGCTTGTGCAACAGCTTGATATGCTGATGCTGGAAAAAGTTTGTGCGATGATGCCGGATGTTTTGAAAAAATTACCCGCGCTTTCAAAAGACGATTCACGCCAAGATTTTTTCATTAGTGTGAATATGTCGGGTATTAATTTTGAAACATTGGATGTGGTCAATCAGGTGCGCGGCCTTTTGATGAAATATGAGATCGACCCGCGCCATATTAAACTTGAAATCACCGAAAGCGCCTTAATCGGTGATGCGGATCAAGCGGAAAAAGTGTTGCAGGGCTTGAAAATTTTGGGCGTGAGTGTGGCGCTGGATGATTTTGGCACGGGCTATTCATCGCTTGGGTATTTGCACAAATTTACTATTGATGATCTCAAAATTGACCGCTCATTCGTGATGCAGCTTCATGATGGTAGCCGCACAATTGATATTGTCCGCGCGATTATCGGACTTGCCAAAAACTTTAAGCTCAATGTTGTGGCCGAAGGGATCGAGCAGGAAAAAGACATTGCCGCGCTGCTCTCGCTTGATTGCGATTACGGGCAAGGTTATTTATATAGCAAGCCAATGCCTGTCGATGCCGCGCTGGAATATCTGGAAAAGTCGTTTCAAGTTTAATTTTGTTTATTTTTGCGCCGCGCCTGAAAAAATTCTTTTAAAATCTTGCCGCAAGGCTCTGCCATAACGCCGCTGATAATCTCGGGGCGGTGGTGACAGGTTTTTTGGTTGTAAAATTTTGCGCCATGCAGAATTCCGCCGCCTTTTTCATCCATGGCCCCAAACACAACCCGCCGCAAACGCGAAAAACTAATCGCGGCGGCGCACATTGTGCATGGCTCTAGCGTTACGAACAGATCCAGCCCGATAAGCCTTTGCGAATTTAAGGATTCGCAAGCCGCGCGAATAGCAACAATTTCGGCGTGCGCAGTTGGGTCATGATTTGTGATTGTCAAATTGTGGCCTTTGGCTACAATGTCTCCATTTGCAGGGTCAACCAGCACAGCGCCAATCGGCACTTCGCCTTTCTGCGCCGCATCTTCGGCTTGTGCCAATGCCAGTTTCATATAATCTTGGTCATTCATTGCTTTTACCATGATAAAATTCTCGTACAATTATCATACGCTGTGCTACATAGAACACCATGAAAAAAGACATAGCAAAAGATATGAGCCAAAATAACGAAGGTAAGGAGCGCATCGCCAAAGTTATGGCGCGCGCCGGGCTCTGTTCGCGACGCGATGCCGAGCGCTGGATTGCTGATCGTCGCGTGGCTGTCAACGGCGCGGTGCTTGAAAGCCCTGCCTTTACCGTCAGCCCCAGTGATAAAATCATCGTTGATGGCAAGCCCTTGCCCCAGCTGGAGAAAACACGCTTGTTTGTATTTCACAAGCCCGCAGGATGCGTGACAACCAGCCGCGATGAGCAAGACCGCACCACGGTTTTTGATATTTTGCCCGATGATCTGCCGCGTTTAATTACCGTCGGGCGGCTTGATATGAACACTGAAGGCTTGCTGCTTTTAACCAATAACGGCGCGCTGTCGCGCTATTTGGAAATGCCCAAAACAGGCTTCAAGCGCCGCTATCGCGTGCGGGTACATGGCTATGTATCGCAAAGCAAACTTGATAAGCTCAAAGACGGGCTGTCTTATGAGGGCGTGCAATATGGCCCGATAGAAGCCGTTTTGGAGACTGAAAAAGACCGCAGCGCCGCCAATAGCTGGGTCGGCATCGCCATTCGCGAGGGAAAAAACCGCGAAGTGCGCAATATCATGCGCGCGCTCGGGCTGAATGTAACGCGCTTGATCCGCACCTCATATGGCCCCTTTACCCTCGGCACGCTCGCCCGCGAAGCTGTGCGCGAGATAAGCGCGGATGAGATCGCAAAATATCTGCCTGATTTTAAAGGCTAAGCATATGAGAATCACCGCCGGAAGCGCCAAAAATCGCCGCCTCATCAGCCCCGAAAATGACAGCGTCCGCCCCGCCAGCGACAAAGTGCGCCAAGCGGTGTTCAACATTTTACAATCCTACGGCCTGCCCGTTGATGCGGTGGTGCTTGACCTTTTCTGCGGCACAGGCGCTTACGGCCTTGAAAGCCTCTCACGCGGCGCAAAATCTTGCTTGTTTGTTGACATAGACACAAGCTACGCTGCTGAAAACATAAACGCCCTCGGCTTTGAAACCAAATCCGAAACCCTGCGCCAAAACGCCACCACCCTGCGCGCGGTCAATCAACAAAAAACCACGCCCCAGCCCGCAAACCTCATCTTCCTCGACCCGCCTTATCACAAAAACCTCCTAACCCCGACTCTCACCACCCTCATCTCAGGCCACTGGCTCGCCCACGGCGCCATCCTCATCTGCGAATCCGAAACAGGCCAAACCTTAGACCATAGTGCCTTGGCTACAAAAGACACCCGCACGTACGGAAACGTACAGTTGATTTTTTTGGAATATGTCGGATAGGCGAAATACTAAGGATCGCAAGGGTATACAAAATAACTGTTGTGTCTGTAGGTGCCAGAGATTTGCATCTTTCCCAGAGATTTGCATCTTTCATAGTCTTTATTTTATACTTATGAGTACGAATGTGATGAGAGGATTCATATTTATGGTTATTTCAAGCAACGATTCAAGCCAAACTGCTTTTAATTCTTCGTCGCATTGCTCAATGTCACAAGCGGCGTTAAGTGAAAAATTAAAAGGGTATTATCTCGTGCGAAGTTATGCACCAGATGCAGATCCTTATGCCGTAATTTCGGATCTATCAGCAGAAGAGGGACAGCGGATTGCCGTTAAAAATGACCCTATCCGTGATGCTGATAATTATCAGCGCCGCCTTAAAACTGAAGATTGGTTGCGTCCCAATGCTGAAGCGTCAGGCGTAGAACTATCAAAAGCCACGCCTGTCTATTTTTCTTTTACGAACGATCCTGATTCTATTGAGGCGCTAACAAAGGAAAGATCTCCTGATAAAGAGGTTGTAGTGCTACCCGCCGACGAAATCGATTTATCTACGTGGTCTTTCACGATGGACGACCATTTTTTTGCAAATTTTGATAATGGGGAGACTTCGCCTGAACATGCAGAGCCCCACCCATTACATGGCCGTGTTCTAAATGCTCAGCAGCTTGTGGTGGCTTTAGAACTTTATGGGTATCCAGCAGATCCATCCAAAAATAATTTTGAAGCACAAATGTGGGCAAGTCAGCCTTGCCGTGTTCCAGAGCAGGTTGAAAATAAGCACGATACTATTTCTCGCGTTGATCAAAAATCTTCATTGAGCGGCGGTCCAGGCACAGGCTAAAGGAACATAAGTCTGGGACACAATCGTTATTGTTGTCCCCACAAACCCAGAACAAATTCACAGTCTTAGCATTTTATTTTGCTGTCAATGAATACCGCTAAACAGCGCATTGCCAAAGCCAATGAGGATCTGTATTCTTTTAAAAACCCGTCTGAGTTGTTTAGAAATACTCACAGAAATTTAAAGGATAAAACGATGAAAACTATTGGATATGCCGCTCACTCATCAGACGCACATATGGTTCCTTATCACTTTGAACGCAGAGCCTTGCGGCCAAATGATGTGGCGATTGAGATTTTATATTCGGGTGTCTGTCATTCTGATTTGCATACAGTCAATGGCGATTGGGGGCCTCAAACTTACCCGCTTGTTCCTGGTCATGAAATTGTAGGGCGTGTTTTGGACGTTGGCTCTGAAGTTGCAAATTTTAAAGTGAGCGATCATGTGGCCGTTGGGTGCATGGTTGATAGTTGTCAAAAATGCGATCAATGCGATAAGCATGAGGAGCAATATTGCCGCGAAGGCCTGACGCCAACCTATGGCGCGCCAGATCGTATTTCTGGTGAATTAACCCAAGGCGGATATTCTAAGCATATTATTGTGCGTGAAGATTTTGTTTTGCGCGTTCCAGACGCTTTGGATCTCTCCAAAGCCGCGCCGATTTTGTGCGCAGGCATTACAACATATTCGCCACTTCGTGCATGGAACATAAAAAAAGGAAGCCGCGTTGGCGTGATTGGCCTTGGCGGCCTTGGGCATATGGCAGTGAAGCTTGCTGTTGCGCTGGGCGCAGAGGTTGTGGTTATCAGCAGATCAAACAGTAAAGAAGAAGACGCAAAAAAAATGGGCGCGAAGGCGATTCTTGTTTCTAAAGATGAAGAGGCGATGCAAAAATCGATGAATGAATTTGACCTTATAATCGATACAGCGCCTGTAAAACATGACATCGCGCCTTACATGCCTCTTCTGGATATTGATGGAACACTCGTTATTGTCGGGCAAATCGGGCCATTAGAGGAACTCACAACAGATTCTTTGATCTTTGGTCGCCGCCGCGTTGCGGGTTCATTGATCGGCGGCATCAAGGAAACGCAAGAGGTTCTGGATTTTTGCGCCAAGCATAATATTCATCCAGAATGCGAAATTATACGCATGGATGAAATTAATGATGCATTTAAGCAATTATCAAAAGGTGATGTTGCCCACCGCTTCGTTATCGATATGGCAAGTTTGAAAGATGATTAAACCAAAATACCGCCATAAATCAGCCCCAGCAGAATAATCCCAAGCCCGATGCGGTAAATCACAAATGACATGAAGCCGGATTTAGCGAGTCAGAAAAGCTCAGAGGCACAATAATTATTGTATCCCCAGCTGATGTAAAGGTTTCCATCCAGCGCCGGAAACTCCACCATCAAGAAACCCTAATATTGAACATTGGGGTTGAAAATCATAATTTCGAATATACACGCAGCCGCAATAATTACATCTTTTACAAACAATGTTTTCAATTTTGCGCTGTATTTCAGTGGGCAGCGATGTTTTTTGTGTATCTGTTAAATCTTTTTGCCGTCTGGCATCGCCACTTGAGCAATCTTGGGCAGGGCATCCATATGTGCCATGTTTGGTAGTTTTCTTCATCAATCTTCTCGCTTATGTATCTTGATGCTTTTAATTGAAATTCATCATCAAACATGAGTCTGTTTCACAATATGGCAGCTCTTGCCATGTAGCAGAGCATCATCACTCCAGCCATAATCGAATAAAAGAGTTTACTATGTTGTGAAAAAACTTGTTCAGTAGTTGATTTTTTAAACACTTTCAAAATAAAAAATGAAAAAATCATACCTATAAGTGCTGATAAGCCACCAAAAACTCCAGCGCTAAAAATAAAATCCATATAAATTGTCCTTTCTGGATTATACATTAATATTTAATTATTGTGCCCTCTCTGCATGAATTTAAACCAAAACACCGCCATAAATCAGCCCCAGCAAAATAATCCCGAGCCCAATTCGGTAAATCACAAATGGCGTAAAGCCTGCTTTGGCGAGCCAGCGCATCATGAGGTCTATGGCGGCCAGGGCGGCGAGGAAGGACAGGAGCATGGCGAGGAGGATGTCGGCGCCGATTGTGATGTTTTGTGTTTCAAGCAGGCTGAGGCTGCCAAGGGCGCCCGCGCCGCTGATGGCAACAATGGAGAGCAGGAGCGAGTAGCGCGCGCTGGCGAGCGCTGAGAGGCCGACAAAGCGGCCTGCTGTCATGGTGATGCCCGAGCGGCTTGTGCCGGGGATGAGGGCGAGGATTTGTGCCATGCCGATCAGGAGTGCGTCTTTATAGGTTAAATCTTCGACATTGCGGTTTTTGGGGGAATATTTGTCGGCCACCCACAGCAAAATGCCGAAGAAAATCGTGCTCCATGCCAGCACATGGAGCGAGCGCAGGAGGAGGGGCATGTAAAAATTGATGATAAAGCCTGCGATAATCACGGGGATTGAGCCGATGATGATTAAAAGCGCGAGCCGTGCGGCTTTGGCTTCGCGTTTGAGTAGGCCACATAAAATCATCGCAATATCGCGCCGAAAATACAGCAAAACGGCCAATAATGTGCCGATATGCACCGCAATGTCCATTAGCATATTGGCAGTTTCATCGGTGTTGCCCATCAGATGATGCGCGAGCACCAGATGCCCGCTGGAGCTGACGGGGAGGAACTCTGTGATGCCTTGGATGATGGCGAGGATGACAATGTCGAAAAAGGGCATTATATTTATCTCTCACTTATCAATCTTTTTATATGGTCGCATCGTTAGGATTTTTGAATGATTTATATTATTGGCACTGTTGGTTTTATCGCCGGATTTGTTTTGGGTCAAATTCTTCTCATGCGCTGGCTGAAAGAATACAGCAAAGAAGAGTTGCTGGAAAACAAAGATTTGCACTGGAAGTATGGTTTTTTTAACTGGGTGGTGGCGATTGTCACGGCGGCATCGTCTGTATGGCTGTATCGGAACTTCATTTTAGGCTGAAGGGGTGCTGTTCACAGCCGAATCACCTGATTGTATTTTCATAAATAAAGCATCATTTTTTTGCGTTCACCTTATCATGTTGTTTAAACCGCTAATTCATTGCTTTTTTTGGGTAATTTGGCAAAGAAACTTGCCAATTTGAACAAAAAACGCCATGTTAAAAGAAACAAGAATAAATATTGAACAGGAACAGACATCAGGGCTTGTTAATCGCGATGTCTGGAGTAGAGTAAATATATGAGAACATTGTTTCACTTATGGCTTCACCCTTTTTCGCGCAAAGTCCGTATTGTCTTTGCGGAGAAAGAGCTTGAGTTTGAATTAAAGATTGAGAAAATCTGGGAGCGCCGCACTGAATTTTTGGCGCTCAACCCTGCGGGCGATGTGCCCGTGCTGGTCGAGCCGGACGGCACGACATTGGCCAACAGCCAAGTGATTTGCGAATATGTCGAGGAAGTGTACAACAAAACAACCCTTTTGGGTGATGACCCAGTGCAGCGTGCGGAAACGCGGCGCTTGGTGAGCTGGTTTGATGTGAAATTCAATCATGAAGTGACAGAAAACCTTGTCGGCGAGAAGTTGATGAAGCGTTTTTTGAAACTTGGTGAGCCGCATGGCCCTTCGATTCGTGCGGGTCACGCCAATATTCATTACCATCTTGATTATATTGGATTTTTGACCGAAAAACGCCGCTGGCTGGCGGGAGATGATTTCTCGCTCGCCGATATTGCCGCCGCTTCGCATTTATCAGCGATTGATTATATCGGTGATGTGCCGTGGGAAGAGCATGAGGCGGCGCGTGAATGGTATGGCCGCGTGAAATCACGCCCTTCGTTCCAGCCGCTTTTGGAAGACCGCATTCCGGGCTTCACTCCTGTCGACCATTATGAAAATGTTGATTTTTAATATGCCGCAAAGCGCGCATAGAATCGGGATCATAACAGCATGAGCGACGCCAAAAAATCTCAGATGCCGCCCAAGCTATTTTGTTTCGGATATGGCTATTGCAGTGACTTTTTAGGCTATACGCTGATGCAGCGCGATGAGGGCTGGCGGGTTGCCGGAACAACGCGCGACCCCGACAAAGCCCGCCATATGAAAGAAATTGGTCTGCAATCCTATATTTTCAACATGGATTACCCGCTTGAAGATGCGCGCGTTTTTTTAAAAGATGTGACGCATTTGTTGATCTCGACCCCGCCTGGGGATGAGGGCGACCCTGCGTTTTTGCTTCATGGCGAAGAAATTGCGCAGTTTAAAAATTTGAAATGGGTTGGATATTTGTCTTCGACCGGTGTCTATGGAGATCGCGATGGCGGCTGGGTGGATGAAACGAGCGAGATCAGGCCCTCTTCCAAACGCGGTTCGCGCCGCGCCCGTGCCGAGCGTCAATGGATGAGCCTTTTTGAGGATTATGATTTGCCGGTGCATATTTTCCGCATCGCCGGCATTTATGGCCCACAGCGCAGCGCGCTGGACACGGTGCGCTCGGGCATTGCGCGCCGTATCGACAAGCCCGGCCATGCGTTTAGCCGCATTCATGTTGATGATATCGTTCAGTGTCTGATTGCATCAATGGACAGCCCCGCACCCGGCAATATTTATAATTTATGCGATGATGAAGCCGCCGCAAGCGGTGATGTGATCGCGTACGCCTGTACGCTTCTTGATTTGCCCGTCCCGCCGCCCGTGCCTTATGAAGAAGCCAATTTGCCGCCAATGGCACGCAGTTTTTATAACGATAATAAGCGCGTTCATAACGATAAAGTCAAAGACGAGCTGGGCGTGACTTTAAAATACCCGACCTACCGCGAAGGGCTGGAGGGTTGTTTGGCTGTTGAGCAAAGCTCTGATGGTTTGGCGCTTGAGCACGATGTGGGCTTAAAGAGCTAGGCTTGGTTTTGCGCGTTGGCTTTGTTATGGGCGTTATAAGGCAAGCGAACCGTTACGCATGTGCCGATACCGACCATTGATTCGATATAAAGCGTGCCGCCGTGAAGTTCGACTAAATCTTTTGTAATCGATAATCCAAGCCCTGTGCCTTCATGTTCGCGCGTGTAATGGCTTGCAGCCTGCTCGAACGGATGTGTAATACAGCGCAATTTATCCGCTGGAATGCCGATGCCCGTATCATGCACTTTGACGACCATGAAATTATCGCGTTCGATGGTTTCAATGCGAACGTCACCGCCAGGATCAGTAAATTTGACGGCGTTTGACAGCAAGTTCAGCAAAATCTGCATTAAAGCGCGGCGGTCGGCAACTATTTGTGTGGCTTCATCAGCGCATTCAATATTGATTTTTATTTGTGAATCTTCAGCGCGCCCTTGCATCATGTGCACGGCCAAACGGATGACTTTGGCAATGTTCAGCTCTTCCAGATCAAGCTCATATTTGCCAGCTTCAATTTTGGACATATCCAAAATATCACTAATCAGATCCAGCAAATGCTCTCCGCTTTCACGGATTCCGGCGATATAATCAAGATATTTTTCAGTGCCGATCGGCCCTAAAAGCTGTCTTTGCATCATTTCAGAAAAACCGATAATGGCGTTTAAGGGCGTGCGCAGTTCATGGCTCATATTCGCCAAAAACTGGGATTTGGCGGCGTAGGCGCGCTCGGCGGCTTCTTTGGCTTCGCGCAATTGTTGCTCGTATAATGTGCGCTCGGTGATGTCTTGCATGATACCGAACAGGGCTGTCACATCGCCATCCGCATCTTTTTCACATTTACCTTCGCATAAAATATAACGCACTTCGCCATCAGGGCGGACAATGCGAAAGTCCATTTCATAATTATTTTTCTCTAAAATGGCGCGCTGGAATGCCTGCATCATGCGGCTGAGATCGCGCTTATGAAGCATCGAATTAATGTTATCGAGCGTGGGTAAAAACACGCCTTTTTCAGCGCCGAAAATGCTGTAAATTTCGTTCGACCAGTCCAGCTCTTCTGCGCCCACGACCCAGCGCCAGTGACCCATATGGCCAATCGCTTGCGCTTCGCTCAACATTTGTTGTTGGCGTTTCAACGCCGTTTCTTGCGCTTCAATCGATGTAACATCGCGCCCAACGGTATAAATTTTATCTCCAGAGCGTTTTTGACGCCATTCGACCCATCGAATGTCATCATTTTTGGCCAAAATACGCGATTCGAAGTCTATAATCGCATTATCAGGGCATTCATGGTGCATTAAGCTCTGTAAAGACGAACGTACGTGTGATTTATCGGCTGGATGAACCAGATCCATAAAATTCATTTCGCGCAGTTCAATGTCGGTATAGTCGGTAAAATGGTTAAAGCTCGGATTAACGCGCTCAAACATCCCATCATCATAGGAAATCGACATGAGATCATTGGTCATGTTCAAGAAATGGCGCAGTTCTTCGCGGCTGGTGGTTTTGCTAATTTTGCGCTTGGGCGGGGCGGCCGGTTTTTTGTCCAGCCGCGCTGTGGCGTAAGATAAAAGCTTTTCTTGTAAGGCTTTTGTCGGTTTTGAAGGCGCTGTTTTTGAGGGGTCAGCCGTTGTATCAAACCCTAAAATATATGCGCCGCCATCTTTGCCTGCCAGCGAAAATAGCGACAGCGTGCGCCCGTCACTGCCGTTTATGTAGGTGACAGGGTATGAGCCTTCGCGGAACATATCAGCAAATTTGGCGCTGTGCGCGCCGAATAAAGAGCTTTCGCGCATCGGACTGTCATCGGAATCAAAAATCACAAATTTTGTTACATTTTGATCCAGCACTTGCTTTTCAGAAGCGTCAATCAAATTCAAAAAAGCGTCACTGGCATAGATAAAATGTCCGTTATCATCGAGCAGAAAGCGCAGCTCGTCGGCATCTATTGCTTTTTTGGGGTTGGCTGTGGATTTAGCGCGGGGCTTTTTGATGGTTTCGGTTTTCTTGACACGCGCTTTGGAGCTTGTGTCTTCAGTTGTCTCGGCTTTATTTTTCTTGTTGCTTGTGGCCATAACTGTGTTTTTGAAACCATTCCTTTTTATAATCAGCTCATACTTTATCGAAAATATCGTTCCATCACAAGTTTGACGCATCGCGCGGTGATCTTTTTCAACAAAGAAAGCCTTATCATTGTTATTTTAAGGAGTGTGGGGCGCAAAAGGTTAACAAAAAATGAAGAAAAAGCGCGGAAGACATGTTATCCCCCGCGCTTCAAAAATTATATTTGACTGATTAGTATTTAACGGAGCAGCCATAAGGCTTTGTGTTTGACGGGTCAGGGCGCTCACCTTTTGCAAGCGCGTCAAGCGCGGCTACAATATAGTTGTTGGCTGTCTCGACATCGCTCGGCAGCGCTGATGGCGTATCATCAATCGCGCCTTGATAGGCCAAAACGCCGTCGCTATCGATCACGAACATGTGCGGCGTGACTTTGGCGCCGTACAGCTTGCCGACTGTGCCGTCATGATCGAGCAAACGCGCTGTCTGCTTGGTCTCTTTTTCAGCCATAAGCTCGTTTGCCATCTCGGCTGTTGTGTGGCCTTGCTTGCCTTCGGCGGAGGAATTGATTGTGAGCCAGATGACGTCATTCTCTGTCGCATTGGCCTGAATTTTTTGCATGTTGCCTGTGTGGTAATGTTTTACAACAAACGGGCAATCATGGTTTGTCCACTCCAGCACAACATTTTTGCCAGCAAAATCGCTTAAGCTGTGTGATGTACCGTTTGTGTCGGTGAGTGTGAAGTCAGGCGCGGGTTCACCCACTGTGACTTCGGCGAATGCAGGGCCGCTCATCATAAGCATGGCGGCCATAAATGTGGTTAAAAATTTCATCGTTAGAATTCCCTTCATGGATAAATCATAATATTTTAGATCAAAGCGACAATGTTACATAGCGATCTTAATATAATACGGATAGAGCGAAAGGATAGAGGAAAAATGAAACAGCGGCTTTTTTGAGCGTTTTTTAGAGCCTGCCGCGCGCCTTCAAAAAGACCTGATTGCGCTCATAATCAAGCCCTGCGGCTTCGCTGTCGCGGATGCTATAGATATATTCAACGCCAAGAGCAATGCGGTCATTAACGATATAATCCGCCAAGGCTTTGAAATGCCAGTTCTCATCATCGCGCCCGCTCATGTCAAACTCTCGGAAATCATAATCAAACCCGCCGCCGATCAGGATATTATTACGCACGCGGTGGTCTAGATAAGCGCCGATTTGTGAGCGTACAATCGGGTCAATAATGTCTTCATCTTCATCCAGCATACGCGATGCGGTAACATGAAACGCGGTGCGCTCGTTAAAGTCGTGTGTGATGTTCATATCGGCAACAATTTCGCGAATGTCCGACATTAGCGGATCATCATATTTAAATTCATGCGCCCCTGCGCTTAAATGCCCGCGCAGTCCCTTCATATCAAAATGCCAGCCTGCCATCAGGCCGAGCGTGTCACTATCGCGCTTAGGGCCGTTAAAAGTGGCTGTGGCGGTGTTGAAATTGCGGCGCTCGTAGTTACGCTCGCCAAAATGACCGACCAGCTTGAGCGCGTGTTCAGGGTTTAGCTGCACGCCGATTGTCGGCTCGGCATACATAATGTCACGGTCGGCATCGCGGCGGATGATTTGGGTGTTTGTTGCGCGTGAAAAACCGTCTTCATAGCGCTGTTTATGGTAGGTGCCCATCAGGCCTAATATTAAGCGCCCTGGCGTAAACTCGCCGCCGGCACTGGCTTTGAAATCATCATATTGAAGCGGCTCGTTCGAGCGGCTTAAAATGAGATCTTCCTCGCGGTCTTGATAACCGTTCTTCCACTCTACTTCAAACGGGAAGCGAACGCTGTCAATGGCTTGCAAATGGCCTTCAGCCAGTGCGCGCGCATTGCCGCGATCTTCGTCTGAATTTGACCAGTATTTACGAAATTCGTACGCGCCCTCAAGGGCAACTTCGTGGCGGCTATCAGGAATTTCGACACGCAACTTTGGCGTGAGCGTGGTGATGAAATCATCCACTTTGTTTGTGTTGGTGGTGTAAATATTGTCGTCATATCCTTGCGTTGCCAAAAGCGAGGGTAAAAATAACAGCCCGCCCGCGCGCAGACCGATCGGGTCAGAGGTTGGCATGGGGGCTTGTGTGATGACAGGCTCTAAAGCAGGCTCGGGTATGATCACCGGAAAACGCGTCGTGGTGTCGGGTGCGGGTTGCACATCCGGCGTGGCGCTTTCAACGATGGCTTGCTTCAGCATCGAATCAACCTTATGCGGGCTGGCAGCATAGGCGAAATGGCCTGCTCCGTCCGCCATAAGCGCGCCAAAAAGGACAATTTTTGCGCCGCGCGCGATTATAATGGATAGTCTCAGCATGAAATGCTCCCGAATCAGGGAAAAAGGAAATCTAAGTATAAGCGTGTTTACAGATTAAATCCAGATGTGAAATTGACCTGCGCTTTAAGATGGGCTGAACAATACAAAGAGCATTGTTGCCACCAGCCCGATAAACATAACCATCTGACCCCAAAAAACAAATTGAAAAGCGAGGGGCGCGTCGGCTTTTTTGAAGCGCAGACTGTTGCCTAAAATACCGACGTGATTCATCTTGTAAAGCAATACCAGCTCCCCTATGCCCCATAAGCCAAGACCAATCATGGACAGACAAAACGGAATGCGGATCATTGAAACAGACGCCCAGCCTACATTAAAAGCCACAGCCGACAAAACACCGAGCCCAAGGCTTAACATTAATAAGCGATTTAATATTTGTTTGAATGACATGATTATACAAGATCTACAAATGGTTACTTTTAGGCAGAAGCCACGGCACCATCTTGTTTAATCAGCAGATCATGTTTGGTGACAGTCTGGCAAACAGGGACATTAATCAGGCGCACTCTGACATGCACTTCGCTTTTTTCGGTTTGGGCGATGTCTGTTAATTTTGCCAGCGCATCAGCGAAACGATTGGCGGCCTCAACAGGCTCGGTGTCATATTGCGGACGCTGTAGCAAAAGCGCAAATTCCGCAACGCCTGTTTGAGCAATAATATCACTTTGGCGGCGCAGGCGCACCAGATATTGTGATAATTTGGCGGCGGAAAAATTGGCCGCTTGCGGGCCGTCAAAATTGCGGATGTCGGCATAATTTTCCATGCTGAAAAATATAATGAATGATTTTTCGCCGTAACGGTCGGCACGGTCGATAGAAGATAAAAATAGCTGGTTAAACGCAGATTTGGCGATCACGCCGCCGGCGCTGGGGAAGTCTTCGCGTTCATCGCCCATGCGCTCGACAAGGGCAATCATACGCTCGGCATCTTTTAAAACGGTCTCTATGCCTTGCAAGTCAAATGGCTTTGGGACCATATGATTAGCGCCCGCGCGCATCGCATCTTCATGGCTCATTTCTTGCGATGTAATCACGAGATAGGGGTATGTATTTACTTCGCGGCGGATACCGAGGATCATGGGGCGCGCATTGTTCAGAGGCGCAGGATCAATAAAAATCACGTCAAATTTCTCATTTTCAAGACGTTTAAGGCCACTATTTTTAACCGGATCCTCGGTCACATGATGACCAAGACCTTCAAGCTTACCGCGTAAAAGCTGGGATGCGACGGTGTCATGGTCGATGATGAGGATTTTCATAAGAATATTGCCGTTTCAAATAAATTTACTGCATTTTAATGATACCAGAACCAATGGCTTATATTAAACAATAAAATAATAGTGCCAGCGATAGTTAATAACAAGAGATAGGGAATAACAAGAGGCAGTTAACAAAAAGACAAAAAACAAATTTTTTTGACTTTTAGCGCCATCTTGTCTAATCCCTATGGATTAATCGCCTCAGACGTTTTATAAAAGGTGAGGTAAGCAATGGCCCAGGTGGCGGAATTGGTAGACGCGCTAGCTTCAGGTGCTAGTTCTCTTTATGGGAGTGGGGGTTCGAGTCCCTTCCTGGGCACCATTATTCCCCGTTCACAAACAAACGAATTGAAGATATGACAATTACATTACACCATCATGATATCCCTGCTGGCCTTGATTTTGGCTCTGTTGTGGCGGTTGATACCGAAGCCATGGGCTTGCAAAATCATCGTGATCGCCTTTGCCTTGTGCAGCTTTCATCAGGCGATGGCAATGCGCATTTGGTGAAGATTGAAAAAGATAAATATGAAGCGCCGCACCTGAAAGCCATGCTGGCGGATAAAAAAGTGACCAAATTATTTCATTATGCGCGGTTTGATATCGCGATTTTAAAGCATTATCTCGGGGTTGATTGTACGCCGCTTTTTTGCACCAAAATTGCCTCTACTTTATGTCGCACCTTTACAGACAAGCACAGCCTTGGGGTTTTGTGCCGTGATGTTTTGGGGGTTGAGCTGAACAAGCAACAGCAATCTTCTGATTGGGGCGCGCCTGAGCTTACCGAAGCGCAAATGGAATATGCCGCCAATGATGTGCTTTATTTGCACCGCTTGCATGAAAAATTGAGTGCGATGCTGGCGCGCGAAGGTCGCACGAAGATGGCGCAGGGCTGTTTCGAGTTTTTGCCGATGCGCGCAAACCTTGACCTTGCGGGCTGGATCGAAACGGATATTTTCGCGCATTAAACAACATAAAACGGATGGGCGCGCCTGATAATGCCAGACATGATAAGGCCAGACAAGATAATGCCAGACAAGATAATGCCAGACAAAAAACCAACAAAATTTGATGATCTCGCTCACGGCAAACGCGTTTTGAACGAAGAGGCGCACGCGCTTTCCATGCTGGCGAAAAGCTTGGATGAGGCGTTTGTCAGAGCGGTTGAGGCGATTGATGCGATGAAGCAAAATGCGGGGCGCGGGCGTTTGATTGTCGCCGGAATTGGCAAAAGTGGCCATATTGCGCGCAAACTCGCGGCGAGTTTCGCCTCCACCGGCACGCCGTCGCATTTTGTTCATCCCGGGGAGGCCAGCCATGGTGATTTGGGGATGATCACAAAAAATGATGTGGTGATTATGCTCTCGAACTCGGGCGAAACCAGCGAGCTTTCTGATCTGATCCATTACACGCGCCGCTTTGAAATCACCTCGATTGCGATGACCTCGCGCGCGCAAAGCACGCTGGCAAAGCATTGTGATATATTATTGTGCTTGCCGCCATTGCCTGAAGCCTGCCCGAATAATCTGGCGCCGACAACATCCACCACCATGATGATGGCGCTGGGCGATGCTTTGGCTGTCGCGCTTTTGGAGCGTATGGGGCTGACGGAGGAGCAGTTTAAGGTGTATCACCCGGGCGGCAAACTCGGGCAGCGTTTGCAAAAAGTGTCTGATTTGATGCATAAATTTGGTGATCTGCCGCTGATTAAGGCCAGTGAGACGATGGATCAGGCGATTTTGATTTTGAGCGAAAAAAATATGGGTTCGGTGATAGTTTTGGACGATGCGGGCGCTGTTTGCGGAATTGTGACGGATGGGGATTTGAAGCGCCATATGGCGGCTGATTTGTTGCAAAAGCCTGTCAGCGAAGTGATGAGCGGCAAGCCGATGGCCATTGCGCCGAACGCCTTGGGGGTTGAAGCGATGAATATCATGACCAAAACGCCGGGGCGTTATATTACCAGCCTTGTTGTGATGGAGAATGAAGAGCTGGTCGGGATGATTCGTTTGCAGGATTGTTTGCAAGCGGGGCTGGCTTAAAGCGCGCTTTGAATTATGCCTGATAAAAATTCACCACATCCAAATCAACCAAACCCGCGTTTAACCGCGCTTGATAATAAGGCGCGCGGCGGGCAACAGATGAGCCGCCGCTACAGCCGGCTTGTTCGGTTTTTGCGCCTGACATTACCGCTTTTGGCGGTCGGGCTGATCGGGCTTTTGTTTGCGTGGCCGCAGGTTGAGGATTCGCTTCCCTTAATGCAAGAAACTGCCGGCATTCCGCGCACGATGGGGACGAACGAGCTGATCAATCCGCGTTTTGAAAGCATTGATAGCGAAAACAGACCCTTCACCATCACAGCCACCCGCGCGGTTCAAAGCGCGCGCGATCCATCGGTGATTTTGATGGATACACCGATGGCGGATATTACATTGCAAGATGGCATCTGGATCGCGGTTGAAGCCGCGCGCGGGGCGTATCGCCAAGACGCTGAGAATATATTGCTTGAAGGCGTTGTCACATTATTTCACGATGATGGTTATGAGCTGAAAACAGAGCGTTTGCAGGTGGATTTAAAGCAAGGGCAAGCCTTTTCTGACCAGCCTGTTTCCGCGCAAGGCCCTGCGGGGACGTTGCAGGCTTCGGGGTTGCGGGCAGAGGCAGGCGGCGGGCATTTGGTGTTTACCGGGCCTGTACGTCTGGTTTTAAATCGCAAAATTGACGGGATATAAGGCTTTATGAGATCTAAGATAACAAGTGTACGTGTTTTAATTTTGATGGTCGTTGGCGTGATTTTAAGCGCGCCTGCGTCTGCGCAATTGCCAAATGAAAATGCCGACAAGCCGCTTGAAATTACCGCCTCGCAAACGCTTGAGTGGCATCGCAATGATGAGAAATACATTGCGCGCGGCGATGTGGTTGTGGTGCAGGGCGATGTGACCATCCGCGCCGATATGATCGTGGCGGATTACCGCGAAACCGCGGCGGCGGCGATGGATATTTATCGTTTGACCGCCACGGGCAATGTGACAATTGAATCGCGCGGCAATGTCGCGCGCGGTGATCTGGCGGTTTATGATGTGGCGGGCGGGCTTGCGACCATGACGGGGGAAGATCTGGCGCTGGTCGGGGTTGACCAGACTGTGAGCGCGACGGACAAATTTGAATATATGGTGCCGCAAGGTCGTTTGCGCGCGATCGGCGGGGCTGTTGCCACGCGCGGGGTGGATCGTTTAATGGCGGATGAGCTGGGCGCGATTTTTGAAGAAAACGCCCAAGGGGCGCGGGAGGTGAAAACTTTAACCGCGGATGGTAACGTTGTGATTAAAACCCAAAACGAAACATTGCGCGGCGCGCGCGGTATTTATGATGCCGCCACCAACATCGCCCAGATTTTTGAAAATGTCCGCATTGAGCGCGACCAAAATGTGCTGGAAGGCCAGCGCGCCGAAATTAACCTGACCACCAATATCAGCAAAATGTATGGCGATGCGAGCGCGGCAGGCACGGCGGCAACGCCTGATAACTTAATCGGCGCACCCACCGCCACAGGGCGCGTGCGCGGTGTTTTCTTTCCGGGCGGCGTGAATAACCCCGCCAGCAATCAAGCCGCGCCCCCCGAAGCACCTTGAGTGATTTTTGCGTGACCTTTTCGCAGGGGCGCTTTATATAAAGAGTGGAATATAAAAAAGGTTCACTGTGAGCGAAATCGAGCAAAATCAGCAAAAACAAAAACAACCCGCCGCCCCAAAAGGGCTGAGCGCGCGGCATTTGTTCAAAAGCTATAAAAAACGCCCTGTCCTGCGCGATGTCAGCTTGAATATAAAGCGCGGCGAGGCTGTGGCGCTTTTGGGGCCGAACGGGGCGGGCAAGACCACTTGTTTTTATATTATGACAGGGCTTATTCAGGCGGGCTCGGGCTATATCATGCTGGATGGGCAAGACATTACGTCTTTGCCGATGTATCGCCGCGCGCGCATGGGGGTTGGATATTTGCCGCAAGAGCCGTCTGTGTTTCGCGGCCTCTCGGTGGAGGATAATATCCGCGCAGTGCTGCAAGGCCAAAAGATGAAGCGCAAAGAGCAAGATGTCTTTTTAGAAGAGCTGCTCGCCGAATTTTCAATCGGCCATTTGCGCCGTACGCCTTCCATCGCGCTTTCAGGCGGAGAGCGCAGGCGGCTTGAGATCGCCCGCGCTTTAGCGGCGCGGCCACAATTTATTCTTTTGGATGAGCCGCTGGCGGGGATTGACCCGATCGCAGTGGGGGAAATTCGTGAATTGATCTTGTATTTAAAAACCCGCAATATCGGCGTTCTCATTACCGATCATAATGTCCGCGACACGCTTGATATCGTTGATCGCGCCTATATTTTGCATGATGGGCATGTGCTTCACGAAGGCACGCCGCAAGAAATTATCGCCGATGAAAATGTCCGCCGCGTTTATTTGGGCGAAGAATTCTCGATGTGATGGATCGCGCTTAAGCGGGCGCAAAACCGCGCGGTGTGATTTCAGGCAAAAATTCTTGCATAGGCGCTTCCTCTTGTGAAGCATCTGGTAAAATATCGGGCGTTGTCGGCGCATCATCGTTTTCACCGCTTAATTGTCCTTCAACAAATTCGCCCACGCCCCATGCGATGAAGGCGGAAACAGCCAGCGCAACAATTTGTCCCATGATCGAATCACCGGCAAAACCGCCAAGCAAGGCGTTTGAAATTAAAAATGCTGCCCCAAGGCTTCCCCACTGGGCAATTTCGGGGTTTTCGCGCGCGGCCTCTACGATGCTTTCGAAGGTATCTTGCATCCAATCAGGGGCGTGATTATTAAAAGCTTCGCTGATGCTACTGCCGATAAAGCGCTCTGCGAGCGCGTCCGCGCCGCTTGCGACAAGATCAACCGCGCCTGTGACGACCGCTTCCGCCGCCTCTGAGGTTAAGCGCCCTTCATTAGCGGCGATATCAATTGCGCTGGCTGTTCCGCCCACGGCGGTAGCGGCGAACGTGGCTTGCATTGGGTGTGTGACAGCCCACCACGATCCACGCAAGCCGCCTGAGACTGTGCTTGTAACAGCATTTGTGGCGGCGTTGACAGCACTGCCCGCAGGCGTGCTTAAAAACGAGCTTTGCGCCGCCAGCGGCAGGCCTGTGGCGGGTGCGGTGAGCGCCGTAGTCGCCACGCCGACGCCTGCGGTTGTAATGACCGCGCCGCCAACATAGCCAGCGCCATAAGCCAAATTATCAAGCGTTGTTTCGCGCTCAGGCACAACAACCCCCGCAACATCATTATAGCCGTGATGAAGCGAAGTTAAGCCATCGTGGATTTGGGCGCTGCCTAAAAACGGGTCGTCCGAAAAAGCGGTAAAGCCTTGTTCACCGGGGAGAATGTTCAAGATACGCGGCGCTTGGTTGACCGCATCAACGATCAGCCCCGGTGTTGAGGCAACGGCGATCAGGCCATCATAAAGGCCATCAATGCTGAGCATCCCATAGTGGCCAAAGCCGCCTTGCTCGTCTGTTGCTGTTTCATCTGCTTGTGTCATCATGCCCTCGCCTTGTGCTTGCCATAACTAATATTGAGCCTTTAGATTAGCATATAAAAACAATGAGGCGCAAATATTGATAATATATTGTTAATAAAAATATGATAAGCGTAACTATATTACGAAAAGATCAAATTTGCGTTCCATCATTTCTCTCGTATGACCATGTATAAAAACACGCTGTTCAAACCGCATACTCGTGATAAAATAAAATATGAGCAATATCTCCCAAAAACTTGATCTTCGCCAAACCCAAAATCTTGTGATGACGCCGCAGCTTCAGCAGGCGATCGAGATTTTGCAGATGAGCAATGTCGAATTGACTGATTTTATCGAAGAAGAGCTGTCAAAAAATCCGCTTTTGGAAAAAGATAACAAAGATGATAGCGGCGCGAGCGGCGACGATAATGCCGCCTCCAAAGATGCTGACAGCGATACAATCGACGATGCTTTTTCTGCAAGCTGGGATGAGGCGGACGGGCAAGAGCGTGCCAAAGACAACGCCAACAAAACCGAAGATTTTGATGCGGGCAGTTCCATGGCCAATGTCGGCCCTGGCGGCTCGCAAAGCTTTGATGTCGCCGATGAGCGCTTTGAAAATCGCATGAGCCACGAGATAAGCCTGCGCGACCATTTGCAAAACCAGCTCCATGTCCGCTTTGCTGACCCTCGCGATCGTTTGATCGGGATTGGTTTGATTGATTTGCTGGATGATGGCGGTTATTTGCGCGAGTCTCCCGATACACTTGCGGAGCGCCTTGGCTGTTCGCTTGAGCGAATCGAGAGCGTGTTGCCGCATATTAAAGAGTTTGACCCTGCCGGCATTGGCGCGCAAGACCTTCAAGAGTGTCTTGCGATTCAGCTTCGTGACCAAGATTTATTAGATGCGCCGATGGAAAAGCTTTTGGCCAATCTTGACCTTGTCGCCAAACAGGAATTTAAGAAATTATCCACGCTTTGTGATGTCAGTGAGACATATCTGGCGGATATGCTCGGTGATATTCGCGCGCTGAACCCAAAGCCCGCCTCGTTGTTTGACCATGTTGTAGTGCAAACCGCCATTCCTGATGTGCTGATGAAAACATTGCCCAAAAACTTGGGCGGTGGCTGGCGCGTGGAGCTGAATAGTGACACATTGCCCAAAGTTCTGGTGAACCAGCAATATTACACCGAAGTCGCCAAAGCGACCAAAGACCCCAAAGACAAAAAATATATCGACCAGCAAATGCAATCGGCAAGCTGGCTGGTGCGGGCGATGGATCAGCGCGCCAAAACCATTTTAAAAGTGGCGAGCGAGATTATCGAAGAGCAGGAAGCGTTCTTTTTATATGGCGTTGAATTTTTAAAACCGCTGACCCTCAAAGACATCGCAAAGCGTATCGAAATGCATGAAAGCACCGTCAGCCGTGTCACCAATAATAAATATATCGGCACGCCGCGCGGCTTGTTTGAATTAAAATATTTCTTTACTACAGCGCTTGGCGAGGGGGCGAACGCGCTTTCCTCTGAATCCGTTAAGGCGCGGATTAAAACTTTGATTGATGAAGAAGATATCAAAGCCGTGCTTTCGGATGAGAAAATTGTCGGTATTTTGAATGATGAAGGCGTGGAAATCGCCCGCCGTACGGTGGCGAAATATCGCGAAGCGCTCAAGCTTGGCTCCTCTGCACAGCGCAAGCGCGAAAAGAATAATAATCCGTCCTGATGTGCGTTTCTTTCACCTTTCCTTAGCCTTTGGGGTGTACGATTTAAGGGATAGCAAAAACAGTGCGCATCAGCCCTTGTCTAAGGGGGCAAAATCTGGTTAAAACGCTGTGTAGATAAAGTTTTTTGAAAATCGAGAAAGGAATACCGCATGCAATTAACGGTAAAAGGCAAGCAGATGGATGTGGGCGACTCGCTTCGCGCACACGTGACGGATAAATTGGAAGATTTGAACAGCAAATATTTCAACCGCGCGATTTTTGCTGATGTGACATTCGTTAAAGAAGGTCACGGCAATGGCAAGATTAGTTCACAAATTAAAATTCGAGTCGGTAAAGACATTTTGGTAATTTCCGAAGTGGCCGCTGCTGATTCATACGCCGCCTTTGATAGCGCGTGCGAAAAAGTCGGCAAACAGCTTCGTCGCTATAAAAACCGCCTGCGCGACCATCATGAGCGCATGGATGACACGCCCGAAACAGAAATGATGAAGGCGCGGGATTACGTTTTGGCGATGGAACCTGAAAAGGCGGATGAGCCGGAAGACGCCGTTCCTGTTGGTGATGATCCGGTGATTGTGGCTGAAATGGCGACGAATATCCAAATCATGACAGTTTCAGACGCGGTGATGCGGATGGATTTGTCAAACCAGTCAGCTTTGCTGTTTCGTAATGCAAAGACAAAATCGCTGAACATGGTTTATAAGCGCAATGACGGCAATATCGGCTGGGTCGACCCGTCGGCTGGTGAAGTGCAAGATAAAAAAGCGGGCTAAAAACCGCAGATAAATGTGATTTTTTTGAAAAAGCCGTCTTGTGTGATTTGCAGGGCGGCTTTTTCCGTAAGGCCACTTATCCCGCTATTTTGGGCTGTGTCGCTTGGTTTTTAAATAAAAGGCTGGCTTTTACCCCCGAACTTACCTATGTCAGTAATACTGTGTGAAACATAAAAGTGGGGTCGTCGTGGAACGCCAAGCACCATATCGGTTGATAGAAATCAATCGCTTTTTACCATCTTTACAAGTTCATAATACCAAACAGATCTTTCAAACGCTGGCGGCTTATGCTGCGCGGGAAATTGCGGTATTGCCATCCAAAACGGTGATTTCGCAAGATATTGCGGCGTTGCTAGGCAAAGCGGAAGAGACATTATCTTCCGCTGTCGGCAACGGCGTGGCCATTCCGGCGATTACGATGAAAAATATCAAAAAGCCTTATCTGCTCTGCGCTAAATTAAACCAGCCTGTCATGTTTGAAGGGCCGGATGAAATGCCAGTGGATCTTGTGTTTTTGATTATTTCACCGGACACGGACGGCCCGCTTCACTTGCAGCGACTTTCGCGGATATCGCGGATGATGCGCGCGCCTGAAAATTACTCACGTTTGCGCGGCGCGGAAAGCGAAGACGCGATGCGGGCGATACTGGAAAATGCTAATGATTTGAAAGTGGCGGCGTAACGCGCAAAGCCATCATAAAGAAAAAGCCTGCTTTGTTGTCAAGCAGGCTTTGTTTTATTTAATTGAGTTTTGCAGGTAGCAAATTATGATCATGCGCTAATGATATAATTTCGTTTATACCATGCTGCACAGCCAAGAGCTTACCGTTGGCATTATAAAGCGCGTAGCCTGGCCTGTCTTCAACAATCACAGGCTTCATATAGCCGAGCGTATCTGTGCCGAGCTTTAGAAAATCATCGGCGCTCATGGATTTGAGAAATTCTTGCGAATTTGTGTCTGTGTTTTCCATTATTTGCCACCCTTCTTTGGTGATTTGGTTTTGCCTTCGCGGTTCACCTCAATATCAATTGCATCCCCAGCGCCGTGCGGCGCGTTTAAGGCTTTGCCGCCGCCTTTATTTTCGGGCGTGGCGATTTTGATTTTGCGGGCGGTGGATTCCGGTATCACGCGCGCCATTTCAATATGAAGCAAACCATGGTCAAGATATGCGCCATGCACCTCGATCCCGTCCGCCAGAACAAAGCTACGCTGGAACTGGCGGGCTGCGATTCCGCGATGTAGATAGACGCGCTCGCTATCATCATTTTGTTTGCCGCGAATGGTCAATTGGTTCTTGTCGATCTCAATATCAAGATCGTCCATATGAAAGCCGGCGACAGCCAAAACAATCCGCAAACCGTCTTCGCCATTTTGTTCGACATTATAAGGGGGGTAGGCATCCGAAGATTTTTTGAGACGGTCGAACTCGCGTTCAAACCGGTCAAATCCTAGGAAAAAAGGATGGTCAAGGACCGATACTCTTGTGTTCATCTAACAACTCCTCTGCTGAGCAAGTTTATGATTGTGACCCGCACCATGCAGCATCACACTTAATAATATAGGGAAAAAGAGGGCTGTTTTCAAGGTGTAGTTAGAAATGCGCGTGCGGCGAAGAGGTTATTTTTTGTTCACTTGGGCGCGTTTTTTCATGAAAGTGCGGTCGCAATAACCGCATTCGACAACATCGCTTTTATCAAAGCTGTACCAGACTTTCGGGTGACCAAGCGCCCCGCCGCCGCCATCGCAACTGACGCTGTCGGCGTTGTTATCAACGATAATGAGTTCGGGGGAATTTTGAATGTCTATGGCCATGAGTTTATCTTGTTGTCTGATTTTATGATTTGGTTACTTTGTTTAAAAAACATCTGAAATCTTTAATTCAATGATGTAATATAGCCTGAATTTGTGAACAAGTCCTCACATAATTGAATAAAGAGTGGGGGCGTATGAGCGACTTTGAAACGATACGATATTTTGCCCGACATTATGAATGTGTTATCTGATATTTTAGGAAATATGATGCAAGATGTAAAATTTAAAGACCATAAAACAGTCCTTCAAAATCCGGCGCGCTACGAGACGGTGATGGTGGATGTGGCTGCTGTGCTGAAAAGCTGGCGCGTTTCCATGTTTTCTTTTGAGTGGCTGGATAAGAATGGCGCGATCAAGGCCAAAATTGATCTGCCTAAAAAAGAGCAGGCAAAGCGCCAAGAAGCCGAGGATGCGATTGCAAACGGCGTGGCGCTTGAGATGCCCGTGATGGGGATCGGCTTGACTGATAATATCGAAATCGGCGCGGGGCGTGCGATTTTTCTTACCGTGGCCGCGCATGGCGTTAAGACTGTTCCGGTTCATATTCCGGCGTCAAACAAAGACGAATTCAAAAAATTTATTGCGCCCTAATCGTTTAGGCAACCGCACAAAAAAGGTACGACATTATGCAAAAACACAATATTTACAATTGTAAAACACACAACGCGCCGCAAAGCGGCAGTGTTATTTTTTATGTCTTTTTGGCAATTGCTTTGATGGCAGGGCTGGCGTTTGCCGTCTCGCAAAATAGCCGCTCCGCCTCAAGCGGCCTTGGCGATGATCGTATCCGCTTGCTGGCCACCGAAACGATCGGCTTTGCAGATACGGTCTCCAAAGCTGTTACCCAGCTTCGCCTGCGCGGCATTGCGGTCAATGCGATCAGCTTTGCCAATCCGTTTTTGTCCGAAGCGCAATATGGCGTTTATAACGCGCGCCCTGCAAACGAAGTGTTTAACCCCTCTGGCGGCGCGGTCGTCTATCAAGCGCCGCAAGATGGCGTGACAATCGCGCCGAATGCGGAATATTTGTTTTTGGCCGGCAACGAGATTGAAAATATCGGCCGCACATGTGGCGCGGCGCAATGTAGTGATGTGATTATGGTGCTGTCAGGCTTACGGCTTGATATTTGCACACAAATCAACGATTTGCTCGGCGTGCCGAATCCTTCTGGCGTGCCGCCGATGGACACGAATATTGATCTGGATGATGTCTTTTTGGCGGCCGTTGATCCGTTCAGTTATAATTTTACAATCGGTGATGAAGCCGCCGCTCTGAGCGGTGTTGCCGAAGCGTGTTTCACTGAAACAACTTCAAATCCGGACATTCACACATATTACAAAGTTTTGATGCCGCGCTGATCTGGCGCGCACTTGTCATGCAAGGAGATTTTTATGACATCGCTCCGTATCGCCTTTATGGGCACGCCCGATTTCGCCGTTCCTGCGCTTCAAGCCCTCATTGAAAGCGATCATGAGATTGTTTGTGTCTATACTCAGCCGCCACGGCCAAAAGGGCGCGGCCAAAAACAGCAAATTTCGCCCGTCCATGAATGCGCCAACAATGCAGGGATTGAGGTGCGCTCGCCTGTTTCTTTTAAAAAAGACCAGCAAGAGGCGATTGCGGCTTTTGCAGCGCTTGATTTGGATGTCGCGATTGTTGCGGCTTATGGTTTGATTTTGCCGCTCTCGATTTTGAATGCGCCGCGCTATGGCTGTTTGAATATTCACGCCTCGCTCTTGCCGCGCTGGCGCGGGGCGTCGCCGATCCAGCATGCGATTTGGCATGGCGATGATAAAAGCGGGGTCACCATCATGCAGATGGAAAAAGGGCTGGATACAGGCCCGATGCTGTTAAAGCAAGAGATTGATATTGACGGCAACATGAGCGCACAAAAACTTCACGATGAATTATCTGACATGGGCGGGGCGATGATTTTGCAAACATTGTCTGAACTTGGCGAAAATAACGTTCTCAGCGGAGAAAAACAAGATGATGCGCTTTCAAACTACGCGCCGATGCTGCACAAAAAAGACGGGCGCGTTGACTGGGCGCAAAGCGCGCAAGAGATCGACCGCCAAATTCGCGCGCTGAACCCATGGCCGGGCGTATGGTGCATGAATGCGCAGCAAAAAAGAGTGAAAATTCTTGTGGCCAGTTTAGTTAAGGAGGGCGATAAGCTCTCTTCTGAGAATAAGCAGGGAACAATTTTTAATCGTTTTGGCGACGTTGTTTGCGGCGATGGCAGCTTGTTGAGGCTAAAAATTGTGCAACCCGAAAATAGCCGCGCGATGGATTTTGAGGCGGCTTTCAATGGTGGGCATTTAAACGGGGGCGATATCTTGTCTTAAAGCTGTCTTTTGCTCTGTCTCTGATGCAGGCTCATCAAACTTTTGACCGAGCGGTAATTGGCCGTTTCGATCATTAAAGTGGTTGAGCAAGGTTGGGGCGCGAACATCACCTAAAATCCCTTTGTTGGAGGCTGATTTCATCATATATGGCAATGATATTCTGGCGTAATGGTTGTATAGCTCGATGGCGATCCAGACAAAAGCGGGGCCATGATGGGGCGTGTCATGATTGTTGGTTTTATCAATGGCATGGGCCAATTCATGCAGCAATGTAATATTATCGCGATGCCCCATATGGATCTCATGATCTTGTTGATCGTAATGTGAGCGGTACATCCCGTCTTCTGATTCGACCCAGTGTAAGGGCGGCGGTTCAACGTGATAATCGGCGCAAACGACATCTATAATATGTTCGGCTTGCGCGCGCGTTATCTCAAACGCAAACGGATCGATAAATTTATGCTCCCAATCATAAAGCTGTCTTTTTTGAATGTCGCGCTCGAAATCGTCGTGTTCAGGGCGATCAGGTTTTCCAAGCTCATCTAAAAAATGACGCCGTGCGGCGGCGCGATCCATGAAGGTTTTACGCTCAATGATGTTTCCCGTGCTTTTGGCATACCATCCGGCGATATATTTACCGATTGTCTTGTTATCAAGCCGTTCGCCGTAAAACGCATAACCGTCCCGCGTCATTTCGTAAGATCGTTGTTTTATACGAACATCAGAAATTTTCATTATATGTTTCGTTTTCTTTTATGGTTTATTGTATCGATTTTTATTATTACCATAATGATTGCAGCACTGTCCAACAAACACACATATCAGCCATGCATTTTTAATGTTGCAGTGCGAGATATTAGCGTCTATAAGGATGCCAGAATTTGTTCATCTCGCTGGCCAATTGAAATGAGCAACACACATAAAAGCCCCGCCTTCTTCCCTGAAGCGGGGCTTTTTTTATCGCTTGTTACTGAATAAATGTAGCGGGTTTATTTAAAACCCTCCGGCTTGACAGCTAAAATATCGCACGAAACGTTCTGCAAAATATTTTCGGCTGTATTGCCCATGATAAAGCCTTCAATGCCTGTGCGCGCGACTGTGCCCATCACCAGCAAATCAACAGGGCGCTCTTCTGTATAAGGCGGGATTTCGTCGTCCGCTTTGCCTTTTTTGAAAACCAGCGTGTTTTCCGCATCAAGGCCTGCGCCTTTACACAATGCGTCAACGCCTTTGCGGTTTTGCTCTTGTTCTTTTTCAAGCATCGCGTTCAGCTCCGCTTCCGGCACTTTGCCAAAAGCCGAATGACGGAAATAATCTTTATACTCTAAACTCCAGCACGAAATTGTCTCAAAGTCTTGTGAGGCATTGCTTGCAAGAGCAGAGGCTGATTTTAAAAGCTTGTGATTGAGCGCGACAATATTGTTTTCTTCGTTTGTGGGGTCAATCGCGGCAGCAATGACGCCTTTGCCAGTGATCGCCGTATTTTGAATCAACAGCACCGGGCAAGGGCATTTACGTAGCAAGCTCATATCGAACGAGCGCAGTTTGAAGCGTTCGTTTTTATTGTCCTGTTCAGCAATTTTGACCACCAGATCGTAACCACCATCGCGGGCTTGGTCGATCACTTTAACAGACGCTGGCGCGCCGCTTTCAAAGACGACTTTGGGCGCTTTTTCAAAGCCGCTTTTCGCAAATACAGATCTGATTTGATCGGTATGGGCTGTTTTGAAGTCATCTTCTATTTGTTTAAACGCGGCTTTAAAAGGCGCATGCAGGAATAATATTGTGGCATCATATTGATCGTGACCAAGATAATGCTGGAATTTTTGAATAAGTTCGCCCAGATGGTCGGAATCTTTTAAAACGATCATTACTTTTTTAAACAGGCTCATTTAAGTCCCCTTTCATTGTGGCTATAACAATATAAAAAATCAGCTTTTTGTCCACCAAAATTTACCTTTCTTTTCAGGGCGCTTTTTGATATTTCCAACATCATGAGCGAGACAGAGACGCAAACAAGCACAAAAACGCGCTGGAAACTGACGATTGAATATGATGGCGGCAATTTTTGCGGCTGGCAACGTCAAGATGGCGTGCCGACCGTGCAGCAAACGGTTGAAACGGCCATTCGCGCTTTTTGCCAGCAAGATATTGTTGTTCACGCCGCAGGGCGCACAGATTCTGGCGTTCATGCGCTGGCGCAAGTGGCGCATTTCGACCTTGATTATGGCGCGCGCGACCTTAGCGGCTTTGTGCTTTTAAAGGCAATCAATGCCCATATGCGCCCCGCGCCCGTTTCAATCACCCATGCCGAAATTGTTGCGCCCGATTTTCATGCGCGCTTTGATGCGCATAATAAATTATATCGCTATCGCATTTTACAGCGCCCTGCTTTTCCCGCGCTTGAAAAAGGTCGCATGTGGCATATCAAACGCGCGCTTGACGTTGATGCAATGCATGAAGGGGCGCAATATCTGGTCGGCAAGCATGATTTTACAAGCTTTCGCGATTCGCAGTGCCAAGCCAAATCACCAATTCGCACAATGGATCAAATCAACGTCACAAAACATGTTTATGATGATTATGGCGGGGTTGAAATTCGGATCGAGGCGCAGGCGCAATCATTTTTGCACCATCAAATCCGTAATATTGCCGGCACATTGGTGATGGTGGGAGATGGCAAATGGGCGCCCATAGATGTGCAAAAAGCGCTGGCGCAAAAAGACCGTGCCGCCGCCGGCCCGACAAGCCCGCCTGATGGGCTTTATCTGGTGCGGATTGATTACCCTTCATTAGGGGTTTGAGCCAATCGTGCGCTCTTTGTAAAATGATTTGTCGCGCGCTCTACAACTTTGCATGTATAATGCATGGTGTGTTATAGAAAACATAATATTTTTAATTAAAGGCGGACAACAATGAAACTGACACTATTGACGATAACAGGCTTTGCAATGGTTTTAGCGATGATGTTGTTTCATCCGCTATCACCGACGCGCGACGCACATGCGCAAGATCCTGCGGCAAGCTTCGTCATGGATATGAAATTATTAAACCGCACGCCTGGCGCGCGCAACCCGGACTTTAAATCATTACATAGCGAAATTTTCCGCTCGCGCACGCTGGACAGCAACCGCCAGCTTGTTGGCGCGCTGAAAGATTTGAAAATTGATGAAAGCGGCACAATTGTTAAAATTATCAGCGAAATAACATGGGTGCGCGGCAAGCCGCGAGAGATTGAGCATTTTCCCGCTGAAGTGGTCTTTATGGAAGGCAAAAACGCGTGGGAAGTGCCGCTTTTGTTTGAAGGAGAAGCTGTGATGTCGCCCGAAATGCTGGCCAATATTGCACCCGCTGCAGGCGGCAAAGTGTATCAAATACGCGATCTTTTTGGCGCGGATATCCGTAGCGATTCGGGCCGTATGGTGGCTGAAGTGAAAGATGTTTTGCTTGACCGTGAGGCGACAAAAATTGAAGCGCTCTTGATTACCAGCGTGGCAGGGGCAAGCCATTATGACGAGATTACAGTGCCGTTTGACGGCAATATGTTTTCATTCCACTCAAAAATTGGCGGCGTTGAACTAAGAATGGATAATGAGAGAGCGCAAATTCTGCGTGAGATGGCCCGAGATTTTTAATGAGCGATTTTTAATGAGAGACTTTTAAAAATCACGCTTCATCTTCAAAAAACCGTTCGATCAGCCGCAGATAAATCTGTGTCAGCGTTTCCATATCTTCAAGTTCGACATGTTCATCAATCTGGTGAATGGTCTTGTTAATCAGGCCACATTCAATCACGGGGCAGTATTGGCTAATGAAGCGCGCGTCTGACGTGCCGCCATTGGTGGTCATCTGCGGGGTGCGTCCTGTGATATCAAAAACCGATTTTTGCATCAAAGCGCTGAACGCGCCGGGCGTGGTTAAAAAAGCGGCGGCGTTTGAATCGCATTTCAAATCATATTCAATGCCACCCTTCGCCGCGATTTCATCCAAATGCCGCCGAATGTCAGCCTCTAAACTCTGCGCTGTCCATGCATCATTAAAACGAACATTGAATTGCGCCTGTACGCTTTGCGGGATGACGTTATCGGCTTTGTTGCCCGTATCAATCGTTGTGAGTTCTAAATTTGTGGCGGGGAAGAAATCATTGCCGTTATCAAAATGATGGGATGAGAGCGCGTGTAAGATCATCGCCATTTTCGGCAGCGGATTGTCCGCAAGCTGCGGATAGGCAACATGTCCTTGCTTGCCTTCAACCCGCAAAGCGCCCGTGAGTGAGCCGCGACGACCGATTTTGATCTCATCGCCAATCTGCTTGGGGTTTGAAGGCTCTCCTACCAAACAGGCATCGGGAATATGATGATTGTCTTTCATCCATTCCAGCACGCGAACAGTGCCGTCTGTGGCAGGGCCTTCTTCATCGCCCGTGATTAAAAAGCTGATCGAGCCGTTCAGTGTTTTATGTGTTTCGAGATAGCGCGAAACAGCGGCGACAAAACAAGCATTATTGGCTTTCATGTCGGCTGTGCCGCGCCCATAAAGGCGATTTTGGTCAATAGTGGCGGCAAAGGGCTTGTGTGTCCATGCGGCCCCATCCCCTGCCGGCACAACATCTGTGTGGCCTGCATAACAAAGATGTTTGCCGTTGGTGTGCGGGGTGGGGCCATCAAGGCGGGCGAAAAAATTTTGCACCACACCAAAGGGCAAATCGAACACGCGAAAGCCCATTTCTTGAAGCGGCGCTTTCATAACCACTTGCGCGCCGTCATCGGCTGGCGTAACAGATTGGCATTTTACCAGCGCTTGGGTAAGACGTACGGGGTCGATGGGCATGTTTAAATTGTCCTGCGTAAAGGTGAATGTGGGAGACGGCGCTTAATGGCGGCCTTGTATTTTGAATTTATCGATGAAAGGGGATTTGTAAAGGGCTGTTGTCAGGCGCTCTTTTGAAAATGGTTTTTTTAAAAAAGCCGCCGCCCCGCCTTCGGTGGAACTCACGATATGCGCGCGCACTGTATCGACGCTGAGCATTAAAACAAAAGCGTGCGGGTCAACCGCGCGAATGGCGCTGAGGGCGTCATGGCCGTTAATGCCGGGCAAGTGAATATCCATTAACACCGCGTTGGGCGCATGTTCGATATATTGCGCGATGGCCTCTTCCCCTGTTTTGGCGATAATGACATCAAATTCTTTGTTCAAGATATTAGCGGCATAAGAGGCGGTAAAGCGGTCATCTTCGACAATCAGGATCACCGCATCATCACGTCGCTCGCGCCGCACAGCGATGCTGCGGACACGGTTTTTGTCGGCGATGGCGCGGTAGGAGCGGATGAGCTGCGCGGCAATAATTTGCTTGTCTGCCAGCTTTTGATAATTGTAAAGCTCTTTGCTTAAATTGCTGTAGCTGGCTGTTTGCGCGCCATATGTTGGCAATAAATCTTTAAACATAACTTTCAGGTTGGCGCGCTCTTCATCGCTTGCGGCGCGCATGATGAGAGCAACATCGCTATTGGTGAATTTATATAAAAGCGCGGTTTCGTTTGTTTTGGCCAGTGGCGTTAATTCAGTAATCAGCGCATCACTTTGTTTATCAATCCACGCCAGCTTGCTGTTAATTTGTGCGGGTGTTTTGACCATCTCGCTATGTTTGATTTGTGAGGATAATGAAAAACGCAGCGACACCCAGCCCGCAGGATTGCGTTTGAGGCGGTCTAAGAGCGTCAAAAAATGATGCTCGGCACTTTCGGTAATGATCTGCATTTTGTCGTGAACCTTTTGAAACCAAAGGAATATTTATGTCTGTAAATCTATCATACCATTATTTCTATCAAAGCTTAACATTCCGTGTAGATCGGGCTATAAAGACACTGAAATAATCGCGAACAAGGAGATGAGCATGACAGTTTTGTACGATCTGGTTTTAAAAAATGGTGATGTTGTTTTGCCGCACGGGCTTGTAAAGGCCGATATTGGTATTAATGGCGGGGTGATTGAAACCATTGGTGCGATTGACCGTGCGGCGGCGGATCAGGTGATTGATTGTACAAATTTACATGTCATGCCGGGCGTGATCGACACGCAGGTTCATTTTCGAGAGCCGGGAATGGAACATAAAGAAGATTTAGAGCATGGCATGATGTCGGCGGCGATGGGCGGGGTGACGGCGATTTTTGAAATGCCGAACACGAATCCGCTGACCACAACGCCCGAGGCGCTTCAAAACAAGCTCGATATCGCCGCGCGCCATGGCTGGACAGATTATGCGTTTTATTTTGGCGGCACGGCGCAAAACGCTAAAAACCTTACTAAATGGGAAAATTTGCCCGGTGTTTGCGGGATTAAGATCTTCATGGGGTCTTCTACAGGCGATCTACTCTCTGCCACCGATGATGATGTGCGCGCCGTGCTGGCCAATGGTCGCCGCGTTGTGGCGGTGCATGCCGAAGATGAAATGATGATGATTGACAATAAAAAGAATATTCTGGGCGATAGCACAGATGTGGCGATGCATAATGTTTGGCGCTCGGAGGAATCATGTATTTCGGCAACGCGCCGCCTGCTTCGTTTGGCGCGTGAAACAGGCCGCCGCGTTCATGTTCTGCATATTACAACGGCACAAGAAATGGATATTTTGGCGCAAAACCGCGATATTGCAACGGTTGAGCTTTTACCCAATCACTTAACGATGCATGCACCTGATTGCTATAACGAGCATGGCACCCATGCCCAGCAAAACCCGCCGATCCGCGAAAAGCATCATCAAGATGCGCTTTGGCGCGCGATCAATGATGGCTTGGTTGATATTATTGGCTCTGATCATGCGCCGCACACCTTAGAGGAAAAAAGCGGCACATATCCGGACACGCCGAGCGGTACGCCCGGTGTGCAAACCATGGTGCCGATTATGCTTAATCACGTGAATGAAGGGCGCTTGTCACTTGAGCGCCTCAGTGATCTGTTCAGTGCAGGGCCACAGCGCGTCCATCAAATTGCCGGCAAAGGCCGTATCGCGCGCGGTTATGACGCTGATTTCACAATTGTTGATATGAAAGCCAAACGCACCATCAAAGGCGCGGATCAAAAATCCAAAAGCCCATGGACACCTTACGAAGGCAAAAAAGTGACAGGATGGCCGCAAATGAACGTAATACGTGGTCATATTGTGATGCAAGATGACGAGCTTGCGCCCAAACCAGTGGGGCGCGCTGTTCAATTTCGCGAGACGGTTCAGGTGGCATAAATATTAAGGCGTAAGAGCCAAGGGCATCAGAAGCCACCGCACCACGCTTGCTTTTTAAACGCGCAGTCGCTATTCATGCTTATGACAACATAGTAAGAACAACATAATAAGAACAACATAATAAGAAAAAATAGGGGATTCACATGAAAATGACGACACAAAGATTCGGGTTAGCCTTTGCGCTGGCGGGAACATTGTTCTTGGCGGGCTGCAAAGACGATGATAACGAAAATGATACGGTAGCCACCCAAGACACAGGCGAAATATCGCAAGTAGACAGCGGCTCTTTGCAATCTTCCCAGCCACAGGCACGTACATTAAATGATGATGAGGCGCGTACTGCGCGCCACGCCCAATGGCGCGCGCAGGTGGATACAATCCATGTCCGCGCGGTCGAGGCACAATCAGCAGACGGGATCGCCTTACAGCAAGCCTACGATGAAAGCCCGGATGCGATGGAAAATGATAAATTTTTATCGATGCGCTTTAATGTCACAACCGCAAATGAAGGGGTTCTACAAATTGATGCGGTCGGATATTGTGAGACACTGCTTGAATCACGCGATTACGTGCAAGAATGTGGCGCTGTGTTTGCCAATCGTCTCTCGATTATAAACGGCATGTCTGATTTTAATCTCAGCGTGGGTGTACCGACCAACAATCCGGATGTACGCCCCCATGCGCTTGTTGATGGGCATGCTTGGTTACGCCGTAGCTTAGGAGGCATGAGCGCCGATAATGATTACTATTTCGTCACAAATATGAAGCCAGCGCCTTAAAAGCCACGCTAGAACGCTCTTACAGAAAAAAATGAATGAAGAGCGAGCCTTAAAAAACGGCTCGTTTTTTTATAATTTTGTGCCCATAAAGGTTAATTTTTTTGCCTTTTTATCCCTCATTTGCACAAAATGAGAGACATACATCCATTTTGATCTAAATACACTTTAAAATTTACACGTGTTTTTTTGAAAAAAGTTTAATTTTATTTTCTCTTATTTTTCATAGTCTTAGACTTTTTTGTACGGAATGTATCTTTTTTGCGTAAAGACTATTTTAATATATTTTAGAGTAAACTAATATTGTAGCTGGTAATATTATTTCGGTGCGGCGAGAAAACAAGTCTTAATTTCCATAGCGTTTGTATTCGACAGGCCGTACCGATTTTTTTTTGAAAATAGATTACACTGAGGGGCACGGTCATAGATTATGACAGTTTTGAAAAACACCGACACGAATCGATCGTTTCGTGAATTGTTTAAAAAGAAACCAAACGCGGGCAACAAGCATGTCGCTTCGCGTTCTTCTGCAATGGGGCCTGAGGCTTTGAAGAGTGTTGCTGGCTCGCAAACGCAAATTTGGCGCAGCCGCTTAAGCTGGCGTATTACACTGGCGGTCTTTTTAACCATCCTGACGGTGCAAGTCGCCATTATGAGCCAAACCATCAATCAAGTCCGTAGCGACGAGTTGGGGCGGATGGTTGAAGAAGCCCGTAGTACGATCATTACTTTGATTGAGAAAAGATCAATTGGTATTGGTAATTTACCGTTTGAAGACGAAGATATCGCGGAACTGCTAAGCTTTACACGCGTACAGGGCTTGAGTGTCTATTCTGCGCTTGATGGGCAATTGCTGAAAAACTATGGTAATGCAACAATTATCCGTATTGATTTTGATAGCGAGCGCGGCTCACTGAATTTACCAGATGATTATTATAGTAATGACGGCTCATTTTTTGAGCTTTTATTGATTCCGCGTAATTTGGGCGGCGCGCCTTATTATTTGACCGTCAAGATGGATTCGGGTCACGTTGAGCAAACTGTACGTGCCTATGTCGAGCAGACAATTTTGATTACCTTGTTGATGTCGGCCTTTGTGACAACGGTTTTGATGATTGCGCTTGGTCACTGGCTTTTGGAGCCGATCTTATTTTTGCGCGAAAATCTCAAGCGCGCCTCTGACTCGCCTGAAAACCCCAATATTGAACGCTCGCCTTATGATACGGGAGATGAGATCGGCTCGGCCATTGACATTGCCTAT
>Ga0307934_1000053_pt1 | contig 85437 bp, 71 predicted proteins | sample OrgLakmetageno90_FD_201838 | JGI IMG/M metagenome (GOLD analysis project Ga0307934, IMG submission 201838) | Saline water microbial communities from Organic Lake, Antarctica - #90 | ecosystem: Environmental > Aquatic > Non-marine Saline and Alkaline > Saline | place: Antarctica: Organic Lake...
TGGCGGGTTTCATGCATTGTCTGTTCATGCTGGACACAAGATTGTTGTTCACGCACAATTACATCATGTACTATCCCATACATCATTTTCTGTCGTAGGATCTCCATCATCACAACTAGCTCATGGAGTCATAGGTACATTTCATGCATTATCTGTTCATGCTGGACACAATGGCACACTAATACAATCATTGGTACATCCATCATTATTATTATTGTTACCATCATCACATTGCTCTCATCAACCAAGTGATATATTAATATTTCATTCAGCTCGTAATGGTCAAGTGTCATCTACGATTCCATCGCCACAAAATCAAACATGAATATTATAACATTCATTATCAACAGTCGGACCAGAAGACGGGACAGGGGCGTGATTTAGTTGCTGAGTCTGAGTAGTTCATCATACTGGCATATAATATATTGTCGGAGAAATAGGTCCAGGAGTTGCATATCACGTTCTCTTTAGATGATATACAACCTGTGCTGCTATTTGAGATCTTGAATAATTATTAGGGACTGAGTTTGTTACAGTCATTTGAGACGATGACATAGCTACTACATTACTTACACCATCAGGTTTTCACTGAGAAGACCAAGAAAAACTTGGCACACCAATCATACTCAATGGATTAGCAATAGACACATAAGAATTACTTCACGCTTGATTGAATGTCCACTGAAGATTTGTGCTTCATTGAAATTCATCTAACAAAAAACTTGAAGCACCTTCATAGTATATAGCAGGAAAGACCCCTCCATCACAACTAATACTTCATATACTATGAGTTTGAGTTGGTACAGATTGCGCAAATACTGTGCTAGTTACACACATAATCATCATACATCAAGCTACACTTACCGAACGAAACCAATTCATCTGAACTTATAAATAATTAAAGATAGATCTATCTACTCTGATTGATTATTACGATTATTTTGATCATCTAGCAATGAGTTTAAGGTCACTGAGTATCAAGCTATTCATCACACTACTTCATCATACGTTGCTCTTATTTGAATTATTTCAGTATCTGGAACGAGAGTAGGAGGTGATCATGGAGTATACTTATAGTAAATTCAAGTGTCATTATCTGCATAGTAAATAATATTTGGATCGTTTAAGTCTTGATACCCCATTACTTTGATTGTTTCTCAATTAACTACAATTTCATGCTCTCAAAAATTAACGGCATCTCGATCCACATTATTATTGAGCTCTTCAGTAGTAGCCGTAGCAACAGTTGAACTCTCTCCTTCCTCCTCTCTAATAATTTCTCTTTCCTCCTCTCTAGTAGGGTCTCCACCAATCCATCATACTGCTACAGTATTCTTTTCTTTATGCATAATACTTTCAGCTCCAGCTGACAAATAACGTACTCCATCATTACAGAATGTTTCTTTGGTGTCTATACTTGTTTCTATTTCTTCTGAATCAGCTGGTAGTTCACCAGGAATATCTATAACAAGATCATCAAGAAGAATAGTTTCATTGCAACATTTTCCATAAAATCAAAGACTGAATGTAGAAGTTATAGTCACTATCAACCCTGAAGAATCTTCAAACTGTCCATCAATAATAGCTTTGATAGCTAATTCACGACCACCTGTCAGTTCTACAAGCTTAGCTAATATCGGAGTTCACTCTGGAAGATTATCCAAGAAGTATTTCTTGAGTTCAGGATCTGTAATTTGTGCTGTTGCGTGCTTTACGATCTCAGGATTTGGTAGAAACTTTTCTTCAAGTGGTTCAGAATTTGCAATCTCAGCAAATCACAACACCATACCATAAGATCATGTTTTAACTTCAGTTGCATATGAAGATTTATCCTTGATAGGTGTAATAGCTTCTTTTCTTGCAGCCGCAAATGCAGTATGGGCTGCACTATTTACGCCAAACTCAACATCAAATCTATTTTTGAGCACACCATCTCTCAGTTCTATTATATCTTTGTTTGGAGCAAGCAACCAATATAGTTTATATATTGGAGAAGATATTTTTGACATATAATTTGTTGTATTTCATTCTATAGCGACACCATTCAGCATATGGAATAGATCTCTACGGTGAGTTTCAAATGGAACATCTCCATTAATAATACTAACAAGAATATCTTCGTTTAATCCAAATTCATTGGATGGATTTCCCCAACCATCATATGTACTTACAAAATCATTATCGTTATTAATTTTTGTTCGATACTCTTTTGCTTTAGCGATTCTTTGCTCAACTGTATTGATCTCTTCAATTTTGTTTTGCGTCAATCTTACTGCACTAAATGCAGCATCAAGTGCACGAATGTCGTCTGGTGTAATTTCAGAAGGATTTATATGAAATCATTGTCTTGAATCATCAGAAAAATCCTGTAACAAGTCTCTTGCTGAATCCCAATTTTCTTTTTGTACTTCAGTTCTAAACTCTTTCCATTTTGATCTCAAAGCACCATTTCTGATGTATAAAAAATCTTCATTATTACTATCATCCTCAATATAAGCTTTTACTTCTGGAGACAATTTTGGTAATAATCAATCTTTCAAAGAAAGTATATCTGGAGTACGAGTAGCTGGTTGTTCTACCGCATATACTATTTCAAATTTTGTTTCTGTATCATCATTAAGTTCAATTTCATAAGAATAAGAAGGAGTAGTATCTGCTGATTTCACTACCTTTAATGTTCATGCAAGATCTTCTGCAGTCAATATTTCATAAATTCCATCAGGACCTTTCAGTACAAGTTCATTTTCCCCATCAACTGTACGCTCACTAATAGTAAACCCAGCTTCTTTCAATGTATTGATAGTAGTATCAGTAGTACTATTGAATGCTTCTACCATCTTCGCTGACTGCGTAGCAAATTCAGACTCTGCTACAAACTCTTCATACTCAGAAGGATTACCAGCAAATGATGTAATAGCTGTAGTTCATTCAAGATCAGATTCACTTCTCAAGAGTACTTGTTCTGTTCATGCAAGTCATTTACTTCCTATAACGAAATCATATTCAAATATTCATTGTCTAAAGGTAGACATAATAGTCACCGGGATATCATTATGTACATGTAATCATCAGTTTTCATGTTTAATAAAACGTTTCATCGCAGGATGTACATGTACATTAACATTACCACGATTTCTCGTCATCAATCCTATCGGAATAACATATACACTAGCATCTTGAACCTCGATTTTTTCATCATCTTCGAGGGGACCAAATAGATTATTGATATCACGTGCTACATCAGTATCCATACGGTCAGCAACTTTACGAGCACCAAGTCATTCTTCTTGTGCTTTTTTGATAGCGGCTATACTTTCAGGAGTTTCAGAATATGTCGCATCCCTATACCATGACAATCCAAGTCACGCTGTTGGCAATAAAAATCCTGCCACCCACTGGACTCATACTCATGCTTGAGAAATATGTAATCCACGTGCTTCATGTTCTACTTTTTGATTATACCATGAAAGTGCATATCTATTAGATATTTTTTGTAATATATTTCATTTTACTGCATTATTCATATCTCACCATCTATCAGCAAATGGTCTGAGAATACGAGTCATATTTCTAGCCGCTTGCTGTAACGTATCATGATCTGTGTTTGGATACAGTTGTTCCAAATTTTTCAATATTGTAGTACTTGTTAAGTCATCTAAATCTTCTATCCCAGCAAATGCTCCAGAAAAACTTGCTTCTATACTTGCCTTTTGTTGTTGGTATCATTTTAGCTTGTCACGACTCCAATACAAAGTCCCACCAGTAGTTCCTATAGATGCGCTTACTAATGCACCAATATGTTGTGCTGACTTCGCATCAAGTGAATGTTCAATACGACCTTTATTTATCTGAAATTCTATTCCAGCACTTACAAATGGTCATGCTGCAAGTCCAGAGTTAGTGAGTCATGCACCTACTCATCATGCATAATAAAACGTATGTTGATCAGCACTACCAAAATTATGATTTGCTCATACTGATAAAGCAAGACCAACAGCAGGATTACCTGCTTGATCTACAAAGGCTCATCATGACAAGGTCATTCTCTGAATAAATCACTCTAGGTTATCGTTTAACCATACATTCACATTTGTTCAAAGTCCTATACCTTCATTTCCTTTAATCGTAGAGACCATCACACCTAGTGTATTTAACTTCCATAGATTTTCGTATTTCACTTGGTCTTGTTCCAATGAACTAACAAATGAAGCTAAAGCTTTTGTATTCAACGTAGGATCATCTAGGATTTGTTGCTCAAGTGTCACAACTAGATTTGAAAAACAATCTGATAATTTGTTGTCTATCATCGCAAGTTGATCTTCAGACATGAGATCCTTTAATGTATCTATATCGTCGTCATTAGCTATATCTACAGTCTCTTGTGCTGCTCTATTTTCTATCATATCTGTATATGATGGTAGTCTTCTCTCATCATTTCCAATTCCATAATGCATAATCCATCTTGCATCAGCACCAGCATCTAACAACATCTTATGTGTAGCAGCTAGTAAGTAGGGTTGATCTACATATATTTGAAAAAGATCTTCAGGTGTGGTAACATCCATCAATGATGTATTTCCTGTATATCCAGACAATGCTCATGCGATATTTTGTATTACTTGGTCTTGTGCAACTTCAGCTCCTATCTCCATAGCTAAGGCATGCTCAGCATCAACCATCATTTCATGAAGACTCGTCCCCATAATAATTCCTGCATCTACATTTTTCCATGCTTTTTCCCAAGCTTTATAGTTGTTGATATACTCATCTGAATTTGCATCAGGAGCATTGATCAATCTTGCATCATAATTTACATCTCAGATCATATTTCCCAATAAAGAAATATGTGTATGATCTTCAAGTTTGACTGCCTCACTAGCAGCTTGAGTCAATGTTCTAGACTGAATAGTATGTGCCAATGATACATCTGATCTGAGCACAGTCACTAGATATGCTAATGGATCAGTAGTGTTCGTTGAAAATATCTTATTAGTTCCATATTCCTGAAAAGCTTCATACAGCTTCACAATATTTCTTTTTTCCTTTCTTCCTAACTTACCTCATTTGGGTTGATAATTTTCTGCTTCAAGTTTATCTTCTAATGTATCTCTTTCCAATTCTGAAGTACCTTCTCCTATCCATTTAGCAAAAATATCCATCAACTGCGGCATATTTGTATCATCCAAGTAATCAGTGATATCCTTAAACCTTCATTTTTCACTCTCCCATACAGTTGGATCAATTTCCTCAAGCAAGTTGCGCATCAGCTGTTTATCTTTTCCTTTATATTCTTTACGTTCAAATGTACGGGTTTGTTTGCGAAGGTTTGCAGAACCATCCTCTGTCACAACAGTATACGCAGTATCAGCTTCATGTTGTTGCTCGAGTCTAATTTCAGTACCAAGGTCCTGTAAATCTTCTTTAAAAAAAGATAAAGATGAAGCAAAATTTGCATTTTCCTCCGCTAATACATCAAAGGCATGTAGGTAAAAGTCTTTATCCTCATACCACATATCTTTACCATATAAGTTTCTCAAAGTTCATAAAAAGATACCATATGATCATTCAAATGTTCAATCATCATGTACACTCATTTGACTCAATGAAATATATCCATTATATAATGCCAACTCTTCACGAGTAAGGACTTCAGTAATCAGACGAGGATGATCAAGAGTTGCATTAAAACCAATTTTTTGCCTAATATCATCAGTTTTTTCTTCATATATTTTATTCACTTCCTGATACAAATCAGAAAATTCTGATGCGCTAAATGACTCATTATCAGAAGCTATCTTCTTAAGATCTGCTGCCTTTTCAGATCATATATATCACTGCTCACGAAATGTCATCACCCTTATGAAAAAATATAAAGTCGGCTTTATATCTATTTTAACGAGAATGTAAGATATGTCAAAAAATGAGGGGGAAAGTTTTTCAGGTAAAACAAAAGGACCAAGTTAATACCAGGTCCTTAAGCCACCCTAAAATCGGGTGTTTCAAATAATACTGTGGAGATTCTAAGTTAATAGTATCTCCGCCAAACACCGAGACGGCGATGGGTAGGTTAGAAATATCTTCCAATATTCTTTCTGCTTGTTGCTTTCTTAGCTTCATTGAGAAGAAGTTCAGCCAGGTCAGAATCCATTGTCTTTAGTCTTTTGTAAATAGAACCGGCTTCCTGCCAGTCCTCTTGAGCTAAGGCAATAGTACCCTGTAATCTTGTTGCGGACGCTACATCGATATTCACCGAGATAGATCGACTAAGTAGCCGCATTGCCTCTTGATATCGATTCTCATCTATAAGCTCTTGAGCTCTCTCGACATAAGTCTTACCTTGCGGCAATATACCAAGAGCTATATCTCGATCTCTTTGAGCATCTGCAATTACGGTACTACCGCTCTGACGAGTTATAAATCCGTTGACATCTCTCAACCAACGGTCTAATTGACCGATAAGTATTCGTTTTCGGTAAATGTCCTTCTTATGTTGACAAAGACTATCAACAAGAGAGGATACTTGACTACCAATATCATCTGAGAGATAGGTAAGAAATTCAGTAGATTTGTTAGTTTCACAACTGAAACTATCTACTGAAATATCCTCGAATGTACTATTGAGATTACTCTCGAAATAGCTTTTCCCTTGAGAGTTGTAACGATCAGGACCCAAAATTTCAGCAAAAGTCGGTTGAATCGTCCGTGCCAGATTTTTTTTATCTTCAATGTCGAAATCAAGACTACGGCTGGTTCCTCCAAACTTTATAATATCTCCTTGGAATTCATTTCTAAATCCTTCAAAGTTAGATAAAGCATTTGAGTACCGCTCAAGTGCAGCTAATAAATCAGCTTTTAATAATGCTGAACCCTCAAGTACGGTTGTTAAATGTTTGATTCGCTGCTCCTTACCGGCAAGCTCTTGCTTCTTCTCCAGTATGGTTCTAGCTTGAACCGCATTAAACAAAGGGGAAACCTGAAATTCGCCATCCAAGCTGACACTAAATGAGTCAATTTCAAGCAAGTTGGTTATACTTTGGTAGATCAGACTATCTCCCTCGAGAACGCTATAATTGGAATTGGAAGTCAATAACATGAAAAGGCTATCTACTTCCCCCCCCATATTTGCAACATCAATCATTTGTTGGGTGATTACACCATTAGCGTTTACGATTTTGGGATTTATTGATACCAGGGTAGCATCAAATAGTTGCTGAGCATCTCTTTCAGAGGTCATGCGATCCGTTTGCTCACGGATTTTGTTCGCTTGTTCCTGCCTTGCTGTGTTCAGGTCCTGTTCAAACATCATGAGTAATGAGTCTGATTGACCATCAATTGGGTTTGACACGAGAGCTACGAAAGCTACAATCGTGATGATTCGGATGATTTGAATGAACTTTTCCATTGGAATGATTTATTTTTTTGTTTATTTTTGCAAAACTGCATACTACTTCTATTGTTTTTATTAAAAATGTCAATAGAAAAACCCTACTAATTATAGTAGGGTTTATATTTATATCTATGAAATGTCTCTACTGTGTTCTGAAGACAGTAATATTGCTTCAAGTTCTAGTTATAGTTAATTTACTAGTACCATCAGTGTTTTCAATTTCTAACGGAGTATCTTCATCCAAATATACTCACTCAGCTCATTGAATCAAGGTTATTAAATTTTGCGACGTACCTACCACAGTATAATTTGGCATAACTATACTCTTTTCAGATGCAAAAATTGCCTCATTGAATATCTCACCATTAGTCATTCCTGAAGGAGGAACGACAGTGAAAGTAGTTCATAAATCATTTACTTGTTCATTTAATCAATCTGGATCTCCACTTGTTGATTCTGGTAATGATTCAGCATCTCCTGAGGTAGAACCTGCTGCAGCCGGAACTTCAGCAGCTACATTTTCACGTCCTTCTGGGTCAATATCCGAAAGAACTATATCGTCAAATGAAGTAGGATTAGCTTCTGCACCTTCAGACATGTCAATCTTATATTCATTAAAGTAATCGAAGTGTGTATCATCTGCCTCTAGCATTAAATCTAACCTATCATTTTTATTTTTTCTTGCGTCAGCTAATTGTTTAGCATAGTTAGGATTGGTATTCATTTGTTTCTCTAAATTCGTTTTTTGATCTTTAGTATTCTCAATATTTTGATTGTACCTGGTTTGTAGAGAAGTTAATGAATTATACTCTCCAATTTTTTCAGATCTAAAGTCAGCATATATTCAATGAAGATACATATCATTGAGGAAATTTTGAGTCTCTGGAGACAAAGCTTGATATGTTGTTTGATCAATTAAGCTAGGATCTCCTCAGATTGAAATACTAATATTAGGAGTTCCTTGCGCTTCTAATGCTGCAATCTCTCTCTTGAGATTAGTTTCAGCTGAATTATATCATCTTGAATAATTATTCCCATCAAAATATTTGTTATGTAATGTATTATACGCAGAAAGGAATCATTCGAAATCTTTTTTAAGTATACGATCGTCTTCTGGGAATCTTTGTTCAACAGATTTATCTATAGCATCTAAACTCGTCTGTAGTGGTGGAAGAGATTCATTCCAAATCTTAATATTTTCATCTACAGCATTAATTCTTTGCTGAAGAACATGAACATGAGTTTCTTTATCAACATATTCTTGCCAGTCTCACATCAATAGCTGTATTTCGTCAATTTCCGTTCTTTGGTTTTCGATAAAGTTTTGTCTTGCTGGAAGACTTGCACCCTCATCATTAGATTCATTTTCAGGATCTACATTCCAAATAGCAATTGCATCGCCTTCTTGATTAACAATACTCCATTGCATCATATCTCAAGCGTTTACAGAAGCTATTGTCCATGTATCAGAAACAGATTTAGTTACACCTCATTCTGATATCTCATATGTAACAGTCATTTCTTCTGATTGAATATTATATCATCAATACATAGCTTCTACAAGAACTTGAGCATTCTCTGATAATTTTTCTTGTGAGGATTGAGTATCTCAAAATACAGCATCAATATTATTTGATCATCCTGCAGCTTCTGCATCACGAACTAAAGAATAAGATATTAATATATGACTTAAACGATCTTTTTTAGCTTCCATCTGTTCATCAATAACTTTCAACTCTAATACCAACTGCTCATCCTCAAGAGCCAAACTCCTATCCACAGTCTCATACTCCCTTGTATATGCAATACGATCGTTGAAATCTAATTGTGCTATCTGTCATTGGACTTCTTCTCTCCTATCAATTAAAGTTCTTCTTTCTTCTAGTAATGTATCGAAGTTAGTGAAATCTCAAGATTTTATAGCATCTTGGATTAATTTTGATTTCTTTTCTATTTCAGTTTTATTTTTCTTCAATTCTTCTTGCAAATCTTTCCTTAAATGTGCATTTTCACTAAGTTCTTCTTGTGTTCTAGTGAAATTGAGTACTTGCCATTGTGCAACTTTTTCTAAGGTAGCTTCATTATAATCTTTAGATGCATCCAAATATGCGGTAGCAGCAGCTTCTTCTTCAGTCTTAGCTAGCTTATAACTACCTTCTCACTCCCTATTTTCATATTCTTGTATAGACTCACTTTGCTTCTTAATAAGTCAAGAAATACCATCCACTCACTCTAATTCTATTATCCTCTCTTTAGAAGTACGGATACTTCTGTCAGTATTTTCTAGGTCAACTTTTGCTTGCTGATATGCAGTCTCTTGATTTGAATTACGATTTTGACTCTCTAATTGTGTAACCTGATCACTTAGAGCATCTCTTGAATTAGTTAATGTATCTAAAGCTGTCTTTTTCTGTGTAAGTTCAGTACCTAATTCTACAAGTTTAGTCCTCATAGTATTTAACACTGCTTCACGTTGATTTAATGTGTCAGTAGCTTCTTTCCATGTATCAAGAGCCTCAAGTCTTGCAACTTCCATTCAGGTATACTCTGGATCTTCTGTTATTCATATAGATTCTAATTTATCTTCAGACAATAATTCTTCCATTTTAGGAATATCTTGAGCAACAATATTATTAAAATCTTTTCTAACTTGACTTCTCTTGTCACGATCATTTAAGAAACCGATTCATCGAAATTTTCATTTAAGTTTTTCATCACCGTATATTGGTTCACCATTGGACGTGAAACTCTCAGCAATTTTCCATTCATTTTCATCATTTCAATTTTCATCTTCTTTTCAGATCATACCAGATATACCATTTTCCCATATATTGAATGCTTGCTCAACTGAAGTAGCTTCAGAAACCGCATTTTCAAGGGATCTAAATCATAATATAAGTGCGTATACTTTCTTTTCATCTTTGTCATCTGGTTGAGAAGTCGCTTTATACAGTGCAGCAATTTTCTCAGAAGAAAGTCAAATATTGAGTCATGCTTCGTTAACAATCTCTTCACGTTTCTGAGCAATTTGCTCTCTAATCAACTTAATAGTATATTCTTCTCTCATGTCATCAACCGTCCTTTCAACATCTATTCCTGTAAGTTTTACATTTTCTAATTGAAGAATAAGTTGAGTGATTTCAGCCTTCTTTTGTGTAAATGGAGTATAATCTATATTATCATTTTCATTTGGATCAAGATTATTATGTATGTTTATCTCATCCAATATTTTATTGTATATAACTATCACTTCTTTATACGCAGCTATAGACCCTTCAATATCTCATTCTTCAATTCTAAGTCTAAGTGCCTCTTGTTCTTTTTCTTGTGCTTGAGCTTTCAGTTGTTCAATTCTTCAATTAGAAGCCTCCAAATTTTCTGTAAGGTTCTGATCATCTATTTGGTCTACAATAGTATCTCTGTCTCATCTTAATTGATCTAATCTTGTTTCATAAAATCCTAGACTTATAGGATCAAGATCTAGTGACAAATCTCAAGATAAAGCTTGATTAAATGTTTTTGCTCTTTCCAGAGTTTCTTCATACATAAAGATAACCTGAGGGTATAGTATTGATAGCTCATCAATATCTCAAGCTTCTGTGAGCTCAGGAATTCTCGATAACACTATTTCTTCTGCGGTAGCAAAAGCATCCATTATAACAGCTCTATCAGCAGCAAGTAATTGTAATGTTTCAGTATTGTCTAGATTTTCTAGTGGTGTGTCTCAACCTTCTGGTGGTGTGTCTCAACCTTCTGGTGGTGTGTCTCAACCTTCTGGTGGTGTGTCTCAACCTTCTGGTGGTGTGTCTCAACCTTCTGGTGGTGTATCCTTAACAGATTCAAAAGCAGCCAATAATGTATCATCTAGTACTCATTGAAATTTATAGCTTTGATCAATCACTCAAGTAGTTTTTAAATATTGTACAACTTTTGTAAATGCAGCGATTGTGTTTTGTCAGAAATGTCATTCAATTCATTTGCTACTTCTAACATTCAAACTATATGAACTTAGCAAATTTGGAACCCCACAAGACTTGCACACACTAACCAATGTTCATTGCAACAATGCAATATTTTCTTTAAACCACTCTCATTCCATAACTCATGAATTTTGCATTTCTGTTAGTAAGTTAGGATCAATAACTCATTTTAGTCTATCCTTTACTCCAGTATTATTGATATAAGTATAATTCGCATCACGTATATCAACCTGAATAAATGTACTTAGATCATCCAAGTCATTTTTTATCGATTGCACTTCTTTGTTGAGGAGATCTTCCATTGATTGTCTCTCTGGAGTATCATAATTTCAATCAATACTAGGTGTAAAGTTCATCGTTTTACATAAAAAACTTAAAATTCAGTATCTTTATTCTAGTGACAAAAAAAAACCTGTCAAATTTCTGACGGGTTTTTATATACAAATATGATATGCTCCTTCTATCTGCCTGAAAAGACTACCTTAATCGTGCTCAGCAAGACAAATATATCTAACACTATCGACCAATGCTGTATATAATATAAATCAAATCTTGCTTCCTCCTCAAAAGGTAAGGTATCTCTTCAAAAAATCTGAGCATACCCAGTTATTCCTGGTTTGATAGAAAACAGTCTTTCTTGTCGAGCATCATATCTATCGACTTCACGAGGCATATGCGGTCTTGGTCACACGAGAGACATATATCATAGCAAGACATTGATGAGCGATGGTAGCTCATCTAGAGATGTCTTACGTAGCCACTTCCCCACACGAGTAATGCGTGGATCATCTTGTATTTTTGGTAATATTTCATCTCTGATATTTTTATCACTATGTATAAGCTCTTCGTACATGTCTTTTGCTGAAGATCATCCATAGGCATCTCAGACACTCATATGCGTGTACATACTACGAAACTTCATGAACGTAAACAAACCTTTATTTTTCCCTACTCTATCCTGAGTATACAAGACTGGTCAGTCGCTATCCAACTTTATTGCTAGAGCAATCAAAGCAAGAAGTGGAGATAATACGAGGAGTCATCCCGCTGATCACAGCACATCCATCACACGTTTTATGACTCTCCATCGACCATGTAAAGGTGAAGCTGTATATGCCAAAGCCAAACAAGGTCATAAACGTTTTGGTGTAGTAATGAGGTCTTCAAGAAATAATTCGTCACCTATATGATAGATCGACTGACCTTGGATTCTTGCACAGTCTGCAATATGTTGCAAGATAGACAATGATGCTTTTCAAGCAATCACAACTATATCGTATGCGGGAGGGATAACCGATGCCTTTGCTATATCCAGAACATCAACCTTGTACTTCTTATATGATTCAAGTTGTTGTTGAATCGTTGCCGTAAGTAGTGAATCAGTTCCGTACATAATCACAGTGTATGGATGTTTGCGCTCCTGTTGCTCAGCAATAAAATTCAGTATACTATCTAAGATAGTTCATCATATGAAAAACAACACTGCACCAAACACCAACACAAATCTAGAAATACCATTGGGAAATACATATCCAAATCACATAAACGCCACAAACCCAATAATCATGATCCACATTCACCACACTCCCATAAATTTTCTTCGATAGTGATCGACTGGTCTAAATAAGTTATAGATTCATTGTGCAGCTCCAATAACTATAAACAATCACGCAGACAATCAAGCGAACATCATCGTTTCCATCACATCAATTGGAGGAATTCTCAACTGAATACCAGGAATCAAATCCGTATGTGCACGCAACAAAATCATACTATAAAAACATACCAAGATCAGCACAATATGTACTAATGGCTTGCTCAAACGTATTCATAACAATAAGGGTCTTTTAGTTTGCATGCAATGAATATAAGAAATCATATAAAAGATGCAATATTGTATACCAATATGCTCACATGAGCAATCTATTTCATGAAGCAAATAATGTATACGTATATACAGATGTTTCACGAAGCATCTTTACGTTGTGTTCGACTTCTGATAAGAAAAGAATAGAAGAGTTGGCGGCGAACTTGTCGGGTTTCGACCGCCTAGGGATTTTTTGGATACTTTTTGTGCCTATGGCAAAAAGTATAATAAAGGTATATAATAAAAAAATCGTCCTAATTAAGTAGAAACTAATAATAGAATAGTATTCATTCTTTACACTCATTTTTTCCTTGATGAAAAAACGAGACAAAAAAATCAAGAAAAAACATAACCGGCACCTTAGTTTTTTCTAACCTTTCGATGAAGTATGATTTTCAGCTATGCCTGGAGTCGTTCATCTGCTTCATGGATCATACTAACTCTTATAATATACAAATGTGTAATTAGGATACTAAAAACAAAACAGCATTTATTCTTCTAAAACCAAAAAATATAGATATACTTACCCACATTTATATCACTAAATTTCATGAAAGACACCAAAGCAATAATCATCATGACCACCTACCCAAACAAATGAAGAGAACTCAAACGCATGATACTTGCTTTAGTCAAATCATGAGCAGCATCCTGTGTACAACGTGTAAATTATATGAAATCATATTATATGCGAGAAGACAAACTCGTACAAAAAGAAGAGAAATTACTGCTCATCAAAACTACTGAAGTAAAAAAAAACAAAGCATTAGCAATGCTTAAAAAACAACATCCCTATGATGTTCCCGAAATTATGATACTTCAACCAGATGAAGTGGATGAAAGCTATTTAGCTTGGCTTGGTAAATAATATGCATCAGATCACTCTTGCGCTATGAAGCAATCATACAAAAAAACATACATATCTTCACCAAGCTGTAAGAGAACTTTTACCATATGTGCACAATATACAAGCTGCGAAAATATATAGAACCCTTCCTCTATGAACAACAGCAAAATGACATTTCCTCAACACAGTCATCTCATGACAAACAAAACTTTCTCCTCAAGAATTGTTGGAGACATGCCAAGCTATAGAAAAAAAGTTATGAAGGGTAAAAACACAATGAGACATCCAAAGATCTATCGATATTGACATTATATTTTATGAAAACATACAGATCAATGAAACAGATCTCGTGATTCCCCATCCTAGGTATCATGAAAGAGATTTTGTTCTCTACCCACTGCTAGATCTCTATCCTGAGTGAAAAGATCCCATCACCAATATTACCTTTACTACACTAAAACAACAACTGAGTACACACACACATGTATCTTCGTATCATTTTAGTATGTGATCATGTGAAATAGTTGGTATCTTAAATATAACACCAGATTCATTTTCAGATGGTAGATCTTGGAACAAAAAAGAACTCAATGACCGCATCCTAGGACTTATAGATGCAGGAGCAACTATTATCGATATATGATGAGAAAGTACAGCACCATGATCAACTGCTATAGATGTAGATCTGGAACTTACACGTCTAGATACTGTATTTTCACTGATCAAAGCATCTTCATATCCAGTACGTTTCTCTTTAGATACCATGAAATCTAAAGTTGCAGAAGCAGGAATCTGAGCTGGAATTCATATCATCAATGATGTCTCTGGATGAAGATATGATCCACATATGTATGCATGTATTGCCAAGCACGAAGTCCCTTATGTCCTTATGTACTGTAAACATCCTACATGAAGAGCAGATCTAGAACCTACAGAGTATGATAATATTGTTCAGCATATCATCGATTTTTTCAAACAACGTATTGATCTAGCAGTACAAGCATGAATACAAAGAGAACAAATAATTTTAGATCCAGGCATGTGAGCATTTGTTAGTATGGACTATCAAGATTCACTAAATATTCTTAGAGCACTCGACAAAATAAAAAACATATTTGAGCTACCACTCTTTATCTGTAGTTCAAGAAAATGATTTCATGGAAAAATAACCAAAGATATATGACCAACAGATAGACTCTGAAGTTCCTTAGCTAGTACATGGTTTGCCATACAACAAGGAGCAGATTATGTAAGAGTACACGACGTGCACGCGCTAAAACAATTTATAGATGTGTATAGTGTTTTAGACGTCAAATAAAATTACTCCTCATCTCTCAACTCACACCCTATACTCCACAAATGCAATGGCATATGAGTATGTGTTTTTCTCTTTGTATATATTGTATCTCAAAGGATAGGATATCACAATGCTCATAAGTGAGCTCTAATTTGATGTCTTGCACCAGCAGAGATAGTAATATGTATGAGGGTTTTATTTTGTGGTATATCATAATCTACTATACGTAAGGTAGTTTTTTTGAATAAGGGATCTCATCTTCATTTAGTTCTATGTTCAGGTCTGATAAGCACAGTCATTCTATCTTGCAAGTGAACGTGATGCATAAGAGGATATCGAATATGTAGCAGATCATTTTCTATTTCAATTTCATCATGTTCATGTCCATGATCAAAAAGATAAGCAACATGGCCATCAACCTTCGCTATATAATGTTTTATCAAACGATCTTCTTTTTGGTGTAATTTATGATCAATATATGCTGAAACTGATTTTGCAAAATATAAAAATCCTGACGTTGGTGTGTCTAATCTATTTACCAAGCCATATTCTTGCGCACGAGAAAATGTATGCAAAAGACTATGAACAGTAGCATGTACCTCTTCGACTTTTTTCAATCACTGCTGAGCAATATGCTCTACAAGATAAGGTTGCATATTTTTATGATAAGCAGAATGATGAGGATGAGCTAACCAACGTTCATATGCTCATGAAACTAACATATCCAGAAAACATTCCTGCTTTCATCGAGTTGAAGGAACTCATGCAGGTTTTCGTAAATAGTAGAGATTCTCGTCTTGGTAGAGCATAGAATTATATGTTTATAATAAATAATTCTCTATGTTACTTTTTGACATAGGCACAAAAAGTAACCAAAAAACCCCTAGGCGATCTCAACCCGACAAGTGAATCGCCAACTCTTCTACTAAGGCAATCACAATGTCGAATACAACGTAAATCTACTTCATGAAACATATATTCATAAAATATATGAACATATAATTTATTTTTGTATTTTCTGTGCTGCTCTATAAAGCAACAATGCTACTTCATATCTTGTTACAGCTTTTTCACCATGGCCAATATTCGGATCTTTTGTTAGTCAAGCTTCCCATGCATATTGTCGATATTCAGACCATCGATAGGTTCCTCATTCATCCTTATATCCATCTAGTCATCTTATGAGTACAGCAAGTGCTTGTCATTTAGTAAAGGTATCAAAAGGAAAAAAGTATCATCCGGATCATCAAAACATATGGAGCAAACATGATTCTATGATGTAGTTTTTCAATGAAGGATCAACTCATTCCATATCGTCAAAAAAACAATACTTAGTTTGATCTAGTGTACGATACAATATTTCTTTTGCGAACTGTGAAAAAAACTTTGCTGCCTCCTGCCTACTCAACACATCATATTGTCTAAATCTTTCTGGAGTATCAAATCTAGTTAATCCATAGTCATGCATCCATTCCAAAGCATTGAGGAACTCGTCATCATATGATCATCACATAGTCACTTCTTGTTCAAGAACATTTTCTATAGTAGAAGATTCATCTATTATCACTTCTCAGGTATATGCTTGAGATAGTTCATGAGGAGTATCCGTGTGTTCAGCATAAGAAAAATTGGTAAACAAAAACATTACCAATACTACACTATACAAACAACAGCGATGCAACATAGCTCATCAACGAATAAAATCTATATATATCATAGATAATCTCAAAAAAAATACCAATAAATAGATAATTTGAGATAAAAAAGTTTGACTTATGTCTATGAATATTCGTTTTATGACGTCAACAATCAAAGTTCAAGAAGTAGTTCTTCCAACTCTTGGAGATCAACTAAGTCAGGATCTACAGAGTCATGAACCGCTCTATATAATAAGAGAGCAATTTCATATCTCGTTACAGGTTTATCTAGGTTCAATACATCTACTTCTTTCGTAAGACCAAGCCATCTCGCACGATCAAAATAATTCTTCCATCGTGGAGTTACAGATTCGTCTTGAGGTCATTCCAAAGCTCTAACAAGCACAGTTAACGCTTGTGCTTTAGTTAATGGCTGTTGTGGTAGAAATGCTCATTGAGTTCATTTAAACAATCATTGCTCACATGAAGTATCAATAGCCTCAGCAAGAGTTGGATCAAATGTCTCACTATCAGTAAAATCACATCACTGTCATGTTACTGATTCTTGATTCTTTTCTAAAATATCTCCCATAAACATAGAGAAAAACTTCGCTCACTGCTCTCTTATAACCCAGTATTGCATTCAATAGGTAGTGACATTATCGTATTTGGTCATACCGTTCTCATACATTCGTGTTAATGCTAGGTCAAACTCTTTATCTCAAGATGAAGCTCTTGTTTCTATTGGTCATAAAGAGTATGCAAGCAAGAGAATAACTCATACCATCAATAATAATTTTCTGAAACACATACGTAGAATAAGTAATAAAATTATATGGAAATTATAGAAATACCATAGCTATTTCTATTCACTAAACTCAATATATCTTTCTTGATTCCCTTCCATAATTGTAAAGTGAGCAAAGGCGTTATTGAGTGTATATAAGACATCTCCAAGGTATCCAACCCTAAAATGAAGTTGACTAAACTGCCATGGGTAGATTGCTCTAGATCACACTTCTTGTTCATATATCTGACCATTATCTACCATAAACTCTCTAAGTTTATCAGTAAAATCAAACGAATACATATCTGAAATTCAATCATCTACAGTTACATTAATTGCTTTCAATCCTGCAAAAGCTGTATCTACCTTATCATTTTCCCAACAATTTCTCGATATTTCATTACCATTAGCATCATATTGTACATTACAGTTTTGTGCTTTTTCTACATCCGACAATACCATAGGAAGCACTACTAGTTGCCTATTTTGATCCCAGACAAACATACGAGGATTTTCCAAAGCCTCAGAATATGAATTTTGTTCTCATCGAGTTTTGGTGTGAAGTTGTTTCGTGCTAACATATCGATTAGTATCAGTCTCGTTATAATCAATCTCATACAAATCTAACTTTATTCAATTAGTAATTATTCATCATCGTTGATTTTCAGTAGTTGCATACCCCAGTCACAAGAGATATTGTTTACCATCTTCTTCAGGCGCATAAGGATGTAAGTAAGAACTATATCCAGGTATTTTAAGTTCACCAATAATGTTTGGTTTTTTTGGATTTTCTAGATCAATAACAAAGAGTGGATCTGTACGTTCAAATGTTACCAAATACAATTTATCACCCATATATCTAGATGATTTAAATTCTTCTCCAGGTTCTATATTCAACAACACTCATTCCAATTGTAAATCATCATCTAATATAGAAAGATGTGTAGCTAACTGTGGGCTTCGCGTAGACGTCAAGATCCTAAAAAATCAAGAACTATCCTCAGACATACTATATGCAGACAACGGAGATCATTGGACGAGATTGGAAGCTACATAGTCAACGTTTGTGTTATCAATAGCAAACTTATGAATCAGTGTATGTTGTCCAGGATCGTACCAAGGCATGATACATCTCGCGTTTGGTGGACATGAGAATGCACGTTGCGCATAAAAAGGACTTGTAAGATAGAGTCATTGTTGCGACATATGAATCGTTTGGGTAGATCAGAATGCTGTTGTAGTTGTTAATTCCTTAGTCGTATCAGAGATATCTATGCTTCTCACGACAGTAAATGATGGATATAGATTATATTCATCCACACTTTCTTTGCTTGGAAGTACATAGTTAATATCAGTACAGTTGGGTCTATCTATAGCTACACGATACGGGAACGTTGTATTTCAAATCGTTAGATTACGTTGTGCGTCATTTGATGTATAGGCAATATCTATAGTTTTTGGCAACAATTCGGAAATATCTAATTCTAAATCTTCTAACTCGCTGTACACTGTACTTGGATACCACCAGTTTACCTGCAAATCAGACACCACGTATAACTGGTCACCAATCATTCTAGAATCATGGTAACTTCAATCAAGATCTGAAAGTTTTATAAGTCTTGGGTTCATAACATCAGCTATATCATAGACTACAACGTTAGTTCTACTATTTTTTTGAAGTAATGACTGTGTAGTATTATTTGTTCGTCTCTGAGCAAGAATCACTAATTTTTCATCAGCAAGAAACAATTCAGTTCACCAAAAAGTCTCAGGAATTTTAATCTCCTTGAGCACTTGAGTATTTTGTAGATTTATAGAAGAAGTAGATAGATCTAGAGGAGAACGAAGAATACTTATCTTTTTTTGTGTATCATTGTAATAATAGATATATGTTCCATCAGTTTTCACGATATCTGCTTCATCTACCCCATCTACTTGTAAGTTTGTAGTTGAAAAATCAGTCGTACTTGAACCAATAATCTCATTTTCAGCTCATTGAGCTGAAGCTTCTGGAGCAGCAACAATTGTTTTACTTTCTGCAACCATATCGCCATCCATCATAGCTACATCATCAACAGCAAATGGCTGTATCCATCCTCAACCTCTTCCATATCATCGATTCTCTTTAAAATTATCTTTGATAAACGTCTCTAAGACACTCGTCATATCTTCACAACTAGAAAATGTTTCGAACGAAAGTGAGTCTTGCATAGATACTAAATTTTTTGTTTCTTTCTCTACAACAAGCTCGTCTATAGCATCAATCAACTGTAGATCCGTATTTGTAGCATACACTCATCAAAAGACACCAACGCATAAACATAGTGAAAAGAAAAAATGTTTCATAGAAAATAATAAGATAGATAAAACACAAGTAATATACTTTCTACTGTAGTAACTTAGCGAATAGTTACAACTGTTTTCCATTTCAAAAAACACCAGTATGAGCATATACGAGTGTCTAAGAAGATATGTGACAAGCAATACATATTCTATGTTCAAATATATACCTGAGCCCAAGTAATAACTTGCTGTATCTGATCATCTATAGTTGTGTATGTTGTATCTAAAATACGAGCATCTGGATGGATAGTAGAGGTATGATTCGGACCATCATAGTCAATTTCATCTCTCATCCTAAGATTCTCCTTTATAGATTCTAGATCTACAATTTCTCACTTCTGTCTAAGCTGAGCCTGTCTTCTTTGAGCTCTAACTCATAATTCGGCTCTAATATGTATTTTAAGCTCTGCATGTGGTACCACAACGGTTCACATATCTCTTCCATCCATCACCACTCAGCCTCACTGAGCAATGCGTTGTTGTTGCTCTACAAGAAAATGTCTTACTGCTGGAAACGCGGCTACTTGTGCCACATGACGACTCACCTTCAAGTTTCTAATATGTTGTTCAACATTTCTATCATTCAAAAATGTATGATTTAATCACAACACGTCATCACGAAAATCTATAGAAATATGTTGTAATGCAGCTTCAATATCAGTCTCATTATCCAGTGAAATAGCATTCTCTATCAAATATAAGGTAACAGCTCTATACATAGCACCTGTATCGATATAACGGTATCATAAAGTACGAGCTACACCTTGTGCAGTCGTTCATTTTCCAGTACCTGCGCCACCATCGATAGCAATTGTTATTTGTTTCATAGCAGATATATCCTAAAACAGTATCTCATTCACTCGTTCTTTCTATGATCAAGAAATATGTTCTATTACTTGTGCATGTATAGATTGGATAGATTGTGTTGCATCAATAGTAAGCAATGTATGCTTTTGAGCAAACCAGTCAATAGTTGGTTGCGTATTGGCATAAAATTGATCTATTCTATGTTGCATAGCAGATTCAGTATCATCAGAACGTCATCTTCCGCGCATTCTCTCTAAGGCTAATTCATCAGGAATAACAAACTGAACTCCCAATACTTCTCTTTTATGCTCAGTCAACAACTCCATAGTTGTTTTCATTTGTTCTAAGGTTCTAGGATATCCATCAAGTAACATATACTTTTCATCGTGGAGTACTGCATATACATACGCCTCAAAAAGCGAATTGGTTACTTCATCTTTTATAAGCTCTCAAGCTGCCATACGATTTTTTAGATAGTTTCACAATGCATTATCCGTACTGGTCAGAGTTCTAAACACATCTCACATAGCGAAATATGCAAAAACATCCTGCATCTTTTCAAGCAAAAGCTTTGCCTGAGTTCATTTTCAAGATCATTGGATACCAAACAAGATAATATCTTTCATAGAAAAAATTAGATAACAAAGATTTCCATAGTGTTGATTTGAGGTTTTTTTTCAATCGTTTGTGTAAAAAAATCCAATCTTTCGATTGGATTCATGAAATTATAGATACTTATGAATATACAAAAGCAATAATAGAAACAATCGTTTATCTCTTACTCCATTGAGCACTCTTTCTCGCTTTCTTCAATCCTGGTTTCTTTCTTTCCTTGATTCTAGGATCTCTTTTCAATAATCCATGAGGTTTCAGAGTTAATCTGTACTCTTCATTGTATAGTACCAAAGCTCTAGCAAGACCTAATCTCAACGCTTCAGCCTGTCCCATGATTCCTCATCATCTCATTACTACCTCCATATCGAAAGACTTTTCAGCCTTGTTTCCTAAGATAGCAAATGGCATCAACGCATCTTCTAGCAAGTATGCATGTCACCCAAAGAAATCCTTCAAAGAAATGAAATCTTCACCTTTTCTTACTTGTACTTTACCTGTTCCTTTAGGAAACAATTTTATTACTGCAGTTGAACATTTTCTTCTTCATACTGCGTAGAAATACTTTTTAGCTGCCATAGATCTTATCAAGTCAATAAATAAAGAAGATTATTTTTGTTTGTTTGCTTTCTTTGTTTGTTTTACATCAAATGTCACCAATGCATGGCCTGCAAAATTATGCGTAGTTGATGTATGTAGTTTCAATCTCTTCAAACGAGGTTTTCTCATCTTATTTTTAGGAAGCATTCATTTTACTGCAAGTTCCAATACCTTGTTTGCGTCTTTTTCCATCAATTTTCCTAGAGTTATTTCTCTAAGATGCCCCTTCCATCCAGTATGTTTATAATACACTTTATCAGTTGTTTTATTACCTGTAGTTACAATACCTGAAGTATTGATAACTACTACATAATCACCACAATCCCACTGATCACAGTAATGAGGTTTATCTTTACCAGATAATTTTCTAGCAATTTCAACAGCTAGCTTACCTAGTGTTTTTCATTGTGCATCAACAGTCCACCAGATTCTTGATGAATTTAAGGTGTTAGGGTGTACCCATACAGTTTCGTTGAGTGTTTCTTTTGTATATTTCATAAGAATGAGAGTGATAGATTAAATTAATGGTAGCGCATATATAATATATAGAGGACTTAGATAAGCTTCACTAGAACCTTTTCTGCAGCATCACCTGGTCTTGGTCACATTTTTACATTCATCACAAACCCGCTTGTTTTACCTTCAGCAAGGTATTTAGGAAGTAGTTCGTTAATTACTTTCTTACCTTCTTTTTCAGTGTAGATCAATGATTTTACATACCTAATAGATTCTCTCTTTGCAGTTGCTTCATCATTTTTAGCATGCAATCACACCAAACGAGCGAAAAACTTATCAGCAGTAGCCTTCAATACTTTTGATCTCTTGATAGTTGTTACCATCTGACCAGAAGCTACTAAGCTAGTAAGAAGATTTCTAATAACATTTTGCTTTTTCTGTACACCAGTAGAAAGCTCTAATATTCTTTTTTTCTTATGCCTCATTGGGACTTAGTCTTTAAAAATTAAATGGATAGATAACAACAACAGATCAATATCGACTAACCGTCTAGATTTTTTCACATATTAGCTAATGAGTCGATAATTTCATCAACAGCTTTTCTTCAAATTCACTTCATACTCAACAACTCTGATTTTCTCTTCTTCTCTAGATCTTCTACATATAATATTTCATTTTTAATCAAAGCATTTCTTGTTCTTTCACTTAGAGGTAATGCATCAATAGGAACAGTCTTTATATTCATCTCCTCAGTCATCTTCTCGTTAGTCTCAACTATATCATAATAATCAACTAGTAATGATTTATCAATATATGCGTCATCAAAAATGAATAATTTAGCATACGATGAGATAACTTCACCAGCAAAAGAGAGTAACTCTTGAGCTGAAATATCTGAAGAAATTGTCTTCACATCAAGAATAAGTTTATCTTTACTTCCTCCTGAAAAGTCATCAATCACCTCTTCTACAGCATATGTAACATACTCCACAGCCTTAAAGTCATTATCAACAAGAAGAAGATTTACATCAGAATCGTCAGTCTTATCTTCTCTAGATCTAAGGAAATCCATACTATAGTAACCATATCATTTTTCCAATCTAAAATCTACAATAAATTCAGTAGATCCGTCGGCTATTTCTAGCAAGTGAGTTTCAGAATTTATCAATTCAACACCAGAAGGTAATTTTAAATCAGCAGCAGTATATACTCAAGTACCTTTAAATCTTTGAGAGATCCATTGGGATTTTTCTATATTTTCATCAATTTTAAAACGTAGTTTTTTGAAATTTAACATAATATCTAACACTGAATCTTTGATACCATCGATAATATGATATTCATGTGGAGCACCTTTTACTTTCATTCAAGTAATTGCACCTCAAGCACTATATCACAAGATAGCTCTTCTAAATGCATTACCAAGCGTATAACCAAATCCACTAGGCAAATATTGCATTTCAAAGCGAGTAGTAACATCATCAATACTATCTACAACAATCTTTGGACTTCATATAAATTTTTGAATATCTAACATAAGAATGAGAAAGAAAAATATAAAACACGTGTTTCTTGTATACGCGTTATACTATGCTCTAGCGTAGAACTCAATTACTTGTAGAATATCTACAGGAACACTAATTTCTTCATCTTTTGGCATGTCTATAATTTCAATAGAAAGTGATTTTTTATTCACTTTACATCGTGAAGGAAGTGTATGATTCCCTGCCATCAATGGACAAGTTGTATATAATGCAGAAGATTGTAATTTCTTCTTCACCTCAATAACATCACCTTCATTTACAAAATAAGAAGGAATATTATGTTTTCTTCCATTTAAAAGCAAATGACCATGTGTTACGATTTGTCTAGCTTGCATAATAGTATTTGCAAGACCAGCTCTAAGTACAATAGTATCTAGTCTTCTCTCCAAGAATTGAAAAACAGCTTTATCATGACCAATACCTTTATTTTTTGCATATGTACCTGCTTGCTTCACAACAAGTCTCTTGAATTGTTTTTCAGAAAGTTGATACACTCTCTTTAGTGTTTGCTTATTTCTAAGTAATTTTCCGTATTCAGAGTATCTAGCAAAAGAAGCACCATGTTGTCCAGGAAGACCTCTTCTCTTTCTCACATCATACTTTGCAGGACCGAAAAGGTTAATTCCTTCTCTTCTACACAGTTTAAATTTTGGTCATGTATATCTCATCAAGATAGTATAATAAATTAAAGTAATGAATGATCAGCACTAGGTACTGATCTATACTAAGATTAATTTCTCTTTGGTCTTTTTCCTTTACAACCACCAAATTGGATACCTGTAGCTTCTTTTATCCAGGTAATATCAATACCACCAACATCGTTGATACCTTTAAATACACCGTCTCTACCGAGCCCTAATCCTTTTGCAATAACACCAATCTGCTTCAAACCGAAATCGTCTTTCGCTTCAGAAATTAGTTTTTTAGTTAGTACCTCCGCCGCATATGGAGTGCTTTGTTTTGTTCATTTAAATCCCATACTTCATGTACCACCTCCGATGATCTTGTTTCATTGAACATCAGTAAGTGTTACGATAGTATTGTTGAAAGAAGTTTTCACATGCAAAACACCAATTGGTAATTTGATATGTTTCTTCTTCTTCTTTTTAACTACTGCCATAGTATATCATGATAAATAAGTAAATGTGTGGTATATATGTTAGTAAACTATTTCTTCAATACAGGTCTAACTCTAGATCTACCTAGTAGTTTCTTAGCAGTCGCACCACGTTTTCTTGTGTTTTGACCTCTTACTGGCAATCAAAGATTATGTCTCATCCCTCTATAACATTTTATTTCTTTCAATCTTTTGATGTGACCTCAAACCTCTCTTCTGAGATCATTTTCTAAAGTCATTTCTTTCATAATATCTGTGATTTCTTTTTGTTGCTCATCAGAAAGATCTTTAACTTTCGTTTCGTGTTGAATACCCATCTTATCCAAAATCTTTTTTGAAGTAGATAGACCAATACCATATACATACGTAAGTCAAATCCAGATAGCTTTGTTATCAGGAATAAGATGTCCTTGTAATCTAAACATGTGGTTACTAAACTAGAGAATAAAATATGAAAAGTGTATTTTAGTAATTATCCTTGTCTTTGTTTATGCTTTGGGTTTACTTTACAAATAATACGCAAGACACCTTTTCTTTTTATAAGCTTACAGTCCTTACACATTCTTCTAACAGAAGCTCTGACTTTCATGATAGTGGGGTAAATGAATATAAAACACAATAGTATCATTCTTTATTATTTATTTTCAGTTTTTTTTGATGCAGGAGGAGAAGAAGTTCTTGATGATTTTTTCTTAACTCATCTATTGATTGACCTATAGGTAATACGTCATTTGGTAGGCTCATATGGATTGAGTTCAACCGTAACTAAATCTCCTGGAATAATCTTAATTCTAAATTTCTTCATTTTCCCAGCAGCATACGCTTGCACTTCCATATCCATATCCTCAATATATACCAAATATTTTCATCCTCATAGGATATCTTTAACAATACCTTCGACTTCAATAGCATCACTAGCCATGCACAACATTATCAATAGTTAAAATAGTTTTTTGTGGTGTAAATCATTTTGTTCTATGATATCTCTTTTTTCATTGAAACTTAAACACACGTATTTTATCACCTTTGGAGTGGTTTTTAATTTTTGCTGTTACGTTTGCTTTAGAAACGTGTGGCGTACCTACAGCAACTTTTTTACCAGCCTCATCAAATGATAAAAGAACAGTGTCTATAGTGAGAGAATCACCTTCTTTTCCTTCAAGCCTATCAACAACAATTTCGTCTCATTGCTTTACGATATATTGATGTCCTTGAAATGCGATAACAACATACATGATGTAAATATATTATGTAAGATAAAGTAAGTAGTTTGTATATTCTTATATTTTCATACCCAAGCGAGATAATGTGTCCAATTTCTTTCTTTGTTTCTTATATACTCCAGAAACGATAGCCTTCATTCTTTGGTATCTTCTAGCACTAGGAAAACTAAATTCTACAAATTTTCTATACCATTTAGTTTTATAATGCTGTTGTTTTTTTGCGGTATCCAAAATATGAGATGCCCAAAGTTCTTTTTTATAGAAAGCAATCAGTCTTTCGTTTGTATTAAGATCACCAGTTTTATACACAGTAAATCACATGCGACGATAAATAAATAAGTAAAGTAATGAATATAATTAAGACTATTTATTGCAAAACTAGTTTGCCGAGAACCGGAATCGAACCGGTACGAGATATTATCTCGGCGGATTTTAAGTCCGCTGCGTCTACCAATTCCGCCATCCCGGCTAGAAGCGGTGTACCACTTCCCAAAGAGTAGTTTAGAGATTATTTTTCAACTTTCTCTACAATTGCATCGAACACCTCTGGAAATACAACCGCAATATTTGATAGCATTTTTCTATCAAGCTCAACTTTCTTCTCATGAGCCTGTCACATAAATACACTGTATTTAGATCCTCTCATCCTCAAAGCAGCATTCAATCTCTCAATCCATAATCTTCTAAAGTCCCTCTTTTTTTGTTTTCTACCTCTATAAGCATTTTGTCATTGTTTAATAAGAGCAATTCTCACTTGCTTGTAGACATTTTTTCTTCCCAGACGGAATCATTTTGCTATTTTGACGAATTTTTTATGCTTTCTTTGCCTCGTCAATCCATTTGTAACTCTAACCATAAGTCTAGTAACTTGTAAATAAATAAAATAAGTCTTTGTATATTATCTCAATTTTGCTGAAATAAGATCCTTGATTCTTCTATGCTCTACTTTGCTTACTTCCTTTCCTAGTTTGTTACGCTTAGTTGATCTTCACTTGTTAGTAAGCAAATGACTTTTCCATCCTTTACTCTGCATAAACTTATTGTTTTTAGTTACCTTGATTCTCTTCGCCATTGACTTATGAGTTTTTCCAGCTTTAGCCATGAATAGTAGTACGGTAAATGAATAAATAATATACTATGTATTTAACGTCTTTTAGGAGCCATCATCAAGAGAAATCAAAACTGTTCTTCTTTAATTCCTTGGGATTTTCAAAACGCTCACAATACTTCTTCTATATGTTCAAACTTTTCACGAACCAACTCCTTGTATGCTTTCTCTCTTCACCTTAACACTACCATTAATTTAACAGTATGTCATTTTCACAAGAATTCCTCAGCTTTTTTAAGTTTAATATCTAGATCATGATCACCAATGTTATATCAGAACTTGATCTCTTTTTGAGCTTTTGCTTTTTGTTGCTTTTTCTTATCACTCTCCTTCCTTTTTTTGTCATACATATATTTACCATAGTCTATTAATTTTGCTGTTGCTACTTTATCTTTTGGGTCATACGACAACTGGACCAAGTCCAATCATTGCTCTTGAGCCATAGCCAATGCTTTTGCTCTAGGCATTTTCCCTAATTGTTCTCCAGTGCTATCAATAAGCATTACATTAAATGCCTTGATATCCTCATTTTTATAAACTTTTCGCTGTTTTTTACGATTTGTGGGTCTTCATCTTACCATAAAGCAATTCAAATGAAAAATAAACGTTCAATATATTACGAATGTAGTGACTAATAACAACGCCATCTACCTCGTACCCCCAGCGGGATTCGAACCCGCGATCTCTGCCGTGAGAGGGCAGTATCCTAAACCAACTAGACGATGAGGGCATGGTACACCCACCTGGATTCGAACCAGGAACCTTTGCCTTAGAAGGGCACTGCTCTATCCGTTGAGCTATGGGTGCATGTAAAGTTTCGCTATAAAGCAAAAAAAGGCATATATCCATAGAGATCATCAGAGTAAGTAGCCATCCTACACCTACGTTTCTATAGTACCTAGTAATTTATATGTCTATATAATGGACCACACTACAAGACACAAGACTGTTAAGTTAAATTAATTCTGGAGCCGAGGGGAGTCGAACCCCTGACCTCCTGCGTGCAAGGCAGGCGCTCTAGCCAACTGAGCTACGGCCCCATGACTTTTACTGCTTTACGTATTTTGTTTTAGTTTCTTAATGAATTTGGGAGGAGTAGGATTCGAACCTACGTAGACTTTCGTCGGCGGGTTTACAGCCCGCTGCATTTGACCGCTCTGCCATCCGCCCATTTAACTTTAGCATTACAATATCGCTGCATAAGTTCGTTACTCACTCGACTTTGTCTCATGAAACTCACTAAACCGCTCTGCCATCCGCCCATAATTTACTGTCAAAACCCTGCATCAATTTCAGCAGGATTCGAAGCGCCCATACCAAACATAAAGAGTACTCATAGAACAATAAAAGCCACTCACATCAATGGATATAGAGCTCTACTATCTCCAAATGCCTTTTCTGCCCAAGCTATATCACCAAACATTTTATATAACTGGTTATGAAAATAGATAATAACTCAACCTCATGCAATGAAAAACAATCATAAGAGAATTCATTTCATGTAAGCAATATGATATGATACAAAATGAGTAATGCATTAGCGAGTAACGGGACTTGAACCCGTACGGACAGAGCTGAATTCTGCCATGCTACACCAATTACATCATACTCGCATTTCACGCAACAAGAAAATCGCGTGAAAGTTTTATATACATATACGTGTATAAATCAAGGAGAAAATACAATTATTGATATGCGATAGTTATCAGGAACTATCTATCTCTTCAGTATTTTGAAAGTTTTATATAAAAATGAACTAAAAATTATATCATAATTTCATAGATATGAAATAGTTTTCCCACCAAATGATTGCTTAAATCTAGTGACTCATTCCAAGTAATGTCATTCATGAGCGCCCGGCGGGGCAACTCATAATAAATCAAATACCATAAATCCATGTGAACGTCACCGACTCATAGTTTCATACATAAGCCAATAATGAGAACCTATATGTCAAAATGATCTATCAGTAGCTCAATACAAATAAATCAATTCATCTCAATGAAACAATAAGACATTCCCACTCACTATAGAATGTCACTTCTTCGAAAGTAAAAGTGTTCACTGCTTCGTCTCTGTCAAATACTTCATAAGAGCTAAAAACTTATCTTGAGGCACTACATGAAACCCTTTATCGTACGCCATTGCATATCGCATCTGTCGAAATTTTTCCCATTCTTTAGGTGTGGACTCATGAAATGTTAAATCTTGTTTTTTTGCTTTATTAAAATATCTCTTTCATGAACTTGAAAAGTCTTTTTTCAAATCAGGTAATGTCTTTCACAAATCAATTTGTATTGTTGTGTCTGGCATATGTTCTCTCCAACTAGGTTTTCGATTATATCGTTCCAAAAATTGAGAATTTACATATTTCTTTTTATTCAAAAAATCCTGTGAAGCGGTTCATTTTTTAAGCTTCTTTGTGGCTATATCACCTAACTCATCTACACATCAAAGTTGAAGAAATATATCTCCAGACCCACTATAATCCCTCTTCAAACGCTGTATGTCATTTGAAAGATCTTTACTATACATATCATATGCTCATAACTGGACTCCATGTACCATATATCGATGAAATTCTTTTCACATAGCACGTTTTGTTTTACATATTCACGTATATGTTTTATTGCCAAAAAGCACCTGAAATGTTGGTTTTTCATAAATATGCATAGTTATATATAACCATAATTCACTTTGATACAGGCTGTTCATCAACTAATAGTTGTATAAATATATACATCATACCTAGCTTGAAGACAATTGCAATAAGGACATGAAACGGATACCGCAATTATCAAAAAAGTAAATAGAAGTACACCAAAAAGATAAAAGCAATTTGACAAATAGGATACATGTTCATATCATAGAAAGTAATTTGTGCAAACCTTGCTTTAGATCTAAAAATATTCATGGCTGAAGAAAAAAAACCTACCAATACATCATGAAGCTCAAATAACTCGTCAAACGATCCAGTATTTGAAGATATTTTTGAACATATCGACATAGACAGTATTATTATTGACCCCACAACGGAAAGTATGCCTAACAAAATTTCTAGTTCTATAGAAGCAAAAGACACTGAAAATAAAACAATAGCAACAACTACACCTGAGAACAAAGGGAAAGAAACTAACAAAAGAGATAAGACTAAAGAAAAGGATACAGATAAGACTAAAGAAAAGGATACAGATAAGACTAAAGAAAAGGATACAGATAAGACTAAAGAAAAGGATACAGATAAGACTAAAGAAAAACCTCAACAAAAAGCTAAACCCAAAAAAGTAAACAAGCAAGAGCCTACCAAACAGAGCACTAAAGCTAAAAAAAGCACTCCTACAACATCAAGTGAAACAAGAAATATTAAGGCTAAAAGGGCAAGTAGACAAGAAGTAAATAATCTAAATATTGATGATATAAGCGCATATATAGCTTCAACAAAAGCACAGCAAGAAAAACAGAAGACAGTTCTTGAAGCTAAGGACGGAACATTGCTCACTGATATACCAAACTTGTATGCTATCGTACCACATGTAAAATGAGATCACAAAATAGTATTTTTCAAAGACCAAGCTCCAGAATGACTTCTCGATGACCCAAAACAAAGAACTGCTGGCTGAACATATATCAAAAAATGAATCACTATCTATTCTGTTCACGCAGATTTTAAAGAACATCCAACCCTAAAAAGTAAAGATGGGCAGCCACTAGATATTTGGCTTATTGAAAAAGAGGATGACCTTACCAATCAATTACAAGCAATACAAGAAGGTAAATGATGAGGAACAAATTTTAAAGAACCACTCATTCTATGAAAAAAGCAAGATTCAACTACTCAGATTGAAAACAAAAAAGAACAGGATAAAACAGCAGAATCCTTAGCAAAAAAAGAAGAAAGTATGTCTGTAAAAGATGCTCCTGAAAATAAGGATCAAAATACGAAAGCAGCTCAATGATCGCAAGTAAAACCAAAGCTAGCTAAGCAAGAAGATTCCTGAAGCAAGAATACTGAGCAAGAGACACCTAAAAAGTCTACGAATGAGAAAAAACCACGGGAAATAGAACTAGAAAACAAAAAAAGTGATGAGAATAAAAAGCCTCGAGAACTAAAGGTAGATGACAAAAAAAACAATGATGTCAAAAAACCATGGAAAGAAGAAAATGAAATAGAAATCAAAGTTGATAAAGCAACTGCAATCAAAAAACCACGAGAGGATGTGGAAACAATAAAACTAGCCGAAACAAAAGAAAAAAACGTCAAAACTGATAAAAAAGATACTTCAAATAGTAACAAAGTAACCACAGAAGAATTCATTATACCTGAATCTGATGAATACAAGAAACAACATCCATCGAAACCAACAGAACAAGAAAAAGAAAAAACACAAACTACTCAGTTAGAAGAAAAGAAAAAACAGGAGCCGGTGCCCACAGAAAAGAAATTGCCACCTAATACTCAAGCAAATATACCTGATTCAGCAAAAAATGAGAAAAAACATACACCCAAACAGACCCAAGAGAAAAAATCAGACATACAACAACCATTTAGTAATGCATTGGAAACAATGCGCGAACATGACACGTTTCATGAAACACCTCCACCAGCAACTATTCAATTAGATGATCTCATAGTGCAAGACACACCACAACCTAAAGAAAGAAAAACTGAACAAGTAGCAAATAACCAACAAGAAGCTAGCACTAAACAAATACCTACGTCTAGCCCAAAAAAGAAATCACCTGAACCAATATCGAAGAAAAAAGAAACTCCTCTGCAGAAAACTCCGAAATCATTTGATCTTGATGGCATGCTTTCTAGTCCAAAAAAGCAAGAGACTGAAGCAAAGGAATCAATAAAGCATGAAGCAAAAGTAGAAAAAGAAACTACTCCAGAAAAACCACTACCAGAAGCGAAGGAGGTTCATCCTATCTATAAAGAAGTAAACGTATCAGATATTCTCTGAGAAGAAATAGAGGAAAAGAATAAGCATTCTCCCAATGAAGCAAAAATATCAAACGACCTTCATACTCAAGCATATGACGACGATGAAGACTATGATGAAGATGACTATGGTGAAGATGATGAACATCCACATTTATGATCAAAGCTAGCCATATTACTCAAGATTTTTCTCTTCTTAGGTATCCTATGATGACTAATTCGATTTATTAGTATTATATTTTTCAGCGGATCTTCTGAAAGCTCTACACCTGAACAGGTAGAACCCGAAGAACAAGTAGAAGAACAAAATTCCAACGTACCAAAAGTGATACCAGAGACTCCTCCTGTCCCAAACATCGAAGAAGATGAGATTGAAGAAGAAGAAGAAAATGAAATCAATCAACCTGAAGAGATTGAAGAAATAGAGGAGATAGAAGATCTTGAAACAAACTTTACGCTTCCAGAACTTGAAGCAAAACTTGAAGCACAACTTCTTGAATCACAAAGACTATTAAAAGACGCTAACTTCATCAATGATAAAAGAGCAATTATGTTCTCAAGCACAGCAAGAACAAGAGCCACTAGTTTACTAGCAGAGATAGAAAGCGATCCAAGTATGACAGCAAACGAAGTACAAGATGCTGCAGAAAAAATTGATTTCTATATACAAGAGGCAAGTAAAATACTACAATAACACTATAATCACCTTTATTTGTTATCTACTACATGTCCTATACACTTAGTGAAATGACTGAAACATTTATGACATACTTAGAGTATGAAAAAAATGTATCACCAAAAACACTTGAGAATTATGGGCTATGGATGAGAAGATGCATTGAATGTCTCTGAGATGTAGATGTAACGAAGATAAAACCTATGGATGTACTACTTTACAGAAAACGCTTAGATACTAAACTATGACTCACCACAAAAACTATCAACTATCATATTGTTGCTCTTAGATCATTTTTAAAATTTATGATCAAAAATGATATTCCTGTTATTGCTCCAGAGAAACTAGAATTAGCAAAAACACCACCAAGAGAGGTATCTTTTTTGGATGAAGCTGAAATCGAGCTTGTGCTTGATGGCCCAAACCAATGGGAACATAAAGATATAAAAAGGTCTAGGGACGAAGCTATTATGTATATGCTCTATGGGAGCTGAGTGAGGGTCTCAGAACTCATCAATATGAAATGTAGCAATATACCTAGCAAAGGAAATCAAATCCAAATCATAGGTAAATGATCAAAAATGAGGACCTGATTTATCACTACACAAGCAAAAGAAAAAATACATGCACGGCTAGATATCAGAAAAGGAAAAAGCGAATGGCTATTCATCAACCTCTCCAACTATAAAACTGGATCTAAAATGAGTAGAGCAAGTGTCGAACATATTGTGAGAACCTATGCAAAACTCCAATGAATAACAAAAAAAGTAACGCCACATACGCTAAGACATAGCTTTGCAACGTCACTTTTGATGAAAGGAGCAGACATAAGATCAGTACAAACACTCCTATGACATAGTTCAATCACGACTACCCAGATCTACACCCATGTATCTGACAAACATCTAGGAGAAGTACATAAATTATTGGATGAGTAATTTTTCTGTATCAAAAACTGTTTCTCTAGATACCAACAATCGATCTTAACTCATCAAATACTTCTCATTCTCTTTCAAGGTGAGATAAGAATAAGCGTATTTTTTCAGATCTATTTTCTACAGCAGACAACTGATCAGTACGTTTATAATGACATAGTCCATCAATAAGATCAACTGCCTTGATCAGGGCAGATTCATAACTATGCGTAGCTGCACGATACATAAGATCATTATTTCTAATAGACTTTTCTAATGTCATATCTTTTGTAGTAGCCAATACTATATCAGCAATATCTACTGACCAATCACAAGCAATATCATCATAGCTAACAGAAGTATCTTCAATCAAATCATGTAAAAATCAGGCAACAATAATATTTCCATCATATCCTTTTTCTCGAAGGCGCAAACCAACTCTGATACAATGAAAATATGTAGGTTTATGCTCTACTGGTAGTCAAAAAAGATGCAGTGTGATATATGCAATAGCTTTTTCCACGAGCAACTCTTTTTCTAGTTCTAAATGCATGGTATCGTAAAAATCATAAAATGAATATACACGATTTTGTTGAAAACTAAATTACTAGTTTTTCAATTCTACAAAATCTCAAAACACTGCTCCAGGAAACACAACATCATCATCTATGATTACTTTGGTATCTTCAATACGTATCCTACCAAATGCAATCTGAGCACAGACATACTGTTGAAACAATGGCTCGATCGTCCTTGCTCTTTGTTTATAGTTTTCTCGGCTCGCATCTGACTCCAATATTGGGACTTCTACTTGTCAAATAAGATATGTAGGATCGTCGAACTTTGGGGTAATATAATGCATACTCAATGCAGATGTTTTAATCACTCATGCTTGATATGCCTCCCATACTTTGCGATGCACATGATCTCATCGCATTCATTTTCCCCCAAAATGCCACTCATTACCTTGTTGATCAATCGGTGACTGTAGAGGCCCAGGATGAATGTTTACACACGTGAGTGGAATTAATCATTTCACCAATTTCAACCAACCACTAAAAAAATGGAGGTCTATAGCATACGTTTCCTCCACTTTCATATATGCTTCAGCTGAATATGATTGAAGACATACATGTTGGATAGTACAGTGATGTTTTTTATTGAAGATTCATGTTTTTTCCGCAACACTTCACGAAGCAAAAGGAGACACTACCAACACAATTTCTGCATCCATAGGAGACACATACGACTGAAAATATTCCAATAGACCATAGCCTCAAGAAAATCAGAGTGATGGATCTTCTCATCCATGAGCTCGAATTGCGATACGTTTTGCCATAGCTTACACTAAGAAAATCAAAAAAACTAAGACATAGCTTGTTGGAGATAATCTTCTTTTGTCATATATTTCCATACAATTTTTGTTGGAGTTCATCTAAGTTCAGAGACAATATCCTGGAGATACACTATTACTTCTGCCTTTTGAAGAGTCGTAAAATATTGCTGGTTAATCACAATTCATGATAATACATCTCCATTTAGAGACTCTAAGATAGCATTTTTCTTCAAAATTGATTTTACCATTATTTTATCTACACGAGAAATAATCTCTTTCATCAGTTCAGGAAGATCATGTTCTGATGTCTCAGAACTTTTTGGTGAGGGCATACTCTCTCATGATGGAATATCTTTTGAGGTATCAAGCTCTACAGATGTTTTATTCTCAGAAGGTGCAGAATCTCACCCAGTCTTTGGTTTTGTCTTAGGCTTTTGCAGTTCAGTTGGAGATTCTCCCACTTTTATAGGCGCGCTCTGTTCCTCCTGCGCAAAAAAATAACTATGAAGTTGTGACTTATAGACAAGCACCGGGTATGGATATTTTTTTACCTGAGCATATATCTTAGTTATATACTCAGCAAGACGAGTATATACAGCTGGGTTCTCCATAAAATGTTCGTCTAACCATAGAAGAATATCTTTGGTGAAATGAGATAAGTCAGTACCTCAATCATATAATTCATCGACAGCTACACACACCTTATCGTATTCTCTATCAAGTATGTGCTGTATAAATCATTCAATCACACTATCAGAAACAACACCCAGAAATTTGCTTGCATTTTCAGCAGTTACTTTTCATAATAAGGACACTTGTTCAAGAAATTTAATAGCGTCACGCAATGCTCAAGAAGATAGCTTCGCAATCAAGCGAAGTCCTTCCTCTTCATAAGTAATATTTTCTTGCTGTGCAATATACTTTAATCTTTGTACAATAGGATCTATTCAGATTCTCTTAAAATTAAACACCTGACAACGAGAAACAATCGTATCAGGAACTTTATTAATTTCAGTTGTAGCTAAAACAAACATAAGATAAGAAGGTGGTTCCTCCATAATCTTCAATAATGCATTAAATGCTCATTTAGATAACATATGCACTTCATCTATAACATAGACCTTTTTTTTCAATTGTGTTGGCGGATATAGAGCCTTATCAATAATCTCTTCACGAATATTATCTACTCATGTATGTGAGGCTGCATCGATTTCTACAAAATCTAATGTTTGTCATCCATCAATCAATAACGCATGAGGATCATCTGCCAAATTAGCTCCTTCAGCATTTGCAATCTTAGCCAAAAGTCTTGCTGTAGTTGTTTTTCAGGTACCTCTTGGACCATACAACAAATAATTATGAGAAAATGTTTTTGCTTGAGACTGAGCAAGAAGAATATCTATAATATGCGATTGACCTATAACATCAATAAACTCCTTGGGACGATATTTCAAATACAATGACATTCTAATACTAACAAAACAAATAAACTATACTAATGTATAAACAGAAATATGATGAATAGAACAAATATTTCCATACCAATGTTTCATCATTATGTCTTTTTTACCACAAGATGATTATTATCCATTGCTGTGACTTTAACTGTATCTCCAGCAACTAAGGTGTCTTTTGATGAAACACTCCAATAGACTCCTTCATATCTTACTACAAGTTTATTATTTACTTGTTGAAGAGCCATACTCTTTCCTATAACTGCCTCACCACTCATTGGCTCAGGCCCGTCTTTTCCTTTTACTTTTGGTAAGACTAATAATCTACTTATAAGAATAGCAGCAACGGCTGATAATAAAAATATAAATGAAGCTAATTTCCATTGCTCTATATCAATACCAAAAACATAGGAGAGCAATCAAGTAATCAATGCAGCTATACCTAAAGCCAACAAATCAAACGTTCATACAAACATCTCTAATATCAATAAGATCATTCATCATACGATCCACCATAACCATAAATCCATAAATATTTATAGAAAATATAAAAAAACTATCATTACCGATGATAGTACGAAAACATATACGTAAATCTAGACTTACTCAATAGGTTTTGTAGGGTCAGAAACTCATTGAAGCGCCTCTTCTAGAGTATCTTGAAGTAACGCCTTATCTTCTTGATCTCATCATATATCCACCGGATCAATAGCTTCTTCAGTTTCAACACTTTCTATAATTTCCTGAGTTTCAATCTCGATACTACTTTCAAGTTCAACAGTTTCGACAGTTGTGTCAGTAGCTATTTCATCTTCACTACCACTACTATCTTCGTCAACAAAAGAATGTGAGATAGAAGATAAAGACACTGCTGTACTTCTTAACCCTTGAAATAAGCTAGGGTCAATATACCATACAGCTGCTAATTCAGTTGCAAGATTTTGGGTAAGAGCAATAGCGATAGGAAGAGTTTCAGGTTCTGCACTAGGCAGTACATACGTTATTCCTCATAGTTCAAATCCACGAGCAATTTTTTGTAAATAATTATTGTATGCTATACGAAATCATTCTATATCTCATTGAGTAGCATGCATATTCATTTCATCTACATAGCGTTGCAAAGCACTTGAACTAAGAGAGACATTGAGATAAGTAATCAAAGCCTCCGAAGCTACTTTTTTAGCTAGTGTTTCACTAGTCCTCAATACATCAGAAACTGTAGCGTCCTCAATATCTTTAACCTCATAACGAACAGTAAATTTAGTATCTTCTAACTGAGCTAATACTTCTTGAGGAGTCTGGTCATCTACAACGAATTCTACACGGCCGTTTACAGATACTGTTTCATCCTGTTGAATAGCAACATATGTCTGTTTTTGAGCAACAATTTTCTTCATAACTATTTCAGTCCCATTATTTTTGACTTGTTTTGTTCCATCTACAGCAGTAGAAATGACGAGATCCATAGACCCAAGAGTATCTACCTGCTCAATCGTAAAGTCAGCAGCTTTTACCGTAACTTGAGCTACTGGTTTTATTTCTGATTTTTCTTTAGTTTTTTCTTGAGGGATTGTAACTATTTCTAGGTAATCTCAAGAAATTAGGTTAATAGCATATGTCTTTATACCTTCTTGGCTACCTGTATCTTCCAAAACAAATTCTGCAGGACCGCTAATTTTTGCATGAATATGATCATCTATACGAAAATGCATTTCTGCTCCTTCTGCCAAAAGCACTCTATCATTTGAACTTAACATTTCAGTTTCTATTTGAGTATTGTTATGATTAATCTCAATTGATCATTCAGCCGAAATAATCTGTCATATAGTATCAGCTTGCACAAATTGTCATGGAAGCTCTTGCAATGTTGCATATCAATCTTTCTGAGTCAATTCGTAAGGTGTAGTTCATAATGGTTGACCAGAATAATAAATCGTTCACCCAAGCAAAAATAAACCAATAGAAAAAACTGCTACCTTTGTGTAGTAAGAAATTTTATGGAAAGAAATGCTTCTATGAGATTTATCCAAAAATTGTTGATAAATTCTCATTTTCTGCAAGTCAGTAGGCTTCTGTTCAGCCTGATGATTGAATCGATTTTCTAATTTCATAGAATATAATATATCGAAATACCTGTGTTGTTACTTATACATACGAGAGAGAAAGAGTTTTGTGACAAAATCGCTTGCATCTTTTTGATAAAGTGACATAGTCACTATGATAATGCATTTTATATACATACCTATTTATGAAACATACAGGCAGAAAGACAATACGAACTATATGAATAGTAGCAGTACTTACTTTTGGAAAATCTTTCTTCATACCTTTAGCGGTTGGATCCTTTTTTGGTCTAATTCTTAGCTATTGTATCGATAGTATAGAAAAAAAATGAGTGAAAAATATACGAGCAAAAATATTTGTTATGGTCTGATTCATCCTAACTTTACTACTGTTAGTATATGGTTTATTCTCATTATTCTGGTATACGCAAAACAATCGAGAGAGTATACGCAAAATACTTGTATCTTCATGAGAAACTATATTACAATTCCTTTCAACAAAAACACCTTTGACTGATCAAAATATTACTAAGCTTTGAGAAGACCTGACAAGTTCTCTTGCGATAAACTCTGCAGAACAATGGATAGGAGACACGTTTGTTGCTATAACAAATTTTATACTTGTGTTAGTGTACACAGTACTTATTCCTATTTACAAAAAGAAAATTATTTTATGATTAGACATACTCACTCACAACAAATGAGCTCAAGCATATAAAGATATTCAATACACAGTCACAAAATATACACAAGGACTCTTTTTGCTCATGATTATCGTTGCTATTTTGTATCTCATATGATTAACTATCTTTAACGTCCCATACGCACCTCTTATTGCCATATGCTCAGCACTTATGACTCTTGTGCCTACAGTATGAACTATGGTTTGAGGAGTAGGAGCTATAGTATCAGCAAGTTTATTAACTTGATCAATAACCGTAGCTGTAAGTATGACGCTGTGGTATATAGGAATTCAATTCTTTGAAGAATATCTAATACTCCCCTATGTTGTTGGAAGAAAAGTTTCTCTCAATGTCTTTGCAGCTATTCTAGCAATTGTAGTATGATGATTGTTATGGTGAGTGGCAGGTATCTTTTTAGCAATGCCAATAGTCGGTATCATCCAAAAGTTCTTAGAAAATGCTGGGCACCCACTAAGTAAAGTAATAAAATAAATAGTAATATATAAATAAAAAATCAGTCTTTTTAGACTGATTTTTTATTTTACTTACTCATAATATTTACATTGAAGGAATAAGAACCTTATCAATAACATGAATAACTCCATTTGATGCAAATACATCAGTTGCTATAATATTGCTTTCATTGATTGTTGGTGCTCAGTCGTTTGGATCAATACTTACTGTAGTTCATTGTGCAGTATCAAACTCAGTAGCTGCGTCAAGTCCAACAACGTCACTAGCTGCGTAATTCCCTGGGACAACATGATATGTAAGTACTGTTGTCAACAGATCAGTATCAGCCAATAACTCTTGTGCTGTAATATCAAGATCAGTTAACAATACTGCGAATGCTTCTTCAGTTGGTGCAAATACAGTAAATGGACCTTCTGCACTTAGAGTTTCTACCAACCCTGCTGCTTGAACTGCAGCCACTAAAGTAGGAAAATTTCAAGTTTCAACTGCAGTTTCTACAATATTATCAGTTGGAGTACTCAACGCTACCACAGCTGATGGAGGTAATAATACAGAATCTATAAGATGTATAATTCAGTTTGATGCTTCAATATCAGTTTGAATAACATTAGACTCATTTATCTGGACACCTTGTTGGTTATATATAGCAATAGATTCACCGTTTAGCGTCTCTACTCCAGCTCAATCTGGCAATGATACTACATCATCAGCTGGAACTTCACTATCCAACACATGATACAATACTATAGATGTCAACAATTCTGGTTGATCATACAGCTCTTCAAGAGTCATATCAATATCTATAAGTAATTGTTCAAAAGCATCATTTGTAGGAGCAAATACGGTAAATGGGCCTTCTGCACTTAGAGCATCAACTAATTCTAGCTCTATGACAATATCCTCTAGAATACTAACAGCATCAGTTTCTACAACGATATCAACAATACTACTCATTGGTTCTTCTACTGGCTCTACAGGAGCTTCTTCAACAGGAGTAGGAATTACCTGCGGTTGTGGTTGTGCCGGCTCAGGAACTGAACTACATCAAGCTAAAAAGAGAACTCATGTCATAAGTACTCATACTGTGTAAAATTTATTTAATGCCATAACATATATACAAGATATAAAAAAGTTAGTATACATATCGATGTTACGATAATGTTAAGTTCAATGAAAATATTGATTTACACCATACTAAAAAAGATCATTTTTTAATACTAAGTACAATACTCATAGAAGAATAGTAGGAAAGATAATATCACCTATCAACGGAATCCCAATATTAGAAAGCGCATAATTTTCCGCTATTACCATATCTTTTATATGAACAAATGCTGCACCATACCAAAATATCGACTTTGATACTACTAGCGCAGTAATCATATGTCACCTTAGTCGAATAGCTAGAAATGCTGCTATCGCAGATCAAAGCGTATAGAACGCTAACTCAGTTTGAAATGAGCTTCAGGTAGCCCAACCTATTGAACTGGCTACAGTGTCAGCTAAAAATGTGTGACCTATAAAAGCCCAAAGTCACCCAAGACCAATTAATATAACTACAAAATGAAGTAATACTACTTTTGCTTGCTCTACTTTTGATATATTTTTTTTAAATTCTATATGTATCCATATACTCAGAGGAATTAGAAATAATGCATATACTAATGTACCTGCATACGGTATCAAAGAACACAACCAATAGACAAAAAACGTATGAGGAATACATTGAAAGACTACCTGCTCCCAACGAAGAAAAGGTTTAATATCTTCATTATTTCTGAGAAAGCGACCAAAAGGAACGAGCATATCTACTATACTTACAAAGGTTTTAGATAGCATGATAAATACAATATAGATAAAAGGAAGAAAAAATATTTTTTTAGTGTTCTATCTATGGAGGATACATAACTATACTACCTATACATATATCGATAGCTATTTTTAATACAACAAAAAAACGCAAACTAATGCAGTTTATAAGATGGAGCGGATGAGGGGCGAGAACTCAAACTAAAATTTACTACGCACTATCTGAACTAAGAAATTATCTCAAATTAATATAGTATTTTCTACTCTCTCTTCAAACTCGAAAGCTACTACCAAGAGTGTTCTCTTCATTGAAAATATCAAGGAACTTCTCAAACCAGACTATTCTCACTCAGATTAAGATATTTTCGTTCTCTATTTTTCATGTCAAATGGAACTTCTCAAGCCAATTTATTGTTAGAAAGATATAGATTATCTAAACGTATTTTATTTGAAGGTAACTGACCTGATAAATTATTATGAGATGCATGAAACACATCTAATGAAGGCATACTCCAAATCTCTTCGGGGATAAGTCCACCTAATTGATTATTATCTAATAGGAGAACCTGAAGTTGTGATAAATTTGCTATTTCTGGTGGTATTTCTCAAGATAGACTATTCTTAACAAGATTTAAAACTACTAGTAATTTCAAACTTCAAATGCTTTTAGGAATAGTTCAAGTAAACTTATTTCTCTCGATATGTATTGACACGGCCTTCTCAAGTTTTCCGAGGGAGTTAGGGAGAGGTCACGTAAAATCATTTCACATTACCATTAACGACTCAAGCTTATTCATATTTTCAAATATATTTGGAAATTTTCAGCCGAATTGTGGATTCTCTTGGATCCTCAAGGAAGTAAGGTTTTTAAGATTACCAAAAGTAGAAGGTAAAGGTCATGGCAAGGATTCGTTAGCCCTTATACTTATCTTCTGTAAATTCATTAATTCTCATGCGATCTTAGGTATTGGGTCGGAAATTTTTGTATCTTCAATCGCTAGTATCTCCAAAGAATCTAACATTCATATCGAATCAGGTAGTGAGTTTTTTACATATGGAGTTTGAATTCGTAGCCTATGTAGTTTTGTAAAGTTATAAATTGTTTCTGGAATAAGCACATTTCAAGTAGGTCTAAATATAGATATACTATCTACATTACCACTATCAACTATAATTCATCACCACATACAGACTGGTTGGAATTGAAACCGAACGGACTCAGATGTATTGGTGTCATCTGTCTTAAAATCAAATAATGCTTGACATTCCACCTCTGGCACACCACTCAGAAAAGGAATATGACAAGGATACTCATCCTCTCAGTACAGTAGCGAATATATTTTTAATGATAGTTGCTTAATAGTTAGAGTTGCAGATGATTCACTACACCCATGTATATTATTTTGAAACGCAATAGAATTATTGAATGTTGGCAGTCCTATTCCGCTTCAGTAACTAGAAACGTATTGCAATACGAAAGCAAGTATAATTATAATAATAAATACGTTTTTCATCATAAAAATATGATCAATCAAAAAGTATTATGTTCACAATTTTATTATACGTAAATACATCAAAAAACAAAAAAAACCGCAAACTAATGCAGTTTATAAGATGGAGCGGAATACGAGATTCGAACTCGCGACCTCAACCTTGGCAAGGTTGCGCTCTAGCCAGCTGAGCTAATTCCGCAAAGACTAGTAAGCTATGCCTACTAGAAAAACATGTTATACCTCAATAATTTCGACATTTTTTTCAGCAAGTTTCTCCTGAGCTTGTTGATTTAAAAGTAATTTCATTGGTCATACTATCACCAAAAATACTCATACAAGTTTTGTGATATCTTGAAGATATACCATACGATTTGGTGCATCCTGAAGATATATATCTGAAAGAAGAATTGTTAGCACTCATACGATAAGTAAGAACCATCTATTCGTTGGAAAGAACGTAGGAAAAAATACAACAATCAACATAATCAATGCCAATGCGGCACATAAGATCAATGCAGTCATATTAACTACTTGTGAATCTCCTCAAACAACTGTATACCCCTGAAAAAATAATCGCCCAACATAGGAAAATAATCCCATACCTATCAAAATAGCTACTGATCTACTAATTGTATGTTTCATAATATATATTAACAATAAAATACCTCATATGTTGTACGTAAAGTGCTCCATTTCTCAATGGCATAACTACATTTTCTCTGGCGCCTCAATACCCAAAAGACCTAAAGCATTACTAATCACTTGTGATACACCATTAACTAAAGCCATACGAGTCGCAGTACCCATTGGGTCATCTTGAACAATTTTTACCTGTTGATAATAACTATTGAACGTGCGAGCCACATCCAATACATACCTAGCAACAAGATTAGGTTTGTATTCTTCAGCTGCTTTAACTACGACACGCGGGAACTCATGCAACATAACCAGTAGTATTCTTTCTAGATCATGATCTAAACAAGCAAAATTCACTTCTCATGCGGCTTTCTTTTTTCTTAGAATACTTGTACATCTTGCATGAGTATATTGAATATATGGTCACGTTTCACCTTCAAATGAAAGAGATTTTTCCATATCGAAAACAATTCTTTTGAATGCATCTTGCAGGAGCATATCAAACTTCATGGCACCAAACGCAGTTGCATGAGCAATAGATTTTTTTTCTTCTTTTGTTAATTCTCTCTTAGAAACAATACGTAATGCTTCATCCAACATACGATCGCGCAAATCATAATAGGTGATAATATTTCCATCTCTCGAGGACATTTTACCTGACGCTAGTTCAACCATACCATAAGAAATATGCTCCAAACGATCAGCTCACTCATATCAAATCAATTCCAACGTTTTAAATAATTGGTTGAAATGATGAATTTGTTCTGTTGCTACGATATACAATGATTTATCAAACGAGTGTTGTTCTTTTTTCATATATGCCAAAGCAATATCTTTGGTTGAGTACAAGGATGTTCAGTTTGATTTCAATAAGACAAAAACTCACAAATCATATTCTTCTAGATCAAGAATAACAGCCCCTTCACTATAACAAATACCTGCTGTATTATCCTCTACCAGCTCTTTTATTTTTTGTATTCCAAGTTGTTCAACATGACTTTCTAGATATTCTTGCTGAATATCACTAGATCATAATTCATTATTTATTGCATGAATATCTTCAAGGCACTTGTGAGCAGTTTCTTTCCAAATAGCTACTAGCTCTTTATTTCCAGACTCAAGTTCATGCTGCATATCGTGGACCTGCTCTTTATAGAGATCTGGATTTTCATCTATTTTTTTTCACGCAGCAACATATATCGCTCAAGCCCACATACTTACTCTGTGCTCAGGAATAGGAGAGTTGTCGTAATTAGTATAATATCGCATCCACTTTGCAACGTGAGCTCCAATATCACCAAGATACGAACATCTAGTCACTTTGTATCATCATGCTTCGCATATAGTTGCAATAGCCTCACTCACTAAAGCATTTCTCAAATGTCATACGTGAAAAATCTTATGTGTATTTGGTTGCCATCACTCCAAAAGTATTTTCTTACCATTCTTTTCTGCGTGCCCATAGATATCTTTTTGCGCTTCAATTTTTCATAACACATCATCAGCCAGCCAATCAACAGCAACAAAAAAGTTGACGTATGGTCCTGTTGCTTCAATACGAGCGATATATTTATTGGGCTGAACATGGTCAGCAATAATTTTTGCAATATCTATAGGAGATTTTTTCAGTTGTTTTGCAAATTGAAAACAAGGGAGTGCAATATCTCACATCATGCGATCCTGAGGTATTTCAAGCAAATCTGGAGAAATTTCCATATCAGGCACTTGTTTCAAAAGTTGCTCAACTGCTTTTTTGATCATGAAAAAAATCAGAAATAAACAAAACCTACTATAGGCATAGATTTCCACATTGCAATGGAAACAAAAGAAAAACGTCTCAACTGACGTTTTAAAATATATGTATATGCTAGAAATATATAGTAAGATCAACAAATTAGCCAGAACCTTATTTTCTATGATATGCACTCTCTACGTCAAAACTATATTAGCCAACGAGCGGATTTGAACCGCCGACCCCTTCCTTACCATGGAAGTGCTCTACCTACTGAGCTACGTTGGCACGTAAAATTGTTGGTACTGATGTTTATTTCAAATTCAATGAGATACATATCTAATCCAGAAAATTATATATGTTGAAATATTTTATAGTCACTCTAAAATAAACTAAATTTCTCTTTCCACGCTCTCGCCTCATCTGCCTGCTGCTCAGGTGTCGAATATGAACCGTTTGGAAACATCAGAGCGCGACTCATACACACCATGACTCTATCACCAAACAACTCAATTAACTTCTTAGGATTTCATCACTGAGCACCTATTCATGGGCATAAAATAAGCTGTTCACTTCAAAGATAATGATGTATGCGTTCTATTTCTTTATTTGCAATATGATTATGTGCTCATGGAGCTCAAACAACAACGCCAAGAGCACATGCATCTTTAGCCTCCTTCGCAAGATGTATATATCTATACACATAGCATTGTTCATTTATTATGTGAAGATCTTCACTCATATATCAATCAGCATCTACTGGTACCAACATATGCTTTTGTGTTTTATATTCAGGATTTGACATCAAACACATACTAAATACTCACAATTCTCTTTGCTTAGCATCAGCAATAGTATTAGATATATTTCATGCAAAGGGAGCAAGAGTAACCATATCTACTCAAAGCTCTTTTGCATACCAATACGCTGCATCATTTGTGCTACCAATATCAGCAATTTTGCTATCATCAATAATACATACATCAAGTGACTTTGCCAAAATAATCAATTTTTTCAAAAGAGTTAATTGCCTAACTCATTCCCGATATTTACGATTATATTTCAAACCAGCAACATGCGGCGCAACAGCCATCAAATATGATGCTGACCATTTAAATACATCCTCTTCATTATATCACTCTGGTAATCATTGCTCTCATCTTCACATTGAAAAGGGCGCAGGATCAAGTCATGCACAAAGCAATGATTGTTTTTTTAGAACACTTTCACGTCGTTGTTGAGTATATATATAGGGCGTAAACATGAACTACTATGTACAGTTAAAATTATTGTGAAATAGATTGCTCTCTGAGATAGTGAGCAATCTGTAAGGGTAGGTCAGGATTGAACCAGGCTGCTGTTGCGCACATAACAAAATCTGCTCAGGCATGAATATGCTTCATAAATCACTCTGGGGACATAACTCATCCGCATCATACCAAAGCAAATTCCCATCACATCTCACGCTTCAATTCCGCTAAAGACAAGACAGCTTCAACAGCTAAGTCATTGATCGCATATCCACATGTTCAGGCAGTAAGACCTCAAGGTAATGCTTGGTTTCAATGTGTATCAACAACCTGCATAGGAATAGTATTGATAGCAACAATACCATCTATATGCGCCAGTGTAGGACTAAGTAACTCACGATATCCATCAATAGTATCGTATCCTATTTTTATCAATAATTTTGTACTAGGTTGTAATAACTGTTTTGCGTATGAGCATATGAATTCGGTTGTTTGTGGGCTCTTATAAATTGATCATTCACTACTACATACATTGGGACACGAAAGATTGAACTCAATAATACGCGCTCAAGCAGATTCTGCTTGCAATGCTGTATCAGTATAGTCCTGAGCGAGCTGTTCTAATGTCCAACCATCTCCAGGAGAAGCAACAACACTTGCAATTGTTTGTTTATTATTTTCTAGCATTCGTTTCTCAACGTCAACTATTTTTGGTATCCATACCTCAGGTACTGAAGATCACATTCAAAATGAATTTGTTATGGTAGTATATTCTGGTTCAGTCATATTTTCCAAAGATCATACCAACTCTGTTCACATTTCATCTTTTCACAAAGAGGCAGAACAATTCAAATACACTACATTATGCCCTAGATATGAACCCTCATTTCTATGAGCTAATCTTTCTTGAGATCTAAATGTTTTCCACGTCATCACACTAAACCCATCCTTTGCTGCTGCCATCATATATCTTTCGTTGAATAGTGGTCAGGCTGCAACACCAATTGGTAATTTTGTTTTATATCAAAAAAAATCGGTTTCAATACCGAATTCAGTAAGTATCTCTCATATTTCCTCATTACGATCCTGAATACGCTCCCAATCATATGGGCCATGAGCTTTATTTTCTTCAAACGAAGCATTAATATCATATCTCATATACAGACAATCTAATAAGTAAACTAGAAGAACTTTATAACTAATTATTCTGCCAAACTTGTGGATTCTCTCTTCGTTTCTCTAGAGTTATCATGTCTGTAGGATCAATATATTCCAAGGCGGCAGCCTGCTGCATCAATGTAAGATAGTCAGTAAGTGTAAAATGCGTACATCCTGCTTGCTTCAAAGCCTCAGTAGCATAGGGAAATCCATAACTAAATATAGCTCACAAACACACAATTTCTTTACCAAGTTCTTGCATAGCCTGTATAGCTGAAAGACTACTGCCTCATGTAGAAATTAAGTCCTCTATAACTACATAACGATCAGCTTGTTTGATGTCTCACTCTACTAAATTTTTTCTTCCATAGTCTTTAGCTTTTGATCTAATATATATAAACGGCAGTCACATTTTATCTGCTATTAGCGCTCACCAAGCAATAGCTCATGTTGCTACACCAGCAATACCTTCTACATTCGAAAATGCTGATATCATAGTAATGTATGTATCCACTATTAACGTTCTAATTTCTGGATGTGACAGTAACATTCTATTGTCACAATAAATGGGGGATTCCATACCTGAAGACCGAATAAACGGATCGTTCGGCTGTAGTTTTACAGCTTGAGTTGTAAGCAAGGCCTTTGCTACTGCTATCTTAGACATATCTATATATACATATAATAAAACAATATTTCCCCCAAAAGATCGTTTCGTGTATCAGATATTCTTTGGTAAACTAGCTTTCTATCATTCGTCACAGACTCTCTGATCAAAACGGGTTATGCACTGCTCATCCATAATACGTATTATCAGGAGTATATTCTTTCTTGACCACTTTTGTATAGTAATGCTCTTCATCCTTTAGGAAAGGATAACACTCTTGTGCTACTCATCTAAAAAATAACTGCATCTGGGTCGTAGTCATACCACAACGTTCAGCTAAAGTCATACATACAGCTACTGAGTCACGCAAATTAGGTATACCACGAGATCAGGCTTGTTTAGCATCAATAGTATGTGGCGCATGATCTGTACCATGCATAAATTTATATGCTGGGTCTGTTCATATTTTTGAAAATGCATCTAGCAAACCATCTCTATCATGCTTAGATCTCAATCTAGGATAACATTCTAGAAAATTATCTGCAATATCATTTTCAGTCCACCATAGATGGTGAGGAGTAAGCTCCATATAAAAATTAGTGTCAAATCTTTTATTAGAAGCAACTATAGTCTGAACCGTGCTCAGCAATGATGTATGTGCAATAACACATGTTAAGTTTGGCAGTCACTTGCACAAAGGAACAATAGTGTGTTGTATATAATGTTCTTCTGCATCAGGATCATGACCCATGCCTGGAGTCTCACAATGAATAATCATTGGTTTTTTGTGTTTTATACATGATTTTGCAAGCTCATATAATGTACGCCCAGGAACTGGTATATTGTCACATACTTCTGCTTTGAGTCAATCAAAGCTAGTAGTTACCACTTTGGAATCTCCATTTTCTGATCTTTCTGCTGGATATATCTTCAGACCAACTACTCTTGGATCAGCTAGTGCCTTCTCACATTCTTCAATATTATCATCTCTAACTCAAAAATGTATATATCTATATCATGGCAAATCAGCTCACTGAGCAAAAAACTCATCAAGAAGAGCTACACGAGTAAGAGCAGGCTTTGTATTTGGCATACCAAAACTAGAAGTAATTCCTCCTGCTATTGCTTCTTGATAACTAGCGGTAGTTGTGATTCCTGATTCTTCATACTCATGTCGTCTTGTGTGATTATGTGTACATGTCACAGATCTAAAAACTATCGTATCATCTGCTGTAATTTCTGAAATTAATTGTTCTTTTTCTCGCGCATTAATAACTGTCATATACCAAGTAATAAATAATAAATACTTTTAGTGAAAGCTGAAACTTGGTAGGCTATATCAAATAAAGATAGATGCTGATTTAACTTTTTTTTATAGTATAGTAATAGCCAAAAGCAGTGAAAAATCAACTAGTTGCGATAATATTCTTGATCTTAGGTCATAATTTCGTATCTTACAGACATGAAATCAGCCATAAAGTCAAGAAGTTCGTATATATCTAAAATACCACGAATACTCTTGGTAATTCTTTTAAGTATATTTACATTACTTATCCATACTGAGACTATCGAAAGCAGTTACTCACCAGTGTATATTCTACATCAAGAAACAAATACTGCGCCAGTAGACATTGGATATACGATCAAAGAATGATCACTTTTCTTGACTCCTGATATGCTAGAGGGGGACAAGAGCATGCTAAGAAATTTTCTCATCAGACAGCTTATAGCCCAATGATTTACAGATTTCGTTACATTCCCTTATGCATGATCTTGAAACAATGCAATTACCTCTATTAGCATGTGAAGTTGATACGAAGTTATTTCATGAATACACACAAAAGATGATATAGATCAGTATATAGAACTCACAAACTTTTGAAGCTGAACATTTGATGTTTTTCATATTGATGAAGATATCCGAAAAAATTGGTGACCAATATACCTATTCAAAAATACTCAAGATTTACTCCATATGTGATATGAAGTAGTATCACACAGAACTAGAATAAATATTGACGAAGAGTACAGACGCTTCAACATAGCACAAAGTTTCTCCTTACTATGACACGTCAGAATATTACTTCCTTGAGAATCACTAGACTTCATGATGGATGCCAAGTATGATCACGCGGAACGCACCAATTATGTAGAATGATATGCGATAATTGATGGAGAAGAAGAAAAATCATACGCAGGTGGTATGTGCTGAGCAAGCACAGCAATCTACCAATGAATCCTAACAAATAAATGACTTCAAGTAACAAAACTCAGAAATCATAGCAAACGATTCTCAAACCTATACAACGCAACAATTAACCATAAACCCAACAACATACCATGAATAGATAGTGGAGTGTATTATGGTCAAATTGATCTCGTAATGAAAAATACAACACCACATCCTATCGTATTGGTTATGAATTATGACTGAAGTTACTGATGAGAAGAAGAAGTATTCACTCTAAGCCTAAAACCTACAAAGTGAACATTCTCTTTCGTACAATGATGAAAAAGTTGGAAAACTGAAGAAATAGAAGATCCAAGTTGAACTTGAACTATCATTGAGACCATCAATGCATGATGATGCTATACACGACTGATAAATGGAGAAAAACAAACGAGTTGTTATAAAGAAGTTCGATAAGAAAAAGCCTTTTCATAAAAATGAAAAGGCTTATTCATGAATAACGCTATCGTTATTCTGACTTACATTAGTTTCCTACTCTTCTAGATGTAAGAGAAACAGGTATAAAGGTGCCTTTTATCATAAAGCAGAGATTCTTTTTACCCATTTTTATTGGACTACCCCTTTTTAGGAAAGGCATCATAAACGTTTTCTAGTTCATACGAAAATCGTATATACTTTTTGTTTTTGTTTTAGTGTTTACGTACCTTGTTACCTTCACGTAAACGTGGGGATGAAGAGTCTCCCGAAAAAGCAGTCCAGATATATTTATTTATGTAATGATCATCAACAACTATATTATACAACATATAAACTATATGTCAAAAAAACTATGACTTTTTTCCTATTATATTTATTCATTTTTAGGAGTATTTCATTCTGACTCAATTTCAGAACCTTCTTCTTGAGGAGCATCAGTAGGTACTTCTTGAGAAGTATCGGACTCTTCTTGAGAAACTTCTGGAGCTTCTTCGTAGACAAAATCATCATATTCATAGTCATCATCGAATTCTTCTTCATCATCATAGTTTCTTTGTCTCCTAGCTTTAATAGCAAATAAGACCACTAATACTGCAAAAATTGCGGCCAAAAATACCACCACAATAATCACTATACGTAAAATACCTCTACTAGCTGAACTTGACTCATCTGATCATTCATTCGTTTCACCTCATGTCCTATCAAGATCAGGATCACTAATATCAATTGCTGTACCACAGGTTTTTGACGGTAACTCATAGTAAATAATTATATCACACAAGTTTTTTTGAATATAAGCAAAATCTACTACATCGATATTTCATGCCTGCCTTTCTCTTCACGTAACTTGAAATATAGTATCTAATGCTACCTTCATATCATCTTTGTTTCATTCAGCATTCTCAAAAGCCTGAAACAATTCCTGCACCTCTTCACTTACATCTCCATCAAACCAAGCTGTAATATTTGATTTAGCAGTATCATATTCAGTGCCTCCGAACACTTGCTGTACCGTCTCATCTGACAAACTATTTAAGAGCATTGTCAATCTTTCTTGTTGTTCTTTAGTAAGCACATCTGGACGTTCTATCAGCAAATCACGCAATTGAATAACAAGAGAGTTCATCTCATCAGTCTCACCTAAGCTTGATTTTAGATTGATAAGCAAATCTTTATAGAATCATAATATATCAGTATCAGTTTCCACTGGTAACGTAGATAATACTTCATCGATTTCATCAACTGCCCACTGTAGTTCTTCTGGAAGCACATCTTCGTAATCTAGAAAAACAACTGAAACATCTTGTTGTTTTCTTGTTCCATCAGCATACCAAACTCTCATGATTTGCTCCTTTTGTGTTGGAAGAAACTTAACTGTTTCTGTACTATTACATGACGCATCGTCATCATTTACTGGATCTCAATCTTTATCTGAATCATGTGTAATATCTAGATCCACAAAACAATTTCATGCCTCATACACTACATGAAAAACAATTTCATTATCTAATGTAGATCACACACTAATCTCTTTTTTACCATTATTTTCAATAACACTAGGAATTGATAAAATCCCCAATCAATTAGCTGCTTCAAGATCTACCTTATCTCTTATTTCTTGACTATTACCAAATGCATCAATAACGTCAAACTGCAAGAAATAACTTCAAGGTTGTTCATAATCAAAATAAACTACATCTTCATTTTTACGAATCCATCAACTAGTTTTTGCACGGCATTCCCTTATATCCAAACAAATAGTAGTATCCTCAATGTCTCACCAACTTGCATCCTTGGCTAATATTTTAGTTCAAAAAGTATCTGTTAATAGTACCGGCTTCAATCATTTTTGTATGATTAATGTTTCTGAAAGTCATATTCAAGCACGACCCCTATAATATACTGCAACTTTGGGCTTAACTTCTCCAGCTTCCTCAAACACATGAGAAACTTCAGATTGTTTTGTTGTTAGATCATATATTCAATCTCCATCAAAGTCATATTTAAAGTATCTAGTAGCATCAAAATCAGGTTTTTGAGATAGAATACGAGCATCAGTACTAAAAGTCACTGGATCTCAAACCTTTGCTTGGAAAGAATTAGTCTTTAACGTAACAATAGGCACATCAAGATTATTCTCTCCAGGAGGGAAAAAGATTATAGGTCACTTACCCAATACATCCTCACTAGTCACTTCTCATCAATCGTTATCGACCATACGTACTGCAAAAGCATATTCAGTAGGATTTGTAGGTTTTGGAACAATAAAGCTAGTTGAAGTAACATCAGCAGGAGTAATCTTCAACGAAACAATGTTATCAGGATTATTACTCTCATAATAGTACCAAGCATAATGAGATATAAATCCATCATTATCACGTGTTCCCTTTGCCTGAACTCTCACCACAATTGGATCAATACTACTATCAGAAAATATTTCTCTATTACTCACTGTCTCAGTAGCTGCTCAAACTCCTACATTACCTCATCACCCTGGTTGTGGAAAATCTAACACAAGATTATTTATTGTCGGTAGGGCATTTTGCACATCGAACCAAACAGTTTTTTTCTCTGTTTTTCCTACGTTTCTATCTTCTACATAAATATCCATATATGTACATCACAGCTCAGGAAAACTATATGTTAATGTTTGTTTTGCATATACCTCATCATTCTGAGGATGAATAGTAATAGATAAATCTAACTTTGTTCATTGTGTATTTAACGATTCATAAGCATCCACAATTATACTGTCATATCTATCCACTTGAAAAGCTCAGACACTTCATGAGCCAGTATCACAAGTTCAATCTGGCTGCAGTAATTTATTTTGCTTTCCTTTAATCTCATAGGCAACGATAGGCATATCTTTTTGCCCCATAAATACTTGTTGACGGATGGTGTTTTCTTCTCATCATTGAGTCACTACTCTCAACGAAATAGTATATACTCAGGCTTTCTGATACGTATAATTAATACTAGGTTCACTAGAAGACTGGCTTTTTCCATCACCAAGATCTCGTTCATAGAAAGAAACAGGCTTATTGGTTGTTGCAGTAAGACTCATTTGTGTACCCCAATGCGCAACAATAGGACTTAAATATAATTCAGGTCTAAGACTAGAAATTACTTCAATCTCCTTCTCAATCTCTGCAATTTCACCATATTCATCTTCTACACGAAGTTTTGCTGTATATACTCAAGGCTCGTTAAATGTCACCAGTATTCTTTGATCAGCATCATCCTGACTCAAAATATCAACTCACTCATTGGGAGCAAATGACCAAAAATATGATAATTTATCATTTCAATTGAGAATATCTTCATCAAAACTAGCTCATGCATCTAAAAAGAACTGCGAGGGATGTTCAAGATCTGTTGATGATTCGATAGTGAAAGAGGGAATAGGTGGTGTGGAGGCCACATAAAACTGCTCAGTATCATAACTATCATTTCATAATTCATCTACTACTGTAAGTTTTACAGTGTATATTCCCGGAGAAGAAAATTTTCTTTTCAATTGTTTCGTTTCTAATACATCAATTTTTGCTCAGGCTGGATCTGTAATTTCCCATTGATATGTCTTCACTCTTGAGGTTAGCGAATATGATGCAGATGCATCAAAACTATATGTATCAGACGTTGTTCCCTCCTCTGGTGAGAATCTAATAAAGGCAACTGGATCAGATACAGATAATGTATATTTCTCTGTTATTTTATTATTCTCATTATCCACCAAATCCAGCTGAATTTGATAAACTCAATTACGAGGAAACGCATGCACAAATTGTCATGGCGATCATTCACCACTCCTTTTAAAATTATATTGAAGCTGGGAATTGGTTATTGTTCGCACATACTCTAATATGGTTCTAGCTCCTATTGGTGTTGTTGACGTACCATCAATCAAAATACCTTCCTGAGCATCTTGTGTACCTATTCTTACTGTATCATCAGTCCCCAATAGTTTACCATTCGCATATATAACAATATTTGCAGATTTTGGAGCAACATTAATAGCAATTGAATCTTCACCATCAAAAATTCATTCTGTCTCATTATTAGAACTTCTCACTGTCAAATGAACAATATGATTTCCTTCATCCTCAAAGGTGTAGTTAACCACTGGTCATTTTCATATTTTTTGTTCATTTCACTCTACATCTTTATACCACCAGAAAAAATAATCCGAAGGTATGGTATCATTTGATGGATCTAAACTTTCTCTAGCATCTAACGTAACATTTAGTGGTGTATTACCTTGCTTCGGTTTTGCTGCAATTCTTGCTTCAACAGTAAATTTTGATCTAATTTTTGCTAAAAGATCAGACATGGGATTAAAACATTGCTCTCTAAATTTTGTATATCCATTCTTTGTTACTTCTTCCTTTAATTCCTCTGTAGTCAGTAAACATTTTCTATATGTTAGTTCACTTGCTGGATCTGAAGGGAAGAAATCAAAAACTGTCTCAAAAATATCATGTAAATCATAGAACGTATCTTGTTCTACTTCAGCCCCAACCTTCTGTGCTGCATCCAAATCAATAATAAGATCCAAAAGCAGTGACCACTCATCCGCAATCTGATAATTTGCATAATATTCCTCTGGAACAAAGGACTCAGCAGACACATAAAAAAGCGATCATGTGATATACAGAACAACACAAAATAATCATAAGAAACGTACAATCACCCTACTTGTATAAAAAAATAAATCTCCCAAATATATTTAAGTATACACAAAAGCTAGCTGTAGGGCAAAAAAAAGAAGATAAAATAGTATATATGACAAGAATTTTAGGCGTATTTGAGATATGATGAGACAGTAATCTCGTGTGAAGCAAATGTATGTTCATATGCTGTATGCTGTAACGACTGTAATGGCAAAATATATCCACTGCCGTAGTTACGGTAACTATCTTGAAAAAGCGGCAAAAAAGAAGGGTTTTGGATAATATCTCATGCTACAATCAATGGCGCATTCGTATCAATATATTGATATACTCGCTTAGATAAAGTGTCTGTAAAAAAACTTACTGCTTCATCAATAACTTTGGTCAAAAATTGGTTTTGCTGTATGTCATCGCGAGACATATAAAAATATTTTTCTACATCATGTTCCTGATAACAGGATTTCAACAAACGCATACCTATATTAATATAGGTAATATTCGTATATCGTCACTGGGATACACAAATGAGCTGTGACATCTCATTCTCAATAAAAAGCAAAGAATATGTGTCTTGTGTTATAGTTTGATTGAGATATTGGATAGTATAATAATTTCTCGGATAGAATTGAATACAAGGATGTGAAAAAACAAAGGATCATCAAAGTAATTCACACATACTAACACCTTCTGGTAACAATAGACACAATTCTAAACAAAATGCAATTTCTCATGTTTTTCATAATACAAAGTCCGTTTGTTTACCATTAACATACTTATGAGACAAACGATGAAGCACATAAGGTGAATCAATCATTATATCCTGAGTAACACGTGCAATTTTAGTGTCTATAATTTTTTTCAGATCCTTAATAGTGCAGGGAGTGGATGAAGTAAACCTCATTTCAAAACGATGGAAAGAAAACAATTGTTCATCCAAAAGTCGTACCATACGATCTTGTAAATCTGGTTGAACATATTTTGCAAATGAATGCATCATCGAAGATAAGGAATCATACCTCAAAGATTTACGTATTTGACCTCCATGAAAGTCATACACAGTAATATGATCCAAAGACTGATCTATAACTTTCATAGCTAGACAATAAATAAAGAAGTTTTGAAAAAAATCACCTAAAACAAATCTGTATGGATTTGATCTTCGTATGAGGTTACATATGAAGTTAGTTCAGGATGTTTCTTCAATAACGTATCAGCACTAGCCAGTAAATGATCATAATTTCCAGATTTAGGATACACATACGTAATGGGATCTAACAATCAGGTTGGTCTAATAACTTGCTGAACTATACGACGACATTGTTCCAACTCATATTTAGCTGGAGTAGCCGACACATATAGTGTCTTCACATCTTGTTCAACCTCTTTTAGTGACTCATGAACATCAACTTGTTCCCAGCTCTTCCATCACATTTTTACACTCAACTCATCAAATGCTAATGGTCTGTGATGAATGGCCGAGGGTAGCCTAAATCCATGATCAACAAGAGATTGTTTTCTTGATGTGTCTGCACGAGGCATACCTCAAAACTGAGGAAGCGTCATATGAGACTCATCTACAATCAAAAGAAAATCTTCTGGAAAATAATCAAATAACGTGTTCGGTGGTGCGCCATCGAGTCTATCCTCAAAATACGGAGAATAATTTTCTATACCATTTACAAATCATGTCTCTTGTATCATTTTAATATCATAGCTAACACGTTTTTTCAACCTTTGTGCTTCCGCGTATAATCATTGTTTATCAAACCATGCAACTCTTTCCAGCATTTCATTCTCTATACGCTTCAATGTTGTTTTAAGGTCTGTGGTGCTTTGTAAAAACTGAGTCGCAGGCCAAATAGTAATATGCTCATATGTCCCTAACAACTTATATGTCAGCGCATCCTTTACTTGGATAAGTTCTAAAGTAGTATCATTAAAAATAAGTCTATAGATAACCTTCTCAGTACTTGCATGGATATCTATCATCTCTCATTGCACCAAAAACATTCCTGCTTCAATATCAGCATGTACAGGTTTATATTGCATCGCGATAAGTTTTGCCTTTATATCATCAAAAGCATATTCTTTTCCAAGCTCGAAAAAACAGGTATTATTAGCAAACTGATCACGTGATCACAACCCATACAATGCAGATACTGACGAAACAACAATAGCATCTGGCCTAGTTAACAAGGATGCCATGGTTGCTAATCTGTACATCTCTATCTCTTTATTTATTGTAGCTTCTTTTTCTATATATATACCACGCTCAGGCAAATAACTTTCTGGCTGATAATAATCAAAGTAAGAAACAAAATAATGAACAGCATTTTTAGGAAAGAAATGCTTAAATTCAGTTGCTAGTTGAGCAGCAAGAGTTTTATTATGAGACAATATAAGCGTAGGCTTTTGTAGCTTCTGAATAACATTGGCCATAGTAAATGTCTTTCAAGTACCAGTTGCTCCAAGCAAGGTAATTTCATTATCTCAACATCAAAATCACTCTACAATTTCTTGTATAGCTTGCGGTTGATCTCCTGCTGGCGAAAATGATGATTCTAATTCAAACATAGTTATCTAGATATACTGAAGAAGTGTAAAGAGACAAGAACAATATTATATACGTATAGATAGTATATAAAAATCCTGTCGAGAACAACAGGATTTTTATACTAAATATTTAGTGTATTTGAAATTTATCTTTCAATTCTTCTAAATCTATATACGAAATACATAACAAAAGCGAATGCTAACAACCCAACAATCATGTCAGTAGCAGGTCCCACACTAGGAGCTACCTCAACAGGCTTCTCAGGATTTGGAGCAACAACCTCTTCAATTTTTACTGTCTGAATATGTTCTTTTCCGACTGACTGTCCTTCACCATTTAGAGCAACCATTTTCAAGAAATAATTTCCAGATTTATCTACAGAGAAATTGAAACTTCCATCCTTCATCAAGGGTGAACCAATTTTAGTATACACACCCTCACTTTGGTGTCTCAAATGAATTTCTGCATCAACAGCATCATCTGATGGAGTCCAAGTAAGTGTTACAGATCAATCTGTATACGTATAACTAACATTATTAAATACTTTAGCATTTCCAGACACAGCTCTTCTTTGTGTCGTAAATGTTACCTCATCAGAGATCATAGTTAATGGCTCAATAGTAGGATCAGTAGGATGAACTGGAGCTACTACTACATAATATGTAGCCTCAGAACTCAACACATCTAGATTTAGATATACCATTGTACCTTCTGTTCTTTCTGGAGTCACTACAACATCCTGAATTTGATCGTAGTCCTGAAATGTTGCTAATGTACGATCTGAATAATATATTTTATATCTCTCAACAGGAGTCCCATCATATGTAATCTGAGTCGTCATAATCATTGCTGACGTTTCAGTTGTGCTATCAACTCTGATATCCTCAGCAGCAGACCAAGCCCATTTATCATCTTCAATATCATCAAGAATATCTGATGCGGCGTTATGATCTTCTTCTGCTGTTGGTTCTTCTACAACAACTTCATCGCCTTCCACATCATCAACCTCAGTCAATGCTTGTAATAATTTTGCTACTTCTTCATCTTCCTGAGCAAAAACAGGGACTGTTACAAAACTTAAAACTCCAAATAAAGATAAACACATCAAGAATAAACCACGCATAGATACACATAACAAAATAAAATGAGCTGTGATAGCTATTATATATCATGTTTGTACACATGTGACCTAGTAATGCAATTTCTAAATACGTATATATTATTTTACAAAAAACATAGAAAAGTAAGCATATATATATAATCGAAGCTAATCCATACTAGACAGAAAATATAAATACTTTACATTTTTTGTAAAATACTCAAAATATGTTATTGGTTTTATAGTATATAATCATAAGTAAATACCTTGTTTCAATGACCTATATGGATATATTTACGGTACATTTTTATAAACTATATTATAGAATGACTATTCAAGAACTAACTAAAGCATGCGATAAAGTAATCGCGCATCTAGAAAACACATTTATGCATCTACAATTATGAAGAGCTTCTTCAGGATTAGTTGAAGAAATACATGTCCATGTGGAGTCATGGGGAATGGATCAAAAAATGAACCAAATTGCGAATATAACTACCATAGATGCACAAACACTCAAAATTGAACCATGGGACAAGAAAGTACTCAAAGATATTGAAAAAGCTATTCATAACAGCCAGCTGTGATTAAACCCACTTAATTCAGGAGAGTATATTATGATCAAAGTACCTCCTCTCACCACCGAAAGAAGAGCTGAACTAACAAAAGTAGTTTCTAGAGACGGAGAGGATGCAAAAGTCGCACTAAGAAACAAAAGGCATGATGCTCGCAAGCATCTAGATCTTCAACTAAAAGCCGAAGAAATATCAAAAGATCATAAAACATGACAAGAAAATAAAATAGATGATCTTGTAAAAAAATACAATGATGAAGTTGATCGTATGGTAAAAGCAAAAAGTGAAGAAGTAATGAAAGTATAGAAACAACTAATATTTCATAACCATAAAAAAACTACTCAAACATAGAGTAGTTTTTTTGTTATAGATAACACAAAGCTATCACTAGCTGAATCATTTGAATTGAAGTACACAGACAAATATCTATAGTGCAGTATGATATTATAATTATTTACTTTACCATGCGTACGTATGCAGCACACTCCACAATATCAATTATTAACATTCTACAAATTTGTAAATATTGCTCATCCAAAAGAAGAAGTTAAAAAACACAAAATATTTTGTGAAGATATTGGAATGAAATGACGTATTTATATATGAGAAGAAGGAATTAGCGCCACCATGACTTGTAATGATGGACAACTAGAAGCATACTTATTATTTATTGAACAAAATACATATTTCTGTGATCTCAAAGAAGAAATGCTCACTAAAAAGACTAGTGTTGATGCGCATCAGTTTGATAAAATGATTGTTAGATATCGTCAAGAAATTGTAGCGCTAGGTAAAACAGTCACCGCAGAACAAATCAAAGATGCTGACAAACAAATATCTATCGATGAACTAAAGCGTATCATAGAAGAAGAAGATGAAGAATGGGCAATTTTAGATATGCGTAATGATTACGAACGACAGTTGTGACACTTCAAATGAGCTATTCCTGCTGGAACAGTTAATTTTAGAGAAGTACAAGATCTTATCACAAAATATAAAGAAAAACTAAAAAACAAAAAAGTAGTAATGTATTGTACTGGAGGAATTAGATGCGAGAAACTTTCTACTCTACTCCATGAAGAATGAGTGAATAATTTTTATGGACTTGAATGATGAGTAGTACAATATACCAACAAACATAATGATGGAAACCGATTGGGAAACTTATACACATTTGATGGAAGAGTTAGCTGTCAAATATGAGATGAACATACACATACGAGTATAGCAGAGTGTATTTATACTGGCCAAAAAACAGATACATGCGAAAACTGCCGTTATAGCCCATGCAATGCTCGTATTATATGTGACCAAAAAGCATATCGTAAACACTTTGGTTTTTGTAGTTCAACATGCGCTGAACAAGCACAAAAAGATCTGTTCATAAAAAATGCAGACCGAGACCCAATAGACTATAAAGCACTCCGTGGCATTATAAAACAAGACCCAAGTCAAAAAGAAGCTATTACCCAAAAAGTACAGCATCGAATCCGCAAGCATCTCCTTCACACAACCTTTACTCACACACATCCACAAAAAGAAAAGGTAATCTATTCTCGATAGATACCATTGAGCTTACTAAATATTGTTCTGACAACTTCACTATAATACATCTGATAGGTGAGAGCTTGCGTCATATTCGTTGATCGTTATCATAACAAAACTGCATTTATATACAGATTTGTTATGCAAAAAATTAACTTTATACAACAATACCCACATCTATTTTCTGCTACAGATACCCCAGAGATAATTACTGTGCCTGCTCGCTGTTATTTGAGCGTAAAAGGAACATGAATATTAGATAAAAATGATCAATACCAGCAAGCCAAACGCCTCCTTAAAGGTTTGGCTTTTTTGATTAAACATACCTACAAACAAAATCCACCGTTGGGATTTTTCGACTATACACTACCACCATATGAAATAATACGAACAAATCCCGATGCAACTTGAGACAAAAAAAAATGGATTTTGCTCTTATTGCAACCTAACTACGTCGATAAAACTGATGTAGATAAGGCTTGTGAATTTATGAAAAAAAAGCATGAAGAAGACGATGTGAAAATACCTACGCTATCTCTTGTTTCATACCCAGAAAAAAAAGCAGTGCAGATACACCATACTTGATCATACACTGCTCAAAAAAGAGACTTCAATGCAATGACGAAACTTGCTACAACTGATTGATATGCCCTCATCTCAAAAAAGCATGAAATTTTTCTAAAAAACCACTTCAAAAGTCCTCCTGGAGAAAGTAATATACTCATTCGTTACATGTTGAAAAGGTCATAGTATATAATGAATAAGATATATCTATTATTTACCTATTTTAGATTAGGTAAATGTATCTATATTTGATGTATCTTATTTAATTTATATAGTATACTATGGATTTACAACATATCTATGAGGTTGCTGAAAGTCATTTTTTCGCAAAACAATACAATGATGTAAAATTAGATAATATTGCAAATGAGTTATGAATAAAGAAACCATCACTTTATTATTATTTTGAAAATAAAAGAGACTTTTTCATCAAAACGCTAAAATTCTCAATGAAAAAATATATAGTAGCATTGAGAGAAGCTATCAAGCAATGAGAGCTACTTACATTTATGCAGTGGTATCTTGATTATCCTAGCAAGAAGAAAAATCTCTATGCAATAGCCTACCAAAAATGATATGGAGATGACAAGGAAATCAATCACATTATCATGACAGGAAAACAAGTTATAAATACAGAAATATCAACATTCCTCAAAGATTTTGGCATGAGTAATATTAGAATATATATACTGTGTCAACTACTCGATAAGTTAGCTATGGACAATTGTGTTGAAGGATATTGCCTTGATTATACCATAGAAGACCTTACTACAGAAATTGAATTGCTTACCAAATAATCTATTTACACAATAAACTATATTCATCTATGATTAAGGCATCAGATCTTTTTGTTTCCTGCTTAGAAGCAGAATGAGTAACAACAATATATGGGGTTCCAGGTGAAGAAAATCTAGATGTAGTAGAATCCTTAAGGGTTTCTAATATAGAACTTATTGTAACGAGAAATGAACAAACAGCAGTATTTATGGCTGCGACATATGGAAGGTTAACATGAAAAACTGGTGTCGCATTAGCAACTTTAGGCCCAGGAGCAACAAATATGATGACATGAGTAGCCTTTTGACAACTTTGAGGAATGCCAGTGCTCGTCATTACTGGACAAAAACCTATCAAACAATCAAAACAATGACGTTTTCAAGTCTTAGACGTAGTAAGTATGATGCAGCCACTTACCAAAATGGCGACTAGTATAGTCAATATCCATAGAATTCCCTCAACAATCAGACAAGCATTCAAAACTGCAGAACAAGAAAGACCATGAGCTGTACATATAGAATTTGCTGAGGATATTGCAAGAGAAGTCACAAAAGACACCTTGATTCCTGTCCAGGCAAAGAAAATAAGAAGGCCTCAAATAGATGAAAAAATGCTGACCACTCTTGTACATGCATTGAAAAATGCTAAACATCCAATGATTCTTATTGGTGCTTGAGCAAACAGAAAACGTATTAGTAAATACCTGACAAAATTTATAGAAAAGACGAATATACCCTTTTTCACATCACAGATGGGGAAATGAGTAGTAAATGAGCTGCTTCCCCAATATATAGGAACAGCAGCATTAACGTCAAATGACTATATTCATGATGTTATCAATATGTCTGATTGCATATTAGCAGTAGGACATGATGTGATAGAAAAGCCAACAAATATCATTCATGATCCGAAAGTGCAACTTATACATATAAATTTCTCATCTGCAGATATCGATCAGCTTTACGCTCCTGACTTGGAGGTTGTGTGAGATATAGGAAACACTTTTTGGCAACTATTCGAGCATAAAGATTTTAGTGAGAATACATGGAATTTTGAAGATATCTACGCAGTATGCGAGAAAAATAAAATCAAATTAGAAAAACATTTACAAGATGAATATACACATAACACTCTAGGTCCTAGAAGGCTCGCAAAAGAACTTAGAGAAATAATGAATGAAAAGGACATTCTCGCATTAGACAATGGATTATACAAGGTCTGGATAGCTAGAAATTATCCTGCAGTTTCAAATAATACGGTACTGTTAGATAATGCCTTAGCAACTATGGGAGCTGGATATAGCGCAGCTATGGCAGCTAAATTGATACATCCTGAGCAACAAGTAGTTTGTCTTACTGGAGATGGTTGATTTATGATGAATTTGGGTGACTTTGAAACTGCAGTTAGATTACAATTAGATCTTACCATTATTTTGCTTAACGATAATGCATATGGCATGATCAAATGGAAGCAGCACAATATGTGATTTGAAGATTTCTCACTTGACCTCAAAAATCCTGACTTTATGAAACTTGCAGAAGCATTTGGTGCACATGCGCACAAAGTTGAAACAGCAGACACATTTACATCAACTATCGAAACAGCTATGCAAGAGCCTGGAGTAAGTCTAGTTGAAGTTATCTTTAAATACCCACAGAAAATTGCATAATGAAACTTGTATATCATCATACAAGATCTATATCTAAAGTACTATTTCATTTTCTTTACGAATGCTATGCAAAAAAATATTGTCTCAACTATTCTATTACTGACAGTCTATCGAGTTAATTATCTATCAAGTTCTGGACAATTATGAAATAATTTAATGAACCTAAGAGAAATATTTCCCTTCGAGTATATGCCAAGTTGATGGACATTTTGACTAGCTCGAGGGCTGATCTATTTAGCTCTAGGTGTACGACTACTATGGTCATGGACCCAAAAGGGACAACAAAACAAAACTAATCAAAAAATAATTCCTATTTTCTGGACAAGTTGTTTACTTAATATACTACGAATAACTAGTACAGCAAACGAATGGTACGCAATCTCTGTAGTTATCATCACGTGACTGATGCTATGTTTGCGATACATACTTGACCTTATATGAAAACAAAATAGTTGGTTTCTTATTATTCCTTTTGGTTTATATGCAGGATGGGTCACTATGGCTACCACGCTCATATGAATATCTCAATTACTGTATAGTGCTTGATGATCATTTGTAACAGCAAACCGATGGACTGCTATAGCCTTATTATTATGAGTAGGAACAGCTACATACGTATATCAAAGACGACGCAACCCTGCGCAACTTTTTATTACTGGAATAGCACTACTTGGAGTAGTGACTTCATTGATGGGAATGTAATTTAGCTTGTTTGATATACGATGATAAAAAACATACTAGCACTAGTTCAAGAAAAATGGGAATTCGAGCATACATACAACACGAAACGAAGTACATATAAACCCTATCTAGAATGAATTGTTGAGGAAATTCAAGAAGCAACAACAGAAATCAAACCAAACAATACAGTATATCTAGAAGATGAGCTTTCAGATATCTTACGAGACTATCTAAATATATTAGAAACACTCACTAGAGAAAAATATATACATTCTCCTGAAGCAGTTTTTTCAAGATGTCATAACAAATACAAAGAAAGGTATGCTGATAAAGTAGCTAATATAACATGGGAGACAACAAAAAAACGTCAGAAAAAGATATTGGAAGAGGAACATAATACACTTTATTCTACCTAATATATGTCGTATACAGATCTCACTCCTGAAGAGAAAAATATACTGCTAGACAAATGAACTGAGCGCCCATATACATGAACCTACTACGATCATACACAAACATGAACCTACGTATGTAAACAATGTAGTGCTCCACTATATCGTTCTCATGATAAGTTTGATAGTGGGTGTGGATGGCCAAGTTTTGATGATGCGTTACCAAATGCCGTCAAACGAACTACAGATGCAGATGGACTACGTACTGAAATTACCTGCTCACACTGTTGAGGTCATCTTTGACACGTGTTTATTGGTGAGCGCATGACTAGCAAAAATACTCGTCACTGCGTCAACTCACTCTCGTTACAATTTGTCGAAAATGTTGTAGAAAAATGAATATATCATGTAGCAACATTTGGTACGTGATGTTTTTGGTGTAGTCAAGCTGCCTTCGACTGACTGCCTGGAGTAGCTCAAACATATGTGTGATACAGTTGATGAAAACGTCCATTTCCAAACTATGAACAAATATGTGCCTGAGCGTCCTGACACCATGAAGTCACACAAGTTATCTATGATCCAAAGAACATATCGTACAAGTATCTACTAGAAATATTTTTCAAGATACACGATCCAACATCATGGGATAAACAATGAAATGATACTGGCTCTCAATACAGATCTGTCATCTTTACTCACTCTCTAGAACAAGAACAAAAAGCTCAAGAAGTACTCAATGATCTACAAGATGATTACGAGGAGAACATTGTTACAGAAATTAAACCACTAGAAAAATTCCGAATAGCAGAATCTTACCACCAAAAATACTTTGAAAATAATCCAAACAAACCATATTGTCAGCTTGTAGTGAAGCCAAAGATTGAAAAAGTTGAAAAATTTCAAGAAAACAACATATAGTACACAACTACTTAGAGCTCTTCGTTCATGTCATCAACAAGTCACTTCATGTCTTCCATATAATCCTCAAGCAATTGTTGTATATCTGGATTTGTTATTGCAAGGACCTGAGCCGCAAATAATCATGCATTTTTTGCTCCATTTATGGCCATAGTCGCTACTGGCACTCCAGCTGGCATCTGCACGATAGAATATAATGAATCAAGTCCTGACAGTGTAGATGTTTTCACTGGCACACCAATAACTGGCAAGGTAGTCAATGACGCTGTCATTCATGGGAGATGAGCAGCTCATCATGCTCATGCAATAATAACTTTCAATCACCTTTGTGCAGCTGTTGTTGCATACTCTACCATAGCTTCAGGCGTTCTATGGGCTGATACTACCTTTTTTTCATAAGGAATATTGAACTGTTCAAGTATTTCTGTAGCAGCCTCCATAACTGGAGCATCCGAAATTGATCACATGATGATTCATACACTAGGATTGTTCATTGGACGGAACTAAACGAAATAAATGATGTATGTTTGTATATTGTTCAAGTAACTCATCTATTGAATCTCACAATAGGGTAATATGTCCTAGTTTTCTATTTGGTCTACTTGGAGACTTTCCATACAGATGAATATACACATTCTCATACATTTCCAAAGCTGACTGATCCACTAACGTATAATCTCACTCATAGTCAGCCGGTCACAATAAATTCACCATCATGCTAGGCATTTTTCTATCAGTAGATCATAACTCTTTTCATAGAAGTATCCTACACAATTGACTAAATTGGGAAGTGAAGCTTGCCTCAATAGTATGATGTCAAGAATTGTGTGGTCTGGGTGCTATCTCATTTATCAATAGTTTGGTATCCGAGGTAAGAAAAAATTCCACAGCAAAGACGCCAACTCCAGAAAATGATTCAATTGATTTCATCGCAAGAGTTCTTGCCTGCTGAGCTATATCTTGAGAAATACGAGCTGGACAAATCTGATACGCTAATGTGTTGTGCTTATTGAATACCATCTCTACAGGATCCCAAGTAGATATATTACCCGACATGTCACGACAGACCATAACTGCAATTTCTGTCGCATTAGACACAAATTGTTCCACTACACATGGACCTGCAAAGAGTGCACAACTGTCCACTTGATCTTTTTGACATATGACCACACCTTTACCATCATATCCTCACGTACAACTTTTCACCACAAGTAGTTCACCAGAAAAGTCATCAGTGACAGGAGAAATATCTTTTGAAGATGCCACTATGGTATATGGAGCTGTTGGTAAATTATGTTGCGTAAAAAAATCTTTTTGTACTCACTTATCTTGTATAATCTGTAAGACCTTAGGTGAAGGAGCAAAGACGTGTCATGCAGCTTCAAGATCTAGAAGTGTTTGTATGTCTATATGTTCTATTTCATAGGTTGTTATATCAACACGTGATACTAACCTTGCAATATCCTCAGACGATTGGAGAGATCCATTGATATAATCAGTCGAGAAATTCTTACAAAGATTTGCAGTATCCTTTTCTAATACAGTTGTTTCACATGAAAAATCTTCTGCCGCCTCTAGCGTCATTTTTGCTAATTGTCATCATCATAATATTCATATATGTGTCATGCATCTAGTAGTAGTGATATATGGACTATCTTCAAGATTTCATCTACCATCATCTCTAGCAATTTAGGTTCGTGTACATATAGTAATAACAGTATAGAATTTATTTTTTTCATTATATATCAATATGGCAATACTCACCTCACGTAATCCATACACCCAAGAAGTGAATGCAACATTCGAAACCATCACCAATGATGAGGTCGATACTCTTATAGATACAGCACATCAGGCATACCTCAGCTGGAAAGACACCTCTTTTGGTGAAAGAAAACAATTGTTTCTGCGTATGGCAGATATCATAGATACAAACAATGAAACATATGCTGCATTAGAAACAAAAGAAATGTGATCATTGTATCATTTCTCGAAAGCAGTTATCACCTGAACTGCGAATCTTGTGAGACGATATGCAAATAACGCAGAACGTTTTCTTGGAGACGAAGCATTTTCCCATGATGGTATGACAGGTAAATATACCTACGATTCACTTGGAGTGATCTATGGTATTGCTCCATGGAATTTCCCTTTCAATCAGTTGCTCAGAGCTGCTGTAGCCAATATTATGGCAGGTAATACTGTTATCTATAAGCATGCATCAAATGTACCACTGTGTCTAGAAGCAATCCATGACCTATTTATCGAGGCAGGATTTCCTACATGAGTATTTTCAAAACTGTTTATTAGTTCATCTCAGTCAGAGAATATACTCGCTCACCCATCGGTAACAGGGGTAAACTTGACCGGTAGTGAAGATGCTGGAGCAGCAATATGAAGCCTGGCTGGAAAATATCTAAAACCGTCTGTTTTGGAACTAGGGGGAAATGATGCCTTTGTCCTCCTAGATCATGCAGATACAGATGCTATGGCTGCAAAAGCTGTAGCCTGTCGCCTGTCTAATGGTTGACAAAGATGCAACGGATCAAAAAGATTTATTATTCTAGAAGAACACTACGACACATTTGTTGAAGCAATGAAAAAACATATGGAAGCCATGAAACTATGAGATCCTATGGATCCAGAAACACAACTTCCACCAATTTCCTCCACAAGACTCCTCAATGATATAGATAGTCAAGTTCAGCGTACTCTTGCTCAGTGAGCGAGACTTATCACTGGTGGGGAAAAATTAGGAGACAAAGAACAATTCTATGCATGAACCGTACTTGCTGACGTAACACCAGATATGGTGAGTTATCAAGAAGAAGTATTTGGGCCTGTAGCAAGTATTATTTCATCAAAAAATATAGAAGAATCAATCGCCCTAGCTAACAATAGTGAGTACTGACTTTCAGCGACGGTTTGGTGAGACAATGAAGAACAGTGCAAGGCTGTAGCAGATCGCCTAGTTTGAGGTATGATATTCATCAATAATCCTGCATGATCAAAAGCATCGTTACCATTTTGATGAGTCAAAAAATCTGGATATGGAAAAGAAAATGGACCCGAAGGACTCAGAGCATTTACCAATAAAAAAGCAATTATATATACCATAGAATAAACTCAACATATACTAGAATACATACGATACATGTCTATAGTAGGACTATTTATATTTATTTATCCATACTCGCAATGCACGTAATTATTGAAACAACCCAATGACCAATCAATCTAGAACTATATCCAGAGCATGCGCCAATAACGGTTGCAAACTTTGTAAATCTAGCAATGAAAGATTTTTATAATGATCTGCTATTTCATCGCGTGATAGAAGATTTTATGATACAAGGAGGTTGTCCAGATGGAACTGGAGCTGGAGGACCAGGATATAAATTTGCTGACGAGTTTCACCCAGAGTTCACACATGATGGACCTTGAGTACTCTCAATGGCAAATGCTGGTCCAGGAACGAATGGATCACAATTTTTTATTACTCACACGGAAACTCCGTGGTTAGATGGAAAACATACTGTTTTTTGACGTGTGAAGTCAGAAACTGATCAAACTGTTGTTAACACAATCAAGCAAGGTGATAAAATTATCAACATCCAAATAAAATGAGAAACTGCGAAACTCTTCGAAAAAGCTGCCGAATTTCTCAATGCAGTAAATGTAGCATTGGGAGAACAAGAATAATTTATTTTCCATCTCTATATGAATCGTTTATATACTTGGTCATTATATGGTATTTTTGGTATATCGCTGCTAGCAACGCTAGGATCGATATATATTTGATATCGATGAGACCCTCTAACAAACATCAGTACAGGATACCTATTCAATAGACTCAACTGAATTGCCCCTTGTGACCTATGTTGGTACATGAGAGTATTTCAGTATCCAATAGTACTTATCTCATGAATATGAATCCTTATCAAGGATAGTAAAGCGTTTTTATATATATGGCCACTAGCAACTATAGGATTACTCATTAGTATCTACAAATTTTCTCTTGAGCAAGGATGGATTATAGAATCTAGTCTTTGTACAAGCTGAGTTTCATGCAGTACGGCTACCAATTTATGATGACGACTAAGCTTGCCACTCCTATGAGCATTTTGTTTTATAGCAATTCTCATATCTTGTTTCATTTGTTTATATCATACAAAACATGCAACCTAAACACTGCACAGTAGCTATTATATGAGGTTCATTTGCAGGACTTTCCACATACCTAGAGCTACGTAAAAGGTTGGGGAATGACGCATCTATCAAAATATTTGATAAACGTGATACCTTTACCTATATTCCCGGTCTCCATGAATGTCTCTGAGATGAAAAGCGTCTAGCTACATTACAATTTGGTCTTGCACAAGTATATAAAGAAGATTTCATTCATGAGGAAATTGATCATATTGATAAAAATCACTCACTTTGTACAAAGGATAATTGTTGATGGACTTTTGACTATGCAGTTATAGCTACAGGATCAAAGCCTCAATTTTTTTCGAATGAGCAACGAAAGCAAAACTGATACACAATCCGTCGAGCAGAAGATATACCAATACTTAATAGAGATATACCAAAAGCAAACATCATCACGATAGTATGAGGATGAATCACATGAGTAGAAACTGCCAGCGTCATTAAAGAACGTCGGCCAAATAAAACAGTACAACTTGTTCATAGTAGAGAATATGTACTGCATGACATGTGAACCTATACGTCACGCAAAGCACAGTCGTATCTTTCAAATATGTGAATACGCATGCTATGCGGACATAGACTAAAAGAGGTGCATGAGAATACAATTTTGCTAGATAACGAAAAAACATATGCATCAGATGTAACAATTCTTACTGCATGAATCACAGCTGATGATACAAGTCATGCTCAGCGCCTTACGTTCAACAATACCTATACTGCACTAGAATCAGATAAAATATACCTAGCATGAGACGTAGCCATGCATGGACTTCGAGCAACCGCTCACAATGCATTTTTTGAATGAAGGGCAGCATGATGTTGTATTGCAAGAAGTATTCAATGAGAAGAAAATGCCTATCCAGAATTGAAAAATCGAACAAACCTAGCGATTGCATTATGAACTAAAGATGGAATTATGACCTACAAAGATGCATGAATATATTTACCTCGGTTTACGTGATTTGCAAAACGAATCGTAGAAAAAAGAGTGCTCATCGAGTTTAAACATAAAATAATGTTGCCGATATAGATTTATCTTGACTACATCTATGCAAGAAATATCTACAGTAAAAGAATTTGATACATTGCTACGTAGTGATCTACACTTTTTAGTATACAAATTTAACCCTGATGGATGCAGTATATCTGCAAGGACAAAACCAATTGTAGAAAAAGCACAAATAGACTATGCAATCGATACATACCGACTTAATGTACATACAGCAATTGAACTCAAAGAGTATATAGCGCATGTTTCATAATATACACATGCTTCTCCGCAATGTTTACTATTCAATAATTGAATTTGCGTATCAGCAGCGTCATTGATGCATATTAGTAATGAATGGTTTGAAACATATTTAACATCATAAAATTTGCTCATAGAAAATAAAATACTATAATTACATATAAATATATGTCAATTATTTATTTTACTCTCCTATTATGCAAAATAACGGCCTAAGTGTAGCAGTATTCTTTGTTCTCGTTTTTTTCTGAATATTCTTTCATACCGTTAGTGAAAAACATATACACGAATCTACTGAACATTTAGTAGCAGAATCAGAGTTACTACTAGATATAGAAGAATTTGAGATGTATAAAGCAAGCTGTAAGGACAACAATATTGTCTTTACTACTCAAGCCTACTCTCCAAACTGAAATTATTATGATCAACAAAATAAAAAGATTTCAGACATTCTTGTTCTATGCAGAGCGGCATACGGGTATGCAAATATGGCATGTTGAGAAGTAGAATGACACTATCAAAATAAATATAAACAAAAACAACTCTTAAGCATGATGAACCAACGTATTGAAAATTTTTGAAATTGAATAGGTAATCAAAATACATATTTCTCTGACCTATGACAACTAGTAAAGGATGATTTGGCATCTGTTACTCAATTAAATCCACTCAAAGATCAAAAAAATCATGGACAATGAACTCTCAAAGATTGTTATGAACTAGATACAGCACTTGAAAGTATACACAACAACTGAGATCGGTATACACAGATATGAACTGCAACTATAGACTACAACGTAAATCTCAAAAGATATGACAATATTATGTATTTTGATTTACCGCAACGTAAAGACTATGAGGAAGAACTCTCATATACCTTAGTTCAGCCTTGGTACAATCACTGATTATTCAAAATATTTGCTAAAGAAGTTATTCAACCAAATGATATACAACGCTATATACAATATGAGGCAGTTAAAAATACAGATAACAATCGTGAACAATACAAGCAACGATTACATGCAAACAATTATTCAGTTGCTAACCAGTCACAACAAAACACTCCTATACTCCCGAGTATTCCTGATGCTCCTATACTAGACACAGGCAATACAACTCCTATTTGAACAATTCCAGAAAAAGAACCATGAGAGGTAATCCCACCTAAGAAAACAATCCCAAATGATCCAATCGAGCCTATTCTAAAGCGTTTAGAAACACAACCAAAACCTCCTAGCAAAGAGAAAAAACCTTCACTAGACACCCCGACTAATACAAATCCATATCTACAACATACAAATACTACTTCAAAGACCTATAATCCATACTAGATAATAAACACAAATACATTTAAAAAAACCTACTCATGTATGAGTAGGTTTTTTTATTTATAAGGTCAGAGTATTAAAGATACACAATATTAACTTCGAATTCAATTTCATCTTTGATAGCATTGTCCTTTAGATCATCAAAAAATTTGTTTGATCCATATCTGATATCCCAAAGTGTTCTATCTATAGTAATATTTGCAACATCATAGTATTCTTCAGAATATATAGGGAAAGTCACCTCGTTAGTAATATCCTTGATTGTAAGATCTGCAGTAGCCATTACATAATCACCATTTTCTTCATCAGAAACTGTTTCCGTAGAAGTAATAACGATTGTTGCTTCAGGATGATTTTCAACATCAAAGAAATCTTCATTCTTCAGATGCCCATCTAAGCCACTAGAATCACTAACAATAGTAGTCATATCTAATACAGCAGTAGCCGTATCTAGCATAGAATTTACATACGTAGAAGTTCCACTTTTAATAGCAACTGTACCGTTGTGATCACCACCTGGAATAATTTTACCAGCCTCCCAGTTTAAAGTAGATTTTTCGACGTCAAATACATATTCTTGAACAGTGTCGTCCATGTCCCCTGCTAGTGCTGGAACATCAAGGTTAGCCTCTCATTCAACTCCGTTTCTTTCTTTCAGCGTATCAATAATATTCCCTCCCTCCTCAGCATCAACTTCAACTTCAACTTCAGCATCAGCATCAGCATCAACTTCAGCAACATCGTTTGCAGGTTCTTGGTTAGCGCCAGTATCTGTAGGAGTAGTATTTGTTCAACAACCCACCAAAAAGATACTTACACATACAAGAAATAATAAATTTGTGATTTTCATTAATATACAATAGATAATAAAATTTTACCGATATAATATATGTATTTATGAAGAAAATGCAATGTTTGGTAAAATATAGAAATAAACATCAGATATGATAACTCTTGTAGTTTTGAGAAAGATACCTAGAGTGTTTTTATGAAAAATAAAGCAACAGGATATCGCATACATATTGATGAAGCTGGCCGCTGACCTTTAGCTGGGCCTGTTTTTGTATGACTTACTATGTCATTACATCAATTTGATACATCCTTGTATCATGATTCAAAACAATTAAATGAATCAAAAAGACTGCGTGCATATACACAACTACAAAAGGATGAAGAAAACTGACATATCATCTGCGCTACAGGCTGGGCAAGCGCAGCAGAAATTGATAGAATTGGCATAATTGCAAGTATACATAAAGCCATATGTAGATGAATGTTCATGCTTTTGAAGAAGTATTTTACTCTCTACCGAGAACAAGCCTTATTAGATTCAGTGCATGGAGAAGATACTATTGCTCATCACCAATTAGCATATATATTTAAGTACAAAAGAGGTGGTGTACATGCTGTAAAAACTATTCTACATACAGAAAATTCACACTTTACCGTGCTCTCATGCATTATTGATGGGAACACAAGTTTTGGTATAGATACATCACTAGATATACGCACTACCACAGTAATTAAATGAGACAGTAAAAATCCTCTGATTTCTGCAGCAAGCATTCTAGCTAAAGTAGAAAGAGATGAATATATGAAACGTTGTGCAAAAAAATTCAATACCTATGCTTTCGATGCACATAAATGATACGGCACAAAACAGCATAGAGCAGCGATTGAAAAACACGGGGTAACATCTCTACATAGAAAAAGTTTTTGTAGAAATTTAACAACAACAAAAATAAATACAACGAAGAAGCCGCTACGTATACCGCATAAGATAAATACAAACTACACCATACGCACAATCGCTAAAAATACATCAAAGCAAAAGCCTTGACTACTTTTACATATATGTTGTGCTCCTGACCTAAGTCGACCTTTACATTGGTTAAAACATCATTTCAAGCTATATCTTTTTTGGTATAATCCGAATATTCATCCCAGGAAAGAACATGATACTCGCTATGCTTCTTTCATCAAGCTTGTCTGACTAGAACAATGAGATTATGAAATTATAGAAGACTGGTATGACCCAAAAGAATTTTTTGCAGCTATGATTGAACAAAGAGAAGATATAGACCCTAAACTAAAACACGCAGCAAGCAAAACAGTCTTAGCTCAAGCCTGAGAAATGGAAGAGCGATCATCGAGATGCAACCCATGCTACAGCATGAGACTAGCAGAAGCAGCGAGAAATGCAGAAAAACATAACATAGCATATTTTACCTCGACTCTTCTCATCTCACCAAAAAAGAAAATGGACAAACTGATGCGTCGATGACTCGAATGAGAACGTAGACACCCTCAAACAAAATTTCTCTGGTTTGACTTCGCGAAGAATGGGTGATATGATAAAGCATCAAAACTAACGAAAAAACACTGACTCTTTAGACAAAACTACTGCGGTTGTGGATGGACTATCCCTAAACCTGGTGACGATACTAGCAACTACTCTGGAGGGTAAAACCATTCAACACACAAGCTGCTGAGCATTTTGCAAGGTACTGCGGTTGTAGATGGACTATCCCCAAGCCTGGTGACGATACCAGCAACTACTCTGGAAGATAAATTTATTCAACACACAAGCTGCTGAGCATTCTGCGAGGTACTGCGGTTGTGGATGGACTATTCCCAAGCCTGGTGACGATACTAGCAACTACTCTGGAGGATAAATTTATTCAACACACAAGCTGCTGAGCATTTTGCGAGGTACTGCGGTTGTGGATGGACTATTCCCAAGCCTGGCGATGATACTAGCAACTACTCTGGAGGGTAATATTACCAATATAAATCTATTGTATCACTTTCGGTAGTACGCTTGTTATCTGTATATATTATTCCACCTCCACCTGAGGCTGTATAGGTTGCATCTAGATATTTTGTAGATAAAATTACATTTTGTATCGGCGATCATGGATCAGAAGACGCATATTTGTACCATATTTGACCAAACACATATTCTAGCGTTGTGCTAATATTCTTTGCTAAATCACTTGTGAGTTCCTTATCTAATATAGCATTTATCATAAGAACTCACTCTGGAATTAACCCTTGAATATCCTGAAAAAACTCTAAAGTAGTTAACTCTCATGGAATTGCTTTACCATTAAATGCATCCAAAAATACTACATCATATGTTATGCCAGCAGACAATTTATCATACACGACATATCTCGCAGACAAGGGTATAAAGTTTATCGAAGGATCTAGGGCTTGCTCTAAAAAATACTCTTCAGCAATGTGTTTCACACTTGGATCCACATCAATAACATCTATAGTTTCAATATCTCACAATCATTTCCATACTTCATATGGGTAACTAAATCCAGCTGCCCCTATAACTAATATTCTCTTTGGTGATAAAGCGATTGTTTGTTCAACAGCTTCTTGTACATACGTAAATGGACTTGTTTTATCATCTATATATATCGCTGAGGCATATGCATCATTTGTTTTAAATACTCTTAGTGGACGTCCATCTCTCTCATAGCCATCAACAATACGAATACTCTGGTATGCGCTATCAAAACTATAGACTGATGATCATGATGTAAAAACAGCATATCATATACCACACAAAGCGATACATCATACACATAACCAAGCTAGCTTGGGATGAGATTTTCTCCGCCACAAAACAACACAAAAAATAAGCAACGCTCATACAAACAATCAAGATCCAAACACTCATAAGTACTGAAAAAGCACTATACTAGTTCATACGCTACCCAAAAAAGATCAAACTGTGGATGCAAACAGCATTTTACCAGCCGCTTCACCTTTAGAATCACCATCAATAAGTTCGGTAAGAAGCGGGACAGTCTGAGAAGCAACAAATACTGGAAGAAAGAAAAGTAAAAACGATACAGCAAATAAGGTAAGAATATAATTTCCTGTAGTATCTAAAAATCGTTGTAATAGAGTAGCTTCAAAGACAAAACTTATAGACATATACCAACAAGCTGAGAATAGTAGGTACCAACCTACATATAAACGAATACGATCTTTATCAAGACGAGACGCTAAGAATCATCCATACCGATATCCTGCACTCAATGCCAGTAGGATTACTCACAAAAACACAGAGGTAGTAATACTACTACTTCACACCACTGGAGCAGCAAGTCTCAACGCAGTAATTTCCACGGCTAGTGTAGCAAATCACTCAATACAGGCAATAAGATATAATAACCACATATGAAAAAAGAAAAAATAAGAGACAACTATAAATAGTTTTATAGTATCATACTATAGAAAAGAAAAACAGAATCTATATATAATAAAAGAAGCATCTTTTGATTTCTTGATTTCACTGTATACTATGTATAAAAGATTTACTCTGGACGAACTCACGAAAATAAATACATGATTTTTTGATCATCTGAAAACACTATATACGAAACACCAACATACATTCTTCAAATGATTCATCAGAGAAATTATGAAGGAATGAAATCGCGTATATTTTTTTCAATCAAATAGACCATTTTTTAGAATTCAGCAAAATAAAGAGTGAATATATCGCTTTGTAGATGAGCAAGAAAAAATAGAAGTAGTAGCAACAGAAGATGATGTAAATACCATGCATAATCTCTTCAAAAATACATCTCAACTAAAAGCTATCAAAAAAGATAATAAGACTATCCTAGATCAGCTAATGCATGAATATCAATGAGGACAACGAAATCTCATTAAAGATAAACCATTTGTTGTCTACGATATCGAAACTACTTTCGATGGGCCAACACTAGAACATCAACATTTTGAAATGGCGTATTCGCTAGCAAGTGACGAAGACAATCAAGAAAAAATGCAGTACAAATATATAGATGAAACAAACATGAAAAGATATTGTGACTATCTATTAGCGTACGACGGATGGATTATATGATACAATCAAATCTGATTTGATAATCCAGTACTGTGCATGAATGTAGGATATGGGCAAAAAGAAATAGATATACTAAATAAAAAATCAATTGATCCATTCCTCTTTTTGCGAAAAACATTATGAAGAAGAATGAGTCTAAATAACGTTGCGCAAGCGCTCATCTCATCAGGGAAGACACTTACATCAGGGAAAGAATGAGAAGAACTCTTGCAAGAATATAAAAAAACAGGAGATAAAAAAGTTCTCCGTAAAGTTAAAAAATACTGTAAAAATGATGTTCATATAACCCTCTGAGTATTTTTAGCGCTACTAAAGCACAAAAAAATTCATGTAGAAGGTAAAATGTATGAATTTGAACTTCAAGATATACTAAAGAAATGATGATGGAAAAAAAACGTCGAAAAAATAGATAAGAACACAACTTTATTATAGATATGTATGAATACTTCACTCCTAAAAAAAGAGCTTCAACACTGTTATTCGTCTCAAGCCGAACATTTTAAACACACAAGAAAAAAGCAACGACCAGAATTGAAACATATTGAAGAATACTTACAAGAAAATACAGACACATCTAAGCAAATCGTTGTCTTAGAGTTATGATGCTGAGCATGAAGATTATCAGAAACTCTCACCAATATCTATCAGGAACAGCTTATATATATATGAACGGATGTGGCTCCATGAATGATCGAAGAATCAATCCATACACATAAAGGCGATCGCATTCAAAACATCAAGGATATAAAACAATGACTTCAGCGAATGGTGTGAGACATGCTAGATATACTTGCTAACACACCCGACAGTTCAGTGGACGTAGTAATAAGCATAGCATCACTTCAGCATCTTATGACTAAAAAAGAGAGACAAATAGCTTGGTTACACATGTACCGCATACTTAACTATAACTGAACTATACTAAGCACAAATCGATCATACTCGAGTCGATTTCTGAAAAAATACCGAAAACAACAGACATATAGTCTATTGCAGATGTTTGTCCCTCCACGAAAATGGGTATGGAACGATATCATCATTCCCCGAAAAGATCCACAGTGGAAAGAAAATAAACAGATTCGAAGAAGATATTATCATATATTCACTTTATATGAATTAGAACAATTGACCCGTCTTAGTTGATTTGTCATAAAAGTATTATCCTATGTAATGCAGGATGGTTCTTTAGCAATATCATGACGAAAAAATAGTAGAAATACTTTACTCATAGCCAAAAAAACTATCTGTAGATAGTTCTAAGATTATGGTAGCTACTACTCTTGTAAAGTCAGAGTTGCTTCTTGAACGTTTCAAGCGCTGTCATCAACAATATAATTTATTTCTCATAAACTAGCTAGGGAAAATATAGCTACGTTAGTTTTAAATGAGTGTACCTCCTCTCCATCTTGATAAATACGACCACTACCTATTGTTGAAGCATCATCACCAAACAACATCACTACTTCATACGTATCATCATTTTTCTTTGTAACTTTTACTTTATCCTCCATAAGGTATGGTGGAGTTGTATCATCAGAGCCATCCTTAACTTCTATACTTACTGATTGCGTATCTGAATATCATTTCTCATCAATAACCACCACTTTCAATGTATATAATCCAGGAGAAATTTCCTCAGGAATAGTTACTGTACTGATATCAATTAAGTTTCCTTTTTTGTTATATGTGAAAGCTTTAAGCTCTATGTCATCTAAAAATAATTTTATCGTTTTTATCGTAAACGGAGATTTCGTTTGGTGCCACAATGAGAAGGTTCTGGTGACTACTTGTCATGGTGTTGGTTGAATAATTTTTAGACTAATCTCTCCAAGTTCTGCAATAGCAAACCTTTCCTCACAATCTCCAGTAAGTTGATCAACAAATAATGGTGCATTTAAATCATCTGAATACCATTCTATTCATTGAGTTCTCCGCCATTCCTGTATGTCTCATAAATCACGATTATCCGGCATCAAAGATTCTGGTGAGATATAATACGCATCTTGTAAATCATTTGCTGGAGTCAGCTCATTTGGTAATGCATTACACAAGGTATCAATTTGAAATTTGGTAATATTAGAATCAACTTGAGTAGGAAGCGTTTCTATATATCACAGTGATTTTTTGGTAAATACTAATGGTGTTTCAAAACTGGATAATTTACCAGTTATTTTAGAAACACTAACAGATTTAACTCCATTTTGAGGAACAGTCTCATCTTGGATGTATGATTGCTGCTCTAACTTTCCAACAAATGATTTCCATATAGGACTATTCACCCATCATCCAAAGGCATCATTTCTCAAGGCACTACCATCAGTATTTCATCCCCAAAACAACATTACTGAAGAGGGTGTGTATGCAGCGAACCAAGCATCTCTAGGTAGTTTTTCATCTCATTTCCTAACATTAGTTGTTCCACTTTTAGTCGCAAAATATATGCCTGAATAAGAAAATGTATTTACCCAAGAAGAAGGAAAGTTTGATTTTGTAGAAAGCATATCCCAAATAAGGTAGGCAACTCACCCAGGAATAACTTGATCCTGCATCTTTACTTGTTTTTTATATAGTAGTGTTTCATCTGCTGCTCTAACTTCTAGGATAGGATTAATCTCAGCAGGTTTACCCATAGAACTAAGATGAGAATATGCATTTGCCATCTCCAACATAGGTGACTCTCATGCACCAATAGCAAGAGGATACCCATACTCCCAATCTGTATCCAAAGATTCCAGTCACAGGTCCTGCAAGAACTTCTTCACTATTGACTCTCCTCATACACTGTAAAACATCTTGATAGCAGGAATATTTCTACTATACGCAAGAGCGTTTTTCAATGCCATCAATCATTTATAGTCTCCATCCGCATTTTGAGGAGTATTATTACCAATACTAAACTCAATATCATAGATAGGACTATCCTCTGTAATAGCCATATTCATAAATCACAACGCATACACAAATGGCTTGATAATTGATCATGTCTGTCTTTGCGACTGAATAATATCTACCTGTCCATCTATATCATCATTATAGTAATCCTTCGATCATACATATGCCAAAACATCACCATCATGACTGTTCATATAAAGCATTGCAGAATTTCCTACATCATACGCAAGCAAGTTCTCCTGATTTTCGTTAATACTTTCCTTAGCTAATTGCTGTATATCATAATCCAAAGTTGTCTTTATAGTTAGTCATCATTTACGTAACAATTCGGGGTCATAATTCTCTTCTAGCATGTTAATTACCCAGAACACAAAATGAGGTGCATTAATAGATACTTTACCAAGTTTAAACTCATACGTAAATCACTCTACAAAACTACTTTTAAATTCGTTCTCGGTAATATATCATTCTTCATACATTCTTGCAAGGACGATATCCTTTCTTCATGGGCGGTAGGTAATCTGATAATTATTGCCAGAACGAGTATACCTAAAAGAAAGCAATCACTTGAAATAATCGATTATAGCAGAATCATCTCTCTTGAAAGCAATATCTGTAGCATTTATTTTTGAAATCACTTCCTGAACTAGATCACTTGAAAAGTCTGTATCAACATCTACTGGAGTTCATGAAACATCAGTCACTTCCAATTCACCCATAAGTCATTCTCTATTGTTATACGGATCATATCTAGATGGAGCCTGAGGAATACCAGCAAGAACTGAGGCTTCTAAAATACTCAAGTCTGAAGCAGAAGCATCAAAGTATGCACGTGATGCAGTCTCTATTCCATAAGAATTATTTCACAAAAATATGTAATTCGAATATAACTCTAATATTTTTTCTTTAACTTTTCTATCGATTTCTTCTCAAGACAACCCTTTATGCTGTCTTGCAATTTCTTCTCTAGTATATTTACTTAGTTTGATAGCAAGAACAATCTCTTTCAGTTTTCTCTCTATCTTCTTTTCTGGAGTCAACATAAGATTTTTTATCAACTGCTGTGTAATTGTAGATCATCATTGAGTTTTACCTTGGGTTATATCCACAATTCAAGCTCTGAGTGTACCTTTTCGGTCAATTCAAGGATTCGTCCAAAATCTTTGATCCTCTGTAGCAATCAGAGCGTTTACAAAGTTTGTAGACATATCTTCAAAAGGTATATATTGTCTATTTTCTTCAAACAATGTATAAAGAGTTTTTCAATTTCTATCAGTGATAGTTGTTGCTTGTTTGAAATTATAATTTTCAATTTCAGATATGTCTGGGAGATCCTTGAGAATGTTCAACCAAAACCAAGAAGCACCAATTACTACTGGAATTGAAACAAAAATTAATGCTACCCACAACCAAGCTTTCCAAGAATCAGGGGATTTTCTTTTATTTCAATATCCTGGTATCTTTTGATAAGAGTGGGAGGTCTTTTTACGAAAGTTCATGGGAAAACAAAAAAACAAATAATGTCAGATAACTATAGGAAAATACTAGTCTTATGCAAGAAAATAAGCGATTGAGTGAGTCAACATCTTTATGGATAAATATACCCAATCACTGGATTTTTTGCACTATCCATATCTACCCAATGCTGTGAAACAACATACCTTCAAACATAGTTCATATCTTCTATCAAGACTTGTCTACTAGACCGATCAATATCTATTACAATTCATACATGACCATACCCATTCCATCATTGAGAACCATATTTCATAACAATTACGCTTCATATTTGAGGTGTTTGTCACACACTCCATCATGCAGCTGAAGCATTGTCATACCAATATTTTGCATTTCCTCTCCACTGAGTATGAATTCCTTTATTTTTCCATAGCCATCGTCATACATACATCGTACAATGACCTCAAGCCCATCCATTCCCTCAATATCCATCATTATATGGATTAAAGTACCACTGCCTCAATACGTCTTGAGACTTTTTAGGAGCTGTTGCTTGAGCAGTTTTCTTTATATGTTCGTCCTCTGAAATACATGTAGATCACGTATCTATAAATCAGGCAACACAAGTTCGTGCATTATCAGGATCTGAAGGCGCACATATAGAGTTGTTTGGTCTAGACCAACATTTCCCTTCATGATAACATTGTGATTCACCGCAACTTTGAGCAACAGCTCTTTCCTCAGCTGCCTGCTGGGCGATACGCCTCTGTGCTTCCTCTTGTTCCGCCTTTAGAAGGATTGCTGCTTTTTCTTCAGCTTCTATCTGAGCCAAACGAGCTGCTTCTGCTTTTTCTTCAGCTTCTATTTGAGCTAAACGAGCTGCTTCTGCTTCAGCTTCTGCAGCCTGTTTTTCTGCTTCTATTCTTGCTAATTCAGCTTCCTTTGCCAGTTCTTTTGCTTTCGCATTGGCAATAGCAGATTCTTTTTCTGCCTGTATAAGCGCTTGCAAGTGTTGTTGAGTTTGTTCAGCCGTAATAACTATTTGTTCTTGTGGCTCTCACACAGGTCGTTGTGGATCCATAACTAATTCAGGATCAGCCTCAACAGCTTTTCTTGGCAAATCAAGCATGACAAACTCCTTTTTCTTTATAAGTCCTCTTTCTTCAGCTTCTATTCTATTTAGTGGCACAAATATTTGTTGACCAGCTTCGATAGGATCGGTTTCATCATTAAAATTATTAAGCGTCACTAATTCCTCAAGAGGAACATCATACTTGCTGGAAAAATCACCAACCAGCATAGCTTCAGGAACATCATAAATAATACTTTTATCATATGCGATTTTCAGTTTTTGACCCACACGCAATATTCCTCATACTCATATTCCATTTGCTTCAGCAATTGCAGAAGTCGTTGTACCAAACAACTTAGCAATCTCAGAAAGAGTATCACCCGGAGCTACAGAATAACTTACTGTGCTATCATCTCACTCAAGGGTAATAAGCATATCAAATTGAATATTTCAATTATTTCATTCTTTTTTTGCAGTTTGTATCAAGTCATCAACTGCTTCCTCCATAGCCAGCTGATACGCTTTATTCTCTCCTGCCTCAACAGTAAATTTATGAGGTTGTACTAGCATATATGAAAAAAAACATACACACAATCGTGGCATAGTTTTTTTTATAGCAAAGAGAACATTTCACAATAATTTCTTAGGTAGTAACACCAACAAATCACGTAAATTCATACAAAAAATCAAAGTAAATCAACAGCAGAAGTTGCTCAGACATAAAGCACGAAATTTCAACTACTATTGAGTGTATAGTAGGGATCTATACCTACCAGTACATATATATTGTTAGAGTAAAAACTCTATGACTTACAAATAATTCGGAAGGACAGGGATTCGAACCCTGGGTCCGCTTGCACGGACAACAGTTTTCAAGACTGCCGCATTCAACCGCTCTGCCATCCTTCCGCATAACTTTTCTACTTCCAGATCTCACTAACACTTTTCACTGACTACCGTCATCCAAGCGCTCTGATGCCATTAATGGATGTATATACTCACTAGCATATAGTAAACTCTTTTCGCTAGTGGTCAACAATATATGAAAATGAAAGTAAGTTTCAAGAACAAGTCGATAGTCATTAGTTATCATATTTTATGACGATGTATTCACATTTTTACTAGGAAACTATATACTATTTACTATATAGTACATATATTTACCTATTATATTAACCATATGGACCATATTGATATATTGAAAAAACAATATCCTCTCCAGCTTGGAGCAGACAACACTATCCTTAGAACACCATGTAAAGCAGTAAAGAAAATCAATAAGGATGTTAAAAAGCTAGCCCAAGCCCTAGAATTTCTTGTATGGGAATATGAATGAGTAGGGCTTGCAGCGCCACAAATATGACATAATGTTCGT
>Ga0307934_1000061_pt1 | contig 81404 bp, 80 predicted proteins | sample OrgLakmetageno90_FD_201838 | JGI IMG/M metagenome (GOLD analysis project Ga0307934, IMG submission 201838) | Saline water microbial communities from Organic Lake, Antarctica - #90 | ecosystem: Environmental > Aquatic > Non-marine Saline and Alkaline > Saline | place: Antarctica: Organic Lake...
CCGCCGTTGTTCGATGACAGGTAGCCGTCCGCCAGTTTTGACATGAAATAGGCTTCGCCTCGGCGCCAGTCAATAAACAGATTTTTGGTCAGAAACATCGCCGCCACCATCCGCAGCCGGTTGTGCATCCAGCCGGTAGCGTTGAGCTGGCGCATGGCGGCGTCTACCATCGGTATGCCTGTTCTACCATTTTTCCAAGCTTCAAAATGCTCGTCGGCCGTGTTCCAGTGTAAGGCCTCGGTTTCGGGTTTGAACGCCCGATGCATGCTCACTCGTGGGTAGTGGTAAAGAATGTGAATGTAAAAATCGCGCCAGGCCAGCTCGGTCACCCAGGTAAAAAACCCTTCCTCGGCGTTGGCTGTTGTGCCAGACGAACTGCCAGAAGAGCTGCCCATGGACCGCTTTAGTTGCCACGCCGCCTGAACACACTGGCGTCCGGACAACGCGCCTATGGCCAGATAGGGCGACAATTTGCTGGAGCCCTCAATTGCAGGAAAATCGCGGTCTTTCTTGTAATCACCCGCCCGCTCTTGCAAAAAATTCTGTAGAGCATCGTGAGCGGCGTTTTCCCCCGTAGCCACCAGCGCCGGCGGTGCCTCGCCAAACAGCGCGTCTACTTCTTTTTTCAGGATCACGCTGCTGCTGTTTTGGACGTTGGCGCCGGTTAACGCTTCGCCCACTTTTTTTGGCATGGCAAGCAGCGCCGGTTGCTGCTCTTCCTGCCAACTGCGCCAGCGCCGGGAAAATGGCGTGAACACCGCATAAGGCCCATTTTGTTGGGTCAGTACTTCGCCCACCGGCACGGCGGCCTGGTCACGGTACTTGCTGACTTCAACGCCAAGCGCGTCCAGCCGCGACTTCAGGGCTTTGTCGCGGCGGCGCTCGCTCACGCCGTATTCCTCGTTGAAATGCACCTGACTGACCTTATGCTCGCGGCAGAAGGTTTCCAGCGTATCCAGCGATTGCTCAAAGTTTGCGGCCCGCAAAAAACTCAGGGCAATGCCCAGTTTGGCCAGTTCCTGAGCCAGCGCATCGGCGTGGTCTAGCATCAGGCGCACCTTGGCCGCCGACCAGTCGTGGCTCAGCCACTGCTCTGTAGTGACTATAAAGCAGGCTTCAACCGGCTCGCCAAAGGACTGCGCAGCGCTCTGGCAGGCGGCGGTCAGAGCCGGACTGTCGGCGGCTCTGAGGTCGTTACGAAACCAAACCAGCTGAGTCATGGTGTCTCCTGAGTGTTGGCTAAAAGGGTTGTTCAGAGCTGACCGTACGGGTAATAACACCCCGCACGGCCAATAAATCATGCGCTCATCTATTCGCTGCCATTGTGGTATTGGATTATAGTGAGTGCAACATAGCGACTGATAAAGCAGGAAGATAACCGGCGTGTTAACTACCCCGCTCTGAAGGACGGGCTTGTAGAATGGTGAAACAGCCCGCAGAGTGTTCTTTGCCATCGTCAGACATCGTTAAACATCGCAGCGTTTGATCCGCAGCGGCGGTGCCCAAAACCAAGGTGGTTAACCGTTTCCGCTGTTCCATTCGCCGGCTCGACCGGGAAAAATTGAAACCCCGTTCCTCCACACCAGCATTTACGCCGGTAGCCATTCAAACCCTTTTCGTGTGCAGCTGATGGCGCCGCAAAATTTGCCAGACAAGGAACAGCCAGATGCCCAAAAAGACAGCTGAGGGTTTAACGCCAGCTCAAGGCCTTATAACTGCTGCAAGCCCTATAACCGCTGAAGGCTCTACAACCGCTGAAGGCTCTAAAAAAGTGCGTCTGGGTTGGCGCGAATGGGTGGCTCTGCCCGACCTGGGCATTGGCTTGATTAAAGCCAAGGTGGACACCGGTGCGCGCACATCGTGCCTGCACACCTTTCGCACCGAGCCCTACACAGAACACGGCGAGCGCCGGGTAAAGTTCTGGGTGCACCCGACACAGAATGACCTGCAAGAGGTGATTGAGTGCGACGCGTGGGTGCTGGATGAACGCAACGTGTCCGACTCCGGCGGCCACAAGGAATTGCGGCTGGTGGTTGAAACCAATTTAGTGGTGGGCGACCAAAGCTGGCCCATAGAAATGACGCTGACCAACCGGGACTCCATGCGCTTTCGCATGTTGATTGGCCGTACCGCTATGGCAGGCTGGGCCACCGTTTTCCCGGAAGCATCTTATCTGGCCGGGCAACCAGTATTGAGGAACGAATGATGAAAATTGCCGTGCTGTCTCGTAACCGCAAACTGTATTCCACCCGCCGGCTGGTGGAGGAAGGAGTCAACCGTGGCCACGAGGTGCGGGTAATTGACTGCCTGCACTGCTCTATGAACATTACCTCGGCAAATCCGGCGATTCATTATCACCAGCAAGTGCTGGAAGATTTTGACGTGGTTATTCCGCGTATCGGCGCGTCAGTCACCTTCTACGGCACTGCGGTATTGCGTCAGTTTGAAATGATGGGCACGTTTCCAGTCAACGAATCGGTCGCCATTACTCGCTCTCGCGATAAACTGCGCTCGCTGCAGCTGTTGGCCCGCAAAGGCGTCGGCATGCCCGTCACCGGCTTTGCCAACAAGCCCGATAGCGTTCCTGATTTGCTAAAGATGGTGGGCGGCGCCCCGGTGGTCATCAAACTGCTGCAAGGCACCCAGGGCATTGGCGTGGTGCTGGCGGAAACGCGCACCGCTGCGGAAAGCGTTATTGAAGCGTTTATGGGCCTGAAAGCCGACATACTGGTGCAGGAATTCGTCAAAGAAGCCGGCGGCGCCGACATTCGCTGTTTTGTCATAGGCGACAAGGTCATCGCCGCCATGAAACGCCAGGGTGCCGACGGTGAGTTTCGTTCTAATTTACACCGCGGCGGTACCGCCTCACTGGTTCGGATTACGCCGGAAGAACGCCGCACCGCCATTGCCGCGGCCAAGGCCATGGGCCTGAACGTGGCCGGTGTAGACTTGCTGCGTTCGTCCCGCGGGCCGCTGGTGATGGAAGTAAACTCTTCGCCGGGGCTTGAGGGCATTGAAAATGCCACGGGCAAAAACGTCGCCGGTTTGATCATGAATTGGATTGAAAAAAATCAGGCCCCCAGCCGCACAAAAACCCGGGGTAGGGGATAACCGATGGCACGAGCCCCCTTTGAAATTACCGGCAGTCAAGTTCAGCCGGGTACCCGTAAAACCATAGACGTTCAAGTGGCCAAGCTGTACACCCACACCCCGCTGCACATTCCGGTGGAGATTGTGCATGGCCACCGTGACGGCCCGGTGCTGATGGTGTGTGGTGCTATTCACGGCGATGAGATTAACGGTGTTGAAATTGTGCGCCGGGTACTCACCAACACCGCCTTGCGTAACGTGCGCGGCACTTTGATAGCCGTGCCCATTGTCAATATCTTCGGCTTTGTGCAGCGCACCCGCTACCTGCCAGACCGCCGTGACTTGAACCGCTGTTTTCCCGGTAGCGAAAGCGGCTCCTTGGGTGGGCGCATTGCGTACTTATTGCGCACCCAAATTATGGAACACGTTACCCACATTATTGATTTGCACACCGGCGCCATACATCGGTTTAACCTGCCGCAGATTCGCGCTGAGCTAAAAACCCCTGAAACCGCCCTGATGGCGGAAGCGTTTGCTGCACCGGTTATTTTAAACGCCGGCCTACGCGAGGGCAGCCTGCGCGCCTACGCCGATTCACAGAATATTCCAGTGATTACCTATGAGGGCGGCGAAGCCCTGCGTTTTGACGAAGTAGTGATTGCAAGCGGCGTTAAAGGCGTGATGCGGGTAATGCGGGCGCTGAAAATGACACCGGCCAAAAAGAGCGTAAAGCCGTCCCGCAAACGTTCCGAAGTTGCCGCCAGTTCCCAGTGGGTAAGGGCCGATATAGACGGCATCATGCGCCCGGTGGCCAAACTGGGGCAAAAAATCAGAAAAGGCCAAAAGCTGGCGATGGTTGCTGACCCTTTCGGGGCCTCGGAAACCGCCATCATCTCTCCCTGTTCCGGCATTGTGATTTGCGTGAATAATCTGCCGCTGGTGAACGAAGGTGAGGCGATCTATCACATTGCTCGTTTCGACGAACTCGGCGAGGCAGAAAAAGCCATGGATTATTTCCGCAATAGTATGGAATCGGAAGTCAGCGAAGCGGTATTGCCGGTTCACCCCTGGGATGAATTGCAAAAACAGTAATGTCGCTCATTGCGGATGGGTTGACTACAATCAGGTTAAGCAAGCCTTGGTCAACGCAGTGGAGATGAAAGTGAAAATCATACTTTTGACTGATAAGAACAGAAGAAGGCGTTGATATAGTGTCATCTTGATGGTTTGATCGCAGAAAGAACACAATAACAAATGGAGTAGTTTTCCAATGATAAAAAACCAATATACGCCGCGTATCTGGAAGCGACTGCCGCTGGCAATCGCCATCGCTGCCGGCTTTTCTGGTTATGCCTCGGCTTATACCTTCGATTCTGAAAAATTGGGCGGCGTAGAAGCCCAGTTCAACACCACACTCACAGCCGGTGCTACCTGGCGTACCGAGAACCGTGATAAAGGCCTGGTGGGGCAAGGCAACGGCGGAACAGCTTCGTCGACCAACTACGACGACGGCAACCTGAATTTTGACAAAGGCGACACGGTTTCCAAACTTGTCAAAGGCAACAGCGAGCTCTTCCTCAATTACGACGCCGACAGCAGTGTGCTTACCCGCGTGGGTGCGTTGGTACGTGGCCGCTATTGGTACGACTTTGAACTGAAAGACGAGAATCGTCAGTTTACGCCACTGAGCTCGGACGGCAGCGACAACGCCTCCGGTGGCGAAATTCTGGACGCCTATATTTTTACTGACTGGTACTTCGGTAATGTTCCAGTCAGTGCACGCTACGGCAATCAAGTGGTTAGCTGGGGTGAAAGCACCTTCATTCAGGGTGGCATCAACGCCATTAACCCTATCGACGTAAACGCATTTCGCGCCCCAGGCGCTGAATTGAAAGACGCTCTGTTGCCAGTAGAAATGTTCTATCTCTCTGCGGGTATTACCGAAAACGTCACCATAGAAGGCTTTGTTCAGACCGATTGGGAAAAAGTGCGCACCGATGATTGCAGTACTTTCTTTTCCACGGTCGATTTTGTAGCGGATGGTTGTGAACCTGTTTATCTTGCCGGCCAACTCCCTCAAAAAACCAACGCGTTTGTACCTCAGGCGGTCGCACAGAGGGTTGGGGATCGCGAAGCCGACAGTAAAGACCAGTTTGGTGTGGCCCTACGTTGGTACGTGCCTGCTTTGAACGATTCTGAAATTGGTTTTTATTACATAAAGTACAACAGTCGCTTGCCATACATTAGCGGTATTGTGAACCAAGGGGCAAATACAGGCACCACTCCAAGCGTTTATGTCGAATATCCTGAAAATATCGACCTGTTTGGTATTAGCATCAACACCATGATACCGGGTGGTTGGTCGCTAGGTGCCGAGTACAGCTTCCGCCACGATACGCCGATCCAGTGGAATGCCTTTGAGCTCATCACCGGGGGACTTCAACAGAGCCCTCGGTCCGCTGTAGCGGCGTCAAGCGATCCAGCTACTGCCGCTTCCGCTCCTGCTTTTCCAGATGACCCTATTAGCTTGCTCGCAAAAAAACGGCTTGAAGAGGCTGGCTTGTCGAATATTGCATCGCTGTCGGGACAGGATGTCGATGGTTATGATCGTTACGATGTGTCCCAGGCTCAGTTTACGCTGATCAAGTTCTTTGATCAGGTCATGGGTGCGAGCCGATTGTCACTGATCAACGAAGTTGGCGCTACTTATGTACACAGTCTTCCGGGCACTGATGAAGCCCGTTATGGTCGATCAGGAACGTATGGTTTGGGGCCGGTACCTTTAATACCCTCTGTAGGGCCCATAAGTGATTTTTGCACGCGGGCTAACCTCAACACGGCCTACTGCGAAAACGAAGGCTTCACCACTGACTTTTCCTGGGGCTATCGCACCCGCCTGGTGTGGGATTACCTGAACGCATTCTCTGGCGTGAACCTTTACCCGCGTCTGGCCTGGAGCCACGATGTAAAGGGCTACGCCCCGCAGCCCGGCGGTGCGTTTAACGAAGGCAACAAGTCTATTGGTTTGGGCTTGGAAGCGGTGTATCAGAACAAGCTCAGTGCTGACGTTAGCTACACCAACTACTTCGGTGGCAAACCCTATAACGACTTCAGAGATCGCGATTTCATCAGCGCGAGCGTTTCTTACTCGTTCTAATCCGTCTCTTTATCCGTTTAGTGAGGTGATAACCATGAAATTGAACAAAAAATTACTGACCACCGGAATCCTTGCGGCATCGCTGTTCAGTATGAACGCCTTCGCCGCGGTGTCAGACAGCGAGGCCGCCAAGCTGGGTGATACGCTGACCCTGATGGGCGCAGAGCAAGCGGGCAACGGCGGTGCTATTCCAGCCTTCGAAGGTGGCTTGACCACCCCGCCGGCGGGTTACAAAAACGATGGCATTTACCTCAATCCGTTTCCGTCAGATACGCCAGAATTCACCATTGATCGCAGCAATGTGGACCAGTACCGCGACAACTTGTCGCCGGGCCAGGTGGCGATGATTGAAAAGTACGACAACTTCGTGATTCCGGTCTACCAAACCCGCCGCACCATGGCGTACCCGCAAGCTGTACAGGACCAAACCCGCGCCAATGCCACCACGGTGGCGTTGAAAGAAGGCGGTTCCGGGCTCGAAAATTACCAGGCTGGCACGCCTTTCCCAATGCCACAAAGTGGCGTGGAAGTTTACTGGAACCACATTACCCGCTACCGCGGCGGCTCGGTGCTGCGCAACATTGGCCAGGTAACGCCCACAGAAAGCGGCGATTTCAGCGTGGTGCGGTTTCAAGAAGAGTTGACCTACCGCACCTTTTTGGAAGACGCCAACCAGAACTCCGATCCCAACGTGCTGTTTTACTTTAAACAGGCCATTGTGGGCCCGGCTCGGCTGGCCGGCAATGTGTTGCTGGTGCACGAAACCATCGACCAGATCGCCGAACCCCGCCGTGCGTGGATTTACAACGCCGGCCAACGCCGTGTTCGCCGTGCGCCTCAGGTAGCGTACGACGGCCCGGGCACCGCAGCCGACGGCATGCGTACCTCGGATAACCTGGACATGATGAACGGTGCCCCAGACCGCTACAACTGGGAGCTGATGGGCAAAAAAGAAATGTACATTCCGTACAACTCTTACAAGCTGCTCGATCGTGACCTCGAATACACCGATATCGTGCGTCCTGGCCACATCAACCAGGAACTGGCCCGTTATGAACTGCACCGGGTATGGCATGTGCGCGCTACTTTGAAAGAAGGCGAGCGCCACATCTATGCCCGGCGTGACATCTACTTTGACGAAGATTCCTGGCAGGCAGCGGTGATTGACCAGTACGACGGCCGCGGCGAGTTGTGGAGGGTGTCAGAAGCCCACGCCGTTCAGTTCTACGATCGCGATGTGCCCTGGTACGCCATTGAAACCATCTCTGATTTGCTTTCTGGCCGCTATCTGGTACTGGGCCTGACAAACGAAGAGGCTAATCCTTACGAGTTTGGTATTCAACGGCAGTCCCGTGACTACACTCCGGCCGCGCTGCGCAGGTCTGGTGTGCGCTAGTTCTTAGGACAGCAGGTTGTAGAAAGTGCTTTTTTGACTTGAAATAAAAAAGGCGGGCCTTGGTGCCCGCCTTTTTTATGCTAGTCTGCGCTGTACCTTAATTGCGGCCGATAAGCCGCCGATTATAATGCCACTTTTGGAATTTTCCGGTCAGCGCCGGGCTTTTGTTCGCCGCGCGCCGGTATCGACGGGGCAGTGAGTGAAACAAGTGGAACAGGATAAAGCCGCAAACGACGAATTTCAGACCGCTAACAGTGCGCTTCAGCGTGGCGAGCGGGTACGTGAGCTTCTACAGCAGCGGGTCACACTGCCATTTGATGAAAAACATCTGCAGGGTTTGCTGGCTCGGCCGGAGTTAAATCAGGCGCTGATGGCCAGCGTGGTGCCCGCCGGATTGCTGAACATTCACGGCCCTTGCGGCTATGGCAAATCGGCCGCCGCTGCGCAGGCGTTGCTGGCGTCTGATTTCTCTTCCGCTCATGTCCGCTGGGTAACCCTGAACGCTCAAGACAACGCGCCCGAGCGCTTTTTACTGCTGCTGGCGATAGCGCTGAATCAGCCTGAGCCTTTGCACAGCGGTGCCTTTGCCGACGGCTTGCAGTGGTTGCTAGCGGCCACAGAGCGGCCCGATTCGGCCAGCCTTCTGCCGCAAGTGCTGGTACTAGATAATCTGGACGCAATCAGCAACCCGGCGGCCTTGGCATTGTTGCAACAACTGGTGGATAACCTGCCAGCTCAATTGCGCTTGCTGGGCATATCCCGCGGCCCGCTGGCCATCAGCACTCATTCGCTGGAGCTGAAAAACCGTTTTACCAGCCTCGGCCCGGACAAACTCGAATTCAGTCGCAGTGACGTGTTTGAATTTTTCACCAGCGAACTCCAGCAACAGCGGTTGACCACCGTTGCGGTAGACCATCTTTACAGCCTCACCGAAGGCTGGCCGACGCCCCTGGCGCTGTACCGCGGTGAATTGCGCAGTGGCCGCGAGCGCAAAGCCCTGCAAGACACCGCAAGCGTTCAGCGATTTTTAGCAGATGCGGTATTGAGCCATTACACAAACGCGCAGCTGCTGGCGCTGCGTGCACTGGCCGAACTTGATGTGTTTTCTGACGATTTATTCGCATCGCTGGCGGATACCACGACTGAATTAGCCTCATCACCTTTACAAACAACGCTCGCGCAGACAACGCCCACACCCGTTATACTTTCTCAATTAGTGCCCTCACAGGCGGTCGAGCGCGGTTTGCCGGCAAAGCTCATGGCTGGGCGTGGCCGCTGGTATCGGCTGAATCCACTGCTGCTGGACCGGTTGCAAACGCCGGCGTTGAACGGCAATGCCCAGCGCATGTTGCGGGTGAGTGAGTGGTTCGCCCAGCGCCGGCAGTACTCAGAAGGCTTGAAATACGCTCTGATGTCTGCGGACGTGGGACAGATCCGGCGCATGGCGGCGGAAGGCTCCGAGGCTCTTCTTCTGGGGCAAGACACCGCATCGTTGCTACGCCTGAGGCGCAGCCTGCCGGCAACCGTGCTGGCCGCCAATCCAAGGCTGCGGTTGGTTTTTGGTTGGGTGCACGCCATTGGCGGGCAGTGTCGTCAGGCAACCGAGTTGGTCGAACATTTGGGCAAGGTAGAAACACACGACATTCCGCTTGGGCGCATTCAGGCCTTACAGGCGTTTATTGCCCGCGGTCAGGGTCAGGTAGAACCGGCCCTGGTGCTGGCCGCAGCGGCTCTCGAAGATCCGGAGTTATCCGTTCAGGGCCAGCTGGTTACCCAACTGGTGCGATCCAGCGCCTTGTGTGCCCTCGGCCGTTTTGCCGATGCCCGCCAGGCCAGCCGCGAAGCCGCACGCCTGGCGCGACAGGCTGGCGATACCGGCTCCGAAGCCCTTGCGGTTTACGCCCATGCCCGCGTCGAACTGAGCAAAGGCGAACTTCGCCATACCGAACACCTGCTGCGCAACAATCTGGATGCGGCCATGCAAGAATTGGCGCGGCCGGCGCGGGTAGGGGAAATTCGGCTACAGCTGAATCTTGCGTTGGTGTTATGGCACCAGGGCAGATGTCAGGATGTAGACCGGATTTTGGCCGTGTGCACCCGCCAGGCCGAACAAACCCGAGATCTGGGCCTGTTAATGGCCATGTGTTTGCGGGTATTTATCTGCCGCAGTCAGGGCCATTTTGACGAAGCCTTTGCCTGGATTGCTCGCGCCGAACGCACCATGCAGTCATGGCAGGTAGACGATGAACTGTACGTGCCGGTATTGGAAGTATTAAAGGCATCGTGCTGGCTGGCCCAACGTGAAATTGACAGGGCGGTCCAGGCAGTGGCCAAAGTATTGCCTTATCGCCAAGCTGACTATTCTCCGGAACTCTTCCCTACCTTGCCGGCGCTGATGGACTGCCTGCAAGTGCGCATTGCCATGGCTCGCGGGGAGTATAGCGCGGCCAGAACCCGTTTGAATGACCTGCGTGCTGGCTATCGCGATGCTGTTCCCATGGGCGTAGACATGCACATGAGCCTGTTAGACGCTGCGCTGCTTGCCCGGGAAAAAAGTTCTGCCAAAGCCGGCAAACGCCTTGTCAGTATTGTTGAATTAGCGGCCAAGGAGCATTTCATCAGCCCGTTTAACGAACTCAAACAAGAACTTGAGCCGCTGCTGCGGCAAACGTTGGACCAGCTTCCAACCGGTGTTTTCACCGACGCTTTGGTAACGCTGTTCGGCATCAAGGCAGCGACGAGTGCGACAAGGGCGATTGTGACCCTTGCCGAGCCCATCAGTGAACGGGAAAAAAGCGTGTTGGAATGCATTGCTTGCGGCCTGTCGAACCAGGAAGTTGCGGACAAATTGCACATTTCACTGCACACCGTTAAAACTCACGCCCGCCGTATAAACGCCAAGCTAGGTGTGAAATCCCGCACTCAAGCCATTGTCCGGGCCCGCGAACTGGGCGTGCTCTAGTGAACTACGCTTCGAAACAACAGTTGCTTTTAGGCAACAACTGTTTTAGCGCAGCGGCCGTTTCTAGCGCGGCAGCAGCGCACTCACAGTGCGGGCGCTGGCCAGTTGTTGCAGGTGAGTTGGGTTGCGATCTTGCAACAACTCAGCAAACGCGTGATCGTACGCGGCCAGGTTGTTGTAACGAATCATTGCCGTTATCTCGCCGATGTATTCTTCCCCGCGCTCGGAGTAAAGCGCCAACCCCGCAGCCAGCCCCTCGCCAGAAAGCGGTTCCTGTTGTTTGCGATCGGTCAGGCGAATATCCCGCAATGTTTGATAAGCAGGGTGGCGGTTCAAGTTCTGGATATAGGCCCGTACCGAACGATAGGGAGATGAGAACGTTGCCACCTCGTGGCTGGCGCCCGATACCCGGTTAAGCGGAACCAGACCGCAGCCAGCCGAGAAGCACCATTGGCCGAAAAGGTTGTGACCCTCCACCGCAAAACGCGACGTGCCCCAAGCGGATTCGTTAGCCGCCTGGGCCATAATCAGTGACGGCGGTATTACGTCTAGGCGTTTTTTCAGCTTGGCAATCTGGGCCTTACTCGCCGCCGGAAGATCCACCCGCAGGCGCTTGGCTTCGTTTTTCAGCCATTTTTTTTCTTTGCCGGTAAGCTGGGATTTTGCAGTTAAAGCGTCCAGATGCTCACGTTCCAGCAAAATGCGGCTGTTGGCCAGCACAATGCGCGGGAACAGAAATTCAAAAAAAGCGGCTTTTTTTTCGTCAGTATCTGCGTAGTCAGAAAAATCTGGCAAGGGCGCATTGGCCCAGTGGGGCAGCGCCGGTAGCGTGGCAAACTGAATCTCTTCGCTGGCATAGTCACGGCTGATGAGTGCGCTCGGTGACGGTTTATAAAAGGCTCCAAATGCAGCACCGGCAAGCAGCAATAGAATGAGCGCCAGAGCGTGACGCTTCTTGGCAGCGGAGGAAGGTGCGCCTGTGTTGACTGACATATTGCCTCTGGGCTTGATAATAACCCGATGGGTTAGTGTGATTAAATAATCAAAATAGCAGCAGCTCAGCCAATACACGAAAGTTCCCGGGCGCGCAGCACGCGAGCCGGGGGCTTTTTCAGGCTCAGCAGCCGACTAACTAGAAGTACAATTTCATCCCCGCCATAAGGCCTTCGTCCAGGTTTAGGTCCTTGCGGCCATCCAAGTCTGTATTCAGGTAGCGGTAACCGGCAAACAGCTCTGCATTACGAATGATCCGGTAGCTGACACGAGCTTCAAGGCTGGTCATGTCATCAGAATTGCCAAACGCCAGAATGCTGGGTGCGTAGTGCAGGCCGCCAGTCACTGACAGGCCCGGCACGTCGGGAATGTTCGCGGTCGCATCGCCACCCAGCGCCAAAGCGCCGCCGTCAAGCCGGTCATCGTCCCAACCGACCAGACGCACACCAAGGCCCGCAGTGATGGGCAGATTGCCAAGGGCTGTGCGGCCCTGAGTGTGAAAATCCACGTTGCCAATGTGGCGGCTGCCTTCGTGGTAGGTATAACCGGCGCCCAGCTGCATGTCGTCGCGGCTGTCAAAGACGTTTATCTGTGCTTTTACGGACTCTGCGGTCAAGCCAAGGTCAACGTCGCTGGCCAACGCAGGCGCTGCGCCCATAGCAAGTGACAGGGCCATCAGTGAAATACGGGAGGCTTTCATAATGTTACCTTATTGGTAATGAACGGGTCATGAACGGAAGTGGAAGCTGCCGGCAATGGCGGAAGGCTCCGTGTACAACGATAATGGGTATAATGGTAAAGCGCGCGTCGGTAACCCACAACTTAAAAGCCCGTAACAGCTGGGCATGATCGGTTAGCACAACCCACACTGTTTTTTCCAGACGGCTTGAGAACGGCCACAAGCAGAGCGCTCAGTGTCGGGTGTCGTCTTCCAGTTGGTCCAGTTGGTCCAGGTTTTCCGAGCTTACATTGTGTGCCGGTACTCGGTATTCCTCATTGGCCCAGGCGCCCAAGTCAATCAACTTGCAGCGGTGCGAACAGAATGGGCGCTCTGGATTGGTATCGGTCCATTCCACGGCTTTACGGCAGGTGGGGCATTCAACGGTCATAGTAGCCTATGTAATCATGGGTGAAGGAAGTCTATTGAATCATCCATCAAACAAGACATTGAGCGCGCGCAATTTAACAAACCGTCAGCACTTCTACACGACTGCCGTCTGCGTCGGTTACAAATCGAAACCGCACGTTCACATCGTAAAAATGCGCGCCATAAATCCGCTCTTCTTCGCGGCCGCGGCGAAACGACGGCCGCGGATCGTAACTCACCACATCCTCAATCAGCGCGGCAAAATCCGGATATTTGTGTGTGGGGTTCTCTGAACAAGACCCCGCGCAAAGCGCGTCCAGCTGCTGCTGTGCCTCGGGCAAAAACACCACCGGCAAGCGCTTCACTGGTGCCTCCTCAGCCCAACCCAGATGCGCACCGCCAACCGAGTCGGCAAACGGCAGGTAGGGCTTTATGTCCAGAATCGGCGTGCCTTCAATCAAATCGTGATCGCTGATTTGCAACACCAGTTTGCCTTGCTTGCGCATCAGCCCGCGGTTGCGAACCACCGACAGCCCCAGGCTGTTGGGGCGAAACGGCGAACGGCTGGCGAACACGCCAATTTTGCGGTTGCCGCCCAAACGGGGCGGCCGCACCACCGGCCGCCACTCGGCTCGCACCGCCTGATGGAACTGAAACGTCAGCCATAAATGACTGGCGCTCTCTAAACCGCGAAAAGCGTCTTCGCGGTCAAACGGCGGCTGAATCAGCAAATCAGCGTGAGCATGGCGGGTTAAGCCCGGCTGCCGCGGCACGCCGAACTTGTCGGCAAAACAGGAGCGAGCGATGGCAATCGGAGTAAGAGTCAGCGCTTTAGCGGCATCTTTTGCGTTATGGCGGGGCATAAGTGTTAGTTGCGCCGAACAATGTTGCCAGAAAAAAACATCTCCAGCCGCAAAACCAACGAGCTGTCGTCTTTAAACGAATTATCTCGCGTAAACTGCAGTGCAGGAATAACCTCTCCGAATAACCAGTCGCTGTACATACGATAGCGCCAGGTCACGTCGGCAAAGGCCTCGGTGGTGCGCCAGCCGGGCTGACTTTCACCCAGCACACCCAAACGGGGCGTCAGCACCGCCCGGTTGTTCAACCGTTTGCGCACGCTGAACACCTGGGCTGCCACAAATTCCCTGTCTCCGTGTACCCACTCAAGCTCAGACGAGTTTATAAACGTCCAGCCCTTACCTAAATAGTGCCGCGCCTCAAACCAGCTGCGCGAACCCCAACCATTTTGATGGTAATAATAAAAACGCTGTTGAGCCAGTAAGCCCCAGTCACCAGAAGGCCGCCAGTTCTTGCGCACGGTGGCACGCCAGAACGCATCGGGGGGCAAGTGCAGGTGCGCGCCAAAATCATTGGAGAAATTAATCGAGTCACCGACCTGGCCCAAAAACCGCAGAGCGCCCGTGGTAACGGTTGAAGAGCGTTCCGGTTCCGTAAGCTGGCGATCGCGCTGTCGCTCTGCCAGCGGAATCAGCTCTTCGCTTTCGCTTTCAATCACCAGCCTCAGCTTTTTGCGTGCGGTGGGTATATCCACCCGAAAGCGCGCCTCTGGATCAACATTCAACACTGTGCCAGCACGGGTTTCAGTGGCAAAGCTCAGGCGCACATAACTCTTGTTCAACGGCAGGCTGTGACGTTCGCCGGACAAGGTTCTATCCGCCCACTGCCCCAGCTGTCCCACACGCTCGCCCTGAGTGCGCTCCTGCAACAGCACCCAGTTGCTAAAATTCAGCCAGTAAGAATCCTCTGGCTCGGCCCAGTAATCCTCTGGAGCGAAGTCGTAAAAGTGGCTGGGTAACGCCTGCGGGGCAAGGTGCTGGGGAATAGATCGCTGGTGGAACCGTACTGAAGGTTCCAGTGCGTAGGCTGAGGGTGCGGCAAGCACCGCCGCAATAGCAAAGAAACCGGCGCCAAACACCCGGCGTTGGTTAATAGCCAAACTCCACCAGCAACGCCTTGTGGACGTCTCGCACCTGCTGACGTACGTTGTCTTTGGTGCCACCGTTATCAATAATCAGGTCGGCCTTATCAAGCCGCTGCTGGCGCGGAATCTGGGCGGCAATAATGCGTTCAACCTGATCTCGGGGGTTGTTGTCCCGGGCCATGGTGCGCTGTATTTGCACGCTCTCTGGGCTGTCTATCACAATTACCCGCTCGGTCATGGTGTGCTGAATTGTTTCAAATAACAGCGGCGACACCAACAACACGTAAGGCAAGTTGTAATCGTCAGGCTTTAACTGGTGTTCCAGCTCCGCGTGAATAATGGGGTGTATCAATGCTTCCAGCCACCTGCGCTCGTCGGCGTCGTCAAACACCAGCTTGCGCAAGGCTGCGCGGTTCAGCGCCCCCCCAGACGTCAAAATATCGTGGCCAAAGTGCTCGGCAATCTGCTCTAGCGCCCGGGTACCGGGTTCTACCGCTTGGCGGGCGATATCGTCTGCGTCTACCCAATGCACATCAAGGGCGCCAAAAAGGCTGGCAACCATTGATTTTCCCGATCCAATACCACCGGTTAGCCCCACAACGTTGGGTGCCATACGCGCGCCTACTCCTTATCAAACCAAGGCTATGCAGCCAAGCTTATAAATCAAGTTTATACACCAAGAAAACCAAACCACACACCCACAATTTCATCACCAAACCACAAACACAGCAAGCCAGCCGTGGCCAAATAAGGCCCAAATGGCATGGGCACCTCTCGGCCCTGCTGCTTGAATACCATCAAGGCTATACCAACGATGGCGCCTACAACAGAGGATAACAGAATAACCGCCGGCAATAACGTCCAACCGAGCCAAGCGCCCAGCGCGGCTAACAGCTTGAAATCGCCGTAGCCCATGCCTTCCTTGCCGGTCACCAGCTTGAACAGCCAGTACACCGACCAAAGCGTCAGGTAACCGACGACAGCGCCCCAGAATGCGTCGTTGAAAGGCACCAGTTGGGCAAAGTAATTGACCACCAGTCCTAACCAAAGCAGGGGCAGGGTGATGAAGTCTGGCAGCAGTTGAGTATCAAAATCAATCATCGTCAGCGCCACCAGCGCCCACACCAGCAATAACGCCCAAAGCGCCGCAGGTGTTGGCCCCAGCAAGTACACGGTAAGCACCGAGAACACCGCTGTTACCAGCTCAATAATCGGGTAGCGCGCTGAAATCGGCCCGCTGCAATGGGCGCATGTGCCCTTCAGCACCAGGTAGCTGATGACCGGTACATTCTGCCATGCGCGAATGCCGTAGCCGCAGTGAGGGCAGGTAGAGGCGGGTTTTGACAGGCTCAGCGCCTTCGCCGGTTCCCGCCTGGCTTCCGGCACGTCCAGCAGCTCTTCGCACTGGCAGCGCCACTCCTGCTGCATCATCAAAGGCAGGCGAATAATAACCACGTTTAGAAAACTGCCAATGCACAAAGATACAAAGGCAACCGTGCTGTACAGCAACCAGGGTGTGTCCAAAAGAACGCCTAAATCGACCATAAATTACCCAACAACCTGGCCCATTTGGAAGATCGGCAGGTACATGGCGATAATCAGACCACCCACCAATACGCCCAACACCGACATAATCATTGGCTCTATCAGCGCCGTCAGGTTGTCTACCATGTCATTCACCACGGCCTCGTAGTGCTCGGCGACTTTTTCCAGCATTCCGTCCAGATTACCGGACTCTTCGCCAATCGCTGTTAGCTGAATCGCCATCACCGGGAATACGCCCTGCGCCCGCATAGAGGCTTGAAGCTGTGAGCCTGTGGAAACATCGCTACGAATGCGCATGATGGCGTCGCGATAAATCGCGTTGCCGGTGGCGCCCGCCACGGATTCAAGAGCGTCCACAAGGGGAACGCCGGCTGCGAAGGTGGTTGATAGCACTCGACCAAACTTGGCAACTGCAGATTTGTCCAAGATCTCACCCACAATGGGTACTTTTAAAATGTATTTATCAACAATGTCCGAGAATTTCTGTGACCGCAGTTTCGACTCTTTGAATAAAACAACGACACCGACAATGCCCAGTAACACCACGAACCACCAGGTTTGCATCCACTCTGACAGACGTACCACCATCTGGGTGAACACCGGCAGCTCGGCACCGAACCCGTTAAAAAGCGATTCAAATTGCGGAACTACTTTCACCAGCAAAATGGCCGTGACTACAATCGCAACCACCACAACGGCGATGGGGTACGTCATCGCTTTTTTGACTTTTTTCTTCAAGATTTCTGTTTTTTCCAAGTAAATGGCAATACGGTCGAGCATCTTCTCGAGCGCACCGGATTTTTCGCCGGAATCCACCAGGTTGCAGTACAAATCGTCAAATTGGCGGGGGTGTTTACGCAACGATTCGGCGAAACTGGTGCCCGAGGCAATGTCGTTTCGAACCGACATCACCAGTTCTTGTAAGCCTCTGTTTTCCAGCCCATCGGCTACAATGTCAAAGCTTTGCACCAGGGGCACACCGGCTTTCATCATGGTTGCCAGCTGGCGGGTGAGCATGGCAACGTCAAAGCGCGTAATTTTTTTGCTGCCACCGAACAACGGCTTGGATTTCTTTTTCACCTTGTCTGGCGCTATGCCTTGCTTGCGCAACTGGGCCTTGATTAACGCCAGGCTAACGCCAGACAGTTCGCCCTTGGCTTTATTGCCCCGGCGATCCTTGCCTGACCAAACGTAGGATTCCAGTTTCTTCGCTTTCTGAGCCATGCTTAATCCTTGGTCACGCGGTTGGCTTCTTCAAGGCTGGTCAAACCCTCAATCACTTTTAACAAAGCGGATTGGCGCAGGGTTCGGAAGCCTTCAGCCTGAGCGGCTTTTGCAATCTTGATGGAGCTGGCCTCTTCCATAATCATGTTGGCCAGCCGTTCGGTTACTCTCATTACCTCGTAAACGCCAACGCGGCCTTTGTACCCATTAGTGCAATCATCACAGCCCTTCGGGTGGTACAACGTGAACCCTGTGTCAATCTGCTCAGTTGAGAACCCTTCGGCTAAAAGAACGTCTTTCGGGATGTCTCCGGCTCGTTTACAGCTGCACAGTCGCCGGCCCAGGCGTTGAGCAATAATCAGGCTAACAGACGTGGCAATGTTAAACGCCGGCACGCCCATGTTCATCATACGGGTTAAGGTTTCGGCGGCGCTGTTGGTGTGCAGAGTGGATAGCACAAGGTGGCCGGTTTGCGCCGCTTTGATGGCAATACTGGCGGTTTCCAGGTCTCGAATCTCGCCTACCATGATAACGTCTGGGTCTTGCCGCAAAAACGCCCGCAGCGCTTCGGCAAAGCCAAGCCCCACTTTGTTGTTCACGTTGACCTGATTCACACCTTCCAGGTTGATTTCCGCTGGGTCCTCCGCTGTGGAAATATTGCGCTCGTCGGTGTTCAGAATGTTCAGGCCGGTATACAGCGACACGGTTTTACCGGACCCGGTGGGACCCGTAACCAGAATCATACCTTGTGGTTGCGCCAGGGCGTCCATGTACAGCTTCTTCTGGTCTTTCTCATAGCCGAGGGCGTCAATGCCCATCTTTGCTTGGCTGGGGTCCAGAATACGCAGCACGATTTTTTCGCCCCACAGCGTGGGCAGGGTGTTCACCCGAAAGTCGATGGACTTGGTTTTGGACAGCTTCATTTTTATGCGGCCGTCTTGCGGCAAACGTCGCTCGGAAATGTCCAACTGAGCCATGACTTTTATTCGCGCGGATATCTTCGGCGCCAGCTTGATAGAGGGCCGCGACATTTCTTTCAGAATGCCGTCGGTGCGAAAGCGTACGCGGTAGGTTTTCTCGTAGGGTTCAAAGTGAACGTCTGACGAGCCTCGGCGAATGGCGTTCAGCAGCATTTTGTTGACATACTTTACGATCGGCGCATCGTTTATTTCCGCAACAACAACGGCGCTGTCGTCTTCGTGTCCATCCGCGCCTTCGGTTTCTATGCCGTCAAGGTCGGCGTCGGTCAGGTCGCCCATGGTGCTTTCACTAGGCGCCAGATACCTCTCGATAGCTGCCCGCAGCTTGGCGTCGTCCACCAGAATTGCATCGGTGCTTAAACCGGTATTGAACTTGATTTCGTCCAAAGCCTGAACGTCAGTGGGATCACTCACCGCAATAAACAGCCGGTTGCCACGTTTGTACAGGGGCAGGGCGTTGTGCTTGCGCAGCAGTTTTTCGTCCATCAGCGTGTTTGGCATCATTTCTGGCAAAAACGCATCCAGGTCCAGCACCGAAATACCAAATTCCATAGCCGCTGAAAACGCCAGCGCCGAGCTATTTGCAAGCTTGTGTTGGGTCAGGTAGGTAATCAGCGGAATGCGATTTTGTGAGGCCTGCGAAAAGGCGTTTTTGGCAACGATTTCATCCAGCAGGCCGTCGCTTACGAAGCGCCGTGCCAGACCTGTCAAGGTGATGTTATTTGTGTCTGCGGTCATAGAGTAGAGCGCTGCAGCCTGTTGGCGGGGGTGCGAGTCTTGAGTTTAGATGGGTAGGGGCGGTTTGGAAAGCACTGGGTGTGCTAGAGTATGTTGGCTGCTTGTGACAAAAATTGTCAGGTTTTGACCTAAGACAAATTTTTGGTTAATGCTGAAGCACTCCCGAAAGATGGTAGTACGCTGATTTAATTTGATATTTCTAAAAAATTTGATAACTGGCACGGGGGCTGCAAGTGCTAACGAGTTCCTTGAACGTTAACGATAGAGGTGTTTTGATGAAAAGCATACAAATGAAGAATAGTCAGCAGGGTTTTACGCTGATTGAACTGATGATTGTTGTGGCGATTATTGGCATTTTGGCAGCTGTTGCGATTCCCGCTTATCAGGATTATACGCAAAGAGCGCAAGTTTCTGAAGTTTTTACGATGACTGCTGGTGCGAAGACCGCTATTGCTGAGTATGCGCAGTCTAATGGCGATTATCCTAACGCCGATGCCTTGGTTGATCTTGATTTAGACGACAGTACAGCAGCTATTGATGGCAATTATGCACGAGCAACCGTAGCAGTAGACTCAGGTGCGATTACAATAATTATGAAGGAAGCTGGCGTTGTAGGTGCTGATATTGCTGGTGGTGTCATTACTCTCACTCCGCCGACTTTGAAGGGCATGACTGGCGCTTTCAAGTGGGTATGTGGGTCAGCTGGCGCTAATAAAATTGAACAAAAATTTCTGCCGAGTAGCTGTACGTCAAGCTGACAGCCGCGTTATTATTAGGTATGGCAATGAATAGGTGTAGTTTAGCATGACCTAATAGTAAAAAAAGCCCGCGGCTTCGTTCGCGGGTTTTTTATGTCCTGCGCAGAAGAAAGCGTTATAGTCGACCAGTGAGTCGGCTGAGACTTGTAAAGTGATAATGAACAGGCACTATTAATTTATACTCTAATCAGTTGCTTGCAGGGTAAACGGATCGTTTATGAATAGGCATGATGAGAAAACGATGCAAAAATATTGGAGTGTGGCTCTCTGTTTACTGATTGTTGCATTCTTTTTGCTTGTTCTGTTCACTGACTTTATGCCCTTACCGATTGGCAGTTATACAACTCAGCGATTTTTTCTTATAGGCTTTTTGGGGCTCGTGGTTGTTTTACAAAACCTGATCATGGACAGGCACCGCTTAGCTTGAACTGATTGTCGAAAGGCCTTGAGGGCTCGTTCCCGGGCTTTTTTTGTGTTCTGAGCGTGAAGCGACTTTATAAAATCTGATTATGGCCCGGCACAGCTCAACTCCTGAGGTTGATCAGGAGTGTTCTTGTGCGCACGACCTTTGATTTTAGTGGTGGATCATGGATAGGTGATAACAGTGAACGAGATGATAACGCAGAAAATTAAGGTCTTGCCTCTTGGACTACTGATCATTTTCTTATATTTGGTTGTTTTATTCGCAGACTTAATGCCGATGCCACTTGGAAATTACGCAACCCAACGCTATCTTCTTCTGGCTTTTTTGGGACTCGTCGTTGTTTTTTTATTAATTTTTCTAATTCGCAATGAAGGCCTTTTAATTGTTAAGCGCCTTTGGCCAGCGCTGCTGGTTTCAGTAAGCTTTATCATACTCGCTCTTCCATTTAATGCAGCGCCATTTAACTGGGTTGAACCGGGTATGTACGCATTATTCTTTTTGGGTTTTGTACTGGCTGGGCGCTTTCTTAAAACGGTCCTTAAAAAAGAGATTTTAGTCACCGGCTTTGTAGGTATTTCCGCAGTACTCGCTGCGTTTTATGGCGGAATTACCATCAGTGTTTATCTTTTTGCAATGTCAGATGGCGTCACCGATCTTTCGGCTTATATTCCGTGGGGTTTTGTGAATATCAGATACTGGAGCCACATAGCGACCTGGCTTTTATCTCTTCTACCCTTAGCTGTTTTGATAGGGCCGCTCAAAGATCAAAGATTATGGCGTTTTTTTATCGCATTGGGGGCGGCGCTCTGGTGGTGGATTGTTTTCCTGTCGTCCTCACGCGGCACAATGCTGGGAGTGGCCTTTGGGGTTTTGTTAGCGGCTCTGTTTATAGGGCGCCCTTCGCTGCCGTGGTTGAAAGTTTTTGCCCGCTATCTTGTTTATGGCGCAATAGCCTGGCTTCTGCTATCCGTGCTTATTCCGTATTTATTAATAGACGATGTTAGAATTCGGTCAATCAAACTGCATAGCTCTATTAGGATGTTTCAACTCGGCGAAACTTGGCGCATGAGCTTGGTTGATTTGCCGTTTGGTATGGGGCCGCAGTCTTGGTTAACCCATGATATTATAACCGAGGATTATCGGCAATCGCCAAAATTCGGGCATCCTCACAATATGTATTTAATGTGGGCGGCGGAATATGGCTGGCTCGTGGTGGGTGCCATTCTGGTTCTGGCAGGGCAGGCTATACGTTTATTCTGGAGGCGTAAAAATGAGCTGGTTGCCGGCGATGGGAGCGCCTTGCCATTAGCAGCATTCACTGCGTCTGTGTCAGCAGCGCTGCTGCATGCTGGAGTTTCCGCAGTGTTCATAGCACCAGGATCGATGTTGATTGGTTTTCTGGTGCTGTCTGTGTTCTGGATGTTGATTAGCGATGACATTCCAGTTCCACAAAATAAACTGAAAACAAAACGAACAATGCCCGCGCTAGCCGTAGCTTTGGTTGCGAGTGTGCTGTGCTTCTTTTGGTTAAGCCAAGTGCAGGCTTATCACGCAGCTATGGTTAATGATAAAGCGTTTTATAGCAAAAATGTGCCGAACGGCAGTCTTCCCCGATTTTGGACACACGGTAACTACCCGCGCCATCAATCGCAGATGCCGCAGGATGGTTCTATTGTGGAAATGCACAACGAATATCCTTATTAGTCCAAAACTGATCATGGACCGGCACACAAAATTTTTCTCAATAGTCAAAGTGGCCTGGCGCTATGCCAGGGTCTTAGCCTTGTCGTGCGATTTACGCATCCTTTCCAAAGCTGCTTCAGATAGAAATGCAGAGCGTGACCGCACCTCGTTCGGGTGCTCTTTTTAACCTCAGCGCTCGTCAGGTAAGTGCCTTCTAATTTATGGTGATTATTATGCCTACTAATCCAGGTCAAATAACTGATTGGTCGTGGACAGGCAAACAGGTCCACAACCGGCGCACTAGGAGGCTTTATCGACGTCAGTACGCTGTACTCTTTTGCCGCTGATGCGATACTGATCACGCACGTAGCGTTTGTGGCTTTTGTTGTTTTCGGGCTGATACTGGTTTATGCGGGCTTTTTTCTGAAGTGGCAGTGGGTAAGAAAGGTGTGTTTCCGCGGCGTGCACCTGGTTGCAATTGGCGTTGTTGTTTTGCAGTCTTGGTTTGGCTTTATTTGCCCGCTTACAACCTGGGAAATGGGTCTGCGAGCGAAGGCAGGTCAGAATGTTTACGAGGGTTCTTTCATGGCGCATTGGCTGCACCAGTTTTTGTATTTTCAAGCGCCACCTTGGGTCTTTATCGCCTGCTACACCGCTTTTGGTGGGCTGGTGTTGCTCAGTTGGTTTTTGGTTCGACCAAACCTTGCTTCCCGAAACTGATTATCGTGGACGGGCACACGGGCGGTGTATGGGTACACCCCTCACAGAGGGGGCTGTAAAAATCGACATGATTATAGACGTGCTGCCAAAAAAATTTGAGTCGAAAAGTCAGTTCGACGGTGACACGCGCGCCAGTACCCTTGGGTTTTCTGACAGCGGCAGTGAAAGGATGACGCCTTCGTTTGACGACGAGTACACGCCCGCCAGTGCCGTAATGTTCACCTGGTGCGATACCATAATTATCGGCTTTCCCGACGCCATTGCGTTTACTTGTTCAAGGGTCTGCCGGGTTTGCAGGCCGCTATTACCACGCCCCTGAAAGAACGAATTCAACGACGGCCACTGGGTTACGGTCCCTATATTCATCCCGTTCGCCGTATCCAGGCAACGGCACCATTGGCTGCTGAACACCCGGGCTTGTTTTATGCCCCGCGCCGCCAGAAAAGGCTTCCACGCTCGCGCCTGCCTGCGGCCTTCTGCGTTCAGATTGCGCTGGGTGCTGCAGTCTTTCAGCTGAAAAGACTCCGGATCGCCAAAGCCAGGTGCCAGCGCATGACGGAGCACCAACAATGCCTTGCCTTCCTTCAATGCCTGCCAGGCGACATGTTTATCGGCGGTAGCATCAGCGGCCGCCATCGGCCCGGACGCCAGAACCAGCGTCGCTGTCATAAGCAGAAAGCGTATAAGTGGCGTCATGAGGTTCTTCCTCCGTACAGAAAACATGGCCTGAACAGACACAGCAGCCCTTCAAGGCCGAACTGATCAATCGCTGCGTAATGTACGTATGATGTGAACGCAGGCAAGCCCATTAATACTCAGCTTAGTCCACCGTTGCCCTAACGTGCATTAAAGTCACTTAACGCTAACATCATATTTATGAGCACTAAAAAGAGTACAGATTGCAGTCAACATTCAGAAACGCAGTCAACGGCAAGCGGGCACGACGAGGTGCCCGATGTTGATTCCGGCGAAAAGGCTTTCGCTCTTGCTACGTTTAAGGCAATTGAGAATCTGCTGCTGATCATCGTCGTGTTGATGACGCTGGGCGGTGTGGCTTTCGAGCTTATTAAGGTTTACAACGTTCAGAAGATCAGCCTTGCAGACATCCTGCTGATGTTTCTTTACCTCGAAATAGTCGGCATGGTGGCCGTATTTTACTCGGATCGGCGCTCTGCCTTTGTTTATCCGATTTTCATTGCGATTACGGCACTCGCCCGACTGATTATTCTGCAGGGTAAAGACATGGCGCCGGAGAATATTCTGTACGAGGCCATTGCCATCCTGATCCTGGCTTTGGCCGCAATTGTTATCATTCGTTTGAACCGAGTTTGAAGAGAAGGCGGTAGCAATCAGGCCGCACGCAAATTCGAGTTTGAGTTGATGGCTACCTAAAAAGTGCAGAGTTCTCTACGACAGAACAGGTAGCAGTAACAGATCATTTAGATTCATCAAGGACCACAAGAACATCTATTTCTCGTCTGTGTCGTCGTCCGCTACCTCATCCGGATGTTCCAGCTTGTAACGCTCCCAGTCTTCCCAGTCGTGAGGCGTTCCAGCGTGTGGTTTTTTCAGATTTTTGGCATGTTCTTTCGCATTATGTTGCAGGCTATGGTCACCCTTTTCTTCCTCGTTGTAGCCGTGCTTCTTTAGAAAATCCGTTGCGCTGATTGGCATTTTGAAATACCTCCGGTGTCATTTAAGCGTTGATTAATATTACGCTGGCCTTCCGGCTACGGATTTGCAAGCGGTTTTGTGGATAAAATGCTCATTGCTACCCTGCTCCCGTATTGATTTTAATGAATTAACAGCGACAGAACAGAAAGTGTTTGGCTTTGCCTGATGACAATTTTGCGACATGGCCTGATCACGTACAGGAATAAATCAGCTTTGCGCGCGAAAAAATTGGATCCTGGGCGAGCACAAATACGTCATAAACGGGTGAACCACAAAATTAAAACAGTCGTATGAATTAATACCATACTGTAAAGCCAAAAAACTCAATTGAGGAGAGTGCTCATGAAATATCAAGCCCCGGCAAATGACCTTCGTTTTTTATTGTTTGATGTGCTGGGCGTAGACCGGCTTCATGAGCTGGAGAAATACGCCGATGCCACACCAGATCTGATTTCTGCGGTTATCGATGAAGCTGGCAAACTGGCGGCTGAGGTTATTCAGCCGACCAATCAGGCCGGTGACCGCGAAGGCTGTCACTACGACCCCGAAACCCATGCGGTGACAACACCTGAAGCGTTCAAACCAGCCTACACGAAACTTGTAGACGGTGGCTGGACCTCACTGGACGCACCGGTGGAGTTTGGCGGGCAGGGGCTGCCCCATACGCTTAAGTTTGTGGTGGACGAAATGCTGTGCTCTACCAACTTGTCTTTGGGCATGTACCCGGGGCTGACCCACGGTGCTATAAGTGCACTGTACGCCCACGGCTCCGATGAGCTCAAACAGACTTACGTGGAAAAGCTGGTGTCTGGCGAGTGGACGGGCACCATGTGCCTAACCGAGCCCCAGTGCGGCACCGACCTGGGTTTGATTCGCACCCGCGCTACGCCCAACGCCGATGGCAGCTACGCCATTGAGGGCACCAAAATCTGGATCACCGGCGGTGAGCACGACCTGACCGACAACATTGTGCATCTGGTACTGGCAAAACTGCCCGGCGCGCCGGACACCACAAAAGGCATCTCGCTGTTTGTGGTTCCCAAGGTTCTGCCAGAGTCTGGCGAGCGCAACCCGGCGTTCTGTGGTGGCCTGGAGCATAAAATGGGCATCAAAGGCTCCGCAACCTGCGTGATGAATTTTGAGGGCGCCAAAGGCTGGCTGGTGGGTAAGCCCAACGACGGCATGCGCGCCATGTTCACCATGATGAACGAAGCACGCCTGATGGTGGGCATGCAGGGCCTTGGCCTGGCAGAGATGGCCTATCAGGAAAGCCTCGGGTTTGCCCGCGATCGTCTGCAGGGCCGTTCCATGAGCGGCGCGAAGAACCCGGACGGCCCGGCCGACTCGATCATTGTGCACCCGGACGTTCGTCGTATGCTGATGCGCCAGAAAGTTCTGAACGAAGGCATGCGTGCCATGGCGTTGTTTGCCGGTCACCAGCTTGATCTTTCGGTTGCTCACCCGGACGAGGCGGTACGGGAGTCCGCTGATGATTTGGTGCAGCTGCTTACGCCGGTGGTGAAATCGTTTCTGACCGACGAAGGCTCCAACAATACGAACATCGGCTTGCAAGTGCTGGGCGGTTCGGGCTTCACCACCGACTGGCCGCTTGAGCAACTGGTCCGTGATGGCCGTATTGCGCGCATCTATGAAGGCACAAATGGCATACAGGCGCTGGATTTGGTGGGCCGAAAACTGAGTCTAAAAGGCGGACGCCTTGTGCGCACCCTGTTTGGCGTACTGACCGGCTACCTGAAGGACAACCCGGAAGCACCTCATCGCAATGAGCTAAAAGGCGCTGTCAGTGCGCTGGAAAAAGCCACTCTGTGGCTGGCAACCAACGCGCCAAAAGATCCGGAGCAAGCCGGTGCTGCGGCTACGCCGTACCTGCGCCTGATGGCTCTGACGGTCATCGGTTACATGTGGTCACGCATGGCCAACGTTGCTGGCCAGCAGATTGCAGCCGATGAAGGCAATAAGAAGTTGCTGGAAAGCAAGCAGGTGTCTGCCCGTTTCTACTTTGAAAAGCTGTTGCCGGAAATTCATTGGTTGCTGAGCGACATCGAAAGTGGAAAAAGCAGCCTGATGGATATGGGAGACGATCACTGGGCGGCGTGAGCCTTTAAACCCCGATGCTTTGAATCAAGCCACGCACCGCGTGGCTTTTTTTTGAATCAAGTCGGTAAAACGACATCAATATTTTCCCCCCACCGCGGTCAACCCACCCACACCCAAAGGCTACTATTTGATCACAAAATCTGATCGCCACTCGAGTAAGACAGCCTGCTAATTTCACGTTTGGTATAAAAGTGCGCAATCACAGCGCTAACCATCACCACAATCACAATGGTGTAGAACATCGACACCATGGGATAGTCCCACAGCACAATCAGCACATAGTTAATCACAGCGGGTATGACAAGTTGCCGTGCAATACCGAGGTACATCGGGAACATGGGCTTGCGCATTGCCTGCAGCACCGCCACGCTTTGAAACAAAACCACGTACGCATAGAACGCCAAAGCATCGATTCTGAGATAAGTTACGCCGGTGTTCTTAATCGCATCGGTGTCGGTAAAAAAACTCATCATAAGCGGGGACAAAAAGTACATAACAGGTACTGAAAACAGTGCCATAGCCAGTCCAATCAACAAGCTCTTTTGGTAGGTTTCGGCCACTCGCGAGCTGTTGCCCGAACCTATGTTCTGACCGGCAATCGCCATAACCGCGCTGTTTAAGCCCAGTGCAGGCAATAACAGAAGCTGCTCGAGTCTTAAACCTACGGTGTAACCAGCCACGTGCTGACTGCCAAACTGCCCGATGAGCGCCACGGTAATAAAGCCACCCAGAACAATGGTGAGGGTGTTGAAGCTGGCGGGCAGAACTTGTTTGAGCAAAGCCTGCCAGCGTGACCCGTCGAACGCGGGTCTTATACGTATGTTGAGCCGTTTAGCAAGCACTCGTAACAAGTAACAGGCGGTCGCTATCTTAATAATAACGGTCGCTAGTGCTATGCCAGTGACGCCAAGCCCAAGGCCAAACGTAAAAAGTGGGTTTAATGCAAAGTTCGCAAAAAAGCCGATGGCCAGCGCGTTGCGGTTGGATTTGGTATCGCCCAAAGCCATCAAAGCACCCGCGGCGCCAAACGAGAGCATGAAGCCGATAGAACCTGCCAGGGTTACCCATAAATACTCCATGGCTAATGGCTCAATATTCGGCTCTGCTCCCAGCAACACGACCAAAGGTTGCGCAGCAAAAGCGCCGAGCAAAAAGGACAGCATACTGAATCCAATGGCCATTCCGGTGACGTTGTTGATCCAGTGCTTGACTTCACCTGTGCCACTCTTTGCGGCACCTTTTACGCCAGCCCGGCCAACTTCCGGCGCAATCATAGCTGACGCACCCGCCTGTATCCCAAGACCAATGGAGAGCAATAAGAAAAACACGCTACCAGCTATCGACAAACCCGCAAGTGCATCATCGCCAAGGTAGCCTGCGAACCAGATGTCTGTGAGGTTGTACAAGGTGTTGAACACCATTCCCATTGATGCCGGGATGGACAGCCTTATTATGTGGGCTAAGACTGAGCCACTGGTCAACGAAGGTGTAGGTTGAGCGCATTTCAAGACGCACTTCGAAGACTGAATGTGACCGGGCATGACACGTTTTGCTGTGCCCTTTTAACCGTGCTTTTAACGTTCATATTTGGCCTGTCGTTATCGGGAATGCTAAACACCTGGGTTGCCAGTGCTGGGATAGTACATCAAAACCTGATTTTTTTGCCACCGTGCCCTCGGGCACGTACCCGAGGCTGACCCACGGTGTGATCGATACGATCAGTGCCTCAAAATCCTCAACTTATTGTCGCGCTGGCCGTTACTGGAGCTCATACAAAACGCACAGCAATAACCTGTCATCCTAACTGCCCAGGAACCTGAGAATGCCTTTGTCAAAGATGTTTTTTAACCGGTCGATTGGCGGTAAGTTAACTGTGGGTATTACCCTTCTGGTTCTGCTGTCGGTGGTCATTGGGGCCATTGGGCTTTTCACCCTGAACAATTACGGCGAGCGTTCGCTCGTAGTGGCGGACGTGGGCAGTGTCGAGTCGGCTCTGTTGGAAGCCCACACACATTGATAGGCTTAACTCGATACAAGCGAGCGTTCGGCAGTATCAGCAAAATCTGAGTGCCCTTGCCAACACCATTAATCAACGCAGTGAAGCGATTCAGACGTTAGAGAAGAGTTTACGTTTGGTTGAAAGTCGTCTCAGCACCGAAAAATTATTGTTTGAAGCGGAAAATCTGGTGAAACAAATGCACTGACAAGAGCGCAGATTCTTGGTCGAAAACAACGCCGCCCCGAACATCAAAGAAGAAGTAGAACGGCTATTCCAAGACTACATTGAGGCGTTCGACGTTGCTCTTGCCTCCACTGTGACCGCCTAGGAACTAGAGAACAACATTGCCGATGCAAGCCACGAGCTGGCGCGACTGGGTGAGGGCCTGCAGACCCAGGTTGCACGGTTCAAGATGGGGCAGTGAATGGGCAGGCAGAATCAATGCAACTAGGGACAGGTTTCAAGTCTGTCCCTGTCTTTAGGCCTTTGGCTCAAGCATCTTACGCGCCGCTGCGGACGTATAGAAAGTTGACAGCCGGCGCCGCACCAGGGCCTCGATATACCCCTCTTTCTGAAGCACGCCTATCAGCGGAACGGCCCAGGCGTCCGCTTCTGCCATAATGACTTCACGGGTAACGCCCAGATCGTTAAGCAGATCGGTCAGTGGTTGATCACCGTATTTTACAAACAAGTGCGCAATCACGGCTCGGGCGCAGCCGTCAAAATAGTCGGTTTTCCGGAACTGCAGCCAGAACTCATAGCCCAGCGCCACAAAGTCCTTTAGTTGAACAGCGCCCAGCCCCCCTTGAAGCTCGGCAAGCGCTTTGTCTTCCACGTCGGCCCAGGCAGCCAGAACCGTTTTGCGCACTTCATCGTCGGATATTGCGCCCTGTAAAAACTGCTCGCTACGGCTGATCAGCCCGGGCAGGCTCTCTGCAAGCCACGTCTTCAAACGGCGCTCAAAGGTTTCATCAAGCCCTGGCACCGCTTTGTTCGCCATGCGCTTGCCAAATTTCATCATTGAACCAATACCGGGCACTGATTTGGTGATCAGGTTGTCTTCATACAGATAATTGACCACCCCGTGATACACCATGTTTGAGATCAGTTCCTGGTAAATCGGGTGTGCAATGATTTCACTGATTATCCGCTCACGTTGGTGCCTTAGCTCCAGCGCCGCATCCAGAAAACCGGTCACTTGGTCTCGGGTGACAATGTGCCCCAACGCGGTTGTTTCCTGAATCGGCGCGTTTAGAACTTCGGTTGCCATTTCAGCCGCCAGCTCTGGAACGCCCGCACCTAGCTCCATATTCACAACAACGCGCCGAAGGGTGTCTACCACCTGGTTTTCCGAGGCGATACGGTTGAGCGTGATTTCGCCCGCGTGATCAAGAAGCTCACTCACTTCCTGCCGCAAAAACTTGCGAAGCTTTGCGCCTTTCAGTGAGGCAATCTCATGCTTGACGTGCAATTCAAGCAGTTGGCTGGCTGTGTCGTTATGGTGGCTGGGCATGGTACTAGCGGCCTTGTTGTTGCGATTAAAAAGTGCAAACCAGGAACAGGTTTCAGATCTGTCCCTTATTCAAACCATGGTAGATCACGAACAGGCAAGGACCTACTTATCGGAAGCTTAAACCGTAAAAAGCCAGCAGTAGCTGGCTTTTTGTCTTTATCAAAAAAATAACTCAGGAAAAGGTCAGCGGTCTTTCACCTTTTTCATCACGAATACAGGTGGGCAAACCCATCTGGTTAAGCAGGTTCAGAAAAGGTCGGGGTGGCAATTCTTCCACATTGGCCATGGTGCCTATATCCCAGGTGCCATCAGCAATCAACAGGGCTGCCGCCACCGGTGGAACACCAGCGGTGTAGGAGATGCCTTGGCTGCCCACTTCTTCATAAGCGTCTTTATGATCGGCCACGTTGAAAATAAAGACCTCCTTTTCCTTGCCATCTTTTTGACCTTTGACCAAGTCACCAATACACGTCTTACCGGTGTAATTGGGCGCCAGGGAAGAAGGGTCTGGTAAAATGGCTTTCACCAGTTTCAAGGGAACCACTTCCAGGCCTTCTGCCGTTTTTACGGGTTGCTCAGAAAGTAAACCCAAGTTATTGAGTACCGTAAACACCGTGATGTAGTGCTCGCCAAAACCCATCCAGAAACGAATGTTGGGCACGTCCAGGTTTTTAGACAGTGAATGAATTTCATCATGCCCGGTCAGGTAGCTGGTGTGTTCACCCACCACGGGCAAATTATCTGTGCGCTTGGTCTCAAACATCTTGTTTTTGGTCCACTGGCGATTCTGCCAGGACCAAACGCGCCCGGTAAACTCACGGAAGTTGATTTCGGGGTCAAAGTTGGTGGCAAAATAACGGTCATGATTCCCGGCGTTGATGTCGATAATATCGATGGAATCCACCGTGTCAAAATATTCATCAACCGCCAGCCTGGCATAGGCGTTAACGACACCCGGGTCAAAACCCACACCGAGAATGGCCGTGGTCTTGGCCTCCGCAAATTCATCCTTGCGCGTCCACTCATAATTGCCGTACCAAGGTGGCTCTTCGCAAATCTTATCCGGCTCTTCGTGAATGGCGGTGTCCAGGTAAGCAGCCCCGGTGTTGATGCAGGCGGTCATCACCGACATATTGATAAACGCCGAGCCAACATTGATCACAATCTGGGCTTCCGTTTTATAGATCAATTCTTCGGTGGCAGAAACGTCCAAAGCGTCCAACGCGAAGGTTCGAATTTTGCCCGGCACTTTCATGCTGTCTTTATCTTCTACGCTTTTTACAATGGCATCACACTTGGATTGAGTGCGTGAAGCCAACGTGATTCGGCCCAGAACGTCATTATTCTGAGCGCATTTATGGGCGACCACTTGAGCAACGCCCCCACCTCCGATAATCAAGACATTTTTTTTCATTTGCAGACCCAACTCCAGTGTTTAAACCGCTGTTCATTCGTTAAGAGCACGATGTTGTCAGGCCAAGCCGCCCACGGCAAACTCTATGACAATGCCTGCATAAAATCGTCATAGCCAAACGATTTGACGAGTTCAATACGGCCATCCAGTTGTTTCACCGCAATAGACGGCATCTTCACGCCGTTAAACCAGCTTTTCTTGACCATCGTATAGCCAGCTGCGTCCTGAAACGAAAGACAGTCGCCGATCTGTAAAGGTTTTTCAAACCGAAATTCGCCAAAAATATCACCGGCCAGGCAAGACGTTCCACAAACCTGATACGTGTAATTACCCCGGTTTGGCTCAAGTTTTGCGCTTTCGCGGTAGATCAATAGATCCGGCATATGGGCTTCAATAGACGAGTCAACAATCGCCAGGTCCTTGTCGTTGTTGAGCAGGTCAAGAACCGTGACTTCCAGACTGGTCGAGTGGGTGATGGCAGCTTCGCCGGGTTCCAGATAAACCTGCACGGCATAACGCCCAGCAAAAGCTTTCAGTCTTCGGCAGAAACGCTCCAGCGGGTAGCCTTCTCCGGTAAAGTGAATGCCACCGCCCAGGCTGACCCAGCTGACTTTTTCCAGCAGGTGCCCGAAACGTGTTTCGATGATCTGCAGGAGTTCATCAAAGCGCTCGAAAGAGGCATTTTCGCAGTTGTTGTGAAACATGAAGCCTGAGACTTGATTCACAACGCCGGCGATTTTCTCCGGGTCGTGCTCACCCAGGCGGCTGTGCGGGCGGGCCGGATCGGCAAGGGTGAAATCTGAGGAACTGACACCGGGATTGACTCTCAAACCCCGGATTTGGTGCGCAGAGGCGGCAGAGAAGCGCTGCAGCTGACTGATGGAGTTGAAGATGATTTTATCGCTGTGAGCCAGCACTTCTTCGATCTCATCATCGGCGTAGGCAACACTGTAGGCGTGTGTTTCGCCTGCAAACTTCTGCTTACCCAGTTTGACTTCATTGAGAGACGAAGACGTTGTGCCATCCATGTACGCCTGCATCAAGTCAAAGACACCCCAGGTGGCAAAGCACTTGAGCGCCAGCAAGGATTTGGCACCGGACTCTTCCCGCACTCTGGCAATGATTTCCAGGTTACGCAAAAGTTTGCTTTTATCGATCAGATAATAGGGTGTTTTGAGCATTTTCTTCCCTCAAAAACGCATAATTATATACGATAAACACGTTTGGTCATTACTTTTGATGATTGTCTTCACCAACCTCCGATATTCAAGGACGCTTATTATGGAAACACTGCTGATCATACTGGCGCTGCTGTTTGTGGCGCTGATCGTTATTCTGCCGCTGGTTGAGAAATACGCGCCAAAAGGTGAATCACGTGACTATGGCAACATCACGCGGTTCATTTTCCCGCTGATGGCGGTGTTGATTCTGGCGCAAATGATTCGGCATTTCTTTTTCTGAGCCCCAGGCCTGCTGGCCAAGGTTGTTCATCGCGTTCAAAGTGTGCCCGCCTGCCTCACTCTGCTCGCGTTGTATGGCCATCGTCATACCATTTTGTAACCTCGCCGTCAGTGCTTTATCGGTGTGTTAACGTCTATCAGTTGCTTTCGGTCGGAGTAACCGGGCGATGGTTTCAAATGCAATTCTATTGGAAGGAAGTATAGCGATGTCAGGTTCAAGCCAGACAATCAATCCGGCAACGGAAGAAGTGATTGAAACCTATTCTTTGATACCCCGGGAAGAAGCCGAAGGCATTGTCGATCAGTGCCACGAGGCCTTTCTGGACTGGCGGAAAACGCGGTTTTTGGATCGCGCGAATGTGCTGCGTAAAACCGCGGAACTGATTCGTGAGCGCAAAAACGAGTACGCAGCGCTGATGGCCCGTGAAATGGGCAAAACCCTGGCGCAGGGCAAGCAAGAATGCGATTTGTGCGCGGCCATTTGCGAGTACACCGCGGATCAGGGCGCGCAGGTATTGGCGGATGAAATCCGCGACATTGACGGTGGCCGCGGCTTGGTGTCCTATCAGCCCCAGGGCGTCATTTACGGCATTCAGCCGTGGAATTTTCCGCTGTATCAGGTTATCCGCTACAGCGCCGCTAACTTGATGGCTGGCAATACCGTGTTGTTGAAGCACGCCGCTAACGTGTGGGGTATGGCGGTTAAGGTTGAGCAGCTGTATCGCGATGCCGGCTTGCCGCAGAATGCTTTTCGCACGCTGCTGATCAGCCATGACGTGTCGAATGCGGTGGTTGAACACAAGCATGTTCGCGGCGTTACGCTAACGGGCAGCCCGGGTGCGGGCCGCGTTGTTGCCGAAAAAGCGGGCAGAGCGTTGAAAAAAACAGTGATGGAGTTGGGCAGTAACGACGCCTACCTGGTGCTGGCCGATGCCGACATTGACAAGGCCGTGACGTTTTCTGTGCAGGGCCGGGTGTATAACGCCGGCCAAACCTGTGTTGCCGCCAAACGTTTTATTATTGAAGATGCGGTTTACGATCAGTTTCGTGATGCTTACGTTGCCGCGATGAGAAACGTTACATTTGGTGATCCGACCGACCCACAAACCGACATTGGCCCCATGGCACGAAAGGATCTGCGAGACGGGCTGCACGATCAGGTGCGCCAGTCGATTGACGCCGGTGCTACCTGCCTGCTGGGCGGCGAAATTCCTGAAGGTAAGGGCTGCTATTACCCGCCGACGGTTCTGGAAAATGTCACCCCGGGCCAACCCGCTTACGACGCCGAGCTGTTCGGCCCCGTAGCCGCGCTGATTCGGGTAAAAGACAAAGCCGAAGCGATTGCGGTCGCCAACGATTCTGTGTATGGCCTGGGTGGTGGTATTTTTTCCGCAGATGAAACAGAAGCGATCCGCATTGCCCGTGACGAACTGGACACCGGTATGGTGAACATTAATGGCTACAACCTAGCGTTGCCAAACATGCCCTTTGGCGGGGTAAAAGAAAGCGGCTATGGCCGTGAGCACGGTGGTTTTGGCATGCTCGAGTTCGTCAATGTAAAAGGCGTTATGATCAGCGACGGCTGATTGACGTGAATCGTTGTGGACTTTAACAAAAAAGGGGACAGATTTGAAATCTGTCCCCTTTTTTTTGCTCTTTCTGGAAGAGCAAATTTTGAGTTTTACGGCGCGGTACGTCGCCGTTTTTTATCAATGCCTTCAGTGCCAAGGGAGGGGCGCTTTATATTCCGATTCAGGGGTAGGTGGTCAAATTTTAATCGATTGCTTCACCCGTCGCTGATCTGGCAGAATCACAAATGCAGTATATAATTTACAACACAACAATAATGACAACAATAGGTGGTGCTCATGCTTCTTTCACACGCTTTTGGATTATTCACGAAACCGGTCGCCGAATGGAATGTCATTCGTAACGAGCACGACACACCCTGCCGGCTTTACGTTGCCTACGTCGTGATTCTGGCGGCGATAGCGCCGATGTGTGCTTACATATCAACGGCTATTTTTGGGTGGAAAGTGGGCAGCGAAAGGATTGTCAAGCTGACCGAAATCAGCGCGGCTCAACTCAGTGTGCTGACGTACTTTGCCATGCTGGTGGGTGTTTTTGCGCTAGGTTACGCCGTGAACTGGATGGCCAAAACCTACGGAGTCAAAGAAGAGATAACGCCGTCTAAGGGCGTTGCACTGGCGGCCTATTCCTGCACGCCGATGTTTCTGGCGGGCTTTGCGCTGCTGTACCCGGTGCCCTGGTTCAACGCGTTGGTATTTTTGGCGGCCGCCTGCTTCGGCGCCAAGTTGATGTATGACGGACTCCCCATCGTCATGGGCATTGATCAGGACAGGGCCGTATTGTATGGCGGCGCACTGCTAACCGTGGCGCTTATTATTCTGGTTGCCACCCGCGTGGGTTCGGTTATTATCTGGAATTTTGTGGCGTCCCCCGTTTTTGTCGGGTAGCACGATTCGCCATCAAGAATGTGTGTCATAACGGCATCAGGCCTCGACGCTGAAAAGCGTTGAGGCTTGATGCGTAAAGGCTAAAGGAGGTTACAGACATCACGAAGTGAGCATCGTGATGTCCTCTTTCACGTCTTCATAGTTTACAGATTGGCTTCCGCAAATTTCGCCAATGCCGAACGGGGCACGCCTTGCAGGTGTATGTGGCCGCCGTGGTGAAACGTTTTGAAGCGTTCGGTCATGTAGGTCAGGCCGGAGCTCAGAGCGCTCAGGTAAGGGGTGTCAATCTGCGCCAGATTACCCAGGCAGATCACCTTGGAGCCGTTACCGGCGCGGGTGATAATGGTTTTAATCTGGTGCGGGGTCAGGTTCTGGGATTCGTCAATAATGATCAGGCTGTGCTGGAAGCTGCGGCCTCGAATGTAGTTCAGGGATTTAAAGTGCAGGGGCACTTTGCTGAGAATGTAATCCACGCTGGCGGTCATGTTCTCGTCGTCTTCGTGCAGCGCCTCCAGGTTGTCCACGATGGCGCCGAGCCAGGGTTCCATTTTTTCCGCTTCGGTGCCGGGCAGAAAGCCGATGTCTTCGTCCAGCCCCTGGGTGCTGCGGGTAGCAATAATACGTTTGTAGAGCTTGCTGGCCACGGTCAGCTCAATGCAGGCCGCCAGCGCAAGAATGGTTTTTCCAGAGCCGGCGGCGCCGGTCAGGTTTACCAGGTGAATGTCTGGGTCTAGCAGCAGGTTCAGGGCAATGGCCTGATAGATATCGCGGGGAACCAGCCCCCAGACTTCTTCGTTCATCAGGTCGCGCTGGTGCAAGTCGCGAATGACCAGGTAGTCGTCGCCCAGCTCGCACACTTTGCCCACAAAGCCCTGTTGATCCAGCACAAACTCGTTGATGTTGAGCCGCGCCAGTTCGCCTTCGCGCTTGAATCTGTGCTCGGTGGCGCCATCGCGTTGCTGGGTTTCCACTTTGCTGATGGTGTCCCAGAACGAACCGGGGAACTCAACATAGCCCCGGGGTAGAAGGCCTATGTCGCCTACCAGCTGATCGTTGTGGTAAGCCTGGGCTTCTACGCCAAAGCCGCGGGCTTTCAGCCGCATATTGATATCGTTGCTAACCAGAACGATATCGCGGCCGGTGTGGTGTGTCTGCAGGGCAACCAGGCTATTGATAATTTTGTTATCGTTCAGGTGCTCGGGTAGGGCGTGGCCGCTTACCGGTTCCGAACCTATCAAAATCGACAGGGTTCCTACAGGCTCTGCTTTTTCGCCCCGTGCAATCGGCACACCGCTTTCAATCTGCTTTGGGCTGGCGTCGCCTAACAGCCGGTCGATGGTGCGAATGGCCTGGCGGCAATCGGCCGCTACCGTCTGCTTGCCGGATTTCAGGCTGTCGAGCTCTTCCAGAACGGTCATCGGAATGACGACCTGGTGCTCTTCAAAATTCAGCAGGGCGTTGGGGTCGTGAATCAGAACATTGGTGTCCAGTACGTACATCTTTAAGCGGTCTTGCGATGCTGCGAGCATAAGGGGCAGTACCTCTAAAACGGGCGAATCGGATGGTGGGTATGAGCTGACCGGTTCAGTCTTGCATCGCGCAGCGCTGAGTCATATCGCGGTCGGCAATGATCTTAAGAAGGTCATACGTCGTTATGATTCCGGTGATCTTCCCACCAAGGGTGACGAATATACGATGCAAATGCTCAGCCATCATGGTTTTGGCAATTTCGCGCACCGGCGTGTCTTCGTCAACCGACAGCACGATGGGGGTCATTATGTCTCTGACCTCCACCGGCAGTTTGCCCATACCCTCGTAAATGACCATGCGCAAGCGACGGGCCTCGCGGGCTTCGTTTTCCGTCAACTGGGCCTCGGTTTCTGAGCGGCTGGTGTTCCAGCGAAACTCGGTAATGTCTTTCAGGGTAACAATGCCGATGATGTCGCCGTTATTGTCGGTAACCGGGCTACCAGCAATTTCGTTGTCGGTCAGAAAGCGGGCCAGCCTGTCTACAGTCCAGGACTGGGGCACTGCTTTGATGCTCGGGGTCATTATCTCGCGCGCAAGCAGCGGCATGATTCAGATAGCCTATTTTTAAAAAAAGGTAAATACTTAGCCCGAACCCTTGCCGGCGTCACTTCTCGGGCAGCGTCACGTTCAGTTCAAGCACTGAACAGCTGTCGGTGTGCTCTATCTCTACTTGCACCATGTCGTCGCTGATGTCCACATACTTGCGGATAACCGCCAGCAGATCTTGCTGCAGCGCTGGCAGGTAATCCGGTTGTTTGCGGTGGCCCCGTTCGTGGGCTACGATAATTTGCAATCGTTCCTTGGCGACATTGGCGGTATTGGTTTTCGTGTCACTGAAATAGTTCAGAAAACTCATTTGCTAGTCGCCTTTGAATATCCGTGAAATGAAGCCTTTCCTCTGGGCTGTCATAAATCGGTGTTCCCGTTCTTCCCCTAGCAGGCGCGCCACGGCATCATCATAAGCTTGGCCAGCGTCGCTTTCGGTCTCCAAAATAACCGGAATGCCCTGGTTAGAAGAGTTCAGCACTATTTGGCTTTCTGGAATAACACCCATCAGCGGTATCGCCAGAATTTCTTCTATATCGGTCACCGACAGCATTTCGCCACGCTCTACCCTTACCGGGTTGTAGCGAGTAACCAGCAGGTGTTCTTTCACCGGGTCCTGGCCTTTTTCGGCGCGGCGTGACTTGCTTTGCAGGATGCCCAGAATGCGGTCAGAATCGCGCACCGAGGACACTTCCGGGTTGGTGATCACAATGGCCTCATCCGCAAAGTACAGGGCCATCTGGGCGCCGTGCTCGATGCCGGCTGGCGAGTCACAAATGATGTAATCAAAGGTTTGTGCCAGTTCGTTGATGACCCTTTCTACGCCTTCTTTCGTCAGCGCTTCTTTTCCCCGAGTTTGCGAGGCCGGCAAAATGGACAAGGTGTTTACTCGCTTGTCGCGGATTAACGCTTGGTTCAGTGACGCTTCGCCCTGAATAACGTTAATGAAGTCGAACACCACCCGGCGCTCGCAGTTCATGATCAGGTCCAGGTTACGCAGGCCAACATCAAAATCAATGACTACGGTCTTGTGACCACGTTTGGCTATGCCGGTGCTGATCGAAGCGCTGGTGGTGGTTTTGCCAACGCCGCCTTTTCCTGAGGTTACTACAATAATTTTAGCCAAAATTTGGTTCTCGCATTGCGATGTCGTGGTTGTCAAAGCCTGGTAAACCGATCACTGCTGGCAAAATCGGACCTGATCAGGCCTTTTCCAGCGGCGTTACCACCATCAGACTGTCTTTGAGCTGAAGTTGCACGGCGCTTTTCCAGCCGCTTCCTTGCAGGTCTTCAGAAATTTTATAATGCCCGGCAATAGACACCAGCTCGGCTTCTAACGACTGGCAAAAAATGCGTGCGTCTTCGTCGCCGTTCACACCCGCCAGTGCGCGACCGCGCAACGGGCCGTATACATGAATATTACCCGCGGCCATCACTTCGGCACCGGGTTGCACCGAGGCTAAAATCACCAAGTCGCCTTCGGCGGCACAAACCTGTTGGCCGGAACGTACCGGTCGGCTGATGATTTTAGCGGGCACCGCCACCGTCGGCGCGGATGTGAATTCTGCAATGGGTTCGGGTGCGGGTGCATCAAGTGTCGAATCGTTGGCGTGGTCTTTGTCGCGCGCGCTGGTGCCGGGTATTAACGCCAGTGACGCACCGCGGGCCATACGGCGTTGGTCCTCATTGCCGCCACGCACGCCAACAATATGAATGTTGTGGCGCCGGCAGGTGCCAATAATGCTGAAAAAATCCAGATCACTGTCCAGGCCTTCGTACTTTTCAAGACTTATAATCAGCGGGACGTCTTTGAAAAAACCGGGCGCCTGGTTTATTTTGTCTCGCAGCGTGGCTTCGAATTCTTCATTCTCGAAATAATAAAGCGCCAGAGCCGTCATCGACACACTGGCGCTTTTCAGTTGAAAAACCTGTCTAACGCCGTTGGTCGGGGTGTCGGTCATTAATGGTGATCCTGCTTTGGGCCGCTCTGGTAGCGTTGTTTCCAGTCATCGTAGGGCATGCCGTAAATGGCTTCGCGCGCTTGGGAGTCAGTCATTTTTACACCCTGTTCCCGTGCCGCGGCAAGATACCATTTTGACAGACAGTTGCGACAAAAATCGGCTAAGTTCATCAGGTCACTATTCTGGACCTCGGTATGTTCACGCAAGTGGCTAATAAGGCGACGAAAAGCGGCTGCTTCCAGTTCGGTGCGTTGGGCGTCTGAGATGGGTTGGGTCACGGTATAGATGGCCTTTTGCGATGTGAGAAAGATGAATGGAAGTTCACGCAACACGGCTCTATAGGCGGCTCGTCGTGGACACCTCTGGCATTTTGAGCAACTGGAGGTAAGATGCAAGGCTGTATGCATATACAGCGGGCGTGGTTAAGTGGGGTTTTATGTCTCAACGCAAGATAATTCACGTCGATTGCGATTGTTTCTACGCCGCTGTGGAAATGCGTGATGACCCTTCCCTGCGGAATGTTCCTCTGGCGGTGGGCGGACAGGGTGGGCGCGGCGTCGTAACCACCTGCAACTACCAGGCCCGCGCTTACGGCGTGCGTTCGGCCATGCCGGGCGGTGAGGCCCGGCGCCTGTGCCCGGACCTGGTGACCGTGCCGGTTGATATGCCGCGTTACCGGGCGGTATCCCAGCAGGTGATGGCCATATTGCGCGAGGTGACCGATGTGGTAGAGCCGCTGTCGTTGGACGAAGCTTTTTTGGACGTGTCTGACGTGACGGAATGCCAGGGCAGCGCTACGTTGATCGCTCGCCGCCTGCGCGAGCGGGTCAAGCAGCAAACCGGCATTATTATTTCCGCCGGGGTGGCGCCCAATAAATTTTTGGCCAAAATTGCCAGCGATTGGGAAAAGCCCGACGGCTTGTTCGTGATTCGACCGCAGGACATTGCCGGGTTTGTGGCCAAACTGCCGGTGCAACGGCTGTTTGGTGTGGGTCAGGTAACCGCGGGCAAACTCTACGCCATGGGAGCTCAAACCTGTGACGACCTTCAGCGGCTGGGCGCGGAAATTCTGATAGAGCGTTTTGGCAAGCAGGGCTACCGCCTGCATGAAATGGCCCACGGTCGCGACGAGCGCCCGGTGGTGGTCTCGCGCACCGCTAAATCGCTGAGTGTTGAGCGCACCTTTGCGCAGGATTTGCCAGACAAAGCCGCCTGTGACGAAGTGCTGGTGAACCTTCTGGACGACTTACACGCCCGCCTTGCTCGCAAGGCAGAGCACAAACTCTTACACAAACTGTTTGTAAAAATCCGTTACAGCGATTTTTCCACACACACTTTGGAACGGGTGCGTGAATCCGCGGCGCTGCCCGTTATTGCAGACTACCAACACCTGTTGAATGAACTGATGACCGACACTCGGCGGCCGGTGCGACTGCTAGGAATGGGAGTAAGGTTTCGGAGTGATGACGCACCGGTCACACAACTGCGATTGTTTGACTGACCAGGCAATAAACAACGCGACAATGTGCGCTGACCCACAGCGCCGGTGCTTAAGTGCATTAGACTTTGGCTATTTCAGTTTGTATAATTTTCAATCAGCCAATACTCTTAATAATCGTTGCCCATTATGATTCTTCGACTATTTTTCACATTGCTCATTATTAATGTTGCCATCTTTGTGGCCGGCGCCGATGCGTCTGAGCAAACAGGCAGCGGCGATCGTGGCACGGTGAACGAGACGGTCACTATGGCCGATGTCAAGCAGCTGCAAGCTGTTATGGCAGGGCGGAGCGACGCCACCATTGACCAAATGGAAGGTCATGTTGATATTTTGGCCGAAGTGGGTTCGCGCCTGCTGTCTCTGTCGTTGACCCGCCGCGACACGTCCCGCCGCTACGCCTACGAAACGATGCGGGCCGACCACGGCCTCGCCCTGATTGACGAAGGTGCCTGCCTGAATCTGCAGTGGACCTTCTGAAATCGCTGCTAGAACGCACGTAACTGGCTAATACACCCCCATAAGAGCAACGACGCAACCTATGCAAGATTCTTCTTCTACAATTGACGTGTTCACCGTTCACTATGTCCTTAAAAACGCCGTGGGTGAGCTGGTAGATACCTCTGAGGGCAGCGAACCGCTGCATTTTGTATACGGCAGCCCGGACATTGTTGAGGGCATTCAGCGTGCCGTGAAAGACCGCCGCGTGGGTGACTGTCTAGAGGTCACCGTACCGTCAGCGATGGCCTACGGCGAACATCGGGCCGATCTGGTACGCAAAGTACCGCGTTCGATGTTCGAAGGCGTAGAGAACTTACAAGCGGGCATGAAGTTTCAGACCAACACGGGTACCGAAGCGCAGATTGTTCAGGTGATGGGTTTTGACGGCAGTTTGGTGCGTATTGATGCCAATCACCCGCTGGCTGGCCTAACCTTGTATTTTGATTTGGAAATTGTTGGTCGCCGCAGCGCCAGTTCAGAGGAAATTGCCCAGGGCCGGCCCCTGTCATAGCCTGACCCGCGGTAACCTGCAGAGTGACGGATTTACGGCGTCTATCGAGCCCCACGGCGGGATCGCTGTCGGGCGGGCTGATGACTAGGCCCCAGCAGGCAGCCAATGTCGCCCCGGCGCAGGGCAACACTGACGTTCTTCACCACGGCTTCGCCGCCATAGCCGCAGCGCAGATTGCTGACTTCAAGCAGCCAGTTAGACGCGATTGCGGGCTTGTTCATAAATCAATCCAGACGTTTAAGAATCAGGAATTCCAGCAGGGCTTTTTGAGCGTGCAAGCGATTTTCCGCTTCCTGCCACACCACCGAGCCCGAATGCTCGATCATGTCTTGTGAGATTTCTTCGCCGCGGTGTGCCGGCAGGCAGTGCATGAACAGAGCGTCTTTTGCGGCCAGTGCCATCAACTGCGGATTAATCTGGTAGATCGAAAACGCCCGTTCACGGGCTTTCTGCTCGCTTTCCTGGCCCATCGACGCCCACACGTCGGTCACCAGCAGGTTGGCGTTGCGGGCGGCGTCCGCCGGCTCGCGCATCATCGTGACGTGCTCTTTGTGTGCTTCACATACGGCGGCGTCAGGCTCATAGCCTTGCGGGCAGGCCACGTTCAGATGAAAGCCGAACATTACCGCAGCGTTGATGTAGGAATGGCACATGTTGTTACCATCGCCGATCCAAGCCACCGTGGCGCCGCGAATGCTGCCGCGGTTTTCGCGATAGGTTTGCATATCGGCCAGCAGCTGGCAGGGGTGGAAAGCGTCCGTCAGCGCGTTGATCACGGGCCTTGAGGAGGCAGCCGCAAAGCGCTCTATGGTGCTGTGGGCGAAGGTGCGAATCATCACCGCGTCGACCATGCTGGAGATAACAATGGCCGAGTCTTCAATCGGCTCACCACGGCCCAGCTGGGTGTCGCGCGGCGACAAAAACAACGCCGAGCCGCCAAGTTGCATCATGCCTGCTTCGAAGGATACCCGGGTGCGGGTGGATGACTTTTCAAAAATCATCGCCAGAACACGATTTTTCAAGGTGTCGCGGGTAACGCCTTGGTGCCGCTCACGACGCAGGCGTGAGCCGTGGTCCAACAGCGCTTCCAGTTCATCGGGAGTGAGGTCGTTCAGCGTTAAAAAATGTCGTACTGCCATGGAATGGCCCTTACCTCGCTGGAGGCCCGGGTTGCCGGGGCTTCTAGCCTGATGATTGTAGATACAGAGTGAAAAAATAGGGGCAATGAGTCTAGCCGCTCTGCGGTGGCATGACAACGATCGGGGCCGGCCGGCGCCCTGCTTTTAGCGGCAGGGGGCGAATTTGAAATCTGTCCCCCGTTTCTGTCCTTCGTTTTCAAAAGCGCCGCAACCAACGACGGTTGGTAGGTCCGCTAAGGCCGTGTACAATGACTGTAATTGATTGCCTTAAAGCAAGCTTTCCTTTTTCATTTTAGCTTCTAGCACAGAGGTAGATAACATGGATATGAACGACACCATCAAAAGCCAACTCGAAGAAAATTCGGTTATTCTGTACATGAAGGGCTCTCCTGAGGCGCCGCAGTGCGGTTTTTCGTCAAAAACAAGCCAAGCCTTAATGGCCTGCGGCGAGAAATTTGCTTTTGTGAACATTCTGGACAACCCGGAACTGCGTGAAGCGCTGAAAGTGCATTCAAGCTGGCCTACTTACCCGCAGCTGTACATCAGTGGCGAATTGGTTGGCGGCTGCGACATCATTATGGAAATGTCGGAAAACGGCGAACTGGCCACAGCCGTAAAAGCGGCGTGTCAGCAGACAGAAATCTAAAGCGACATTCTCAGTGCCAAGAGAGGCTGCGCGGTGCGAATCAAACCCGCTCCGTCGGTATCAAGCTTGCGCAATTGAGAAAGTGCTCAGTGAAAATAAAAAAGTGCTCAGTGAAAATAAAAAAGCGCTCAGTGAAAATAAAAAATGCCGGCGTACAGCCGGCATTTTTTATTTGAGGCACCGGGCTCTTAACCTGCTTGGCTTCGAAGAGTCCCCGCCGCAGTCTTCCCGACGCGTGCGCAAGATCGCGCACCGACGGTCACAAAGGCCGGTGTGATACTCAGCGGCCAAGCCCGCGTTTTTTGCGTTTTTTGGGGTGCACAATAGCCGCCTTCACAACATTATCTTTAATCTGCAGCACCTCAACCCGATGCCCGCCAACTCTTAGGCACACATTGCTGTCGGGAATGTTTTCCAGAGTTTCGGTAATCAGCCCGTTCAGGGTTTTGGGGCCATCGATTGGCAATTTCCAAGACAAACTTTTGTTAATGACCCGCAGCGAAGCTGTGCCGTCAATAATATAAGTGCCATTGTTTTGGGGAATAATGTCCGGGCTGGTGGATGCGTAGTCGGTGGTGAATTCGCCCACAATTTCTTCCAGGATGTCTTCCAGCGTAGCCAGGCCCAACACTTCGCCGTATTCGTCGACTACAACGCCAAAGCGGCGGCGTCCTTTTTGAAAGTTAATCAGCTGGGTGTTCAAAGGTGTGCTTTCCGGCACAAAGTAAGGCTCGGTGCACAGTTGTAAAATCATGTCTTTGTTCAAGTCATCTTTTTGCAGCAGTTTGGTGGTGTTGCGCAAATGCAGAATGCCCTGAATGTCATTGATATCGCCTTTAAAAACCGGCAAGCGGGTGTGCTGGCTGTTGCGCAACAGGCGCAGAATGCTGTCCAGGTCGTCATCCAGGTCAATTCCGACAACTTCGTTGCGGGGCACCATAATGTCCGTCACGGTTACTTTTTCCAGGTCCAGTATGCTGACCAGCATGTCTTTGTGCTTGGCTGGAATCAGCGCGCCGGCTTCGTTCACCAGGGTGCGCAGCTCTTCACGGCTGAGGTGGTCGTTGGCGATGTCTTCCGGCGACACCCGCAGCAGTTTTAATATGCCACCGGTAAACAGATTCACCGCCCATACCACCGGGTAGAGTATCTTTAGCAGCGGAGCCAGAACGTAACTGGCAGGAAAAGCGATTTTTTCCGGAAACAGTGCGGCCAATGTTTTAGGCGTTACCTCCGCAAAAATCAGGATGACAATAGTGAGCAGCACGGTGGCTATGGCAATGCCGGCGTCGCCCCAGATGCGTATGGCGATGACGGTGGCAATGGCCGAAGCAAATATGTTTACGAAGTTGTTGCCAATCAAAATAATGCCGATCAGCTGATCGGTTCGTTGCAGAAGTCTGTGGACGCGCTTGGCACCTTTGTGGCCGGTTTGCGCCATGTGCTTCAGGCGATACCGGTTCAGCGACATCATTCCGGTTTCAGAGCTGGAAAAGAAGGCCGACAGTAGAATCAGTCCGGCCAGGGTAATAAACAGCGCGGTCAGCGATGTTTCGTTCAAGCGGGGTATCCTTTTTATTTATGAAAAACGTCGAAGGCGCCGCCGTTTTACAGGCCGCGATGAAAAATCAGTTCCAGCACCAGCTTGCTGCCATAGAACGCTACCATTAATAGCGCACAACCTGCCAATGTCCAGCGGCTAGCGGTCACTCCGCGCCAGCCTTCGGTGTGGCGCCCAATCAGCAAAACCACAAACACCAGCAGCGAGAGTACCGAAAACAGAGTTTTGTGGGCAATGTCCTGAGCGAACAGGTCCTCCACAAAAAGAGCGCCGGTAACAATGGCTAGAATCAGCAGCACAACGCCGGCCCACACCAGTTCGAACAGCATCGACTCCACGGTTTGCAGGGGAGGCAGATTGCGCAACAGGCGGCTGTTGTAGTGGCTTTTAAGCTGGCGGTTCTGGGCAGACAGCAGTGCGGCTTGAATGGCTGCCAGGCTGAACAGGCTGTAAGCGGTTACCGACAGGGCAATGTGGGTGAGCATGCCGTAGCTGTGCTCTGGCACCAGCCGCGTCGGAGTAGGCACGGCCAGCGCAACAACGATCGTCATGCCTGCCAGGGGATATACGCCCAACAAAAGATTTTGCAGGGGTTTGGTAAGATTCAGGCCCAGTAGCAAAAATGTGATCAGCCAGGAGATAACCAGCGAGCTGCGCACAATGCTGAAATCGAAGCCGCCGTCGTGATGCACAATCTGAGTGATCAGCAGGGCGTGGCCCACCAGGGCAAGCGTGCCCACCAGAGTGGTTATTGCCAAGCTGCTGCGTACCCGGCCGCGGAAATGAAGAGTCTGCAGGGCTGTGCCAATGCTGTATAATAAGAGTGAAGTGACCGCGAGAATCAACGTTCCCATAAAGTGTTAATCCTGGGCTGCCCTATACGCCATTGTTCAGGCTGAGGTTTACGGCGCATTAAAAGTGATTTCACTGAACTGATCGTTTCGGGACAATAGTCTGGTTATAATGTGCCAATTATGCAACCGGAATCAACAGGCCTCAGGGCCTGATTATTCCTGAATACTCTTATCCGGGTACGGAAGAATCGCATGTTTGAAAATCTACAGGACCGACTCTCTGGCAGTCTGCGCAAAATCACGGGTCAGGCGCGGCTTACCGAAGACAATATCAAAGATACGCTGCGTGACGTTCGCATGGCGTTGCTGGAAGCCGACGTTGCTTTGCCAGTGGCTAAGGACTTCGTGGAGAGTGTTCGCCAGCGTGCCATTGGCCAGGAGGTTCAGCGCAGCCTGACGCCCGGCCAAGTATTTGTAAAAGTGGTGCAGCAGGAGCTGGAGCGAGTGATGGGCGAGGCCAACACCGGCCTGAACCTGTCGGTCGCCCCGCCTGCCGTCATCATGATGGCGGGCCTGCAGGGAGCGGGTAAAACCACCACCGTTGCCAAGCTGGCGCGGTTTCTGAAAGAGCGCCAAAAGAAAAGCGTGATGGTGGTCAGCGCCGACGTCTACCGCCCGGCTGCTATCAAACAGCTGGAAGTCCTGGCTAACGAAGTAGGCGCAGAGTTCTTTCTCAGCTCCGCCGATCAGGATCCGGTCGCCATCGCTGAAGGCGCCGTCAGTGCGGCGCGCAAAAAGCACATTGACGTCGTGATCGTGGATACCGCCGGCCGTCTTGCCATTGATGAAACGATGATGGGCGAAATCAGCCGCTTGCACGCCGCGGTCAAACCGGTAGAGACCCTGTTCGTGGTAGACGCCATGACCGGGCAAGACGCCGCCAACACCGCCAAGGCCTTTAACGAAGCCCTGCCGCTGACCGGCGTGGTGCTCACCAAAACCGACGGCGATGCCCGCGGTGGTGCGGCCCTGTCGGTACGCCACATTACCGGCAAGCCGATCAAGTTTCTGGGTGTGGGTGAAAAATCTGACGCTCTGGAACCGTTTCATCCAGACCGCGTGGCGTCACGCATTCTGGGCATGGGCGATGTGCTCTCCCTGATAGAGGAAGCCGAGCGCAAGCTGGATCAGAGCAAAGCCGAAAAGCTCACCAAAAAAATCAAGAAAGGCAAAAGTTTTGATCTTGAAGACTTTCGCGACCAGCTCCAGCAGATGAAAAGCATGGGCGGCATTGGTGGCCTGATGGACAAGCTGCCGGGCATGGGTCAGATGGCCAAAGTCGCCCAGCAGCAGGTAAACGATAAGTCCATGGGGCAAATGGAAGCGATCATTTGTTCCATGACGTCCAAAGAGCGCCGTTACCCGGACACCGTCAACAACTCTCGCAAGCGCCGTATTGCCAACGGTTCCGGTTCGCAGATTCAAGATGTCAACCGACTGCTGAAGCAGCACAAGCAAATGCAGAAGATGATGAAAAAATTCAGCAAGAAAGGCGGAATGGCCAACATGATGCGCGGTTTGGGTGGTATGATGCCGCCCGGCGGTGGAGGCGGCGAGCCTCCCTTCGGTCGTATGTAAAATGCCTTACGCCTAAAACAGGGAAACAACCGGTTTTTCTGTTCTCTTTGGCGATCTTTTAGCATAGACTAACGCCCCTTTCGAGTATGGGTCTTCATGTCAGCCGCTTATGGCTGCATTGAATCGTACAAAGTTCGTACAACAGAACAGGATATTGGTTAAATGGTAAAAATCCGTTTGGCTCGCGGCGGCTCTAAGAAGCGCCCGTTCTACCATCTGACAGTGACTGACAGCCGCAAAGCACGCGACAGTCGTTTTATTGAACGTGTCGGTTTCTTCAACCCGATCGCCCGTGGACAGGAAGAGCGTCTGCGCGTTGATCTTGAGCGTGTTGCGCACTGGGTCAGCCAGGGCGCACAGCCTAGCGATCGCGTTGCCCAACTGCTGAAAACCGCAGACTGACCTGTCAAAGCAATTTGCAGGTCGGCCTGACACACACCGGGGTGACACACATGGCAGAATCCTCACAGGAAACTGTTATCGGCCGTATTACCGCGGTGTTTGGGATCAAGGGTTGGCTTAAAGTCTATTCTTTCACTGATCCCAGAGACGGAGTACTGAACTACCGCAACTGGACCCTGGTTCAGAACGGCAAGCGTATCCCGGTCAAGCTTGAGGAGGGTCGCCGCCAAGGGCAGGGGATCGTCATCAGGCTAAAAGGCATTGATGACCGTGATGTTGCCCAGCGTTATTGCGGAGCGGACATTCAAGTGCCAACCGAACAGTTACCAGAGCTGCCTAAGGGCGACTATTACTGGCATCAGTTGGAAGGCCTTGAAGTGTTCACAGTTGAAGACGAGTGCCTGGGAACAATGCACCACATGCTGGAAACCGGCGCCAACGACGTATTGGTCGTGCAGGCAAGCCCCGCTTCTATTGACCAGCGCGAACGGTTAATTCCTTACTTGCCCGACGACATCGTTATGCAGGTGGATTTAACCCACAAACGTATGGTGGTTGATTGGGATCCGGAGTTTTAGGGTGTGGATTGGCGCGGTCAGTTTGTTCCCGGAAATGTTTGCAGCGGTAACCGATTATGGCATCACCAGCAGGGCCGTACGCGACGGGTTAATCACCTTTCACAGTTGGAACCCGCGGGATTTTACCCATGATCGCCATCGCACGGTAGACGACCGCCCCTACGGTGGCGGCCCTGGTATGCTGATGAAGATTCAGCCGCTACGGGATGCTATTCACGCTGCACGGCACGCGGCTTCGGGCCCGGCCTGTGTGGTGTATTTATCGCCTCAGGGTGAAACCCTGAATCAGGCAGTTGTGGAATCTCTGGCAGCAGAGCAGCGGCTAATACTGGTGGCAGGCCGTTATGAGGGTGTGGATGAGCGCCTGATTACGGCAGAAGTAGATCGTGAAGTGTCGCTGGGAGACTTTGTGCTTTCCGGTGGCGAGCTGGCAGCCATGGCTGTGATTGATGCGGTGACGCGCCTCCTTCCCGGAGCGCTAGGTCACGCGCAGTCGGCTGAGCAAGATTCGTTTGCCGACGGTCTACTGGATTGTCCGCACTACACCCGGCCTGAAGTGTATGAAGGTCAGGCGGTGCCGGATATTTTGCTGGGTGGTCACCACGATCAGATTCGGCGCTGGCGGCTCAAACAGTCGCTGAGGCGGACCGGCGAGCGACGCCCCGACCTGCTCAAACAGCGGGAGTTTTCGGAAGAAGAGCGCAAACTGCTGGCAGAGATTTTAAACGAACCGTGTGCCTCTGAATCTTCAGGGCATTAAAAGATTGGGAATCAGGAGCATAACGATGAGCGGCAAGAACAACATCATCAGTCAAATTGAAACAGAACAAATGACTAAGGACATTCCGCCGTTCGCGCCGGGTGATACCGTGGTCATTCAGGTTCGCGTAACTGAAGGCACCCGTGAGCGTCTGCAGGCGTTCGAGGGCGTCGTCATTGGTAAGCGCAACCGCGGCATGAACTCGTCTTTCATCGTACGTAAGATTTCTTACGGCGTAGGCGTAGAGCGCACGTTCCAGAGTTTCTCCAAGTTGATTGAAAGCATTACAGTGAAGCGTCGCGGCGTTGTTCGCCAGGCCAAACTGTACTACTTGCGCGAACTGTCTGGTAAGAAAGCGCGTATCAAGGAAAAGCTGGGCTGATTGGCTTCTCGCCATGTTCAGTGTTAAAAAAGGCGGCCACGGCTGCCTTTTTTGTGTTTCGGCAAAAAACGTCGCAATCATCGCACACGTCTGCGACGTCTTTGCTACCCTAAGCCCGTGCTGAACTAACCCGGTCTACTTTTTACCCACGTTGCGGACATCCTTATGTCTTTTTCTCGGTCTGTTATTCCCCGCCTCATTGCCGCGACCCTGCTGAGTGGCTTGCTGCTGCCAGCGTTCGCCGCGGCAGCGGATATTGAAGAGCGCATCACCCAGCGCCTGCAAACCGCCATACCCGGTCTGCAGGTAGACAGCATGGCGCCGACAAAAGCGCCGGGCATATACGAGGTGCGCACCAACAACGGTCAGATCATGTACGCCACCGACGATGCGGAATATCTGTTCATTGGCGACCTGGTCAAACTTGACAGCGCCGGCTACGTTAACCTTACCGAACAGGCACGCACCGACCAGCGCCGGCAAACTATAAACGAGCACGCCAAAAATGGCGGCCTGATCCAGTACGCTGCAAAAGGCGAACAAAAAGCGGTGATTGACGTGTTCACCGACATCGATTGCGGTTACTGCCGCAAATTACACGGCGAAATGGACGAGCTTAACGAACTGGGCATTACCGTGAATTACTACGGCTTCCCCCGCTCCGGTCCGGGCACCGACTCCTTTCGCAAGTACGTGTCCGTGTGGTGCGCAGAAGACCCGCAAGCGGCTATGAATAAGGCCAAAAGCGGCGGCGCCGTCGCGTTTGCTGACTGCGCCAATCCGGTGGCTGAGCAATACAACCTGGGCCGACTGATCGGCGTAACCGGCACTCCCTCCGTCGTGTTGGAAGATGGAACGCTGATGCCGGGCTACGTGCCCGCCAAAACCCTGGCGCGCGGTTTGGGTATTTTCTGAATAATGTGCATTCTTTAGGCAATCAGCCAGTGCCGGGTCTTATTCCACAGGCTGCGAATCGGTATACTATTTTTCCTAAACTCTTCGTAATCAGCAGCCATTGTCATCAGAGGTGAAAGCTTGAAACAGGTCAGTGTTGGAATTTGCGGACTTGGAACCGTGGGCAGCGGAACTTTAAAGGTACTGACTCGCAACGCGGCGATTATTGCCGGCCGGTCCGGGTGCAACATCCAGATCACCCGCATTGCCAGTCGAACCTTCCGCTCAGACGTCGATTTGGGTGGAGTTCCCTTCAGCACTGACGTCTACGACGTGGTGAGCGATCCTGCTATTGATATCGTGGTGGAAGTCATTGGCGGCTACGATGCGGCTAAAGAGCTGGTGCTGACTGCGATTAAAAACGGCAAGCACGTGGTCACCGCCAACAAAGCGTTGATAGCAGAGCATGGCACCGAAATTTTCGCCGCAGCTGAAAAAGCCGGCGTCATTGTGGCCTACGAAGCGGGCGTGGCCGGTGGCATTCCGGTTATTAAAGCGATTCGTGAAGGCTTGGCGGGTAACCGCATTGACTGGATTGCTGGCATTATCAACGGCACCGGCAACTACATTCTGACCGAAATGCGCGCCGGCCGTGAATTCGCCGACGTGCTGGTAGAAGCCCAGGCTTTAGGCTACGCCGAAGCCGACCCGACCTTTGACGTGGAAGGCATAGACGCGGCTCATAAGCTCACCATTTTAGCTTCCGCCGGCTTCGGCGTGCCGCTGCAGTTCAGTAAAGCCTACACCGAAGGCATCTCCAAAATTACCCCTTACGACATCGCCCACGCCGAACAGCTGGGTTATCGAATCAAGCATCTGGGCATTGCCCGCCGCCGCGAAGACGGCATAGAGCTGCGAGTTCACCCCACTCTGGTGCCCCAGAACCACCTGATTGCGCGGGTAGACGGCGTGCTGAACGCCATTCTGGTTGACGGCGACGCCGTTGGCCAAACCATGTACTACGGCCCCGGTGCCGGCGACGAAGCCACCGGTTCCGCGGTGGCTGCCGACATTATCGACGTTGCCCGCATAATCGCAAGCGGCAGCAGCTTGCGCGTACCCTTCCTGGGTTTTGCAACAAAAGCGATGGAAGACCTGCCCGTATTGGGAATGGACGACGTGCAGTCGGCGTATTATCTGCGCATTACCGCGTTTGATCGCCCGGGCGTGTTGGCCGAAATAGCCGCCATTCTAAGCGACAGTGGCATCAACATCGAATCCATCATGCAAAAAGAATTCGAAGTGAAAGACGGCCGCATCCCGGTGATTATCCTGACTCACACGGTGCAGGAACGGCAAATGAACGGCGCCATTACAGCATTGGAAAACTTGCCAGACATAGACGGCCAGGTTGTCCGGATTCGCGCTGAAAACTTTCACTAATAGCTTCCACAAATAGGTAATCGCACGTGAGATACATCAGCACGCGGGGTGACGCGCCCGCACTGAGCTTTGAAGACGTTCTGCTGACCGGCCTGGCGCCAGACGGTGGTTTGTACGTGCCCGAAAGCCTGCCCCAGTTTAATCTGGAAGAAATTCGCAGCTGGCGTGGCTTAGGCTACAGCGAACTGGCGTTCAACGTCATGTACCCGTTTGTGGAAGGCGACATTCCCGCCGATGACTTTCGCACCATGCTGGACGACACCTACGGCGCGTTCGCTCACAAGGCCATCGCCCCGTTGGTACAGATCGACAGCAACGAATGGGTGTTGGAGCTGTTCCACGGGCCAACGCTGGCGTTCAAAGACTTTGCACTGCAGTTGCTGGGTCGCCTGCTGGATTATGTGCTGAAACGGCGCAAGCAGCACGTGGTGATCATGGGCGCTACCTCCGGTGATACCGGTTCGGCCGCTATCGAAGGCTGCCGCCGCTGCGAACACGTGGACATCTTTATATTGCACCCTCACCAGCGCGTGTCCGAAGTACAGCGTCGGCAGATGACCACGGTGCAAGGCGACAACATTTTCAACATTGCCGTGAAAGGCAACTTTGACGACTGCCAACGCATGGTCAAAGCCAGCTTTGGCGACCAGTCGTTCCTGGGTGGTCACACCCAGCTGGCGGCGGTGAACTCCATCAACTGGGCGCGCATCATGGCCCAGATTGTGTACTATTTTCAAGCCTCTCTGGCCTTGGGCGGGCCAGATCGCAGCATGGCGTTCTCGGTGCCCACCGGCAACTTTGGCGACATTTTTGCCGGTTACCTGGCGCGGAAAATGGGCCTGCCCATTTCCCAGCTGGTGATTGCCACCAACCGCAACGACATACTGCATCGCTTCATGAGCGGCAACAAATACGAGCAGCAACATTTGGAGGATACCCTTTCGCCAAGTATGGACATCATGGTGTCCAGCAACTTTGAACGCCTGCTGTTCGATCTGCACGGCCGCGACGGCCACGCCGTGAAAACGCTGCTGGAAGACGCCGCCAAAGGCCCCGTCAGCATCGAGGACTTCCGTTGGAAGCAGGCCCGCAGCCTGTTTGACAGCAGTGCGGTAGACGACAAAGACACCTGCGACACCATCCGCGACGTGTTTCAGCAGAACGCATATCTGTTAGACCCGCACACCGCCATTGGCGTGCGCGCCGCCCGCAACTGCCGCCGCGATACAAGCATACCAATGATTACTCTGGGCACCGCCCACCCGGCGAAATTTCCCGATGCAACAGCAGCCTCTGGCGTGAGCGCCAAGCCCGAACTGCCGCCGCACTTGGCTGACCTGTTCGAGCGCGAAGAGAAATACACCGTGCTGGATAACAACATTGCCGACGTTCAGGCCTTCATTGCCAAACACTGGAAAAATACCTGAGCGGCATGACTCCCAAAAAAATCCTGCGTCGCCCCCAGCTGACCCACGTGCCCGGCTGGGGGCAAGATTTGCCACCCATATTACGCCGCCTGTACGCCGCCCGCGGCGTCAACTCTGACGACCAACTCAGCTACACCCTGCGCCACCTGGCGTCGCCGCTGCAATTACGGGGCATTGACCGTGCCGTAGTATTGCTCGCCGACGCCATCGAGAAACAGCAGCGGGTGCTGATACTCGGGGATTTTGACGCCGACGGTGCCACCAGCACCGCCGTCGCCCTGTTGGGCCTGGGCATGCTGGGCTTAAAGCACGTCGATTTTAAGGTACCCAGCCGGTTTTCGGACGGTTACGGGTTAACCCCCGGCATTATTCACCGCTTGCAAGACGAGGGCCCGCTGCCAGATCTGATGGTGACGGTGGACAACGGCATCGCCGCCGTGGAAGGCGTGCGCGTCGCCCGCGAACTGGGCATGCTGGTGGTGGTCACCGATCACCACTTGGCCGGTGACGAACTGCCCCAGGCCGACGCCATTGTGAATCCCAACCAGCCCGGTTGTGAGTTCATCAGCAAAAACGCCGCCGGCGTAGGCGTGATGTTTTACGTGTTAACCGCCTTGCGCAAACACCTGCGCGAACTTGGCCGGTTGCCAGAGCCCGAACCCAATCTTGGCACTTTACTGGACCTGGTGGCGCTGGGCACGGTGGCCGACGTGGTGCCGCTAGACCACAACAACCGCATATTTGTCGAACAGGGCCTGCGCCGTATACGCCAGGGCAAAACCCGCCCCGGTATACTGGCGCTGCTGGAAGTGGCGGGCCGCGACCACACCGCCATCAGCAGCACCGATTTAGGCTTCGTAGTGGGCCCACGCCTGAACGCCGCGGGCCGGCTGGACGACATGAGCGTAGGCATCGCCTGCCTGCTGGCGTCAAGCCCAGACGAAGCCCGCCGCCTGGCGCAAGAGCTGGACACCTTTAACCGCGAACGCCGCAACATCGAAAAAGACATGAAAACCCAGGCCCAGGATTTGTTGGCGTCGATGTCGTTGGACCTGGAAGGACTGCCTTGGGGTTTGGTCCTGTTCGACCCGGACTGGCACCAAGGCGTGATCGGCATACTCGCCGCCCGCATCCGCGAACAAACCAATCGGCCCACCGTGGCCTTCGCCTCAGATGAAAACGGCGAAGACATAAAAGGCTCCGCCCGTTCCATTCCCGGGCTGCACATTCGCGACGCTTTGGCGGTTGTCGACGCCCGCCACCCCGGCCTGCTGAAAAAATACGGCGGCCACGCCATGGCCGCCGGTATGACCCTGGCCGCGGGCAACCTGGACGCCTTTTCCAACGCCTTCGACAAAGCCGTGCGCGACAAGCTAACAGCCGCAGACCTGGAAGCCGCCATCATCACCGACGGCCCCCTGGGCGCCAGCGAACTCAACCTGGACACCGCCGCCTTGTTAAAACGCGCTGGCCCCTGGGGGCAACACTTTCCCGAACCGCTTTTTGACGGCGAATTCAACGTAGTCAGCCAGCGCATCGTTGGCCAGAACCACTTGAAGCTGGTGCTGCAGCCCACTGAGGGTGGCAACATCATCGACGGCATAGCCTTCAACACCGGCTCCGAAGTGCCTGACTACACCCTTACGAGTGTGAGAGTGGTGTACAAACCAGACGCCAATACCTTCCGCGGCAGGGTCAACTTGCAGCTGATGATTGACTACCTGGAACCGCGCTGACCCAGAAGACGGGGGCGAATCTCAAATCTGTTGCCGTTTTTTAAGCAAGTGACATTCTTTTACGCTTTTTTTTAAAATCTACCTAAAGGAACCGGGGGGGTCGCCGTTAAGTGAAATACCGGGGTGGCGCTCCAAACCAAAAAGAGTACGCCAGACCTCTTTCACGCAGTAACGGCCTACAGTCGAAGGAGAAGTACCATGGCTCTCGGAATCAACACCAACGTAGCCTCACTAACCGCCCAAAACCAGCTGAACAAGTCCCAGGATATGAACAGCCAGGCGCTGGAGCGTTTGTCCTCTGGCTTGCGCATCAACTCCGCTAAGGACGATGCTGCGGGCCTTGCGATCTCTACTCGTTTTCAATCCCAGATTTCTAGTTCGAACGTTGCGATACGCAACGCTAATGACGGTATTTCCTTGGCACAGACCACTGAAGGCGCATTGGACGAAATTACCAACAACCTGCAGCGTATCCGCGAACTGTCGGTTCAGTCCGTAAACGCCACTAATAGTGCATCAGACCGTGCTGCATTGGACTCTGAAGTTCAGCAACGTATTTTGGAGATTGATCGCATCTCCTCTCAAACTGCTTTCAACGGACTGAAGGTTCTTGACGGTAGCTTTGGTAATGCCGATTTTCAGATTGGCGCTAATGCCGGCGAAACTATCGGGATTAATCTTAGCCAGGGAACTCGTGCCGACCAGATGGGTGCAATCGTCGATGAGACTGGTGCCGACGTTGGAACTGGTGGCGCGCTGGCAGGTGACTTAAGCATTAAAGTCGGCAATGGCGAAGCGGTGGATATTGGAATCTCTAAACTTGGGCAGGAGCCTGGTCAGAAAGCCGACAGTGCTTTTGCTTACGCCGAAGCTATTAATGTGGCTGGTGTTGGTGGGTTGTCGGTTCAGGCGAATAATGTAGAAGTGGTAGCGAGTGTTGGTGCTGAAGTTGTAGGTGTTGCAGCGGAAGGTGACACATATAGTCTGGCTATAAATGGCATTGATATTGAAGCTGGATATGATTTTGCAGACGGTAATATTGCAACCGCTGATCTTGTGGACAGCATTAATGCTAAATCAGACGAGACGGGCGTTACTGCGCAGTATAGCGCTACAGCTAATACAGTCACTTTTACTTCAGTTGACGGACGAGATATTCAGGTTGAGGAGAGTGTAGTTGCCGGCACCACTTCCCCAACTTCAACCGAAACGAGTGCTTTTGGTGCAGCTGACGGTGCCGCGGTTGGTGACACGTACAAGGGTGAGTTGACCTTTACGGCCAGTGAAGCAATAACTTTGGCTGGAGGCGAGCGCGAAAATATTGGCTTTGATGGCATTACGGCAATTACCGTGGATCAGAAATCGTTGTCAGACGTGAAAGTCGATACTGTTGCAAACGCAAACGACGCAATTCGGCGAATGGACTCTGCCTTGACTACGGTTACCTCGTTACGAGGAGATCTCGGTGCCATCCAGAACCGCTTCGAGTCTACCATTGCCAACCTTGGTACTTCGGTTGAGAACCTGAGTGCGGCTAACAGTCGGATACTGGATGCTGACTTCGCCTCAGAAACGGCAGCCTTGGCCAAGTCCCAGGTGTTGCAGCAGGCCGGCATCTCGGTTCTGGCACAGGCCAACGCCCGTCCGCAGCAGGTGCTATCGCTGCTTCAATAAGAGGCTAACGGATAACAGCCGAAGCCTTAGGGCTTCGGCTTTACGCCGTTTAAGCACAGTGAGGTAAGCTATGAATGACGTTACCCTGAACAGTACAGATCTGAAACTGGCTCGCCCCGGCGAAGCAGTTCCGGCTCGGGCGCTGTCGTCATCTCAAGCCGAAGGAAAGGATGCCTCCGAGCTTGTGTTTTCATCCGTTGGGTGTGACGTGCAGAATCAGTTGGTTTCTCAAGCCCAGGATGTGTCCAAAGCGGAACAGCTGCAAAAGCGGAATGAAGCGCAGCGGGAAGCGCTGAACGGCGCGGTTTTGCAATTGAACGACTACGTTCAGAACGTACAGCGCGATTTGCAGTTTGAGGTGGACAATGAGCTGGGCCAGGTCATCGTGAAAGTAGTGGATCAGAAGACCCAGCAGGTGATTCGGCAAATTCCTGACGAACTGGCGCTAAGGTTGGCAGAGAAATTGCAGCAAAACGAACCATTGACGTTGCTTAACATCAAGGTTTGAAAAGGGAGGCATGGGTATGGCGGGCATCTCATCACTGGGAGTAGGTTCTGGCGTGTTAACGTCAGACTTGGTCGATCAGCTGGTTGCGGTTGAGCGCAGGCCCGCAGACGTGCGACTGACCCGAGACACCCAGCAGTCAGAGGCTTTATTGTCGGCCTACGGCAAGCTTCGCAGTGCCGTCACTGAACTGCGCTTGCCTATGCGCCAGTTAAGCTCAGCCGACAACTTGAAGGCGTTTTCCGCGACCTCATCCAATGAAGACATCGGTGTGTCGGTGGACAGCGCCAAAGCCAGTCGCGGCGGTTATAGCCTGGACGTCACCAGCTTAGCCACCGCTCAGGCCCTGGCTTCGCAAGAGGTGTTCGCCGATCGTGACACCGCCTCAGTAGGCGAAGGCAATCTGACCATCGCTGTGGGCGACAAAACCGCCAGCATCACTATCAACAGCAGTAACCATTCTTTGCAAGGCCTTGCCAACGCTATTAGCGATGCAGGCGTGGGTGTGTCCGCCGGCGTCATTGATACGGGCAATGGCTTTCAGTTGGTGCTGTCAGCAGATGAAACCGGTACAGCTAACGCGGTGAGTATTACAGCCACCGAAAGCGATGGTACGGCTACTGACAATACCGGTTTGTCCCGATTTGCTTTTAACACCGATATGGAAGCCGGCGCAGGATTCAGCGAAACCATTGTTGCCGCGGACGCGGTGATGACGATTAACGGCGTTGAAGTAACGCGCTCTAGCAACAATTTCGAAAATGTTATTGACGGTCTGTCGTTTGACATCAGCGACATTGGCACCTCTACCGTCAAAGTCAGCCAGGACGTGGGCGCGGTTACCGACCGTGTTCAGGGCTTTGTTGATAAGTTCAACGCGCTCCAATCCACCATCGACGGCTTGGCGGGTTTTAACGCCGAAGCCGGCGTAGGCGGTTTGTTGACTGGCGACAGCACTGTGCGTGCTTTACAAAGTCAGCTGCGGCAAGCGCTGACCGGCGTTGTGCCCGGGCTGGAAAACGCCAACGTGCGCAGCCTGGCTGACGTGGGCATAAAAACCGATCCAAGCACCGGCGCTTTGGAGTTTGATCGCAGTATTTTTGAAACCCAGCTCAAGAACAATCCAGACGATGTAACCGCGCTGTTTGCCGAGCAAGGCCGAACCACCGATGACCAGGTGGAGTTTGTGCGCAGCGGACTGAACACCCAGCCGGGCCGGTACGATATCAATGTTACCCAGGCGGCTACCCGGGGCCAGCTGACGGCTGGCTCTGCGCTGGCATCGTCGGTTGATGTGACGGACACAAACGATGAGTTTGCGCTAACGGTCAATGGCGCAACGACGGCAAACCTGAAGCTTACTCAGGGCTTGGGCGTTACGGCTCAGGCGCTGGTAGACGACATTCAGGCCCAGTTAAACAGCAACGCAGCCCTGAGCGCCTCCGGCGAATCGGTACGGGTGGCGCTGGACAGTGACAACAAGCTCGTATTTACATCCGATAAATACGGCTCTGAATCCAACGTTAGTATCAGCGCGCAAGAAGACGCTGATGCTTTTGGCCTGACTGGCGCCAGCGGAACCGCTGGCCAGAACGTGGCCGGCACCGTGGGCGGCCAGATTGCACAGGGTGACGGCCAGGTTCTGTTTCTGGATAGCAACACCGGTTCGGCGTCTGGCCTGCAAGTGCGTATTTTGGGCGATCAGACCGGTGGCCGCGGTTCTATCAATTTTGTCCAGGGCCTGGGTAAAAGCACCGTTGACTTGGTCACCCGCTTTGTCGGTGAAGAGGGTAGATTGGAATCTCGCACCAGCAGCCTGAACCGCGAACTTGAAAAGATTCAGGAAGACCAGGTAAAGCTGGAGGCGCGCATTGAATCCTACCGCGAGCGCCTGGTAAAACAATTCAGCGCCGCCGATTCACTGATTTCCCAGCTCAACAGCACCCGCGATTTCGTAACCCAGCAGCTTGAAGCGCTGGCACCGCAGAATTTCAACAAATAGTCATTCCGGCTAACGCTTTGACAAGTCCGGCGCAGCCGGCGAGAAATGAGGTTACCCATGAAAGGTTTAAAAGCGTATCAGCAGATAAACACTCAAACCAGCATCACCGACGCAGACCCGCACCGGCTGATCCAGCTGCTGTACAACGGTGCGCTGGAGCGTATTAATATGGCCAAGGCTCGGGTGCAGGCCAAAGATTTTGAGGGCAAAGGCAAGCTGATCAGCAAAGCCATCGAGATTATTGGCGGGCTGCGCGGCTTTCTGGACTTTGAAAAAGGCGGCGAGCTGTCGGCCAGGCTGGAAAGCCTGTACGACTACATGGAACGCACACTGTTCGAAGCCAATGCCCGGAACGATGTGGCCAAACTGGACGAAGTGGCGAATTTGCTGCACGTAATGAAAGAAGGTTGGGACGGTATTCGTGGGGAAATGGTGGCTCACGCCCAGGCTGTATAAGGCCTAATAGCCAAGGCACCCGTGCTGCCGTACACTGTGTCGCTTCATTTCGATACATCCATAGTACTGTGTGTGGAGCAAGGGCATGTCTGATATTAACAAAGTAGTACTGGCCTATTCCGGTGGCCTGGATACCTCGGTCATCGTGCGGTGGCTGCAAGACACCTACGGCTGTGAAGTGGTTACCTTTACGGCTGACATTGGCCAAGGCGAAGAAGTAGAACCGGCGCGGGCAAAAGCCAAAGCGCTGGGCGTCAAAGAAATTTACGTTGAAGACCTGCGCGAAGAGTTCGTGCGCGACTACGTATTCCCGATGTTCCGCGCCAACACTGTTTATGAAGGCGAGTATCTGCTGGGCACATCCATTGCCCGCCCGCTGATTGCAAAACGCCTGATTGAAATTGCCAATTCCACCGGCGCTGACGCCATTTCCCACGGCGCAACCGGTAAGGGCAATGATCAGGTTCGTTTTGAGCTGGGCGCTTACGCTTTGAAGCCCGGGGTAAAAGTGATTGCGCCCTGGCGCGAGTGGGATCTGAATTCCCGCGAAAAACTGCTGGCCTACTGCGCCGAACGCAATATTCCGGTGGACATGAAAAAAGGCAAGTCGCCTTATTCCATGGACGCCAACCTGCTGCACATCTCCTACGAAGGCATGAACCTGGAAGACCCCTGGTGCGAAGCCGAAGACGACATGTGGCGGTGGAGCGTATCGCCGGAACAAGCGCCGAATACCGCAACCTACATTGAAATCACCTACGCCAAAGGCGACATTGTTGCCGTAGACGGCCAGGCCATGAAAGCCCACGAGGTGCTTGAGCACCTGAACAAAGTGGGCGGCGACAACGGCATTGGCCGTCTGGACATCGTAGAAAACCGCTATGTGGGCATGAAGTCCCGCGGCTGTTACGAAACCCCGGGTGGCACCATTATGCTGCGCGCTCACCGCGCCATTGAGTCCCTGACTCTGGACCGCGAAGTCGCGCACCTGAAAGACAGCCTGATGCCGCGCTACGCCGAGGTCATCTACAACGGCTACTGGTGGTCGCCAGAGCGCGAAGCTCTGCAGGCGCTGATTGACCAGACCCAAACCTACGTCAACGGCACCGTGCGCCTGAAACTGTACAAGGGCAACGTCGACGTAGTGGGCCGCAAATCAGACGACTCGCTGTTTGACGAGAAGATTGCCACCTTTGAAGAAGACGAGGGCGCTTACAATCAAAAAGACGCCGAAGGCTTCATCAAGCTGAACGCTCTGCGCCTGCGCATTGCCGCCAGCAAGGGCCGCACGCTTTAAGTCTGGATCAGGCTGAACGCCAGAGCAGTGCCAAACGGCTGCTTTGCGTACGCTGCACAGCACGTCCGCCATTTCCGTTGCGGGCGTTTCATTTCCCGTAACAACACCAGAACAGGTTTCCCATGCCTTCTTTTGATATTGTTTCTGAAATCGACATGCACGAAGTAACCAACGCGGTTGACCAAACCAAACGCGATCTTGGCAATCGTTGGGACTTCAAAAATATAGACGCCGACGTAGAGCTGGACGACAAGGGCATTACCATCAGCGCCCCGCAAGAATTTCAGCTAGAGCAGCTGCTGGACATGCTGCGCATGGCCTTCGCCAAGCGCAGCATCGACGGCCGAGCGCTGTCTGAAAGCGGCGACAGCAAAGCCGGCAAGCTGGTAAAACAGCACCTGGAACTGAAGCAGGGCCTTGAAACCGATATGGCCAAAAAGATCGTGAAACTGATCAAAGACCGAAAAATGAAAGTTCAGTCCAGCATTCAGGGCGACAAGGTGCGAATCACCGGCAAGAAGCGTGATGACCTGCAAGAAGCCATGGCCATGCTGCGCGAAGCCGAGCTGGACGTGCCGCTGCAATTTAACAACTTCCGCGATTAAGGCGATCTGTCATTTTTGCTGAACCCCGGCGGGCCGCTTGGCGCGAAACCCTGCGGCTGTATTCTCGCTGGCAGGTGGTTGCCCTGTTGTTTCTGGGGTTTTCGGCCGGCCTCCCCTTTCTGCTGGTGTTTTCCACGCTGAACGCCCGCTTGGCGGACGTGGGTGTGGACACCGCCACCATCGGCTTTTTTAGCTGGCTGGGCATTACCTATTCCATAAAAGTGCTTTGGGCGCCGGTGGTCGACCGCCTCAAGTTGCCTATTTTGGACAGGCTTCTGGGCAAACGCCGCAGCTGGATGTTGCTGGCCCAGGTCGGTATTGCCGTTGGCCTGTATCTGATGGCGCATACCGATGCCACTGGCGCGCCTGAAATGATGGCCCTGTGCGGCCTGCTGGTGGCTTTCTCGTCGGCCACTCAAGACGTGGCCATAGACGCCTACCGCATTGAAATCGCCGAACAACGCCTGCAAGCCGCGCTGGCGGCCACCTATATATTCGGCTATCGGCTGGCGTTATTGGTAGCCGGCGCCGGCGCCCTGTATCTGGCGGAATTCTGGTCCTGGCAGGTGTCGTACGAGGTGATGGCGGCGCTGGTGGGCGTAGGCATGGCGACGGTGTTAATTGTGCGTGAGCCAACCGTCAATCACTTTAAAGCCGCCCAGGACATTGCCGAAAAAATTCAGCGGCAGGCCACACACCGCGCTCATTTGCCGCCACGCCTGGCCAGGTTCACAAGCTGGTTTTACGTGGCGATTGCCGGACCGTTTGTGGATTTTTTCCAGCGTTATCGCGAACTGGCGGTGGCCATACTTTTGCTGGTGGCGCTGTACCGCGTTTCCGACATCGCTATGGGCGTGATGGCCAATCCGTTTTACCTGACTTTTATGGGCTTCAGCAAAACCGAAGTCGCCGACGTGACAAAGATTTTTGGATTTTTCATGACCATCGGCGGCTCGCTGCTGGGCGGCCTGCTGGTCATACGTTACGGCGTGCGGCGTATCTTGCTGCTGGGCGCGGTTATGACGGCGCTGACCAACCTGCTGTTTGTAGTGCTGGCCCAATACCCACCGAATCTTGCAACGCTTGCCGTCGTGGTCAGCGCTGATAACTTAAGCGGCGGCATCGCCAACGTGGCCCTGATTGCCTGGTTGTCCAGCATGACCAGCGCGTCCTTCACGGCCACCCAATACGCGCTGTTCAGTTCGTTGATGACCCTGCCGGGAAAATTCCTGGGCGGTTTTTCGGGCATGGTGGTGGCCAGCTACGGCTACGCGGAGTTTTTTTTGGTGGCGGGATTGTTGGGCGTGCCGGCCATTGTGCTGACCATGATAATGATGCGGCACGGTAAGCGCCTGGATGCGCTGGCGCCGGCCAACTCGGGCCGCGAAGATGCGCCGGCGAGCGAGCCAGCAAGGGAATAGCGCGATGAAGGACAGCTCTTCAGAAGAAGGCGTGGCAGAACCCAACAAAGACCAGAAGATCTGGCTGGTGGTGCTGGCAATACCGGCGGGCAAGGTGGCAAGTTACGGCCTGGTTGCCTTTGCGCCAGGCTCAGAGACCTATCAGGAGCAGGTCAGCCGTTTGCAGGAAGAAAGCGTCGACGTGGTTAACGGCCGGGTTTCGACGTCGCGATTTGGTTGGTAATCAGGGTCTGCAGGTGTTCCAGCACCCTGAACTGGTCGCTGTCAGGATTCTGGTTCAGCCGTGTGGCCAGGTAGGGCAACAGCTTCCCTAAGGCGTTCAGGCACTCTTCAAACAAGTCCCCGGTGCGGGACGCGCTCAAATCACAGGCTTGCACACCAAATCGCTCAAGATGTGCGCGGGAAAACCACTTCTTACTGCCAGTGAGCGTCAGCGCAGGAATGTCTTGCTGGATATAAACCGTGGTGCACACAACATCGTAGGCAGGCGCCAGGCGGATGTTATTGAGGTCACTGTAGAGCATGCCAAAGTTCTTAAGGTGCGCATCTCCGTTCTGTAAGGCATGGCTAAGCACGATGACTTTGAAGAACTGCTCCAAAGAGGCCTGCTTGTGGGCAGGGCTGGAAAAGGTCTTGATGGTTTTGGCGACTTGCTCGTAGCTGCCGTTGTACTTGTCGTCGCGGGTTTTTGCCTGAAGTACGCACATATCCTCAAAGCCCAGAGCTGTGCCGTCGTCATTCAGGTCAAATCGCTTCATGATGAACAGCGATTCGTCGTCAGACAGGTAAAATTCCGGCACGGGAATGCCCGCGTATTGGCAGGTCAGCATGCAGCAGTACTCGTTCAGCGCCAGGGCAGGGTAGTCATGCCCCCAAGCTTTGACGATGAAATCGTCCAGGCTTAGAGCGGCTTTGTTTTCGAGTTGTGCCAAAACCTTGGGCTGCACACCGCTCAGCGCCGAGCGCAGGGCAAAACGTGTCACCAGTTCGTCGAACAAACCCGGATTGGCCGAATGCAGTAGCGTGTCGAGATTGAGCGACGGTTCTTCAGAAACCTCATTGCCTGCGTACTCAATGCGGCCGCGAATATTGGGCGCCAGCAATGTGAGTAACCCGAAGTCACCGGTGTCGGTGATTTTGGCAAATTGCTTTTTGATGATAGAGAGCAAATAGCCTTCGGGCAGGTGCATTTCGAATAAAGGGGGCAGGCGGTGATGGCTGTAGTCTTTTTTGCGCACCGGCATAGACAGCGACACAAAATGATGGGGAAGCGCTGACTCGTTATAACGAAAAATAAAGCCGCCAGCTTCTTGACACAGTGTGCCAGCCTGGGTGCCGTTCACCTGAACATTCAGTTCACTGGCCATCGCGCAGCTCCTCAAACGTCGGGAACGGCGACTTATCCCGAATAGCCAGCTCTTTGCCCAGGTAATCGAGTATTTTCATGACTTTGCGGATGCCAATATCGCCTGATCGGTTATTTTCAAGAGCATTGATGGTGGCGCGGGAAATATCGAGATGGTTTGCCAGCGTTTGCTGGGATACGCCGTTTTGCTGGCGCAGTGCTGAGAGGGTTTGACCTAAGGCTTGATAGTCCATATTGCACCTTGTCTGGCTAATATACTTTACATTTAAGCTTAAATTGCACTTTTTGTAAAGTATTTTAGCCATCCGAAGCGATCATTTCAGCTAATTGACGAGTTGACTACTCCGTTAGCCAGAATTCAGCTGGCAACACCTACAGGCTCGTACTACAGACGCATGGCGCCGTCGACTTCAATCACGCGGCCGCTGACGTAATCGTTCTCAAAAATGAACGCGACGGTCTGAGCAATTTCGTGAGGCTGGCCCATGCGCTTGGCCGGAATGCCTGCGCACAATTTTTCCAAAGCGTCCTGCTTCATAGACGCGGTCATATCGGTTTCGATAAAGCCCGGCGCAATGGCCATGCTGCGGATGTTGTAACGGGCCAGTTCTTTCGCCCATACGGTGGCCAGTGCGGCTACGCCGGCTTTCGCGGCGGAGTAGTTGCTTTGGCCCATGTTGCCCGCGCGGGCGATGGATGAAATGTTGATGATTGCGCCGTGGCTGCCGGTTTTGATCATCTGGGTGGCGGCTTCACGGCCACACAGGAATACGCCGGTCAGGTTGACGTCAATCACGGCCTGCCAGCTTGCCAGTTCCATGCGCTTAACAATGTCGCCGTCTTTTGCTTTAACCATCAAGCCATCGCGCAGAATGCCGGCGTTATTGACCAGTCCGTTAAGCTGGCCAAAATCGTCAGCGATGCGCGCGAAGGTTTTCTCAACGTCGTCTTCTTTCGCGACGTTGCAAACGTAAGCTTTTGCCTCAACCCCGGCTTCCTTGCAGGCGGCAACGGCTTCTTCCAGCTTTTCCGGTATCAGGTCAATCAGCGCCAGACGGACACCCTTGGACGCCAGAAATTCAGCCATGGCGCGCCCCAAACCCTGGCCACCGCCGGTAATTGCAACTACGGAATCTTGAAGTATCATAATGTGCCCTTAGGTAGAGAGAGAACAGCACGTCTGCGGATAATGTGTGCCCGCTAAGCAGTTGTCGATATTTTGCGAGAGAGTATAACAGGTTGTTATATGTGCATTGCTATTATGTGTACGTTGCAATCGAAATCACGCTTGAAGGAGAGTTCGGTGCCATTTTTTTTGTTGCTGTTTGTTGCTGTGCCCGTTGTAGAACTGGTTGTGCTGATAAAAGTAGGCGCCATGATTGGCGCTTTGCAGACGGTGGCATTGGTGTTCCTGACGGCGATTCTGGGCGCCTGGCTGCTCAAACAGCAGGGCATGGCCACGCTTACAAGGGCTCGCCAGCGGATGAATTCTGGCGAGTTGCCGGCTCAGGAGGTGGCTGAAGGGCTGATTCTGGCGGCCGGCGGCGCGATGCTGTTAACGCCGGGGTTTATGACGGATCTCTTTGGTTTTACGTGTTTGCTGCCGTTTACTCGCCAGTGGCTGGTGGGGCAAGCCATCAAGCGGCTGACGATTGCCGGTTCTGCCGGCGGCTTCTCGTTTCACGGCCAATCCGGTCCGTTTGGCGGTGAGCAGGGCCCGTTCGGGCGCCAAAAACCGTTTGACCGCGACACCAACGGCGACATCATTGAAGGCGAGTATCGTGACGAAACTGAAACCCGCCACAGTCGCATCGACAAAAAGTAAAAATTTTTTGGTACGGGTGTTGAAAATCCCTACCCACTACCCCACATACTCTCCACAAGTTCACCGCAGACAGGCAGCCGCTGATACGTTAGCAGGCGAGCAGGTCGGGTAATCCCGGCGAGGCAGTGCACAAGCGGGTTCGCCCTCTTTTCCAGCAACTGTCATTGCCACTTTTAATCTGACTATTGGAGCATTCGATCAATGAAAATTCGTCCGCTACACGACCGTGTTGTCGTGCGCCGTAAAGAAGAAGAAGAGAAGACCGCAGGCGGCATTGTGCTGCCAGGTAACGCCAAAGAAAAGCCGTCCCAGGGCGAAGTGATCGCTGTGGGCAATGGCCGCGTTCAAGACAACGGCGAAGTTCGCCCTCTGGCTGTCACAACCGGTGACGTCGTGGTGTTTGGCCAGTACGCCGGCAACACCGTAAAAATCGACGGCGAAGACCTGCTTATCATGAGCGAAAGTGACATTTACGGCGTGCTTGAGTGATCTGAAAGCTCTGGCACATTGCGCACATTCTCATTAACCCGGTGATTACATCATTTCGGTTTAACGGACAGGAACAGAAGACATGGCAGCTAAAGAGATTAAGTTTGGTGACAGCGCACGCAAGCGCATGGTTAAAGGCGTTAACGTTCTAGCCGACGCCGTAAGAGTCACCCTGGGCCCCAAAGGCCGTAACGTAGTACTGGAAAAATCATACGGCGCACCCGTAGTGACAAAAGACGGCGTGTCTGTCGCCAAAGAAATCGAACTGAAAGACAAGTTCGAGAACATGGGCGCGCAGATGGTCAAGGAAGTGGCCTCACAGGCCAACGAAACCGCCGGCGACGGCACCACCACCGCGACCGTTCTGGCCCAAGCCATTGTGAACGAAGGCCTGAAGGCCGTCACCTCCGGCATGAACCCGATGGACCTGAAGCGCGGCATCGACAAAGCCACCATCGCTGCGGTTAAAGCGATTGGTGATATGTCCAAGCCCTGCGACGACAGCCGCAGCATTGCCCAGGTAGCGACCATCTCTGCCAACGGCGACGAAACCATTGGCCAGCTGATCGCTGACGCCATGCAGCGTGTGGGCAAAGAAGGCGTTATCACCGTTGAAGAAGGCCGTGGCCTGGACGACGAGCTGGACGTTGTTGAAGGTATGCAGTTTGATCGCGGCTATTTGTCGCCGTACTTCATCAACAACCAAGACAGCATGAGCGTCGAGCTGGATGACCCGTACATCTTGCTGGTAGACAAGAAAATCTCCAACATTCGCGAATTGTTGCCGGTGCTGGAAGCAGTAGCCAAAGCAGGCAAGCCGCTGATGATCATCGCTGAAGACATCGAAGGCGAAGCGCTGGCGACTCTGGTCGTCAACAACATGCGCGGCATTGTAAAAGTAGCCGCCGTGAAAGCGCCTGGTTTTGGTGACCGTCGCAAGGAAATGCTGCAGGACATCGCCATTTTGTCTGGTGGTACTGTGATTTCCGAAGAAGTGGGCCTGAGCCTGGAGAACACCACTCTGGACGACCTGGGTACCGCCAAGCGCGTGAACCTGACCAAAGAAAACACCACCATTATTGACGGTGCCGGCGCACAGACTGATATTCAGTCCCGCGTTGAGCAAATCCGCAAGCAGATCGAAGACAGCACCTCAGACTACGACAAAGAGAAGCTGCAAGAACGTGTGGCCAAGCTGGCTGGCGGCGTTGCCGTTATCAAGATTGGTGCCGGTTCTGAAGTTGAAATGAAAGAAAAGAAAGCCCGCGTTGAAGACGCACTGCACTCCACCCGCGCAGCGGTTGAAGAAGGCATTGTGCCTGGCGGCGGCGTAACCCTGATTCGCGCGCTGGAAGCTCTGGACAACGTAGACGTGACCAACGACGAGCAAAGAGCCGGTGTGACCATTCTGCGCCGCGCAATGGAAGCCCCTCTGCGCCAGATCGTATACAACGCCGGTGGCGAAGCCTCCGTTGTGGTTGCGAAAGTACGCGAAGGCGCCGGTGCTTACGGCTACAACGCCGCCACCGAAGCCTACGGCGACATGTTGGAAATGGGCATTCTTGACCCAGCCAAAGTCACCCGCTCTGCGTTGCAAGCCGCGGCTTCCGTAGCCAGCTTGATCATCACAACCGAAGCGATGATTGCCGACGAGCCAGAAGACGAGAAGTCTGGCGGCGCGGCGCCTGATATGGGCGGCATGGGTGGAATGGGCGGCATGGGCGGCATGATGTAATGCCCCTGGCCGCTGGCTAACAGCGGCCAACCCGCTTTACCCGTAGTTTAAAAACCCCCGAACGGTGCCCGCAGAAAACGGCGGTCATCCTCGGGGTTTTTTTATGAAGCTTGGGCGCCGAAAGAAAGAAGAATAGGCCTTGGCCACCGTTTTTCAGCCACAAAAAAGCCCGCACTGGGCGGGCATTCTATTCTTTCTTTGACCTGCTTAAGCCAGATTTTCGTTCACGAAGTCCCAGTTTACCAGCTTCCAGAAAGCGGCCAGGTAATCTGGACGTGAATTGCGATGATCCAGGTAATAAGCGTGTTCCCAGACGTCGATCGTCAGCACAGCCTTGTCTGAGCCAGTCAGCGGGTTCTCTGCGTTGCTGGTGTTTGCGATGGCAATACTGCCGTCGGCTTTTTTAATCAGCCAGGTCCAGCCAGAGCCGAAGTTGTTGGCGGCCTTTTCATTGAATTCTTTTTTGAAGGCATCGAAAGAACCGAATTCTTTTTCAATGGCGTCTTTTGCCGCGCCGGTTGGCTCGTCGCCACCGTTGGGGCTCATGCACTGCCAGAAGAAGTTGTGGTTCCACGCTTGGGCCGCGTTGTTGAACAGCGCGCCACTGGCGCTTCTGACGATGTCTTCCAGCGACTTGTTGGCGTCGTCGGTACCTTCAACCAGGCCGTTCAGCTTGGTGATGTAGGTTTGATTATGCTTGCCGTAGTGATAATCCAGAGTCTCTGTCGACATGTGCGGTTCCAGAGCGTTTCTTGCGTACGGCAGTGCCTGTAGTTCAAAAGCCATGAGGTCGTTCTCCGTTTTCTTTCGATTTTATAGGGATAGCGTTGCTATCAGTGCTTCGTTATCAGTGCTTCGTTATCAGTTTTTCGTTATCAGTGCTTCATCATTATCAATGCTTTGCTACAACTAGCAGTTACTATAGGTCCGCTTAGAGCCAGATCAACCCTTTGAAATGAAAGAGCTGTTAAATTCCGGGCAGCCGGGTAAAAACTGAGCGCAGTTGCGCACTCGCCATACCAACTCCTGATAACTGTCGGCCAAGATATTCACGTGGCCCAGCTTACGACCAGGTCGCTCCTGCTTGTGATACAGGTGAACATGGGCGTAGGGCAGTTGTAAAATCCGCTCGATTTCGCCGTGTTCGCCAATAATATTGATCACGCAGCTAACGCCCCGTGGCTCCACATTGCCCAGAGCGTGTCCGCTGACGGCACGTATGTGATTTTCGAACTGGCTGGTCATGGCGCCTTCGATGGTCCAGTGTCCGGAATTGTGCACCCGCGGAGCCATCTCATTCGCGACCAGGCCGCCGGACGTTTCAAACAGCTCGAGTGTCAGTACGCCCACGTAGTCCAATTCGGTCAGTAAACTGCGAACGTAATCTTCCGCTTCGAGCTGCAGGTGGGGGTGTAATGTCGGGGCCGGGGCAACGGAGTAGCGCAGAATGCCCTGGTAATGATCATTGTTTGCCACGGGGTAAAACGCCACGTCGCCGCACTCGGCGCGTACGGCAATAATCGACAGCTCGCGTTTGAAGTCAACAAACGTCTCGACCATCAGGCGCGGGTGGCCGATGCTCTGCCAGGCAGCGGCGGCGTCGTCCGGGCTCTTCAATACGGCTTGGCCTTTGCCGTCGTAGCCCTCGGTGTTGGACTTGGCAACAACCGGGCAGCCCAGTTCTTTAGCGGCGGCTTTCAGGGCTTCGGCGCTGCCTGCGATTTTCCATCGCGGTGTAGGAATGCCGAGCTGGCCAAACAGGGTTTTTTCGGCTTCGCGGTTCTGGCATATCTGCAATGCGCGGGGACAGGGGTGCACGATGGTCTTCGCTGCAATCTTTTCGGCGACGTCCACCGGCAGGTGTTCAAATTCGTAAGTTACGCGGTCAACCTTGCCTAGAAACTCGTCCAGCCTCTGGCCCTCAGGGTCGCTGATGGTTTCGCCTATGCCGGCACTGGGGCTGCCCGACATGTCGTAGAATACAAAGTCTTTGGCCAGTGGGTAACCTGCTAAAGCGAGCATTCTGCCCAGTTGTCCGGCACCTAATACGCCAATTCTCATGTGTTTGCTCCTGTCAACGTGTGGCATCGAGTGTTGGCACAGTTCGCTAGCGTTGGTGGTGCCATTATTGACTCACGGAACGGCCGGGTTCGGGTTGTCCAGAATTGTTTGGGTCTGCGCGCTGCGAAACTCATCAACGGCTTGGCGCACGGTCTGGTCAAAAGTGCCGATTATCTGAGCCGCCAACAAACCGGCGTTCGTGGCGCCTGCGTTGCCGATGGCCAGAGTGCCTACGGCAATGCCGCCGGGCATCTGCACAATAGACAGCAATGAGTCCAGTCCGCTCAGGGCCTTGGACTGTACGGGTACGCCCAGCACCGGTAAGGAGGTCTGCGAGGCTACCATGCCCGGTAGGTGGGCTGCACCGCCGGCGCCGGCTACGATAACTTTCAGGCCGCGGTCGGCTGCCGTTTTGGCGTATTCGAACAGCAGGTCAGGGGTGCGATGGGCAGAGACGACTCTGGTTTCATAGGCCACGCCAAGCTTGTCGAGCATGCTGGCGGTGTTTTCCATGGTCGGCCAGTCGGATTTGGAACCCATGATGAGTCCTACCAGCGGCTGCATAAGCAACAATCCTTCGATGATTGGAAAGCAGGCTATTGTATGATGTGGCCCAAAGCCATGCAATCAGCGCGGCGCAAGCGCAGAACAGCGACCCAGTTAAGGACTTGATATGGAACCTACTCGACCAGATAACGACGAACTAAGAGCCGAGCGGCCGAACAGTCCCATAAGCCCTGCCAAAGCGGGGGGCGCTGGGATTTTGTGGCTGCTGGTTATTGTGTTGGCGTGTGTGGCCGGTGGCGGCTGGTACATTCAGGGCCAGCGTCTTCAGGCGCTCGAAAACCAGGTGGAAGAAGCCGACAGCTGGGTACGCCAAAGCAAGCTGGCGCTGGCGCGGTTTGAAGGTACCTTGTCTGAAACAGGCGAAAACCTCCAACAAGCCGGTGTGTCTTTGGACGAACAACTGGCGTCACAGGAAACGCGTCTGGATAACGCCGATAGTGAAATTCGCAAGCTGTGGGTGATTGCCAACGAGCGCAACAAGCAACGGCTAAAGCAGCAGGCAGCTGCGATAAGCGAACTTGAAACGGCACTGGGCAAACATCGTAATGATTTGGTGCGCGTTCAGACCGCAGTGGCGAGCGCAGAAACGGCTTTGAGCGACGTCGTAAAGCGGCAACAGAGCGAGCGCGCCGAGCTGGCGGTTCAGGTCAACACGGTTCAGGCCAGTGCGTCGTCGCTTAAAACCGAACTGGCCGCGGCAAATCAGCGAGCCGATGCCTTAACGAAAAGCATTGACGAGCGCATTGCGACGTCTATTCGCCGGTTTGAGCAGGAACAGAAACTGTCCACCAGCAGTATTGAAAGCCGTATTGCAGCCCTGGCAGAAGAGGTGACAGGCACCGTCAGCGTTAGCCGCTTGCAAGCTGTGCAGCGGGAAATAGCCGGGTTGAAAGAAACCGTTGAGGTGATTGACTCGTCGCGCTCGCAAATGACATCGCGCCTGGTGCGATTGTCACAGGAAGTGAATGACGTGCAGGCAAAGCTCGCAGGCCAGCAGGCGGCCGGGCAAATAACGGATCGGTAAACAGAGCAACAAATTTCCAGCGTGACGGCTTTCTAAGGAAATTTTTGGCAAAACGTTTGACACCGGGGCAGAAATACTTAGAATGCGCAGCTCACATGTTTGCGACACGTTTGCCAAGTGGCAGACGCAAACAATGAATCTTTGAAAGGCCAAAGCGGGCGGTTAGCTCAGCTGGGAGAGCATCGCCCTTACAAGGCGAGGGTCACTGGTTCAAGCCCAGTACCGCCCACCACTTAACCCTCAAAGATAAGTCAGGCACAACGTCTGGCACTGCATTCGGGTCAATCCGGATGGCTGCGGAGCGGTAGTTCAGTTGGTTAGAATACCGGCCTGTCACGCCGGGGGTCGCGGGTTCGAGTCCCGTCCGCTCCGCCAACTATCTGGGTGGTTAGCTCAGCTGGGAGAGCATCGCCCTTACAAGGCGAGGGTCACTGGTTCGAGCCCAGTACCACCCACCATATTTGAAAAACGGGCAGCTTCATTGAAGCTGCCCGTTTTTTTATGCGTGACGAAAACGGCCGGCGCTAAGCGCCCAGTAACGATTGCCCGCAAACCCGCACCACGTTGCCGTTCAAGCCACCCGACCCCGGGCTGCACAGCCAGCTGACGGTTTCGGCCACGTCCACCGGCTGCCCACCTTGAGACAGGCTGTTGATGCGCCGCCCCGCTTCGCGAACGGCGACGGGCATGGCGTCAGTTATCTTAGTTTCAATGAATCCGGGCGCCACCGCGTTGATGGTGCTGCCGTTTTTGAGCCGCCGAGCTTCCGCCTGTACATAGCCAATAAGCCCGCTTTTTGCCGCGGCGTCATGGCTTTGCCCGCGATTGCCGGCAATACCGCTGACCGATGATAGGCACACAATGCGCGCGTCAGCGTGCAACAACTCATGCCGCTGAATTTTTTCAGTAATGGCCATAGCCGCCGTCAAATTCACACGGATGGCGGCGTCCCAAGACTGCTCTGGCATATTGCCCAAGGTTTTTTCGCGGGTAGGGCCGGCGTTGTGAACCAGTAGGTTAAGGCCACCGAGCGGTTCAATAAATGTGGCAATCAGCTGGGGCGTATCGGCTTCGGTGATGTCCAGCGCCAGGGCGTGACCTTTCAGGCTTTGCATTCGCTGTTGTAATTCCCGCCGCACGGCGGGCATGTCTACGCCGATGACGGTCGCGCCGTCGCGGCTTAAGGTTTGTGCGATGGCCAGGCCAATGCCGCAGGCTGCGCCAGTCACCAGGGCCAGCGTGCCGGTAAGAAGTGCCACAGGGTTGGCGGCTGCCGCGCGGGTACTTTTATTGATCTGGGCCACTTGTCCGGACACATACGCGGATTTTGCGGACAGAAAAAACCGCAGGCTGGAATCCAGGTTATTTTGGGCGCCAGCGGCGACCCTTAACAAGTTCGCAGTGGCACCTTCGTTGCCAATTTCTTTCGCAACGCTGCGCACGAACCCGTCTAATGCCTGTTGCGCCGCCGCATGGGCGGGCTTACGGCAGTTCTTTACAGGCTGGCCCAGCACCAGCACCCGGCCGTTCTGAGCCAGGCTTTTTATACTGGCGTGAAAAAACCGATGCATCCCGCTCAGCTCATCGGGCGTTTTAATGCCACTGGCGTCAAACACCAGAGCAGAAAAGTGGCCAGGCTTGCTCAGCGGCAGAGCCCTGGGTTTGGTCCGGTTTCCAGCCTTGGCTGAATCCACCAGCCGGTTATCGCCGCTGGCGTGATAGAGCGTGGCCGCACTGGCACACAGCACCCGGCCCACCTCGGAAATCAGTGTCCCGCCGCCGGCGGCGCCCAGCAGAACATCACCTTCAATAAACGGTTGGTCTACCCGTCTTAGCCGCTGCAAAGGAATTGGTGCGGGTAAGCCCAGAGTATTAGCGGCAGTTTGCCCCAGTGAGGTGTTGATCAGCTTGAAATACAGATCCGACATGGCGGTGATCCTCTGGCGATGATGACGTTTTCTGTGAACCGGTGATGCAAATCATACCCCATTTGAGCACAGCCCCAATGACAACGCAGGGGAGGGTGGGCAAGCGGTTGAGCAGGCCCGCGCGATTGTTGGCTTATTGCCAATTTAGCCTTTGACACCGTGCCGCGTTGCCCGTAATATGCGCTCCTCGTTAGCCAGAAGCGGATCAAAAAGCTCTGAGTTAACAACAAGTTTGATGCGGGGTGGAGCAGTCTGGTAGCTCGTCGGGCTCATAACCCGAAGGTCGTAGGTTCGAATCCTGCCCCCGCTACCATATAAGAAAAAAGGCAGGCCAGTATCTCACTGGCCTGCCTTTTTTGCGTCTATATCCCGGTTAACGTACCGGTGACCAGCCAATACTTTGGCTTGGAAAACTCAAAAACCGCTTAATCAAAACCCAAAGGCAACTGGCGTTGGATCAATATGAAATGTTGGGCGAAGATACAGCTGCCAAGCGCGCTTATTTTTATTCTAATACATTGTGCATGCGCTTTGTCATCTTTTCGAAGCCGAACACTCAGGGTTGTTAAGCCGCTGTGCCACGCTCAGCGAATCGCGTTCCGCACAGTCAACGACACCCACTCAGACACCACCACGGTGCCCAGAATAACGACAAAAATCATCGTTACCCGGGGCCACGCCAGAGTGTTCAGTGCGGCCTGCAGCTGCAAGCCAATACCCCCGGCACCAACCAGCCCCAAAATGGTGGACTCACGAATGTTGATGTCCCACCGAAACACGGTGACCCCAAAAAAAGTCGGCAGAATTTGCGGAACAATACCGTAGTCAAGGCGTTGCATCAGCGATGCACCCGTCGCTTCGATCGCCTCCACCTGGGACGCATCAATCTCTTCGATCGCTTCGTACATCAATTTGCCAATGAACCCGATGGAACGAAGCGCAATGGCGATAACGCCCGCCAACAGTCCCGGCCCGAGTATTGCCACCAGCAACAGCGCCCAAATCAGCGAATTTATAGAGCGCGAGGCCACAATCACCAACAACGCCAGCGGTCTTACAAAACGGCGTGAAGGCGTGGTGTTGCACGCCGCCATAAAGGCAACAGGCACGGCGATAACAAGGCCGATCAAGGTGCCAAGCGTTGCGATGTTCAGAGTGTCCCAGAGCGGCCCCCAGAGAAAATCAATGTAAGACCAGCTCGGCGGAAACATGCGCCCGCCCAGATCTCGAATCTGTTCCGGCGCATCCGCCAGAAAAAACCAGAGCGTGTTCTGGTTCATAATGCGCCACGTCACAATGAAGGCCGCAATGGTGATCAGCCAGGCCAACCAGACCAGCCACGCGTGTTTGCGAGTGTCGCGTTTCCACGCGTCCAGCGCCGTTGAACGTTGAATCATCATTGCACCCACTTGCGAACGTAACCAGACAAATACTCCGTCGCCATCACAATCACGATGATGATGATCAGAACAGCGCCAGCCGAGTCGTATTCGTAGCGATCAATGGCGGTATTCAAAGTGGCGCCAATACCGCCTGCGCCGACAATGCCGATGACCGCCGATTCGCGAAAATTAATATCCAGCCGGTACAGCGACAAACCGATCAGCCGGGGCATTACCTGGGGCATCACACCAACGTGAATCAGCTGCAGCCAGCTGGCCCCCGTGGCCCGAACGGCCTCAGCCTGGCGTTCATCCATTTCTTCGATGTCTTCCGCCAGTAACTTGGCCATAAAGCCGACGGTGGCGAAGGTCAGGGTCAGAAATCCGGCCAGCGGACCAAAACCCACCATGGCGACAAACAAAATAGCGATGATGATTTCTTGCAGGCTGCGCGACACCGCAACAAAACTGCGGCAGATCAAATAAATCGGACCGTTGGAAACATTGCGCGCAGCACCCAGGCCAACCGGTATGGCCAGCAAAACGCCGGCGATGGTCGACGTCAGCGTCATCGTAAGGCTTTCTACCAGGCCGATGGATATATCGCGCCAGCGGGTGGTGAAATCCGGTTGTAAAAAGCCCATGGCAAATCGGCCGCCCCGGTCAAGCCCCTCGTAGGCCCGCTGCCAGTTAACATCCAGCGAGCTGCTGGCGGCCAGCAGGTACACCAACGCCGCCAGGTACAAACCCCAGCGCCAACGCGGATCGGGAATCAGAACGGGCGGGCGGCGCCAGGTTCTGGGATACCGCTGTGTTGTCATTGGGCCCGCTCCAGGCGCTTTGCACCCAGTGCCGGGGGCTCTGAATTGTCACCCTCTCGGCCGGACTGGCCCCGCAGGGCCGCCCAGTCTTCCTCGCCGTAAATCCGCGTCAGAACATCGTCAGACAACTCAGACGGTGCACCATCGAACACCACCCGTCCCTGATTCAGGCCAACGAGTCGAGTAACAAAGGCCTGCGCCAGCGGCACGTCATGAATATTGATGATGGCTGGCAACCCGCGTTCGTGACACAGTTCAATGATCAACCGCATGACTTGACGCGACGTTTTCGGGTCAAGACTGGCGGTTGGCTCATCAACCAACAACAGATCCGGTTCCTGCGCCAGGGCCCGCGCTATCCCAACGCGCTGGCGCTGGCCACCAGAGAGCGCGTCGGCGCGTTTGTCGGCGTGGTCGGCCAGGCCCACCCGATCCAGGAAGCGATAGGCGTTTTCGATGTCGTCGGCCGGGTAGCGGCGGGTCAGGCTGCGCCAGAACGGCACGTACCCCAGGCGACCGGAAAGCACGTTCTCCATAACGGTCAGGCGTTCAACCAGGGCGTATTCCTGGAAAATCATGCCGATGCGACGGCGCTGGCGGCGCAGTGCGCTTTTACCCAAGCCGGCCATTTCCTGGTTGCCCAGCCAAATCTTGCCAGAGCTGGGTTCAACCAGGCGGTTAATGCAGCGAATCAGGCTTGATTTGCCCGCGCCAGAGGGGCCAATCAAGCCCACTACCTGGCCGGCCTCTACCGAAAGGTTGATGTTGGTCAGCGCCTTGTCACCCGTCTTGTAGACCTTGCTCAACTGTTCCAGTTTTAACACCTTACAACTCCTTATGCCTGGTCAAGAACGACGCAGGCGATGGGCCTTGGCGCTATTGGCAGCTGTACTGCACGCCGTTGGCGTCGTCGATCTGACGAATAATCGACCATTCTTTTTGAAACGTAATGGGAATAAACTGCGCCTCACCCGAGTTGGAAAACTCGGCTTTCAGCTGCGTGCCTGACCAGTCGAAGGAGAAAAAAGCGTTCTGAATAGCGTCCTGCAAATCCGGATGCAGATCGTGGGCAAGGCCGTAAGACGTGGTTGGAAAGGTTTGGGATGTGTACAGCGTTTTAATCTGGCTTTCAGCGACAATGTCGCGGCTGAGCATGCGGTTCAGCACAGAGTTGGCGATGGCCGCTGCCGGGTAATCCTGATTTGCAACGCCCAGAATGGAGTTGTCGTGCTTACCGGAAAAAACCGCCTCAAAATCGCGCCCCGGCTCCATTTTGTATTCCGCTTTCAAAATAGCGGAAGGCGCCTTAAAACCCGAGTTGGACGTTTGAGAGGTAAAGGCCAGCTGCTGCCCGCGCAGGTCTTCAATGCTATCGAAACCGGAATCCGGGTGGGTGATGATTTCCATTTCATAACCGAACGATCCATCCGCCGCGGCCATCATTGCAAACGGGCGGTAACCAGAGCAGGCAACCGCCAGCGGGTTGGAACCGGTGTTAAAACCCGCAATGTGCAAACGGCCGGCGCGCATCGCTTCAATCTGAGCGGCGTTCGACTGGACAGGAAAAAACTGGACCGGTTTGCCCGTTTCAGTTTCCATGTGGGCCAGAAATTCAGACCAGACACCGGCGTATACGGCAGGGTCTTCCACCGGTGTGTAGGCAAACACCAGCGTTGATGGGTCTCGCCAGTCGGATTCGCTGGTTGGAATATCGGCTATCAAGTCGCCGTCTGCGTCCTGATAGCGGCTGTCCAGCGTAAACTCCGCCATTGCCGGCGTAGCCGCTGCAACGGCAAGCGTCAGTACACCAAGGGTAAAGGATTTACGAAACAGGGCTGAGCTCATATTCATCGTCCATATCAGTGTTGCGATGTGTATTTGAAATCTACCCACACACTAATGACGAAAGATGACGGTTGAGTGACATCGTTTTGCGGCCTGATTTTTTGATCATAGCCAGGGCCTTTTTTGTATCTATTCACAAATTGACCCAAGCCAATGCCCCAGCCTGTTAGCCGCTTTGATCGATGCCTGTTTTTCGCCGTGCTTGTGCTGCTGGTGTGGCTGCCGTTGCCGCTGGGCAGCAATCGTGACTGGTCTGTGGGCCTGCTGGTGCTGACTCAAGCCTGGGTGGCGACGCAGTGGCCTGCTGGGCAGCCTGCCGCTGATGGCGTTCACCCTGATGGCGCTGTGGCACGCACTAAAAGCGCTGCGGCGGCGCGATTCGGTGTACCGCAGCGGCGTTGGCTTTGGCGCGGCCATGGGCATTATTGCCCTGCTGATTCATTCCAGCACCGACTTCAACCTGCAAATACCCGCCAACGCCGCAAACACCGAAGGCAAAATCAACAGCTCGCGCCGGGGGCGACGCTCCTACAAAAGCTACGGCGCTCCGACAAAAAAACCAAAACGCCGCTCCACAACGCCAACCCCTGTAGGAGCGGCGCCCCGCCGCGATGTAGGCCGCGGGCCCTCCACATAACCGCAAACACCGAAGGCAAAATCAACAGCTCGCGCCGAGGCGACGCTCCTACAAAAGCTATGACGCTTCTACAAAGCTACGGCGCTCCGACAGAAAACCAAAACGCCGCTCCACATAACCGCAACCACCGAACACCGCAAAACCCAAAGGCACAACCAATCGTTACACCCAAATGGCATCCCAATGTGGGTAGAGGCCCACCCGCGTAACCAGGCCTGCCCTGAGCGGATTGGCGACCACATAGCGCGCCATTGACTGCAAATCCTCTTCGCGACGTAACGCCCGGTCATGAAATCCCGCCTGCCAGACAGGCCCGCCCAAGCGTTTGGCGGATATGGATTTGACTCGGCCCACCAGAGCCGACAGCGACCCCTGCTCCAGCCGCAGTAACCAATGCAAATGATCGGGCATCACCACGAACGCCAGAGTTGTGCAGCAGCCCAAAGTTGACTCTGCATGCAACACGCCAATCAGCGAGCGGGCTGAAGCAAAATCAGCGAAAACCGTACGCCGCTCGCGCGTCACCGCAGTCACCAAATAAATCTGCCCAACCTCTGACCAGCGGCCGGTGCGCAACCGATTGGCAAATCCCTTTCTTTTAGGCAGCATTATGAAGTTCCTTTTCATAAATCCAACAGCTCGCGCCGGGGCGACGCTCCTACAAAAGCACGCATTTCCGACAAAAGCCACAACGCCACGTCATAACGCAACGCAACGCCACGTTACAACGCCACGTCACAACGCAACGCCACGTCACAACGCAACGTCACATCACCACGCCATAACGCAACGCCACGTCACAACGCCACGCCACGTCACAACGCAACGTCACATCACCACGCCATAACGCAACGCCACGTCACAACGCCACGCCACGTCACAACGCAACAACGCAACAACGCAACGCCACGTCACATCACCACGCCACGTCATAACGCAACGCCACGCCACGTCACAACGCCACGCCACATCACAACGCCACATCACAACGCCACGTCACAACGCCACGTCACAACGCCACATCACAACGCCACGTCACAACGCCACGTCACAACGCCACATCACAACGCCACGTCACAACGCAACGCAACGCCACATCGCAACGCCACGTCACAACGCCACATCACAACGCAACAACGCAACGTCACATCACAACGCAACGTCACAACGCCACGCCACGCAACGCCACGTCACAACGCAACGCCACAACGCAACGCCACGCCACGCCACATCACAACGCCACGCCACAACGCAACGCCACATCACAACGCCACATCACAACGCCACGTCACAACGCCACGTCATAATACCAACCCCTGTAGGAGCGGCGCCTCGCCGCGATGTGGGCCGCAGGCCCGCCACATCGCCGCAAACACCGCAAAACCCGAAGGCAAAATCAACAGCTCGCGCCGGGGGCGACGCTCCTACAAAAGCTACGACGCTCCTACAAAAGCTACGGCGCTCCTACAAAAAACCAAAACGCCGCTCCACAACACCAACCCCTGTAGGAGCGGCGCCTCGCCGCGATGTGGGCCGCAGGCCCGCCACATAACCTCACAACGGGCACTCACGGCGCCCCCTTCACGCCCTGCCGTATTTATCTTCAAACCGCACGATATCGTCTTCACCCCTAATACAAATTAAGCGGCCCCGCCGCGAGCGGCAGCCACAGCAATGAACGCAAACGCAAAACACCGCGCACGGCAGGCGAATAAAACATATGGTTGCCAGAGAGGTAATCAAAGCGTCGCAGCCTCAAGTCAGCTGCGCCTGTTGCAGGATCAGAAGCTGTTGCGGCCGAAAACTGAGTGGCCGCGTTGCCAAAAAGTAGAAACCCTTCGTATTGACCGGGCGATACAATGTCCAAATCATACTGATCGTATAGCCTGTTACGATACAGATTAGTGACGATGTGATGAAACTTGTACGAGTGAACTGCCTCTTTCTGAAACATCCGTACTGGAATTTATGACACAACAAATTAAGAAGCACCTGATGCAAGCTCGGCGCTATTTTGATGCAAAACGGGGTTGGGCGTGAGGCCTACCCCCCGTTTTGGTTTTTCCAGACTGGAAGGCACATCGCATCATTCTTCCAGCCACCACCCTCCGATCGACTTTTTCGAAGGTGTCTATGGTGCTCCCAAGTCGGTGCAACGTCTCTAAAGATCGAGTTGAAGACTTTCCTCAACCCCGTCGACCAGTTGGCAAAATGCATCTTCGACCATCATTAAAGGGTCAAGCTTGTTATAACTATTATCTTGAAGCATCATCATTTTTAGCTTCGAACGTGTTCATCACTGAACACGAATCAGAACATAAAAAATTCGTTTCATTGGGAGTGTAGTAATCTTAAAGATGTTATTTTTCAATGCTTTATTAAGAAATGCCAACAGCTCTCAGGTAATAAATTAATCATTTTTAATAAAATAAAAATCAGGGTATAGAGCAGTTTTCAACC
>Ga0307934_1000063_pt1 | contig 78931 bp, 74 predicted proteins | sample OrgLakmetageno90_FD_201838 | JGI IMG/M metagenome (GOLD analysis project Ga0307934, IMG submission 201838) | Saline water microbial communities from Organic Lake, Antarctica - #90 | ecosystem: Environmental > Aquatic > Non-marine Saline and Alkaline > Saline | place: Antarctica: Organic Lake...
TTTTAATCGCGGCCGCAGTAGCTCGGATATTGGTCTGTTGTGACTGATTACGTAGACGAGTAAGGCTTTTCTGATTTCATCAGTGAGGCCTTCGTTGTCAAGAAGCAACTTTACGTCAAATAAGTCTCTTGGATGCTGACGATCTAGAGCGGCGCAAATTTTCCCCGCGTAGAGATCGGCAAAGGCAACTACCTGCATTTCTGCGAAGCCAAACTCATCCTCCACAGCTTCATTGACGGGAATGACGGAGGGCTCATAAACGGTTCCCCGCAATACGGGGGAAAGCTCAATCTTAATTTGGCACTTCTCTCTACTGATAGTCAGACGGAGAGCATCGTCTTTCTCTCTGAAAGATTCTACGACGCTGGTACCGGTAATGTTTGAGCGAATTGAAACGGCTAATTCACTAAGGGCAGTTCTGATGACAGTTAGAGCCTGCTTGCGCTCCATCATTGGCAGGAATACGAGATCGATGTCCACTGATAGGCGGGGAAGGTCTCGTATGAATAAGTTGATGGCCGTTCCACCTTTCAGAGCAAAGCATTCATGTTTTGCAACAAACGGTATGAGCTGCAACAGTAGCTGTACTTGCTGATAGTAATAGTTTCGGTTATCCACCATTTCGTTCTCCGTGCATTTCTCCGGGTACCGTGATGGCCCACTGAGCGTCCAGCTTGCCGTTCTCAGCTATTACTCGCTTGCCGGAACCCAGATCATACTCATCGGGCCTAAGATGTTTAAACCAAGCATGTTCATGGCGTTCTGCCAGCCATAGAAATAGCCGTTTAGCTTTGACACTGCGACAGACGGTTAAGAGTGCATTCACCTTTCTAGGTGACAGGTTGTGAAGCCCTTGCATTAGCGCATCCGCGTGCTCAAAACTGACGGTTGATGGCACATCCATCAATACCTCCAGCATCGCCTTTTCGGGGCATGAAAATACGACGGCAGGCCGTTCTTCGTGCCAGTGATACTCACGAAGAAACTTTGAGTCGGTGGTCATGACTGAGGATGGCCATAATTTGCGTGTGCCGTGCCATTCAAATTGTGCACGAACAGAAATTCGGTTTAACCAGTTGGGCAAGGGAGCGTCAGAGTAGAGCGTTACCTGAGTTTTTGCATTGGCTTCCAAAAAGTGGGATAGGCCGGCGAGATTTAGCGCGGTCAGTCCCCCCACGTGGATGGGCTCTTTCGACATTCGTTGTAAGGATGCAACAACTCCCTGCCAGCTTGCGGTTGCTTCATACATGGCATAGACCCCTGTTGCTAGCGGCTGGAGAGTCTTGCTGCGCACGGCATTATCGAGAAAGTGCAAACCGAGGCCCTGGTCAAGCAACCACTGCTTGGTTGCCACCATGTTAAGGGGTAGGCACTTTCTCAGTTTTTGTCGGGATTCTGTGTTGGACATGGATTGATGAACCCTGAATATACGGTAACTAACGCCGTGTTTTACAGGTTACGCAAACCTGAGTGATATTGTAAGTTTATACTTATTAAAAAACACGGCAATTATTGCCGTTAAATAACGATTTTGTAAACCTTCGTTCTAAGCACGACAACGATGCAGAAAGACTCCCACCCAGGGTAATGGTACTGAGTGGCGGCCATGACCCTGAATTCAGTGCCCCGTCCTCAGCAGAAGCCATGCGCCGGTTTATGATGGCCCTGGGTGTGCCGGATTCCGCGCTGTTACTGGAACCCCACAGCTGTAACACGACCCAGAACGCGATATATACGGCGAATCTGCTCGGTGAGCGGGGAATAAGCACCTACTTGCTGACACATCGCGAGCAGCGCTATCGCCACCGCTCAAGACTTTTCAAACAACACCGAAATATCCTCCGCCGTTAGCGCTGAGGCAAAGGTGTCTTTGCTACCGTAAAGGCCGTCAGCCAATTGGCTTTTTCTGGCCTGAAGGGCGTGCATGCGCTCCTCTACAGTGCCTTCGGTGATTAGGCGGTAGACGAAGACCGGTTTGTCCTGGCCGATGCGCCAGGCGCGGTCGGTGGCTTGTTGTTCCACTGCAGGATTCCACCAGGGGTCGTAATGAATTACGCAATCCGCAGTGGTGAGGTTCAGGCCGGTGCCGCCGGCTTTGAGGCTGATCAGGAACACGGGGCTTTCGCCATTCTGAAAACGCTCGACCGGTTTGGCGCGGTTGCGGGTCTGGCCGGTGAGTTTTTCATAGTGGATGCCCGCTGCTTTCAGGCTTTGTTCGATCAGCGCAAGCATGCTGGTGAACTGGGAGAACAAAACGATACGCCGGCCCTCTTCGAGCAGTTCGGTGATCATCGAGAGCAGTTCGTCCAGTTTGGCCGAGCGGGCTTTTTCGTCCTTGTTCAGCAAGGCCGGGTGACAGCAGATCTGGCGCAACTTAAGCAGGGCGTCGAGGATCTCGATCTGGCTGCGGCCCACGCCTTTTTCACTGAGTACCTCCCGAATGCGGCTGTCCATGCTGGCGCGCACGGTTTCGTAGAGATCGCGCTGTTCACGGTTTAATTCAACGTGGCGGATGATCTCGGTTTTCTCCGGCAGCTCCGGGGTTACCTGGTCCTTGGTGCGCCGGAGCATGAACGGGCGCACCCGGCGACTGAGCTCGGCTTGACGGCTGGGGTCGCCGAGTTCTTCAATCGGCTTTCGGTAGTGTTCCTGGAAGGCTTTGCGGTTGCCAAGGTAGCCGGGCAGAATCAGATCAAACAGGGCCCACAGCTCGCCCAGGTGGTTTTCCATGGGGGTGCCGGTTAGTGCAATGATCGTCTCTGCGGGCAGTTTTCGGGCCGCCTTGGCCAGGGCGGTTGCCGGGTTCTTAAGGTATTGGGCCTCATCGAAAAACGCCAGGCTATAGGTTTGTTCGGTGTGCCGCTCGATATCCCGGCTGATCAGTGGATAGCTGGTGATGACCACATCCGCCTTGCTCGCCTGCTCGAACAGTGGTTTTCGCCGGTGGCCGTGGATCACCAAAACCTTCAGGTCCGGGGTGAATTTTTCAGCTTCCGCCTGCCAGTTGGTGATCAGCGTGGTGGGGCAGACCACCAGAGCCGGCGCGTTCAGGCGCCCGGCGGTTTTCTCGGACTGGATACAAGCCAGAGTTTGCAGGGTTTTGCCCAGACCCATGTCATCGGCCAGAATGCCGCCAAGGCCGAATTCCCGTAAAAAGTGCAGCCAGTTCAGGCCCTCTTGCTGATAAGGGCGAAGCTGGGCGTTAAGCGCTTCGGGCGGCTGTATGTCATCCAGTGCCTGGAAATTTGTTAGTTTCTCGCTCAGTGCCTTCAGCTCGCTGTGGCTGTCCCAATCCGCGCGAATGTGGCCCATCAGTTGGGCGGCGTCCAGGCGGGATAGTTTCAGTGTGTCGTTACTCTCGCGCCCCAGCAGGCTCAAAAGGGTGTGTGCCAGCGGCCGGATGCGCTCGAACGGTACCCGAATCAGGGTTTCGCCGTTGTGCAGCCAAAGGGTGTCGGGCAGGTTGTTCGTATCGGCACCTTCCCCCTCTATATAGGCGGGCAGGTAAGCGAGGGCCTGATGCAATAAAGGGATCAGGTCGACGGTGGTGCCGTCCAGATCAATGCCCAGTTCGACATCGAACCAGCCGGGGGCCTCATAATCCGGTCGCAGGCTGCCCTGTAACTGGTCCACCTCCACGACGGGCAAATCAAAGCTTTCATCCATTTCGATCTGCCAGCCCTGCGCATGCAGTTGCGGCAGTTGGTAGGCGGTGAAATCCAGCCAGTGGTTGCGGGTGGGCAAGGTGAAGTCCACCAGGGCCGACTCGGGCAGGGCGTTCATCGTGGCATCCTCCGAATTGCTCGCCAGGGTGCTGGTGAACTGGAAGCCGGGCAGCCCTTGATCCCGCAAGTCCGCTTCCCGGTCTTCATCGCGAATTACCAGAATCGGGCCTGTGGGCGTTTGCAGCAATACCCGAGCCTGCGGATCGGCGTAATTCACAGCATGCCCGTGATATGCGAAACGCAGGCGGGCTAAAAGAATGGGCACGGCGCCAGGCTTGGACGGCTCTATGCAATACAGCTGCAAAATCGGCTGTGGGTCGGCTTCGATAATCGTGGGTGCCTGAAAGGCATCGGGCAAGGTCGCGCCGGTTTGCTCGATTAACCGGCTCAGTTCCGGCAACGCTTCTTGCAGCTGCGCCTCGCTCAGGGGTGGGCATTGGTTTAAAAGCGCCCGGGTTTCGGCGTTTAGAGAGGTGTGAACCGGCCCCAGTCGATGGCTGTGTGCATCGAGGTAGGTCGGCGGCTCGGTGTTCACCAACATCACGTGTTCAGGGAGCGCTTCGGGCACCAGCTGCCAGTGACGGCTGCCCGGCAAGGGCAGCCACTCATAGCCGGCTTCAATGCCATCGCCTGCCTGCAAGGGTGGGTTGGCGGTGGACTCCAGAAACAGGCGGCCGGTTTGCAAAGCTGCCTCCAGAAAATAGCCGCCGATCTTGCCTTGGAGAATGGGCTCGACCCGGTAAGAGGCGGGCAACGCCTGTAGCCAGGTCAAGGGCGCAAGGTCGCTGTCCTGGACGTATCGAGGCCGGTTGTTTTCCAGGTTCGATTGGTTCCAGACCGCTGAGTAGCTGCCTTTGGAGTATCCGCCGTTTTTGCGCTGCCGCACTTTGTGCACCGCTACCGACAGGCGTCCCCCATTGATTTGGGGTCTCAGCAGATAGACGAGGCATTCGGGGCTTTGAGGCCTGGCCGGGTAGGATGTGGCTGAAGTTGCTTGCTCCAGCCAGGTTTCGGCGTTGTGTTCGGTTGCGGCTTTTGGGGATTTAGAGTCAGTGGTGCTGCTGGCAAGGGTCTCATTGTAGTTGGCCTGATGAATCACCGCGACCGCGTGTTTGCAGTGAACGCCCACCGGGCAGGTGCAATACGTGTTGATCTTTGAAGGCGTGTAGCGATCAAACCGCACCTCCGTGCGATAGGCCTGGGGTCGGTTGCCAACAACATTCGCCCGCAGCACCTGAATGCTCATGCCCTCGATGTCCATCGCAAGTTGTTGAACCCGGCCCTGGCTGAAGTAACGCTTGCCTCGCTGGAGGGTGTTGGTGTCGAAAATCAGAGTGAGCAGCTGGTCGTTGATGAGCATGGTAGACACGGCTTTTAAAGGTGAATGTGGTCGGTTAGCTTCCTTTTAATATGTGAGCATTCTACCGGCTTTTTGGTGGATGTTTTTTTGAACATGGACAGTTTTGTTGATGACCATAACTAATAAGCATGGCATAGCCGCACTGCGATGGATTCTCGACCATCAGAGTGAGCTTGGGCTGATCAGGCAGGAAGTTGCAGTTCTGGCGGGAGCAAAGTCAGAGGGTGAGATTGAAGCATGGCTGTCTTCAGAAGAGCTCGTACCTGAAAGTTCCATACGACGACTAGGGCTCTTGCTTGGAATCTATAAAGGCTTGGTGGAAGCCACACCTTCAGGGCAAGAAAAACTCGTTTTCGCTCGGGCTGCTTCGTGGAGGACGCCCACGGCCGCTGGTATTTTTGTGTCGCGGTGTCGGAAACGTGTCCAGCTCGGGTCTTGCAAGAACGAACATGGCCAAGTCGGTGCTGGACGCCGGCTGGTCAACACTGAGAACTCTGTTGTCATACAAAAGCGAGCACGCTGGTGGAGTTTTCGTGGAAATCAATGAAGCCTATATCACCGTAACCTGCAGCGCGTGTAACAGCCGCACTGGCCCTTCGGGCCTGGAAGGTTTGCGAATAAGAGAGTGGGCCTGTCATGCGTGTGGTGTCACGCATTAGTACCGCGACGTGAACGCGGCCAGGAACATTCTCGCCCTGGGGCATCAGGGTCTAGCAGTAGGAATTCCCTTCCAAAAAGCCAGTTAAGGCGTTTGGTGGGGGAGGATGTCAACGAAGGGGGTCTGATCAGGTTTTGGCTACCACTGTGTCTTTTATGTTATAATTTGTTGAGTAATAGACGCAGGAGTATCCAATGTTAAGTCTGCTGTCGGGAAGAGATGCCCAGGAGGCTCTGGCGGGTTACGTGCAACAGCGCCGGAAGGCGTTGAAATGGTCTCGGGCGGCGTTGGCTGAGCGCAGTACGGTGCCGGCTTCGACGATCAAGAAATTTGAAACCACCGGGCAGATTTCATTGCGTCAGTTTTTGTTGCTGTGGCAATCCGTTGATGAGCTTAAGCGGATTCAAGGCCTGACGCTTGACGCAGAGCAAAAGCCGGCCCCGCGGACGCTCGACGAGGTACTCTCCCAGTGAGTGTTTCGTCGGTACGTCAGTTAACCGTGTGGCGTACATTCGCCAATGGCCAGCAGGTCCGGGTTGGTGGGTTGGCTCAGAACCGCGAAGGGATTTATTTTCAGTACGATCCGGACTACCTCGTTGAGCACAGGTCGCTTTCGCCGTTCGCGCTCAAGTGGGATGCGAGCGTGCAGCGAGCACCGCGTGCCCCCCATGGCGGATTGCACGGAGTGTTCGCCGATGCCTTGCCCGATGGTTGGGGGCTGTTGTTAATGGATCGCGTGTTTCGACAACAGGGTGTGTTGCCGGCGCAGGTGACACCGATGGATCGGCTGGCATTTGTGGGGGCTACCGGCAGTGGGGCGCTGAGTTATACGCCAGTGTCTGACTTTATGCCTGAGGCCGATGACAAGTCGATGGATACGGCGCAGCTTGGGCTTCATGCTCAGGCGCTGTTTGATGGGCAAACGAGCGAAGTGCTGGCAGAGCTGGTGGCAGCGGGCAGCTCGGCTGGTGCACGGCCAAAGGCGCAGCTTTATTTTGCGCCCGGGGACTACAAGGCTTGTCGCACCCGGGCAAAGGGAGGCGATGAAGCCTGGCTGGTAAAATTTACCTCGGCCAACTTATCGTTAGGGCACGAAGAAGGATTGTGTGAGGCGGCTTATCTGTCGCTGGCAGAAGCCGCTGGCTTGAAGCCTCCCAGTTGGCAGTTGCTGCCGGCTCCGGAAAAATCGGGCGCCAGGGCGTGGTTAGCCGTTGAGCGTTTTGACCGGGTCTGGCGCACAGAGGATGTGCCCGGTTGCGTGCACTTACACAGCGCCTGTGGATTGCTGGATGCGGATTTTCGCGCACCAAGTCTGGATTATGAGGATTTGATCAAGGCCAGCGGGCAATTATGCCGTGGCGCTCAAGCCGCGAAGCTACAGTTCAGGCGTGCGGTGTTCAATTTGCTTGCTGTGAATCAGGATGATCACAGCAAAAACTGGGCTTTTCTGCAAAGCGATGACGGCGAATGGCTGCCAGCACCGTTTTATGATGTCACCTTCAGCCCTGGCCGTTTTGGGGAGCATGCGACAGGCTACGCTGGGTTTGGCAAACAACCGCCATTGAAGGTGCTAAAGCGGCTTGCTGCGGGGGCTGGGTATGCCTCTTGGCCGCAAGCACGCCAGGACGTTCAGCGCGTGGCGGATACTTTGGTCGAATTTTCTGCGGTCGCAAAGAAACTTGGCGTGAGTTCAGAGACGATTCGTTTAATCCAACAGCAGCTGGATCAAACGTACCATCAGAACCGAGACCTGCTGGTTGGGTGAGTCTATTGAGGGATTTGGGGTCAGGTCTTGCGCTCTGCCTTCATCGCTTCTTTTTTCGCAGCGTAAGCCAGGATGCCGGACCCAGCAGTATTATTAAGCAGGCCCGCCACGATCTGAGCACCCGACAGATCATCCAAGGTGTTGGGCAGGATCCGCGCATTGGCGACAAAAAGAGCGTTTTATGTTTGTACTTTCAAAGTTTGCTATCGCCATTATTTCTCCTCTGGGCTCCGCCTTGCTGGGTGGTTTGCTGGCGATGGTTGCCGGTTTATCGGGCTTTCGCCGCCTGGCCTTGGCCTTGGGTGTGTTGTCTTTAGCCTGGCTGTTGGCCTGGTCGTTGCCGGTTACCAGTTATGCCATCCGCGGTTACCTTGAAAGTCACCACCCGGCGACCGACGCCAGTGCCCTGCCGTCCGCCGGTGCTATCGTGGTTCTGGGTGGCGGTACAGCGCCAATTCGCTACGGTTCATCCTACCCCGATCTTGGGCCGGCTTCAGACCGGGAATGGCACGGAGCCCGTTTGTATCAGGCTGGCAAGGCGCCCTTGATTATTTTGAGTGGTGGTCACGACCCACAATTCAGTGCCACGTCTTCTGCTGAATCAATGCGGCAGTTTATCAGGGCACTGGGCGTGCCGGACTCTGATATCCTTCTGGAAGAGGAAAGCCGGAATACAACCCAGAATGCCGATTTTACCGCAGACATTCTGGCGCGGCGGGGCATTAATCGTATTCTGCTAGTGACCTCTGCGTTGCACATGCCCCGCTCGCGGGCACTGTTTGAGGCGCAGGGAATTGAAGTGATTCCGGCTGCGACCGATCACGAAGTCACAGCCTTGCCGGGCTGGCGCAAGTGGCTGCCAGATACCGCGGCGCTGGATGGCAGTAGCCGGGCCATCAAGGAGATCGTGGGGCGCCTGGTGGGTCGATAAAGGGTATAATGCTCTTGGAATATCGGCCATAATTACGGTAGCCGTATGGTCTTAAAACTATGAAACATTTAAAATCACACCCAGGCGTTACCCGGCCCTGGCCACGGTAAACATGAATTGCACGGTCCAAGTGTTGAAACAGGTTGTATGGAGATAACGATTTGAGCGGAGGCAAGACAGTTAAGTACGGGCGTAGTAACTTTCTGGTCAGGGCGTTTTTGGACCTGCCCCGTTTTCAGAAGCGGGTGGTCTCTTTGTGCTCAGATGCGTTTTTCCTGTTTTTCGCCATCTGGGCCGCGTATGCCCTGCGCCTCGAACAGCAGCTCTGGCTGCCGACGCATGACCAGCTTCTTGTGGCGGCGATCACGGTCGTCTTTACAATTGGGGTTTTCATCCGCCTGGGCCTCTACCGGGCGGTGATCCGCTACCTCGGCGACCGCGCATTCCTGACGATTATTTACGGGGTCATCGCATCCAGTGTATCTCTGGTGGTGCTGGGTTTCATGTTGCAGGTTTCTGTGCCGCGTTCCGTGCCGATTATTTATGGCGCCCTGGCATTTCTGTTTGTCAGCGGTACCCGCCTGGGCGTTCGGATGATTGTGAATCATCCCAGGCAACGTGCCAAAGAGGCGGTGGCGATTGTGGGCTCTGGCGAAACCGGTATGCAGCTGGCCTCGGCCCTGGAGCAGGGTACGGAATACCGCCCGGTGGTGTTTGTGACCTTTGAACGGGCCAACCACAAGTCCCTGATTAACGGTTTGCCGGTGATTGGCATCAGCCATGTGGCGAAGCACCTGCCCAAATACCGGGTGCAGCGCATTCTGCTGGCGCTGGATGTGGATTCCGGTGTGGATCGCAAACGGCTGTTGAAAGAGCTGGAACCCCTTTCCGTGCCCGTGCAGACGGTACCGTCCATGTCGGAGCTGGTGGCGGGGCAGGCGCGCATTAACGACATCCGGGATCTGGAACTTGAGGATCTGCTGGGGCGGGATCCGGTGCGGCCGGATTCGGCCATTGTCGCTCGTAGCCTGTATAAAAGGGTGGTGATGGTCACGGGAGCGGGTGGTTCGATCGGCTCCGAGTTGTGCCGGCAGATTATCCAGCATCGCCCCCGGGCGCTGGTGTTGTTCGAGCAGTCCGAGTTTTCCTTATATGCCATTGAGCGCGAGCTGCAGGCCATCAATAACATTGAAGGCCTGGATGTGCAGATTCACCCGCTGCTGGGTAGTGTGAACCACCGCCGCCGGTGTGAGGCCGTAATGAAGGGCTTTGGCGTGGAAACGGTTTACCACGCCGCCGCGTACAAGCATGTGCCGCTGGTGGAGCAGAACGTGATTGAGGGGGTGCAGAACAATGTGTTCGGCACTCTGCACGTGGCCGAAGCCGCCATTGCCGCCGGTGTTGAGTGGTTTGTGCTGATCTCCACCGACAAGGCGGTTCGCCCCACCAATGTGATGGGCGCGAGCAAGCGCCTGGCGGAACTGGTGTTGCAGGGCCTGGCGGAGCGCCAATCCGGCACTGTGTTTTCCATGGTGCGGTTCGGCAATGTGCTGGGGTCGTCCGGCTCTGTGGTGCCGCTGTTCCGTGATCAGATTCGCGACGGTGGGCCGGTGACCGTCACTCACCCGGACATTATCCGCTATTTCATGACCATCCCCGAAGCCAGCCAGCTGGTGCTGCAGGCCGGCAGTATGGGGCAGGGCGGTGAGGTGTTTGTGCTGGATATGGGTGAGCCGGTGAAAATCGCGGATCTGGCCCGCAGGATGATCCACCTGATGGGGCTGGAGGAGAAAACCGAAGACGATCCGGAAGGCGACATCGAGATTCGCTTCACCGGGCTGCGCCCAGGGGAGAAGCTGTTCGAGGAGCTGCTGATTGGCGATGACCCCCAGGGTACCGTTCACCCGCGGATTCTGATGGCGCGGGAGGCGTCCATGCACTGGGATCAGGTTGAGGAGGCGCTCAGCCAGCTTCAGCGGGCCAGCGAGACTTTTGACTGTGCGGCGTTGATCGAGGTGCTAAAGAACGCGAAGACGGGTTATGCGCCGAATGGCGGGCTGGAGGATCTGGTCTGGCGTAGCGATACGGGGTCTGACCCCGTAGGGTCAGACCCCACAGAGGCAGCCCCCATGAAGGTAGACCCCGGGAAGGTATATCCATTCAAAAGCAGGGTAGCTGATTAATGACTGAAAACGTTGTCTGGCATCACCAGAAGGTCACTCGCGCAGACCGGGCGGCCCCCAAAAATCAAAGCCCCTGTCTTTTATGGTTCACCGGCCTGAGCGGTTCCGGTAAGTCCACCATTGCCAACGCACTGGATGTGGCCCTGTACGAGCGCGGGTATCATACCTTCCTGCTGGATGGCGATAATGTTCGGCACGGGTTGAACAAGGATCTGGGGTTTTCGGATGAGGACCGGGTGGAGAATATCCGCCGTATTGGCGAGGTCAGCAAGCTGTTCACCGATGCCGGGTTGATTGTGCTCAGCGCGTTTATTTCGCCTTTTGCCAGCGACCGGCGGCTGGTGCGCAATCTGTTTCCGGCGGGGGAATTTGTAGAAGTCTTTATGGATACGCCACTGGAAACCTGTGAAGAGCGGGATCCGAAGGGGCTTTACGAGAAAGCCCGCGCCGGCAAGATCAAACACTTCACCGGCGTTGACTCCCCTTACGAACAACCCGAACGGCCGGAAGTGCGCCTGGATACCTCGCAGATGTCGGTTGAGCAGTGCGTGGACCGGCTAATCAGCTATCTTCTTGACCGGCAATTGATTTTTACGTCGCCCAAAACCTCCGGAGCTTGAGTATTCCTGTCGTCTTCAGGCATCAGAGTTTCAAATTTTTCTTCTATTCAAACGAAGGAAATCAGCTTGAACCCGCCCACATTCATGTTCGATCTTCGGGCAAAGAAGCAAAGTTCTGGTTGTCACCAGACGTATCTCTGGCGCGTAACGATGGTTTTGATGCCCGTACGATTCGGGTATTGTTGGAGCTGACGGAGGACAACCGGCAAATTTTAGAGGATGCGTGGCATGACTACTTCGCCTGAAAAGGTCTGGTTCGATGAAGACAATCTGTGGGTCAGGCTTTCGGATGGACGGACAATCGGTGCGCCGCTGGCCTGGTTTCCGCGTTTGCTTCACGCTGATGAAAGTGCCCGTGAAGATTTTGAGATGAGTGTTCACGGCATCCACTGGGATTCTCTGGACGAGGACATCAGTGTTCAAGGTTTGTTGGTTGGACAAGGGGACCAGGCGCGCCCCAGGCGTGGCCACGCGGCCTGACCTTTCTTTTCTGGGCTTGCGCTTTTCAGTTTGATACTGGTTGGATGAACTCCCCATGGAATGGCAAGCCGTTCTGACGTTACTCACTCTTTTTACGGTTCTGGGGGCGCTAGTCGTAACCAGGGTGTCCGCCGATCTGGTATTGATGGCGGCTCTGGCATTCCTGCTGATTACCGGCATTCTGGGGCCGGTTGAGGCGCTGGCCGGTTTTGGCAACCCTGGGGTGATTACCATTGCCACGCTCTACGTGGTGGCGGCTGCGCTGAAGGAGACGGGCGCGGTGCAGTGGATTGCGCGCCTGCTTCTGGGCCACCCGAAGACCGAAAAAGGCGCCCAGTTCCGGATGCTGGCCCCCACCGGTATTCTGAGCGGTTTCATGAACAACACCGCCGTTGTGGCCATGTTCATCCCCGCCATCCAGGACTGGGCCCAGCGCCTGGGTATTCCCGCTTCCCGCCTGCTGTTACCCCTGAGTTATGCCGCGATTCTGGGCGGCACCTGCACGCTGATTGGCACCAGCACCAATCTTGTGGTGGACGGCATGCTGCAGGCGCGGCTGGGCATCAACCTGGGGCTGTTCGAGCTGGCCTGGGTGGGTGTTCCGCTTCTGCTGGTTGGTGGCACTTATCTGGTGCTGGTGTCTTCCCGGATATTGCCTGACCGCGGCGGTATGAAGGAAGAGCTGGAGGCGGTTCGGGAATACGGCGTAGAGGTGGAAGTGGAAGCCACCGGCCCGCTGGTGGGCAAGACGGTGGCACAGGCGGGCCTGCGGGCGCTGAATTATGGGTATCTGACCGAGATTGACCGGGGCGGGCGATTGATTACGGCGGTCGAGCCGGACCGGATGCTGCAGCCTGGCGACAAGCTGTACTTTGTGGGGGCCCCGGAATGCGCCAGCGAACTGCGCCGGATTCAGGGCCTGAAGCCGGCCCAGGCCAGTATCCAGAAGCTGGACCTGGCGAACCATCAGCGCTGCCTGGTGGAGGTGGTTCTGGGGCAGGAATTCCCGGCGCTGAATAGAACGATTCGTGAAAGCCGCTTCCGCACCCGGTTCAACGCGGCGATTCTGTCGGTATCCCGGGACGGCAATCGGGTATCCGGCAAGCTGGGTGATATCACCTTTAAAATGGGCGACACCCTGCTGCTGGAGGCCAGCCATCAGTTTGTGGAGCAGTATCGTTTCCGCCGGGACTTTCTTCTGGTCAGCGCCCTGAACGATTCCACCCCGCCGGATTTTCACCGGGCGCCCCGGGCACTGGGTATACTGTTATTGATGGTGCTTGTCAGCGCGTCCGGGCTTTTGCAGATTATGGAAGCGGCGTTTCTGGCGGCCGGCGCGATGATTGTCAGCGGCTGCATCACCGCCAGCCGCGCCCGTCGCAGTGTGGATTTACCGGTGCTGGTGGTGATTGCGGCGTCTTTTGCGCTGGGTACCGCCATGACCGAAACCGGCGCGGCCGTCTGGGTGGCCGGCGGCCTGCTGGGTGTGTTCGGGCCTCTTACCCCCTGGCTGGCACTGGCGCTGGTGTATGTGTTGACGGCGGCGTTTACCGAAGCCATTACCAATAACGCAGCCGCCGTGTTGATGTTTCCCATCGCGCTGGCGGTGTCTGAACAGCTCGATGTTAACTTTCTGCCCTTCGCTGTGACGGTCATGTTTGCCGCATCGGCGTCTTTCATAACGCCGCTGGGCTACCAGACCAACCTGATGGTGTACGGCCCGGGCCGGTACCAGTTTATGGATTACGTGCGCCTGGGCTTTCCGCTGAGCCTGTTGGTGGGCGCCACGGCCATATCGCTGATTCCTTTTGTCTGGGGCTTTTGACGGTAAGCCTGTAGGTTGGGGTATCCGAAGGCGTGATCCGACAACCTATCTCAGCTTCCCCGCCTGTTCCCGAAGCCCGTCAAGAATAGGTTGGCTGATGTGCTTTCGTTGTCGTAATATAAGACCAGTTAATAGGTCTTTAGGTGTTATTATGACCAGTCCAATCTATTCCGAAGTGACTGCCAGTGTGTCTGAGCTGAAAAAGAATCCTATGGCGACAGTTCGTGATGGGGATGGCTTCCCTGTGGCGGTACTCAACCGGAACAAGCCTGTTTTTTACTGTGTTCCAGCCGATGTGTATGAAGCCATGCTAGAGCGCCTTGACGATCAGAGTCTTGCAGCGATTGTTCGCGAACGTCGTGCAGAGCAGAGTGTCAGGGTTGAGCTGAGTGACCTTTAAGTACCAGCTTGCGTTCAAAGCGTCTGCTTTAAAAGAATGGAAAAAGCTCGCTGAACCTATCAGGAAGCAGTTCAAAAAGAAGCTTGCAGAGCGGCTTGAAATGCCTCGGATTCCTTCGGATGCGCTCTCAGGATTCGATGATTGCTATAAGATCAAGCTCAAAAGTGTCGGCTACAGGCTCGTTTATGAAGTTGAGGACGAGACTGTAACGGTGACGGTTGTGGCTGTCGGAAAACGTGAGAGAGCCGATGTATATCGGAAAGCCAAGCGGCGTATTGATTGAATAGGACTGCATGGATGCGGAACATCCGAATAGAGAACTTCCCGGAGAGAAATAAAGGACTATGATCGACATAAAACACCACGGAGCGGTGACTGGGGTGACCGGTTCATGCCATGATCGTCGACTCCCCGCTTGCCGCCACCTTCACCGATATCTACCGCAACCTGAAACCCTTCTGGGATGCTGAGGCCACCGAGCGGGTCCGCCATGGGCCGGGTGGGTTGAGCTGGATGACGAACGTTACCAAATCCGCGCCCGCATTCGTCAGGTGGGCGGTTATTCCGCCCATGCCGGCCAGTCGCACCTGGTGCGGTTTGCAGCGGGCATTGAGCCGCAGCCCTCGGAAATCCGGATCGTGCATGGGGATGACAGTGCGAAGAAATCTCTTGAATGCCAATTTCATTCTGCGGGACTAACAGGGATAATTATCCCCCGTTTGGCCTGAATATTTTTATTTGCCAGTAAAGGATTATTGTCTTTATGAAAAAAATCGCCGTCGTTGGGCTGGGATATGTGGGCCTGCCATTGGCTGTGGCTTTTGGCGAGAAGCGCGAGATTGTCGGTTTTGATATCAATTCAAAGCGGATTGCGGATCTGAAGGGCGGCAGTGATTATACCCGGGAAGTGTCCGGTGATGAACTGGCGCTGGCCAAAGGTCTTTCGTTTACGGCAGAACTTGACGGTATCCGGGATTGCCAGATTTATATTGTGACGGTGCCCACGCCCATTGATGAATTCAAATCTCCGGACCTGACGCCCCTGGTGAAAGCCAGCGAAAGTATTGGCCGTGTTCTGAAGTCCGGCGATATTGTGATTTATGAATCCACGGTTTACCCGGGCGCAACCGAGGAAGTGTGCGTTCCCATTCTCGAAAAAATGTCTGGCCTGACTTTCAATAAAGATTTTTTTGCCGGTTACAGCCCCGAACGTATTAACCCGGGTGACAAAGAGCATCGGGTGGCGTCCATTATAAAAGTAACCTCTGGGTCAACGCCTGCCATTGCCGATGAAGTAAACGCGCTTTATGCCGAAATTATTACCGCGGGCACCCACAAAGCGAGTTCTATTAAAGTGGCCGAGGCGGCGAAGGTCATTGAGAACACTCAGCGCGATCTTAATATTGCGTTGATGAACGAGCTTTCGAAGATCTTTTCGAAGTTGAAAATTGATACCCATGAGGTGATTGCAGCGGCGTCCACCAAGTGGAACTTTCTGCCATTCAAACCCGGACTGGTGGGTGGCCATTGTATTGGCGTTGATCCTTACTATTTGACCCATAAGGCACAGGCGATTGGTTACCACCCGGAAATCATTCTTGCGGGGCGTCGGGTTAATGACAACATGGGGCCTTATGCTGCTGCTGAGCTGGTTAAGGTGATGATCAAGGCCGGCCACACGGTAGCCAATGCCAGAGTTCTGATTATGGGCTTCACATTTAAAGAGAACTGCCCGGATTTGCGTAATACCCGGGTTATTGATGTGGTTGATGAGCTGAAAGAGTTCGGTTGCCAGGTGGATATTACCGATTGCTGGGCCAGCCCCGAGGAGGCCCATGAGGAATATGGCGTTTCACTTGAGCAGAACCCGCAGCCGGGGTTTTATGATGCGTTGCTGCTGGCCGTGCCGCACCGGGAATATGCCGCCAGAACATCGTCTGAATTACGCCAGTTCATGAAACCGTCCGGTGTATTGTTTGATCTGAAAGGTGTATTGCCATTGGGTGAGGCGGATTTGCATTTGTAAATCCCGATCGCGAAGTTTGAAAAGGCCGGTCTTTTAAAGTCCGGCCTTTTTTATGGATTACACACTGGTAAATCAAAAATTTTGCTATAAATAAACGATTCACTTATGATTGGCCGTGACTTCTGGTCATTTTAATATCAATCGTAAGCAAAGGTTTTAAATCCATGGCAAAGATCAACGACTATTATCAGAAAAAGCAGCTTATGGAAAAGCTCGGTGAAGAACTGGCGCAATTAGAGCAGGATCAGGCGTTAAAAGGCGAGCTGGAATTTGAAAACAAAGTTCGCGATTTGATGAAGGAATATAAAAAAACGCCGAAAGATGTTTTGCAGATTCTTTCCGCTATTGATCCCACCATTGCCGCTGGTAAAGCGGTTGCCTCAAATGGCGGCCGTGCCAAGCGCCCGATGAAGACATACAAGAACCCGCACACCGGTGAAGTGGTTCAGACCCGGGGTGGTAATCATAAGACCCTGAATGAATGGCGCAAGAAACACGGCAAAGAAGCGGTCCAGAGTTGGCAGCAGGACTGATTCTATAGAGTTTGAAGAGTTTCATTGGTGTCGGATTACTCGCTGCTGCGCGGCGTTAATCCGGCCTGGTTTTCCCCGAATACCACCACCCGGTTTCTTCCACCTTCTTTTCCCCGATACAAAGCGTCGTCTGCCTGTTGCAACCATTGCATATAATTGTCTGGCTCCGGTGTCAGCGGCGCAATGCCGATACTGACGGTGTACTGAATACTTGCGGTGCCGCTTTCAACAGTGCTGTTGGCAATGATTTCCCGCAGGCGTTCACAGATGACCCGGGCGCCTGCGGCGTCGGTTTCCGGCAGTACGATGCCGAATTCTTCTCCGCCATAACGCCCGGGTATGTCGGATTGCCGCAGGCTGGCGCGGGTGATGTCGGCGGTGTGTTTGATGACCTCGTCGCCTGCTAGGTGGCCATGGGTGTCGTTCACTGGTTTGAAGTGGTCGATGTCAAACATCACCAGGCAGGTCGGTTGCCCGTAACGGCGGTAGCGCTCGAATTCCGCGTCGACCAGGTTTTCCCAACTGCCCCGGTTCAGCAGTCCGGTCAGGCGGTCAGTCATGCTGAGTTTTTCCAGCTGATCATTGGCTTTTTCCAGTGCCCGCCTGCTGGTGGCAATGTCGGTGACGTCGTAAACCATCAGGCAGATTTTTTCCACTTGGCCATCGGTGCCCGATAGCGGGCTGATGGTCAGGTTCTGGAACATGAACTCTTCGATGTCGGTGATCGGGCGGGTATTGCGGAATTTGAAGACGTAAGGGCGCTGCTCCCAGGAGGTAAACGCCCGGGTGTTGAGCATGGCCACGGAATCCACCTTGCGGGTCAGCCAGGCCCGGGGAATGTCCGGAAAGGCATCGAACAGGTTCTGATCCCGGATTTTGCTGGCGGACAGGCCGCTGTAGTGTTCCATAAAGCCGTTCCAGGCCTGAACGCGAAAATCCAGGTCCAGAATGACCAGCCCGACCTCCACGGATTCGAGCATGTCCACCAGCCAGTGGAAGGCGTTCGCGTCTGTTTCTTCTATGGTCATGATCAGTCCACCAGATATTTCAGGCGTTGTTCCAGGAAGGGCACCGAGTTTTCGGTGAGCAGAATCAGCATGTCGCAGCTTATGTCGGTGTCTTCCAGAACATAGCTGATTTCAATGGAAAGCAGTTTCTCCTGCCGGGTGCGGTGGTATTCCAGCAGATCGCCGACCTTGCGATGCTGCCCCAGAACAGTGGGGTGCGCCAGGCGAAGCTTTATGTCCAACTGGTCGCTGATGCCGTTGATAAAGGCGCCGAACAGGATGCTGGACATGTCCATCAGCACTTCGACCTGGAGGTTCTCAGCGGTGGTTTCGTCGTAGTGGAGCAGTTTTGCCATTTCCTCGAAGTTGGCTTCGGTGAACAGCAGCATGGCTTCCCCGGCAATCCCGGCACCCTTGAACCCCTGGCACACGGCGGAGTAGCGGGTTCCCGCGCCGGCCGCCGAGATGGCCATGCTCAGCTCGCTGGTGGTGATGGTTTTAACCCGTGGGATGGGCTGCTTCACAAAGACTTTGAGCAGCCGCGCCAGCAGATCGGAGGAACGGCCCATGGCGATGTTGGAAATTTCCTGCAGGTAGTCCCGCAGGTTGGGTGACGAGTCTGTCTTGTCCTCTGGCTGCGGCGTTGAAGCGGGGGTGTGCTCGCCTTCGGTGTCGAATTCATCCGGTCCCAGAAACCCGTAATCTTTTAGAATGCGGTTGACCTGCTCGGTGTCGGTGGGCTTTTTGATAAAGTCGATAGCCCCGAGTTTGCGCACCCGCGCCCGGGCTTCGGGCTGAATGTCCCCCGATACCACAATGGTCATGACGGGCAGATCCTGGTCGCGAATGATCTCCAGCACTTCGTAGCCGTCCATTTCCGGCATGTTCAGGTCCAGAAACAGCAGTTCCGCCCGGGTTTCCCGCAGCTTCTCCAGCCCGTTTCGGCCATCGAAGGCAAACGCGACGTCTGCCTTCCAGTCTTTCGGCAGGGCTCGGGCCATCTGTTTGCGTGCCATGGAGGAGTCGTCGCAGATCAGAACTCGGGTGGTCATGGTGGCTCCGCTTGTGCTTTTCTGCAGTATAGCAGCGGCATAGGTGAATTATATGGCCGGTAATGCAGCGCGGGTGTGTTCTGATAGACTGCGTGGCAATCCCAACTGATTCTGCTCAGGAGCCCTGAACGGTGATCCGCTCTTTTTACTGGCACGATTACGAAACCTTCGGGGTCGACCCCATTCACGACCGGCCCTGCCAGTTCGCGGGCGTTCGCACCGACGCAGATCTGAACATTATCGAAGACCCCCTCATTATTTACTGCCGCCCTTCAGACGATTACCTGCCCTCGCCGGAGGCCTGTCTGATTACCGGTATCACCCCCCAGAAAGCGCTGCAGGAAGGCTATCCGGAGGCGGAATTCATCGCGCAGATCAACGAAGCTTTCAGCCAGCCGGGCACCTGTGTGGTGGGTTACAACAGCCTGCGGTTTGACGACGAGGTGACCCGCCACACCCTCTACCGGAACCTGCGCGATCCTTACGCCCGGGAGTGGCAGAACGGCAATTCCCGCTGGGACATTATTGATATGGTGCGGTTGACTTACGCGCTTCGGCCGGAAGGCATTAACTGGCCCACCAAAGACGACGGCAGCCCCAGCTTTCGCCTGGAAGAACTGACGGCGGCCAACGGCATCAGCCATGAAAGCGCCCACGACGCGATGTCGGATGTTGAAGCCACCATCGCCATGGCCAGGCTGATCAGGGAAAAGCAGCCAAAGCTCTTTGATTTTGTGCTGCAGAATAAAGACAAGCATTCCGCCCGGGCCATGCTGGATACGGCCACCATGAAGCCGGTTTTCCACGTATCGGCGAAATACCCGGCCACCAAAGGCTGTTGCGCCATGGTGGCCCCGGTGGCCGAGCATCCGACCAATAAAAACCTGGTAATTGTTTACGATCTGCGGGAAGACCCGACGGAGCTGATTCAGGCCACGCCGGAGCAGATTCGCGAGCGGGTGTTTACCGCCCAGGCCGAACTGGGGGAGGGCGTCAGCCGGTTTCCGCTGAAGGGTGTGCAGCTGAACAAGTGCCCGGTGCTGGCACCGTCGGCGATGCTGAAATCCATTCCGGAGGCGCGGTTGGTGTCTCTTGAACTTGACGGTGAGCGACTGCGGCACAACCTTTCCCTGCTCAGGGGCGACACCGATCTGCCGGGCCGCATTGCCCAGGCCTTCGACCAGGCCCACGAAGGCGACCTGACAGACCCCGACGAACAGCTGTATGCCGGCGGTTTCATCAGCAAGAAAGATCGGGAAACCCTGAACTCGCTGCTGAAGCAACCACTGGACACTCTGGGAGAGCAGGAGCCGCCGTTTGAAGACGAGCGCTTGGCCGAGCTGGTATTCCGTTTCCGCGCCCGCAACTACCCTGAAACCCTGACCGGCGAAGAACAGGAGCAGTGGGAAGCCTTCCGCAGCCAGCGCTTGATGAAACCGAAAAAGGGCTGGCGGTCACTGGAAGCCTACGCCCAGGAACTCCAGCGCCTGGCAGCGGACCCGGAACTGACCCCGGAAAAACGCCAGATCCTCGAAGAACTCCACCTCTTCGGCGAATCCATTATCCCCTACGTCTGATTTTGGGGTCAGACCCCAATGCATTTGACCGAGCCAAATGTCATGGGGTCTGACCCCAACGTGTTAACGGCTAATATAATTTACATCTATTGATATTTAAGTTTAAATGTAAAATATATTAGCTATTTGGTGATTCGGATGGACTTTTCGACTCTCGGAAGAACAATCGCCACGTTGCGGCGGCAGCAGAAGGTGTCTCAGCAAGCTATGGCTGAGCATCTTGGGTTGTCCCGTGCAACTATCAATGCTCTTGAAAATGGCCGCTCTGGCGATGTTGGTGTTCGTAAAATAATGAAAATACTGGATTATCTTGGCCATGAGTTGGTTGTCCGGGAAAAATCTCCGTTCCCCACACTTGAGGAGCTAAGGGATGAGCAACGAGCTTGATGTCTGTGTTGAGGAAGGGGCTGTCGGTACTCTGGTCAGAGAGGATCAGCAGTTTGTTTTCAGCTATGTGCCGGGGGCGAACTCCGATCAGTACGTCTCGCTGACGATGCCAGTCCGCTTTCGGGACTATGTTCATCCACGCTTACACCCCATTTTTGAAATGCACTTGCCGGAAGGGTATCTGCTCGCCGTGCTCAAAAAACAGTTTGCCAAGCTGACTGAAACGGATGACTTTGGCTTGCTGCGACTATTGGCGCCCGGCATGAGAGGGCGGATCCACTATGGAAAAGCAGATTTTGGATTGCCTGATGACCTGGAGCTTGATCACCTGCTCTATGGAAACAACGAGGGCTTGTTCGAGGAACTGGTGCAGCGGTTTGCTTTGCGGTCTGCGCTGAGTGGTGTGCAACCCAAGGTTCTGGCGCAGATTGAAAACACGGCAACGTTGAAACTTGAAGACTATATCGTTAAATCCTGGGGGCCGGAGTATCCCGCCCTGGCGCTTAATGAGTACTGCTGTATGTTAGCGTTAGAAGCGGCAGGTATTCCGGTTCCCGAGTTCTATCTTTCTGAAGACGAATCGCTGTTTATCATGAAGCGCTTTGATCTGACCGACGAGGGGCAGACGCTGGGATTTGAGGACATGTGTGTGCTGCAGGCAAAGTCCAGAGATGAAAAGTACAGCGGAAGCTACGAGCAGATCGCCAAAACGATAAAGACCTTTGTGAACCCGCGCTTCAAAGCCGAATCGTTGCAACAGTTTTTCAAGATGGTAGTCATGAATAATCGACTCCAGAACGGTGACGGGCATCTCAAAAACTTTGGGTTGATCTATGACGATAGGACGTCAGTGCGAATGGCGCCCGCCTATGATGTGGTCAGCACAACAGCCTACCTGCGGCAGGACATTGCTGCACTGACGCTGATGGGCAGTAAAAAATGGTGGAGCAGGCAGCATCTGCTCCGGTTTGGTATTCAGGTTTGCGATTTGACAGAGGGCCAGGCAAAGCGTCTTTTCGACGAATGTGAAGCGGGTCTGGCCGAACTCAAAGTTTATGTCGAGGACCGGCTGACAGGGCCGCTGAATGAGGACCAAAACAATGTCCTCGTCCACCTCCATCAACTTTTGGGGTCAGACCCCAATGCATTTGACCGAGCCAAATGTCATGGGGTCTGACCCCAAAATTACCGCCGTTTCTGGAAGTAGACGGACAGGCCCTGGCCCATCAGGCTTTGCACTTCGCTGCCCAGGGCTTCGGCTTGTATCTGCTTTTGAACGGGCTTTGTGGCCAGGCTGTGGCCGTCGGTGTCCCGGGCTTTGATCAACTTCCAGTCCACTTCATTGCTGACCAGGGCCATCAGTTCCTTTAGCTGTGATGAATTCTGCTCGCAGAACCAGCGGTCGCGACAGCCGCCCAGGCCGTAGAAGTCGGGTTCACGCACCAGTGTTTGCCAGGTCGGGTCCTGACGGTTGGTCATGACCATGTTCCGGAGCTGGCGTAGGGCCGTGCGGGTTGGCTTGAGGTTGTGCTGGGCGATCAGGCGGCGTATCTGTTGGTCGCCGTCGGTCTGTTCGCTTACCGCAGTGTGCATGTGAACAACCGCGCCGTTGCCAGTGGCGGAGCTGACCAGGGCCGCCAGGGAGACGTTGGTCATCTTGGCCGAGGGCAGGCGGCCGATTTCGATCCAGTGCACTTTGTGATCATCCGCCACAAACTGCTGGGCGATGGACCAGGGCCAGAACACGATGTTGTGGATGTTCATGTCCCCGGCGATTCGTGTGGCTTTGGCAATGTTGGCCAGGGATTCATCAACGGCGATCACTTCCACATCTTTCAGGTAATGGGCCAGTTCCATAGCGCGCTGGCCGGACTGGGCGCCGCACACCATGATGCGAAGGGTGTCCGGCAGTTGTTCGGTGCTTATGTTCAGTTCCGTAGCCATCATGGTTTTCAGGCTGGTCTCGGAGCGGTAGGCAAGTCGGGTCCAGCTGGGCCAGGCCTGGGGTACGTCGGTTTTGTCCAGGCACAATTCTTCGGCTTTTTCGTCAAAATTCTGTTTGATCGCTTCTTCGGCGGCGCGATTGTAGTAGCTGGCGGCCATCAGGTGTTGCACGGCAACGGGCCAGTCCACCAGGTTCCAACGGCCAAGCTGGACAGCAAATGCCTGGTGGAACATGGCACCATATTGGGCGCTGATGATCAGCGAGCCGATCATAGCGTCTTGTTCATCACCCATGGCCAGCTGCGCGCAGAGGCTGTCGTTAAGCGCCCGCACCAGTCGCTCTTCGTCTTCTTCCGCGGCCAGGGCATAGCCGGTGCGGTCGGCGTAGAGTGCCAGCGCCAGGGCCAGCGGCTGCAGTTCGTCGCGCAATTCGGCGGTTTGTGCCACTTCGGCAATGACGGCGCGGCGTAGCAGGGTGACCAGCTCTTCCACGGCCGGGTCGGGCATCAGGGTTTTTTCCAGGGCCAGTATCAGCAATTCGTCTTCGCTGGCGGCGTCCAGAGCTACCTGGGCGTTGGGATTTTCCAGGTCGTATTGCTGGCGGATGATCGCTGCTACAAAACGGCCGATTTCCTGATGTGGCAGGCCGTCATGGCGCAGGAGGAGGATGGCATCCCGCGCCAGTTTGCCGTCGGCTTTCTGCACATCCAGGTGTTCGGCGCAGGTCAGCATGCCGCTGTAAACGGATGGCCACTCGAGCCCGGTTTCCAGCAGCTTGCGGTAATGCAGGTAAGCAACATCAAACTGGCCCTGCAAACGTTTGGCGTGGGCGACCCCGCAAAAAGCGGCGGCGGATTGCCGGTCCATGTCCAGTGCCTGAATGAAATACTGCTCCGCCAGGGCGGGGCGTTCCGACTTGATAGCCCAGTAGCCCAGGTTGGTGTACTGCTGCGGCTGCGCCGGATCCTGGTTCAGACTGTCGGTAAACAGAACCTGCGCCTTGTCCAGGGCGCCGTCGTCCATCTCAACACGTCCCAGCAGGCCAAGCGCGCCGGCATTGGCCGGTTCCTGCGCCAGCACATCGTTCAGATAACCACGGCACTCATACCGCGCTTTGACACGCTGGACCAGAGACACCGGGTTGTTGGATTCGCTGTAGGCCAGATTCGCCTGTAGCAATAGCCGCGCGATGTGCGCTTTGTGCGCTTCTGTGGCCTGAACGTTGTGCTGTGCTTGCATGGGACACCTCGTTAACCCGCCGCGGCAATCATGGCGGCAATGGTCTGCAGTTTTTTGACGTTTTGCAGTGCTTTGAAGGTGTAACTGCGAAAGCTATGCCAGTTTTGAAGTAGGTCGGATTAGCCGAAGGCGTAATCCGACATCTCGCTGGGCTTTCAGTTTTTGGGGTCTGACCCCAAAGCTAAACCAGGCGAACAGGTCCCGGATACCGCCCAACCAGTTCATCGTTGGTTAGCAGCAAGAAGCCCTCGGTTTCCGCCTGGGCGACCAGGATGCGGTCGAAGAGGTCTTTATGGATGTCGGGAAGGTGAGCAACCGCCAGAGTATGTTGCGACGATATCGGTAGTTCCAGATAACCGTTATCGACCAGGCCGCGCCTGAGTATATGCGGGTCAACGTGAAAGTCCGGCCTGCCCAGGCCATTTTTGATAACCACTTCCCAGACACTGGCCGCGCTGAAATACAGGCGGTTCTCTTCATTGGTTATCAGGCTTGTCGCTTCGGATGACAGTTTGGCCGGCTCGGCTGCGGCCCATAGCAGAATGTGAGTGTCCAGTAGCAGGTTCACTTTAGCCTCCGAACATGTCGGCTATTTCGTCCTGGCCCATGCGGTCGAAATCATCCGGCACCCGGAATTCGCCCGCCATGAAGCCAATCCGTTTTTGCTGGCTTTTTTCGGGGCTGTCGTACGCCGTCACCCGAGCGACGGGCTTGCCCGCTTTGGCAATAATGAATGCTTCGCCTTTGGCAGCACGGGCGACCAGTTGAGACAGGCGCGTTTTGGCTTCATGCATGTTGACGGATTCCATAGACGACTCACTTACCTTAGTTTAATAGACTTAGTCTACCAACGCAGGCAATATTAGCCAACTGTGTGATTTGGGGTCAGACCCCAATGCATTTGGTGAGGTGAAATGTCATGGGGTCTGACCCCAGGCGAAAATGGCCGGGGTGATGCGATAAGTCCCTGGATTAGGTATTATGTACATACAAACGTAAATACAGGGATGTATAATGCGCTTTGAATGGGATAAAGCAAAGAATAACGCCAACATTCGAAAACACGGTATCGACTTCAGCGATGCGGTAGATATTTTCAGCCACCCGATGCTTACAGCGATTGATGAGCGGTTTTCGTACGATGAGGAACGCTGGGTGGCAATAGGGCTGGTGCGGCAGATCATCGGAGTAGTCGTGTATTTAGAAAGTGACGGTGATGTGATTCGCATCATATCAGCCCGAAAGGCAACCAAGCGCGAGGTGCAGCTTTATGAACAATATGTCTGGAACTGACTGGAAGCGGCTCTCAGAAATGAATGATGAGTCCGTCGATACTGGTGACATTCCTGAGTTAGACGATGCCTTTTTTGAAAAAGCCGAGCTACGAGTGCCAGCAAAACAACCAGTAACGCTGCGCATTGATGAGGACGTGCTTACCTGGTTTAAATCACAGGGAAAGGGATATCAGACTCGCATTAACAAGTTACTGCGACAATATATGGAGAGTCAGTCTTCGCAAAGATAAGCACGTTTCGGGCTCGGCTTCGGCCTGCAGTAGAATACGGGTGTCCAGTCGCAGGTTCACCTCAATCTCTGGGTATATCGGCTATTTCGTCCTGACCCATGCGGGCGTACATGAGACAACTTGGTGATGTGGGGTCAGACCCCAATGCATTTGGCGAGGTGAAATGTCACGGGGTCTGACCCCAAAAGTACATAAAAAGGAGAGCTTACTATCTATCAAGTCAAAGTATCGCTCAAGGGTGCGCAGCCTTCTATCTGGCGGCGCTTGCTGGTTGAGCGGGAAACCACTCTTCAGGATCTACATCGCATTATCCAGGTTGCCATGGGCTGGCAGGCCTCCCATCTGCATCTATTCCAGGCAAAAGACGGCACCCTGATTGGCGACCCGGCCGAGGACTTTGACGGCATGATGAATTTCCGGGATGAAGCTGCTTTACCCGTGTCCGCTGTGTTGTTCAAAGAAGGCCAGACACTGCACTACGAATACGATTTTGGCGATAGTTGGGAGCATCTGGTTGCCCTTGAGAAGATCCTCCCTGCGGACACAAACAATGGAGCAGTGCCACGCTGTATCAAGGCCGCGCGCCAATGCCCGCCGGAGGATGTCGGAGGCCTGCCGGGTTTCTGCGAATTTCTCGAAGCCATGGAAGATATGGCGCATCCGGAGCACATTGCCGTGCGTGAATGGTGGGGCGAGTGGTTTGAGCCGGACCTTGTCGATCTTGAACAGATCAATGCGGATCTTGCCGAGCGTGATGCTTGGTTACCGGAAGATCCCGATGGCGGTGCTCCGGCCGCAAGCGATTTTTTCGGCCTAAGCCCTTTCCAGGTGCATGAACTGTTGCAAAACCCGCTGAACTGCCCCTCGGTTTTCCATCCGCTTTTCAATGCCGAAGAAGTAAATGAGGCGCTCGACTCAGCACCGATCATCCGCATGGCCATGGTTCTGGTGGAGGCTCTGAAGGGCAAGGGTATTCGCCTGACCGGCAAGGGCAACTTGCCCCTTAAGCACGTCAAGGCAATGATCGACGTCGGCGGAGAATCTACCGTGGCGCCCATGGCCAGATATTCCCCTGTTTGCTCTGAAGAACATGTGCTGGCGGTGATCCTCACCCGCGTGTTGCTGGAAATTGCCGGCTACACCAAGAAGCAGAAGGGCGTGCTTTCCCTCAAAAAGACGGCGGAAACCAAATTGGAGAAAAAAGGGTGGCTGACCACCTACCGGGATTTTCTTAACGCAGCGCTGACCAGGCTCAGCTGGGCCTCCATCGACCATCACGACGGCCTGGAAGATATCCAGTATACCGGTGCATTCTGTTTCTGGCTGTTGTCTGAGAAAGGTGGTCAGTGGCGACTTGTGAGCGAATATCTGGATGACATGCTCAAAGCCTTTCCCAGGCTACCGCTTGCCGCCTACCCAGTCAGCTACATGACTGAAGAAGACCAGGCAAAGTCGGCACTGCGTTCGCGGATGGTGACGCTGTACCAGTTACTTGGCCTGATCGAACTTGATCCCGAAAATGCCCGGTTTCGAGAGGAAGGTGATCAGCAAATGAAACGAACGGCGTTGTTTGAGGGAATGTTTGTGCGCGGGTGAGAGGCTGGGGTCAGACCCCGATGCATTTGATGAGGCGAAATGTCTTGGGGTCTGACCCCAAAAGTCCTTCGGGGAAATCGGAGGCTGTCGCCTGGGAAGCCAGTTGTGAAAGGCGGGTTTTGGCTCTGATGCATTTTTTAGCAATTATTGCCATAATCCGATCATAGGAGGGCTTTTCTATGGCGACAATAAATATATCACTGCCCGATGCTATGAAAAGCTGGGCAGAACAGCAGACGGAATCCGGTAGGTACTCAAATACCAGCGATTACGTTCGTGATCTGATCCGCAAGGATCAGGACAGGCGGCACAAAATCGACCAGTTACAATCTCTTGTTTCGGCAGGAATTGCCAGTGGAAAAGGGACGCGTTCAATGGATGAACTAAAAGTTGCTGCAAAGTGCCTGGCCAGGGATGGAAAGGCTGATGAATTACGTTCTCAGCAGAAAAACTGAAGAAGATATTATCTCTATTTACCTCCACGGATTATAAAACTTTGGTGAAGCGCAGGCCGACGATTATCATCAAAAATTGTAGGTTTGCTTTGAGTTTCTCGCCCGAAATCCGCTTTCTACACCTGAGCGTTTCGAATTGTCACCGCCGGTAAGGATACATCCTTTGGGCGTGCACATCGTGATCTACCAAATAATCGATTCCCAAAACATATCCGTTTTGAGGGTGCGGCATGAGCGGGAGAGCTGGCTGTAATTTGCTGGTCGAGGTTAGCCCTGTAGTAGCTGCAGAACCTGCTGGGGTCGGGCGTTGGCCTGGGCCAGGACTTGAAAGGCCGGCCTGTTGGAGCACCTGGGTTCGGGCCAGTTCTGCGGACTCCTGGGCGAAGTCGGCGTCGCGGATTCGACTGTTTGTCGCCGACAGGTTCTCCAAGGTGGTGTCAAGTTGGCGATAGTGGGCTCGAAGCGATTCTGTGCAGCGCCGAGTTCCGCGCGGAAGCCGTTGATTTTGCCTACGGCGCAGTCGGTCAAAGGTGACGATTGCTTCATCCGCGCCGTCTGGAGTAGACAGGCTGGGATCAGACCCCAATGCCGTACCGTTTTCATATTTCAGAGGTGGTGAAGCATTTTGCTGGCCCTGGTTTTGTTCTGGTCTATGAAAGTGGCCCAAGTTTTGCAGCAGCGGTAGTAAGGAACAATACGCCAATGTAATGGCGGCGAGTGATGGCGACTGGGCTTCTAGGCCGACTTCAGAATTAGTGGTAAACACTCGCCCATGTACTATTCTTCAAGCGCAGCCAAATGAAAAGCTCAGGTTTTAATATGTTGAAAAATAAAACTATTCTTGTCACCGGAGGAACAGGTTCTTTTGGCAATGCCTTCGTTCCAATGACACTCGAAAAATACGATCCGAAAAAGATCATCATCTTCTCCCGGGATGAGATGAAGCAGTGGGACATGGCAAAGAAATTTGAGGGGGACAAACGTGTCCGGTTTTTTATCGGTGATGTCAGAGACAAGGATCGGTTGTATCGAGCTTTGGATGGTGTTGATTACGTTGTTCATGCGGCGGCAACAAAAATAGTGCCCACTGCTGAATACAACCCGTTTGAATGCATCAAAACCAATATAAATGGCGCTATGAATCTAGTGGATGCCTGTATTGATCATAAGATCAAGGGCTGCGTTGCGCTGTCCACCGACAAGGCAAGCTCGCCCATCAATTTATACGGGGCCACAAAGCTGGCCTCTGACAAGCTTTTTGTCGCCTCGAACTCGTATTCCGGAGAGCACGGGACGGTTTTCTCTGTCGTGCGATACGGCAACGTTATGGGGTCTCGTGGGTCAGTCATCCCCTTTTTCCTAAGCCAGATGGGAAAAGAAACCCTGCCCATAACGGATGCGAGAATGACTCGTTTTATGATCTCTCTTGAGGATGCGGTAAAGCTGGTGTGGCATGCCTTTGAGGATATGGTGGGAGGTGAAATCTACGTTAAGAAAATACCTTCTATGAAAGTTGTCGACCTGGCACGAGTTGTTTCACCGGCAGCCAGTCATGAAATTGTTGGCATTCGCCCAGGCGAAAAACTCCACGAACAGATGATTGGGGAGGAAGACTCTCATACCACCTACGAATACCCGGAACACTACAAGATTCTTCCAACCATCAATAATTGGGCGACCTGTAGCCAGCGAATCAAGGATGGTGTCAAAGTACCCGAGGGGTTCGTTTATTCCAGCGAAAACAATACTGAATGGATGTCAGAGTCGGATTTGAAGTCGTGGATTGATGCCAGCAAAGTTAAACTTGGGCAATTTGATTCATGATTCCCTACGGACGGCAGGACATCAATCAGGCGGACATCGACGCGGTCCTCGAAGTATTGCAGTCTGATTTTCTGACTCAGGGACCAAAAGTTCCTGGGTTTGAGAAGGCCGTCGCTCAACATGTGGGTGCGAAACATGCGGTTGCTGTGAACAGTGCAACCTCTGCTCTGCATATTGCGTGTCTTGCGCTGGGGCTCGGTGAGGGTGACTGGTTGTGGACCTCGCCGATCACCTTTGTGGCCTCTGCAAATTGTGGTCTTTATTGCGGGGCGCGAGTGGATTTCGTGGATATTGACTCGAAAACCGGCAACCTTTGTCCGATCGCACTAAAAGCCAAACTGGAACAGGCCGCACAGGAACATCGGCTACCCAAGGTAGTGGTGCCAGTTCATTTGTGGGGTCAGTCCTGCGATATGGCTAGCATTGCCGGTCTGGCTCGGGAATATGGATTCAGAATAATTGAAGACGCGTCTCATGCCATTGGCGGCAGGTACAAGGGAGAATTCATCGGGAACTGCCGTCATAGCGACATAACCGTATTTAGCTTTCACCCGGTTAAAATAGTAACCACGGCCGAGGGCGGAATGGCCGTAACAAACGATGAAAATCTGGCTGGCAAAATGAGCCTCCTGCGTAGTCACGGCATTACTCGGGACCCCGCATTGATGACCCATGAGCCCGATGGCCCCTGGTATTACCAACAGGTGGAGCTGGGTTTCAATTATCGAATGACGGAATTGCAGGCCGCCCTCGGGATAAGTCAGTTGGATCGATTGGATACGTTTATAGCGCGCCGCCATGAATTGGCTCAGCGATATGACCAGAGGTTGGCAAGCCTGCCTCTCACCTTGCCTTCGCAGTGTCCGGATAGCGATTCCGCGATGCACCTCTATGTGCTACGCCTTCAGTTGGGGGCAATCGACAAAACCCACCGTGAGGTTTTTGAGGCTCTGAGAGAGAAGGGCATTGGCGTGAATCTGCACTATATTCCGGTTCATACCCAGCCTCACTATCAGAATATGGGGTTTGCGCAAAGCGATTTTCCCAGAGCTATGGATTACTACCGGGAAGCGATCAGTTTGCCTTTGTTTCCCTCCATGACCGACCAGCAACAATCCGGGGTCATCGAAGCGCTCCTCTGCACTCTGGTCAGCAAGGTACTTTAATCATGACGAGAATAGCGATTATTCCAGCGCGTGGCGGTAGTAAAAGAATACCCAGGAAAAACCTTAAAGATTTCTGCGGTAAACCGATGATTGCCTGGTCCATCAGGACGGCCCTGGAGTCAGGTTGCTTTGATCACGTTCTGGTATCAACGGATGACGAGGAAATAGCTGAAATTGCAATTAGATACGGAGCCGAGGTCCCGTTTATGCGCCCGCCGGAACTGGCTGACGAGTTTGCAGCTACCCGCCCGGTGATTAATCACGCGATTGAAAAGGCCTTCGAGATTTGGGGTGCGTCGGAGTTTGCGTGTTGTATTTATGCGACGGTTCCTTTTTTGCTACCGAAAGATCTTCAGTCTGCGTTCAAAATGCTCAGAACGGAAGGTGCGTGCTTCGTGTTCTCTGCCGGCCGTTTCCATTATCCGATACAGCGGGGTCTCAGAGTTGGCGATAATGGCCGCGTTGAGAGACTGCGGCCCGAACACAGGTTTACCCGGTCTCAGGATCTGGAAGAAACCTATCACGACGCTGGCCAGTTCTATTGGGGACGATCGGACGCTTTTCTGGATAATAAGGACCCCATGTCGTCTGACGGTATTGCCTATGTGCTTCCGGGCACGCGCGTGCACGACATCGATACGGAGGATGACTGGCTCACCGCCGAATTGATTTTTAAAGCACTGGGGCGTGAAGGCTTGGGGCATCATGGCGCACGGTGATCAGCCTTTAGTGGTTATTCGGGCTGACGGTGGACCTGAACTGGGTCATGGTCATGTCCGCCGCTGTCTTAATGTTGCGGATTATCTTCGTAGTGAGGGGTTTCAGTTAGTCTTTGTCCTCAGGGGCCCTGATCACTGTTTATTGTCGTTGGTCCAAAATTCGAAATTCAGGGTTATCGAATTGCCAACTGAGAACGTCGCAGCCGTAACGGCCTTTGACCACGAAATTGGTGAAAAAGAGTTTACCAGCATGGCCCAGGATGCGCTGGAAACTGCCAGTGCGCTGAAACGCCACCTGCCGAACAGAAGTATTGCCTGGGTGATCACGGATCACCTTTTTATCCGGAGCCCGTGGCAAGCTGAATTCAGAGCGCTGACGCGATGTCGCGTACTTGCAATTGATGGTCAAGCAAATTACACCCACGACGCTGATATTCTTGTCGATCCCCAACTGAGCGATGCCCCTTTCGAGAAGTGGCGAATGCTTATACCTGACCACTGTCAGCTTTTTTCGGGTCCGGCGTGTTTGCCATTACCCAAGGCTTTTGTAGTTGTACGGAGTAAAGCGGCGATACGGTCACATCCTATGTCACGGATATTGGTCTGTTTTGGGGGTTCTGATCCACGTAATGTTGTGACGCGAACGGTGAAGGTATTAATGGAGTGGCTGTTGACCCGAAACCAGACAGCTATTGCCGTGGATCTGGTGATTCCCGAAAAGGCTCTTTGTCGGGACGAAATTGCACATAGCTTCGGGCATCATGGCCAGTTAACTGTTCACGCCGGAATCGATGACCTTGCGCCGCTCATGCTGGCTGCGTCCTTGTCGCTCGGTGGTGGCGGAATCATGATGTGGGAGCGCTGCATGCTGGGTTTACCTGCAATTGTGGTACCGCTGGCGCCGAATCAGGTAAAACCGATAGCAAATATGGCCAGCAAAGGCAGTGTTTTGGCTTTGCGGTCTCTGGGCGGGCACTATGAGCAGGACCTTAGAATGGCTTTGGATCATATGATTAACGACCAGACACTGCTCGCGAACTTATCCGGTAATGCCTTTGATATTATGTGGGGTTGGCCCGATTCTCAGGGGTGGTTGAATTCTCTGAAGAGCTTAACGCATGAGTAAAGTGAGAAAGGTCGCGATCATTGGTGGTACCGGTAATGGTCTGGTTACCGCTCAGGTGATCGTGGATATGGCGAAAGCGGGCCAGCCTGTTGAAATGGTGGGCTTTCTCAATGACCATCAAGCTGTCGGTTCTTCGATAGGCGGTTATCCGGTACTTGGCCGGCCTTGCGACTGGAAAGCCCTTGATGAAGAAATCAGCCTGGTGTTCGCTTTACTGTCGGTGGGCAAGATGCGTGAGCGAGCGGAACTCCTCGAAACGTTTGAAATTCCGGACTCAAAAATGACAACGCTTGTGCACCCGACCGCGCTCCTGGGTGCAGGCGTAACGGTAGGGTCGGGGAGTGTTATTGCGTCTTACGTAACATGCCAGCCAGGCAGCCGTGTAGGTAAAAACTCGATTGTCAGAGCCGGTGCAAACCTGGGCCACGATGCGATCGTGGGGGACTTCGTTGATATTGGTCCTAATGTCACGCTTTGCGGCTACGCATCGGTGTTTAAAGGTGCTCACATTGCACCGAATGCTGTTGTGAAGGACCGAACGATCGTTAATGAATTCAGTGTTTTGGGTGCGGGCAGTGTGGCGCTGCGCGATATGGAGCCAGGAAGCCTGTGGATGGGCAATCCTGGGCGTAGGGTCAGGTAAACCGTGGCAGAGCGGTCAGGAGGGGGCAATGATTGGAATCAAGGGTATAGCATCGTACATTCCGGAAGAGAGTCTGGATAATCTGCAAAGAGCAGAAGCCTTTGGAGAAACCCAAAGCTTTATCGAGAAAAAGATTGGTGCCCTGAAGCTTCCGAGGAAGCAGGCCTTGGAAGAAACGTCTGATATGGCGGTAGAAGCGCTGAGGCGGCTGACCGAATCCTTCCCTGAACTGGAGTCATCCGGTATTGATGCCCTGGTAGTGGTGACTCAAAACGGAGATGGTGAAGGTCTTCCTCATACAGCCGCCATTGTCCAGCAAAAAGCTGGCCTGGAAACAGCGCTTGCCGCTTTTGATGTGTCTCTGGGGTGTTCCGGTTACGTGTATGGTCTGCATATTCTGAAAGGTTTCCTCGAGTCCAGCGGTTTGACCAATGGTGTCCTTATTACCGCCGATCCTTATTCGAAAATTATTGACCCTGATGACAAAAATACCTCGTTATTGTTTGGCGACGCAGCCACCGCAACCTGGCTGGGGGAGTCTCCGGACTGGGTTCTTGGCCCGGTTCTGTTCGGCACTGACGGCGAGGGCCAGGATGCGCTGAAAACAGTGGGGCAACGCTTGACCATGAACGGCCGTCAGGTGTTTGATTTTGCAGCCACGAAGGTTGCTCCTCATCTTCGGGCTTTGATGCAGAAGGCAGGCGTAAGCGAAGAGGACATCGATGCATTTTGTCTTCACCAGGGCAGTTATGCCATTGTCGATACCATATCGAGAAGATTCCGAACCCAGCAAGAAAAATTTTTAAAAGATCTGGGAGAAACCGGCAATACAGTGTCCTCTAGTATACCTTTGCTGCTGGAGCGGAACGTTTTTAATGATCAAGCCATGAACCAGGTAGTGATCAGTGGTTTTGGCGTCGGATTTTCATGGGCGACTGGTTTGCTTACCAGAAATATTAAGGGTTATAACAAATGATGACAGAACAACAGGTAAAAGAAGCCATTCTTGCGGCAGGGATTAATGTTGACGTTGATAGCCTCAAACCCTCCGATAATCTCTCTGATGCAGGCATAGACAGTCTGGATTTTTTCAACCTGTTCCTGGAGTTGGAAACCATTGGGGGCAAGAAGATTCCGGACGATCAGTTGGATAAGATGACAACCATTGACTCGATAATAAAGTTCTATGCGGAATGATGCTTCTGTCTCTCCGGCCCCCAGGGCTCTCGTAGTAGCGGAATTGTCAGCCAATCATGGCAACGACCTTGAACTAGCGCTCAAGACCGTGGAAGCCTTTGCCGCTGCGGGAGCCGACGCCATAAAAGTGCAGACTTTCCGGCCGGAGTCGCTGTGCCTGAATATTGATAACGATTATTTTGGCGCCCGAAAAACCGGTCAGTGGAAAGGTAAAACATTGTGGGAGATCTATCAGGAAGCTGCGTTGCCTTACGAATGGCACTGGAAAATTCAGCAAGAATGCCGACGGTGTGGAGTGGAGTTTTTCTCTTCACCGTTCGATCTGGAAGCCGTTAATTTTCTGAATTCGATGTCTGTGCCCCGGTATAAAATTGCCTCCATGGAAATTACCGATTTGCCTCTGATACGTGCCGCAGCGTTAAAAGGTAAACCCATGGTTATTTCGACCGGGCTTGGGGAGGCGAGCGATATACAGGATGCGATAGACGCATGCGTTGAGGTCGGCAACCATAACGTAACCCTTCTTAAGTGCACATCGAATTATCCAGCAACCTTATCCGATGCTAACCTTCTCACGATTCCCGACATGGCACGGCGTTTTGGATTGCCGGTGGGGGTATCTGACCATACGCCTGGTTTCATAGTGCCTGTTGCAGCAGTTGCAATGGGTGCTACTTTTGTTGAGAAGCATGTGGTGCTGGACAAAAGACAAAAGACTCTTGACGCTGAGTTTTCGATGGATCCTCGGGAGTTTGCTGAAATGGTCCGGCATGTCCGTGACACTGAGGCGTCGCTTGGTTCAGTTTGTTATGAAGTTTCGGAAGTTGACAAGCTCCGGCGTCGGTCTCTGTATGTGGTAACAGACATTGCTAAAGGAGCCGTGGTTTCAGTCGATGATTTTAAAAGTCTCCGCCCGGGTCATGGTGCAGCGCCCGATGCTTTGGATTCTCTCGTTGGCAAACGAGCCAGGTTCACGTTGAATGCGGGAACCCCGGTAAGGCTCTCTGATTTTGAAGAATAATGACAGACGAAGCTTCGCTAATGATACCTCATGCTATTAATCTTCCGGATTTAAGTTTTAAAGGGAATAGAACCTACATTCACGGGACTGAGTTTTTTGACGTGATTTCAAGTTTCTTGCAGAGCCAATTGCCAGCCCATCATGACGGCTTCATCACAAACCTCTCTTTTCGTCAGTTTGCCATCAGGCAATGCCAAATCTTTTTGTACTCGCCTCCCGAAAGTAAAGCTGAATGTATCTGTCACGGCCTGTGGTGCAGTGGCAATGCCAATGAACCCATTCGGTTTTGGGTATATGAGAGAGAAGATCCTGTCACTGAGCGCTATGAGTTTGATGAGAAGTTGATTTGTAGCGGCAGTGAATTATTCGATGATCGCGTTAGAAGTTTTGTGGTACCAGAATTCTCGTTGATTGAGAATATTGTGGCGCTAACAAAACATTTACATAACGTTAAGTGGCCGTTGGAGGAGGGTAAGTGGGTATTTGGGCAAATTGTCCTTAAACGGGCTTTGCCGTCGCAGAGTAAAACAATAGAAATTTGGAACTTTCAGAATATAAAAAACCGGTTTTCTCGCAACAAAATCTTTGTTGACCAGCGAGAGGTCGGCGATATTCGCTTTATTGTGTCTTGATGTTCCAGAAAAATGGCCGGTGTATGTCCCCGGCCATCCTGGTTTTTTTGAATGTTTAACCCTGCAATAACTGCAACACCTGCTGAGGCCGCGCATTGGCCTGGGCCAGGACGGACAATCCCGCCTGTTGCAGCACCTGGGTGCGGGCCAGTTCGGCAGACTCCTGCGCGAAATCGGCATCGCGGATTCGGCTGTTGGAGGCCGAGAGGTTCTCGGATGTTGTCGCCAGGTTAGTTATCGTGGATTCGAAGCGATTCTGAATGGCGCCAAGTTCGCTGCGAATGGAGTTTACTGACGTGAGTGCGGCGTCTATCCGCATGATCGCGTCGTTGGCGCCGAGAACCGTATCGATTGCGACCGAGTCCAGGCTTTCATCTACGGGAACAGTGGCGCCGGCTTCAGCACCATCAGTCAGGGCCGGGGAGCCGGAGGTCGTGATGTAGCCGATGGCGCTTAATTCTTCCGCCGACTTGATTTCTATTCCAGTGCCGTCATCGGTGGCGATGGCAACGGCACCCTTTAATTGGCTATTAATTGTTTCAAGTGCGGTTGCGATGTTCGTTTCCTCACCGGTGAAGGTGATGGTTTGAGCGGACGCCGTTCCCACTGTTACGTTCAGTGTATCCCCGGTGGCAATTGTGTTAGCGCCGCCAGCAAAGTCAACGTTCAGTGCTGAAGCCGTCGCTATGGCCCCGAGGTCGCTTGCGCGGGTGCCAGCCGTAAGATTGACGCTGATGGTTTCGCCGGCATTCGCACCGACCTGGAATGATTCAACTCCAAAGGTGCCATCCAGCACTTTCAGACCGTTGAACGACGTCTGGTTGGATATTCTGCTGATTTCGGCAATCCGCTGCTGAACCTCGGCATCAAGTGCCTCGCGATCAGACTGGCTGTTCGTGGCGTTGGCCGACTGAATGGACAGTTCCCGGATGCGCTGCATGTTGGAGACAATTTCGTTCAGTGCGCCCTCTGTGGTCTGGGCCAGGGAAATACCATCGTTGGCGTTTCGTTGAGCCACGTTCAGACCCGATATCTGGGACTCGAATCGTGTCGAAATTGCCAGGCCAGCGGCGTCGTCTTTTGCCGAATTGATGCGAAGACCGGAAGACAGGCGCTCAAGCGCCGTGTTTGCATCCGACTGGGATGAATTCAGATTCCGCTGGGCATTCAGTGACGCAATGTTTGTGTTGATAACCTGAGGCATATCGATTCTCCTGCTGCGGGATGTCGGCATCCCGGTGCGCGCTTATGTTTGAGCGCCATGCCGACAGAAATTCATTAAATTGTCGCTTTGGGTCAGGCGAAGCTAAACTCGTGCCATCTTTTCAAAAGACTTTTAATAAATTGAAAATAATAGGAAAAATAAAGGGATTCGGGTCGGGTTATGAGTGCTCGCCGGAATTCTGACGATGATTGGAGGAAGAATGTTGCCGCTATTTCTGGCCGGTTAGGCTTCATGGGCTACTATGGGAGACAGCAAGTGACTTCGAAAAAGGTAAGAGGACCACATGACGAAAGGCCAAGACAGTTCGGCAGAAATTTATATAAGGCGCAAACAGAGGAACCTGGATTACTTCAAGGTCAATCTTCCCCGGATTTATCAGATTCTGGAAAATCAGGTGTTGACCAGAGCCGAATTGGTGGTCACGCCCGGCGCGAAAGATGTTGATATGGTGGTGGACGGCAGATCCTGCTATCGGGGACTTGCAAAAGAATACTCGAGAGATGAGGCGCTGCAGTTTCTGAAAGATAACCCGCCTGAAAAGCCGGCTAAAACATTTCCTCCGCAGAAGCCTGAAAGTTATCCCCAGCAACGATTTGCTTCTAGCAGAATGCGCCAGATTATTGAAACCTCACCGGTGACTCGCGAAAATTACCAAGGATATTTTCGGGGCAATAATCTGTTTCCTTCAGTCGTCTTTCTTGGTTGCGGTTTGGGTTACCACATTGAAGCGCTGCTTGAACGCACCACTATTGTCAGCGCTTTTATCGTTGAACGCGATGCAGAGAAGTTTGCACTTAGCCTTTTTACGATAGATTGGGCACGAATCTGCTCGAGTTTTCAGAGGAGGGGGTATGAGATTAACTTTGCGATCGGCTTCGAGTCTGATGATGTTGATATGCAAACCCTTCTGGCGAGACATCTTAAAAATGCGGTGCCTTTCTATCCGTTCCTGACGACCTATTACAACCACCTGGCCGATGTGGAACTGGCGAAAACCGCGACGGCGGTCGCCGGAGACGTGGCAACGGTCGTTGCCCACTGGCCGGACTACGATGACCAGTTAATACGGTTAAAAAACACCGCCCTCAATATTGATAACGGTATCCGCTACATACAGAAAAAGAATCTGGATGAGACGCGCTATCCGGTGATTGTGGTTGGTAGTGGGCCTTCTATTGATGATCGTATGGACAGTTTGAAGCAATGTCGCGACAAAGTGATTGTGTTGAGCGCTGGTACTGGCCTACGGGCTCTGGTGGCAGCCGGAATCAAGCCTGATCTGCACATAGAGCTGGATCCCGGGTATTTTGTTTATCAAGCGCATGCCGATATGGGGGACGGGGCTCTGACAGATATACCACTGCTGACGATCCACGAAGTGAATCCTCACGTGCCGAAATTGTTTGGTGATACCCGTTACTATTTCAAAGCAGACAGTGCTACGCCTTCGCTTTTGGGTATTTCTGGGGATGGATTTCCAGGTTGTAATCCGACGTGTACGAATGCCGCTTTGACAATTGCCTACACGCTCGGTTTCCGTAATATCTTTCTGTTTGGCACGGACTATGGCTTCGAGTCTGCAGAAAAGGATCATGCCAGCGAATCCGTCTATGGTGACAAAGCCGGTTCGGAATTTTCACGCAGCGCTCGCGAGCGGGCGATTAACCGTAAGCATGCGGTATTTCATGTCGCCCGGGTGAATGGTGGAAAGATTCTTACTCGAAACGATTATTTTAGTGCCAAACGGAGTGTTGAGCTGCTGCTTTCAGAGCTGGAAAGTACCGCAGCCGACTTTCGGGTTTTCAACTGTGCCGATGGCGCTGAAATTATCGGTACAACCTGGTTGTCTCAGGATCAATTCAGGGAGTCGATAGATAGCTGCAACGATGCCGATGTAAAGGATCTTGAAGCGCGACTGGCATCGTTGGAGAAACAGCTTGCTCCGGAAGTTCTGAATAGAACGCTTCCGGATGTGATTCGGGAAGCCGAGCTGGAGATGGCTGAGCTGGCGCAGATTGTGCGGAAGGCGTCCATTGGTGGTGTTAAAGACCTCGCGCTGCTTGCCAATGAGATTCGAATGACAATTCGCAAGGTGGCACCCAGAAAAGGACGGAGTGACGTTGTTCCCGCTCAGTTGATGATGAACCAATTGCTGCAAGGGGCGGTACTCAGACTTGTCCATATCGGGCTTTCTCACGGTCTGGCATGCAAAGATGCCAGGTTACGTGGGGAGTTTGTGAAAGATTGGCAGCGGCAAGTGCTTGAAATACTAAAGGCGTGGCCAGATCATTTGGCTCAAGTCATGCTTGATGACCGCCCCAGTAGTGAAAGTCCCTGGGCCCGGACCGGTATACTTATGCCAGAACCAGAGCTTTCCAGCGGCGATTGAGGGTGGCGTTACAAATCCTTACAAGGCGCTGGCAATTTTTCTTAAAGACTTCCTGCGCGCTGCCGTTAAAGGAGTTAACAGGGCAGGTCATCCTATATCAGATACGGGACCAGGCCTTTTCAAAACGTAACTGACTGTTTTAAGGGGAAGCATCATGGCTCTCGGAATCAATACAAACATCGCCTCTATTAGCGCCCAGAACCAACTGACGAAATCTCAGGATTTGGGTGACCAGGCGCTTCAACGGCTGTCCTCGGGCCTGCGTATCAACTCTGCAAAAGACGATGCTGCTGGCCTTGCGATTGCGACCAAGTTTGACGCCCAGATACGCGGCCTGAGTGTTGCTCAGCGTAACGCGAATGACGGTATTTCTCTGGCCCAGACTGCAGAGGGCGCGCTGGACGAAGTAACGAATAACCTGCAGCGTATACGTGAGCTCGCTGTCCAGGCGGCTAACGCTACCAACAGTGCTGACGACAGAACGGCCCTTGACGCCGAAGTCCAGGCCCGTAAAGACGAAATCGATCGGATCGGTGCTGTCACTGAGTTTAACGGAACAGCCCTGCTGGACGGCTCGTTCACCAGCCAGACTTTCCAGGTTGGTGCAAACAATACCGCCAATGATCAGATCTCAATCAGCATCGATGACGAAGTTAGCATGGCTGGTTTGTCCATTACGGAAGATGTAACGAGCGTATCTGGTGCTCAGGCTCTGCTGGATGAGGTTGACGACGCACTGGATACCGTAAACAGTCTTCGGGGTGATCTTGGTGCGGTCCAGAACCGGTTTGAAAGCACGATTGCGAACCTTGGTAACAGCATAGAGAACCAGAGTGCTGCCCAAAGCCGGATTCTTGACGCAGACTTTGCGTCGGAGACTGCCAAACTGGCCAAAGCCAACGTGCTGCAGCAGGCAGGCATCTCGGTACTGGCGCAGGCCAATGCTCGTCCGAACCAGGTCCTGTCCCTCCTGCAGTAACAGGGGCATGGCGGTAACAGCCGGGACTCTCGAGTCCCGGCCTGACGCCGCTCGAGGATAGCGAGGTAAAGCCATGACTGACGTTAACCTGAACAACCCGGATTTGAAGCTGGTTCGGTCCAGCGAACAGGTTTCGGGTCGGGCAATTTCGCCAGCTCAGTCCGAAGGCAGGAAAGCTTCCGCCCGGGTTCCGGCTTCACCGGCCGGTAGTGAGGGCCCTGTGCAGTCTCCCCGGCAGGCTCAGGAGCCATCGAAAGCTGAGCGGCTTGAGCAGCGCAGCGAGGTGCAGCGAGAGAAGCTGGATGATGCGGTGTCGCAACTGAACGATTTTGTCCAGAACGTCCAGCGTGATCTGCAGTTTGAAGTCGATAATGATCTGGGGCAGACGGTCGTTAAAGTGGTCGATCAGTCTACCCGGGAAGTTATTCGGCAGATTCCGGATGAAGTGGCACTGAGATTGGCAGAAAACTTGCAGCAGAACGAACCGCTGACGTTATTTAATGTGAAAGTGTAAAGATTTGCCGCCTGGCGGCGCAGCATTGATTGACGGTTTTTCAGCGCCGCCGCGTCCTGTAGAGGGTTCGGCGGCGCTTTCGTTGATGGTGTGCAGCCGGGTTTACAAGTCGTAACATCAAAGTCGTTATACAGTGGCAAAGTTTTGCCGCTTCTGGCCGTTAACTGAGTCAGGTAAAGCAAAAGCCTTTCATGGGAGGCAGGGTTATGGCATCGATAACATCTTTAGGCGCTGGTTCTGGCATTTTTTCCAACGATCTGGTGGATCAGCTTGTCCAGGCAGAAAGATCGCCGACCGAGTCGCGTCTCAATCGACGGGAATCTGAAGCGCAAGCAAAGATTTCGGCCTTCGGCAAGATCCGCAGTGCTCTGGAGGCTCTGCGGTCTCCCATGGAGGCCTTGAGCCAGGCTGACAGTATGAGGGCGTTTGCAGGTTCCTCATCCAACGAAGCGGTAGTGGGTGTAAGTGTTGACTCTTCAGAAGCTAGTCGCGGCAGCTATAATTTAGATGTCACGCAGCTAGCCAGCGCCCAGTCTCTGGCGTCGAATTCTTTTGCCGATCGAGACACGACTCAAGTTGGCTCTGGAACCCTGACTCTGACCGTGGGCGGGACAACTACCGACATCGTGATTGATGGTTCCAACAATACGCTCGAAGGGGTTGCTGAGGCCATAAATGGCGCCAATGCCGGCGTGTCAGCAGGTATTGTGGATACCGGCAGTGGTTTTCGTCTGGTGATGTCATCGGATGAATCCGGAACGGCCAATGAAATCTCGATTACCTCGGCTGATGACGATAATAACAACACGGACATGAATGGCTTGTCGCAGTTTGTTTTTGACGGCGCTACATCCAATATGGAGCAGACCGTAGCCGCGAAAGACGCCATTATGAACGTCAACGGTATTGAGATAACCCGTTCAAGCAATACCGTTGAGGGCGTTGTGGACGGTGTTACCTTTAACTTGACAGATACAGGAACGTCTACAGTAAAGGTTACTCAGGATTCCGAAGAGGTGGCAGGCCGGGTTCAGGCCTTCGTGGACAAGTTCAATGCATTGCAGGACCAGATAAAGAATGTCGCCGGATTTAATTCGACCTCAGAAAGAGCCGGGGTTCTGAGCGGTGATTCGACTATTCGAAGCATCCAGAGTGACTTGCGTCAGAAGCTAACTTCGATACCGGCAGGTCTGGAGGGTTCACCGATTCGCATGCTGGCCGACATCGGTATCAAGACGGATCCGAGCACTGGCAAACTGGAATTTGATCAGACAAAATTCAAGGAGCAGCTTGGGGAGAATCCGGATGCTATGACGGCACTGTTTTCGGAGTCCGAGAGTGGTGAAGGTATTGCGCGGCAGATGGTGGATTCGGTTGAAAGTTTTCTGGCCAGTGATAGCACTCTGGCGAATCGTACCGACGGTCTGAGCGAGACGCTGGAGCGGATTGGAGATCAGAGAATTGACCTGAACGACCGGATTGCCAGCTATAGAGAAAGGTTGGTCAAGCAGTTTTCTGCTGCGGATCGACTGGTCTCGCAGATTCAGAGTACCGGCAATTTTGTACAGCAGCAATTGGCGTCTATAGCGCCGAGGGGTAACAGCGATAACTAAAGCCACGTGTTTTGGAGTGATCCGCCGTTAAACGGTCATGAACATGGTGTAGAGAGGAAATTATGAACGGTTTACAGGCTTACCAACGGGTAAACACCCAGACCAGCATTACCGATGCGGATCCGCATAGGCTTATTCAGCTTCTCTACAACGGAGCTCTGGAGCGCATCAACATGGCCAAGGCCCGCATGCAGGCGAAGGATTTCGAAGGCAAGGGCAAGCTGATTTCGAAAGCAATCGAAATCATTGGCGGCCTGCGCGGGTTCCTGGATTTTGAAAAAGGCGGCGACCTTGCTGTGCAACTGGAAGGCCTCTACGACTACATGGAGCGCACGCTGTTCGAGGCCAATCGTCATAACGATGTGCAGAAGCTGGAAGAAGTCGCCAACCTGCTTCGCTCAATCAAGGACGGCTGGGATGGCATTCGTGAAGAGGCGATGTCCCAGCAGCAGGCCGTTTGACGGTTACCGGGTAAAAAATGCGCTTTTCAAATCCTGGAAAATCCATAGCGGCGATACTGGCATTGGCCTTACTGCTTGTTATGGCCCCCTTCGCCGGGGCCGCTGACCGTATCGCTCTTGTTGTGGGTAATTCTGCCTACCCTGGCGCCGGGTATCTGGACAACCCGATTAATGATGCCCGTGCAGTTTCAAGCACGCTCCGCAAGCTCGGCTTCGAGGTTACCCAGGCGCTGGATCTGGATAACGCAGGGTTGCAGGACGCCCTGGAGACCTACCGTGACAAACTGGCCAGCGGCGATACGGTCGGGTTCTTTTACTTCGCCGGCCACGCGGTCCAGATCAGTGGCAACAACTACCTCATTCCAGTGGATGTCGACTTCTCGGACGTTGGGCAGCTGATGTCCAAAGGCTATGATATCCGCAAGCTACTGGATGCGCTCAGCAGCCTGAGCGACACCATGAATGTGATCGTGCTGGACTCTTGCCGCAACAATCCTTTCGCCGCGATGGATACAACGCAACTGAGTCGGGGCCTCAAGTTATATTCGCAAGCGACAGACACTCAGTCAGCAACACCCGAAGAAACGTCCACGTCCCGGATGTCCCGCGATGCGGGCCTGGGCAGAATGGATGGGCCTATCAACACGCTCATCGCTTACTCCACCAAGCCAGGTTTTGTGGCGCTCGATGGTAGTGGCAGGAACAGCCCTTATACCAGTGCGCTGGTCAAGATGATGCAGCAGGAGGGTGTGCCCATCGCACAGGTTTTCGCGGATGTACGTCGTCTGGTCTATGAGCAGACCGGCGGCCGCCAGATGCCGTGGGAAAGCTCATCATTGACGCAATCGTTCGTTTTCAAGGAAAGAAACAAGGCGTACGCTACGCCTTTCTAGTTAGGGCAGAGCGTTTCTCTTCATAAACCGGTTTTCCGCACGCAAAATACAACAAAAGGAAAAAATCCATGTTTAAAAAAGCATTCGTGCTTGGCCTCTTTGCCGTTTTTACCACTTATGCCCAGGCAGAAACGAACATCATTCCGCGCGTGGGGGTCCAGTTGGGGCACTATAGCCAGTTCGGGTTTTCCAATGGATTTGCAGCAGACGTGTCGGAAGTCACCATCGGTGGCAACACCGGGGTCACGGTCCAGTCCGGCCCATTTCTCGCCGATTTCAACCTGGAAGCGCTGCAATTCGACGCGTCGGGCACTGATACCTGGCGTACTGAAGTCGCTGGCACCCTTGGTTTTGCGTTCTACAGGTCCGCTTATGTGATCGGTGGCTACCGCAGTGCGAGCTACGGCGATGGCCTGATGAACGACGACTTTGCGACGATGACGGGGCCCTTCCTGGGTATTGCGCTGGCGGGCCTGCAAATGGGGGATGATGGCAAGGATGTGTTCAACTTCTCGTTTGCTGTGAACTCCAACACTTACGAAACTGATGTCAGTGAGTCTGATGATGTCGGTGTCAGCCTGCGCATCGCGTATCGCCGGGCCGGTTCTCCGCACAGCTACGGTATTCGCTATCAGTCTTTCGGCAGTGATGAGGTAGACGAGTATTTCACCACCATTGGCTACAGCTACTCGTTCTTTTGAGATCCGAGGGGCAAATTTCCGGCCAGCTTGGTACCCTTTACATGTCCCGCAATTCGCAGCGCCCGAAGGTGGCGGAAAAGTTCCGGAAAGCTATCGTGGACATGTATGCGACGGGCGAATTGAAAGACATTTTCTTTGGTAAAGCCGGTCGTCCGGAAAGGCTGCCCGGGTTTTGAATAAGGCGATTGCGTTCGTGAAGAGCCGTTTTTTCTGTTGGAACCCTGGCCTGGTGCTGCTCGCCTGTATGGCGTGGGCACCCATAGCGTTGTCTGATGCCAGCGAAAACACGAGGGGCGATGGTGACGTTTCACCAGCCGTCACCTTCGCCCTGCCTGATGTATGGCCCTGGGCGTACGAAAACCCGGACGGCACCATGGGGGGCAGCCTGGTCAAGGTTGTCACTCGTCTTTCAGAGCTGACGGGCCTGCCGGTTGAGTCTCGCATAAGGCCGCTCAAGCGAGCGCTTCTAGAGCTTCGTTCGGGTTATGTGAATTTCAGCATAGTGCCCCAGAGCCCAGCCCTGGAAACGGAAGCCATCAATATTGAACAGTTGGCCAAGATCAACATCGTGCTGGTGGCAATGGCCGATACCAGTTACCCCCTGACGCTGGAAGCAATGGAAGGTAAGCGTATCGGTTACATCGGGGGGACATATCTTGGCGAGGCTTTTGAGCAGAATGAGAAAGTCGATAAGGTGCCGGTCGCGGAAGTTGGCCAGGCTGTTGAAATGCTCTCTCTGGGTCGAGTATCGGCCCTTATGACCCTTGATCATGCTATCGTCAGTGTGCTTCTGGCCAAGGGGCTGGAGCCTGATCATCTAAGATATAACATCCAGGTGGAAGGTCAGGCCGGGGCACTCTATATGTCCCGCAATTCACCGCGCCCGGATGTGGCGGAGAAATTCCGGGAAGCCATCTCCCAGATGGAAGAGAGCAACGAGCTTAACCGTATTTTCTTCGGTGAAAGCGGCCGCCCGGAATACGAAAACACTGGCCAGCCTGGCGCTCAATAGCCATTCCCTGAGCTCTCCCGTACAATACCGCCCTTCTTTTGGAAACATCCATTCTGTTCAGTCTGGAGCACAGGCATGTCTGATATTAAAAAAGTGGTTCTGGCTTATTCCGGTGGCCTGGATACCTCCGTCATCGTTCGTTGGCTGCAGGATACTTACGATTGTGAAGTGGTCACCTTTACGGCCGACATCGGCCAGGGTGAGGAAGTAGAGCCGGCGCGGGAAAAAGCGAAGACTCTGGGCGTTAAAGAGATCTACATTGAAGATCTGCGCGAGGAGTTTGTGCGGGATTACGTGTTCCCGATGTTCCGCGCTAACACTATTTATGAAGGCGAGTACCTGCTGGGTACATCGATCGCCCGGCCGCTGATTTCCCGCCGGTTGATCGAGATTGCCAATGAAACCGGTGCCGATGCGATTTCCCACGGCGCCACCGGCAAGGGCAACGACCAGGTGCGTTTTGAGCTCGGTGCCTATGCACTGAAGCCCGGCGTGAAAGTGATTGCTCCCTGGCGTGAATGGGATCTGAATTCCCGCGAAAAACTGCTGACCTACTGTGAAGAGCGCAATATCCCGGTTGAGAAGAAGAAGGGCAAGAGCCCTTATTCCATGGACGCCAACCTGCTGCATATCTCCTATGAAGGCATCAACCTGGAAGATCCCTGGGCGGAAGCCGAAGAGGATATGTGGCGCTGGAGTGTTTCCCCGGAAGCGGCCCCTGACACGCCCACCTACATTGAAGTGACCTATGAGAAAGGCGACATCGTCGCGATTGATGGCCAGGCCATGAAGGCCCATGAAGTTCTCGAGCACCTGAACAAGGTGGGCGGCGATAACGGTATTGGCCGCCTCGACATTGTTGAGAACCGCTACGTCGGCATGAAGTCCCGTGGCTGCTATGAAACGCCGGGTGGCACTATCATGCTGCGGGCTCATCGTGCGATCGAATCCATCACGCTGGATCGCGAAGTGGCCCACCTGAAAGACAGCATCATGCCGCGCTATGCGGAAGTGATTTACAACGGTTACTGGTGGTCGCCGGAGCGTGAGGCGCTGCAGGCGTTGATCGACCAGACCCAGGCCTATGTCAACGGCACGGTTCGTTTGAAGCTGTACAAGGGCAATGTCGACGTGGTTGGTCGCAAGTCTGATGACTCGCTGTTCGATGAAAAGATCGCAACCTTTGAGGAAGATCAGGGCGCCTACGACCAGAAAGACGCGGAAGGCTTTATCAAGCTGAACGCGCTGCGTTTGCGGATTGCGGCCGGCAAGGGCCGGAAGCTCTGATAACAGGCATAAAAAAAGCCAGCTCAATGAGCTGGCCTGAAAACAAGGAAAGAACGAAAGTGCCTGAAAAATTCGCTTATCCGGAGGTTTAAGCGGCCCATTTGGCGGCGGAGGTACAACTCGGATCCTCCGCCATGGGCGGAAACTGCTTAATTCCACAATTCCATAATAGGGCCTTCCGTCCGCCACGTCTGTGCGTGATCTGTATCCTCTTGTTACGGATTGTTCAAGCCTTCTGTGGGATTTCCGGGACGGTTTCACTGAACTGAATTTGGCACCTTGAGTAATCAGGGTCGCTAGTATAAATTTTTGTGATTGCCCTGACGCGAATACATGCAAAAAGTGAGAATACGTCATGCCTTCTTTTGACATCGTTTCTGAAATCGATATGCACGAAGTCACCAACGCGGTGGACCAGGCCAAACGCGAGCTGGGTAACCGCTGGGACTTCAAGAACGTTGAGGCCGACATTGAGCTGGATGACAAAGGCATTACCATCAGCGCCGAGCAGGAATTCCAGCTGGAGCAACTGATGGATATGCTGCGAATGGCTTTCGCCAAACGCAATATTGACGCGCGCGCGCTGGCTGAAAACGGCGATAGCAAGGCGGGCAAGCTGGTCAAACAGCATCTGGAATTGAAGCAGGGTATCGAAACCGACATGGCCAAGAAGATCGTGAAAATGATCAAGGACGGCAAGCTGAAGGTCCAGGCCAGCATCGAGGGCGACAAGGTGCGGGTAAAGGGCAAAAAACGCGACGACCTGCAAACGGCTATTGCCCTGCTGAAAGATTCCGAGCTGGATATCCCGCTGCAATACAACAATTTCCGCGACTGAACCAGAGGCACGACCATCTTGCACGGCCTGAACCGGACGCTGCTTCGGGAAACCCTGTATACCTACACCCGCTGGCAGGTCATTGCGCTGCTGTTTCTGGGGTTCTCTGCGGGTCTGCCGTTTCTGCTGGTGTTTTCCACCCTGAACGCCCGGCTGGCGGATGTCGGTGTGGAAACCGCCACCATCGGGTTTTTCAGTTGGCTGGGCATTACCTATTCGATCAAGGTGTTCTGGGCGCCTGTTGTGGACCGGCTGAAACTGCCATTGCTGGACCGGCTCCTGGGCAAACGCCGGAGCTGGATTCTGTTGGCGCAGGCCGGCATCGCCACCGGTCTTTACCTCATGGCGCAGGTCGATGCGACGCTGACACCGGAAACCATGGCACTGTGCGGTCTGTTGGTGGCGTTTTCCTCAGCCACTCAGGACGTGGCGATTGATGCCTACCGCATTGAAATTGCCGAAGAGCGACTGCAGGCAGCGCTGGCCGCAACCTACATATTCGGTTATCGACTGGCGTTGCTGGTGGCCGGTGCCGGGGCGTTATACCTGGCCGAGTTCTGGTCCTGGCAGGTGTCTTATGAGGTGATGGCGCTGCTGGTTGGTGTGGGAACGGTAACCGTACTGATCGTGCGGGAGCCTAAAGTGAATCATTTCGCCGCAGCCCAGGACATTGCCGGCAAGATCGAACAGGAAGCCGCCAAGCGGGCGCACCTGAATCCGCGGCTGGCCCGCTTTATCGGCTGGTTTTACGCCGCCGTGGCGGGGCCATTTCTCGACTTTTTCCGGCGCTACAAAGAACTGGCTATTCTTATTCTGGTGATGGTGGCGGTGTATCGCATATCCGATATTGCCATGGGCGTGATGGCCAATCCCTTCTATCTCGACTTCATGGGTTTTTCCAAAACCGAAGTGGCGGACGTAACCAAGATCTTCGGCTTCTTTATGACCATTGCCGGGTCGCTGTTGGGCGGCGTGCTGGTCATGCGGTACGGCGTTCGCCGCATCCTCCTGGCTGGCGCGGTCATGACCGCCGCGACCAATCTGCTGTTCGTGGTGCTGGCGCAATATCCCCCTGACCTTGGCTTATTGGCTCTGGTTGTGAGTGCGGATAATCTCAGCGGTGGCATCGCGAACGTGGCGCTGATTGCCTGGTTGTCGAGCATGACCAGCGCATCGTTCACTGCGACGCAGTACGCGCTGTTCAGCTCGTTGATGACGCTGCCGGGTAAATTCCTGGGTGGGTTTTCCGGCATTGTTGTTGCCGATTTCGGATACGCCGAGTTCTTCCTGATCGCCGGTTTGATGGGGGTACCGGCGATTCTGCTGGCGCTCTACATGATCCGCAAAGGCGACCGCCTGGATGCGCTGGCGCCTCGCTCTTCCGAGTCCTTGGAATCGTCAGAGTCCGGGTCTGCGGTCTGAAACTTGGGGGGCTGGCCTGGGGCCGGGGGTGTTTTTTCTTTGGAAAAAGAACTCGCTGCGCTCAGACACCTTTGTTCCGGCAGAAAAAACACCCCCGGCTCCAGGCCGATCGGACAGATTCAGGTAACGCCTGGGTGGTAATGAGGAGGGGTTGTGGAGCAATCTCGGGAACAGAAGATCTGGCAAGTGGTCGTGGCCATTCCTGAAGGTAAAGTAGCCAGTTACGGTCAGGTCGCGGATATGGCCGGGCTGGGGCGTCAGGCCCGTTTTGTGGGGCGTGCGCTTGGCATGCTACCAGACGGTCATTCTGTGCCCTGGCACCGCGTTATTCGCAGCAACGGCCAGATCGCATTCCCAATCGGTTCCGAAAAATTCGAAGAACAAGCGCAGCACCTGAGACAGGAAGGCGTAGAAGTCCGCGAAGGCAGAATCCCAATGAAAACCTTCCAGTGGAACCTATAAACCAAACATCAGAAAAACCATCTCAGTATTCGGTCGATGTGGAGGTGGGAGGTCTTTTATCGCCGGAACAAAGACGTCCGAGCCTTCGTAGGTCGGATTAGTGCAGCGTAATCCGACAATTCTAAATTCTACTCCTGCCCAACGCCTTCGAGCTCGGTTTCATCAATCCCCCAGTCCGCCGGCAGAATTCCCTGTCTGACAAACCGATGAAAACTTGAATACGACCAGTCGACAGCGCGGGTGACATGGCCGTGTTTCACTGGGTTGAAATGGATGTAATCAACGTGGCGATTGAAGTCGTTTTCGTCTTTAATGGTGTGCTCCCAGTAGCGCTGTTGCCAGAGAGATTTGGCGGCAGGAGTAACGTCGGCAGAAACAGTCTGAGAGCTTTTGGTGAAATTGGTTTTGATCAGGCGCCATCGTGTTGCGTAATTCGAACCGTCTTTTGGCAGCGTCCAGATGCAATGGATGTGGTCGGGGAGGACGACCATAGCGTCGATGTAGAAAGGATGGCGATTCATGACTTTGCGGATGGAGTTTCGCAAGTAATGGATGGCCATCGGGTTGTTGAAAATGGGTTTGCGGCTAGCGTTTACGACAGTGAAGAAAAAGCTGCCTCCGGGGTGGAGGCTTCGCCGGTAGTTCATTATACGTCCTTGTATAGTGATGTTTGCGTTTTGTGGGAGGTGTCGGACTACGGCCCGTTGGGCCTAATCCGACCTACGGGAAAACCATCTCAGTATCCGGTCGATGTGGGGGTGGGAGGTCTTTTATCGCCGGAACAAAGATGTCTGAGCGCAGCGAGTTCTTTTTCCAAGAGAAAAGACCTCCCACCCCCGCGTCAGCCCCCAAACCAGAGGGCCATCCCAGACAGCAGGAAAACAATCAGAGCCGCAAAGCCCCATCCACCTCAATCATCCGCCCGGACATATAGTCATTCTCGAAAATAAACGCCGCCGCCGACGCAATTTCCTCCGGCGTGCCCATGCGCTTCAGCGGAATACCCGCGGTCATTTTTTCCAGCGCTTCCGGCTTCATGGAAGCCGTCATCTCGGTTTCAATAAAGCCCGGGGCAATGCCCATGCAGCGAATGCCGTAACGGGCCAGCTCCTTCGCCCAGACTGGCACCAGTGCTGAAACACCCGCCTTGGCGGCCGAATAGTTGCTCTGGCCCATATTGCCCGCACGGGAAATCGACGCAATGTTTATGATCACGCCGTGGTCGCCGTTTTTAATCATCTGGGTAGAGGCTTCACGGCCGCACAGAAAAACGCCGGTCAGATTTACATCAATCACCGACTGCCACTGAGCCAGTTCCATGCGCTTTTCCACCTGGCCGTCTTTGACTTTGACCATCAGCCCGTCACGCAGAATGCCCGCGTTATTGATCAGCCCGTTCAACTGGCCAAAGTCTTTGACGATGGACTCGAAGGTGGCTTCCACGTCCGCCTCTTTCGCGACGTTGCAGACATAGGTTTTGGCATCGCCACCGGCGTTTTTGCAGGCTTCGGCGGCCTGGTCCAGTTTTTCCGGCATCAGGTCAATCAGCGCCAGGCGCGCGCCTTTGGCGGCCAGAAATTCGGCCATTGCCCGCCCCAGACCCTGGCCGCCCCCGGTTATCGCAATCACGGAATCTTGAAGTTTCATGTTTCGCCCTAAGTTAGGTTTTAAGAAGTGGCGAGGAGTATATCAGAGGTTCTTCTGGCCGCAGACAGTCTGTTTACCCGTTACCCGGAGGCTCCGTTGGGCATTTTTCTTTTTTTATTCATCGTCATGCCGATTCTGGAGATGGTGATTCTGATCGAAGTGGGCGGCATGATTGGTGCCCTGAACACGGTTGGTCTGGTCTTGCTGACAGCGGTTATTGGTGCAGCCTTGTTGCGCCAGCAGGGTTTGTCGACTTTGTTACGCGCGAACCAGCGGCTCAACAGTGGTGAACTCCCGGCGCGGGAGGTGGCGGAAGGGTTGATTCTGGCTGTGGGCGGCGCTTTGCTGCTGACTCCCGGCTTCGTCACCGACACCATCGGTTTTCTGTGCCTGCTGCCGGGGTCCCGCCATTGGCTGGCGGGGCAGGCGTTGAAACGTATGGCCGTGGCGGGCCAGTCCGCGAGCTTTTCGTTCAGAGCCGGCTCCGGGCCTTTCGGCCCGCGGCCCGGCCCGGGCGGGGCCCGGGATGACATTATTGAAGGCGAGTACCGTGACGAAACCGAGCGCGACCGCGAGCGTCTGGATCGTGACAACGAAAATGGTCCGAAACCCTAAAAATTTTTTGCGGCGGGTGTTGAAAACCCGCCGGTTAGCCCCACATAGATCTCACATGGTCGCTGCGGGCCAATAACCGCCGGAAAACAGACGGTTAAGGGTCCCGGCTTTACGCAACCATCATTGCCAAACCTAACTTGATAAATGGAGATACCGAGCAATGAAAATTCGTCCGCTACACGATCGAGTCGTCGTGCGCCGTAAGGAAGAAGAAGAGAAAACTGCTGGTGGCATCGTGCTGCCGGGCAACGCCAAAGAAAAGCCGTCACAGGGTGAAGTTATCGCTGTTGGAAACGGTCGTATTCTCGACAATGGCGAAACCCGTGCGTTGGCGGTCAAAGCAGGCGATACCGTGGTCTTCGGCCAGTATGCCGGTAATACCGTAAAAATCGACGGTGAAGACCTGCTCATCATGAGCGAGAGCGACATTTTCGGCGTGCTTGAGTAAGTCTCGGCATCGCAACAATCCGATCAAGCAATGACATTGGGTTAAACGAACAGGAATAAGTGACATGGCAGCAAAAGACGTTAGATTCGGTGATGACGCCCGTAAACGTATGGTTCGGGGCGTCAACGTCCTGGCAGACGCAGTAAAAGTAACGCTCGGCCCTAAAGGCCGTAACGTGGTTCTGGACAAGTCTTTCGGCGCGCCCACCGTGACCAAAGACGGTGTATCCGTGGCCAAGGAAATCGAGCTGAAAGACAAGTTCGAAAACATGGGCGCCCAGATGGTCAAGGAAGTGGCTTCCCAGACCAACGATACCGCCGGTGATGGCACCACCACCGCGACGGTTCTGGCTCAGGCGATTGTGAGAGAAGGCATCAAGGCCGTCACAGCGGGTATGAACCCGATGGATCTCAAGCGCGGCATCGACAAAGCAACCGTCGCTGCAGTGCAGGCCATTCGTGACCTGTCCAAGCCGTGCGATGACAACCGCAACATCGCTCAGGTGGGTACCATTTCCGCTAATGGCGACGAAACCATCGGCAAGCTGATTGCCGACGCGATGGAAAAAGTCGGTAAAGAAGGCGTTATTACCGTCGAAGAAGGCCGTGGCCTCGAAGACGAGCTGGACGTGGTTGAAGGCATGCAGTTTGACCGCGGCTTCCTGTCGCCTTACTTCATCAACAACCAGGAAAGCATGTCGGTCGAACTGGATGACCCCTACATCCTTCTGGTTGACAAGAAGATCTCCAACATTCGTGAGCTTCTGCCGGTTCTGGAAAGCGTTGCCAAAGCTGGCAAGCCGCTGCAGATCATTGCCGAAGACATCGAAGGCGAAGCGCTGGCCACTCTGGTGGTGAACAACATGCGCGGTATCGTCAAGGTGAACGCCGTCAAGGCGCCCGGTTTCGGTGATCGTCGCAAGGAAATGCTGCAGGACATCGCGATTCTGTCCGGTGGTACCGTGATTTCCGAGGAAGTCGGTCTGTCTCTTGAGAACACCACCATCGACGACCTTGGCACTGCCAAGCGCGTTAACGTGACCAAAGAGAACACCACCATCATCGGCGGCGCAGGCGTCAACAAAGACATCGAAGCGCGCGTTGATCAGATCCGTAAGCAGATCGAAGACAGTTCATCTGACTACGACAAAGAAAAGCTTCAGGAGCGTGTCGCTAAGCTGGCCGGCGGCGTAGCCGTCATCAAGGTAGGCGCCGGTTCCGAAGTGGAAATGAAAGAGAAGAAAGCCCGCGTCGAAGACGCACTGCACTCTACCCGTGCTGCGGTAGAAGAAGGCGTAGTGCCTGGTGGTGGCGTTACCCTGATCCGTGCGATTGCCGCACTGGACAAGGTGGATGCGATCAACGAAGAGCAGCGGGCAGGCGTGAACATTCTGCGCCGTGCTATGGAAGCGCCGTTGCGCCAGATCGTAACCAACGCCGGTGGTGAAGCCTCCGTCGTGGTTAACAAGATTCTGGAAGGCACGGGTTCCTATGGCTACAACGCGTCGACTGAAGAGTTCGGCGACATGTTGGAAATGGGCATTCTGGACCCGGCCAAGGTCACTCGCTCGGCACTGCAGGCCGCCGCTTCCGTGGCTTCCCTGATCATCACCACCGAGGCGATGATTGCGGATGAGCCTGAAGAAGAAGGCGCCGGCGGCGGTATGCCGGACATGGGTGGTATGGGCGGAATGGGAGGCATGGGCGGCATGATGTAATGCCCCCTGGCCCCCGGCCCCTGAAAACCCCGCGTTGGTTCACACCGACGCGGGGTTTTTGTTTGTTTGTCATGAACTCGGGTAATGGCTTTGCTAGACTCGATGATCGTCTAATCATCTTAGTGACCCGGAATGAGTGAATCTCCCACAAACGCGTTTCCCCGGCCCGGCAAGGTCGTCTTGCTGGTCCTGGTCGGCGTGGTGGTTTATCTGGGTGCGCTGGTTACGCTGGTGCCGGCGGGTTGGTTTTGGGAACAGGCGCAGAGCAGGGTTGCGCTTCCGTCTGAGGTGCGGGTTGAACAGGTTAGCGGACTTCTCTGGAAGGGTGTGGCAGGACTGGTTGTTGCCGGCTTCCCGGTCAGAGCCGAATGGTCTCTGGGCGCGCCGTCGCTTTCCTCACTGGCTGTGCCGGTTGATGTTGCACTATCCACGGCGTCTTCTGCTATTACGGGGGATGCTCTGGTGTCCCTGCAGGGCAATGGTGAGATGAATGCGCGCGGCCTTATTGGTGTGACCGAATTCGAGCCCCTGATCCGGCGCAGCGGTGGAGCCGTTATCGAGGGTGACGTCACCATTGACCGCCTGAAACTGACCTGGGCCGATCAGACCATTTCCCGGGCGGACGGCCTTGCCCGCTGGAGCGGGGGCCGGGTGACCTGGCCCATGGGCGACGCTCAGGGGCAGGCTGATTTCCCGCCGATGAAGGCGGTGATGGACAGCACGGCTGACGGCATTGCGCTGGAAGTTTCACAAGAGGGTGGTGACGGCCCGGCCGCTGCTGCTGATATTCGCTGGACCGGTATGATGGATCTGCGGGTGTACAAACGCATGGTCGATCTTGCCCAGCAACCCTGGCCGGATTCTGCCAGTCCGGACGATGTGATATTTCGCGTTCGTCAGCCGGTTATTCCGGGTGGAGCCGTTCGATGAGCCGCCTTTCGTTGCACGCCCAGAGCCGGTTGTCGCGCCTGCTTGCCAATAGTCTGCTGGTCGTCCTGGTGGTGTACTCAGCGGTGATGCTGGCGCAGATGACCTGGATGATTGCCTGGGAGGATCGCCCGGTCGCCACTGTGCCTGGCGCTGAAAGTGCGTCCGCAGGCGATGCGTCGGCTCGACTGCAGCCCTTTGCGGCCTATTCTGTGTTTGGCCAGCCTGTCAGTCAGGGCTCGGTAGCGGAAGTGGTCCGGCGTTCAGCCCCGGAAACCCGTTTAAACTTGGTGCTGGAAGGTGTGCTTGTGGCACAGCGTCCGGAAGACTCCGGTGCTATAGTGGCGGGCAGCAACGGTGTGACGGAATATTACCGGGTCGGTGATACCCTGCCGGGGAATGCGCAATTGGCCGAAGTAGAGCCGGACAGAGTTCTGATTCGCCGAAATGGCCAGTACGAAAGCCTGAGATTCGAAGACAGGCTGCCCACGGACATGGTTGAAGAGGCCGTATCGTCCGGTCAGGGTTCGTCGGATGAGTTTGTGGCAGCCGCCAGGGATCAGCTTGAAAGCCAGGGTGTGGCGGCTTTGTCTGCTTATGGGCTTGAGCCGGCGGCAGACGACCGCAGCTCCGGTTACGTTTATGATGGCTCTAATGCGATGCTCAATGCTGTCAGCCTCAAAGCAGGGGATGTGATCACAGCGATTAACGGCCAGCGGCTCGGTGATTTTGAGCAGGATAAAACGCTGCTGGAAGATTGGCGCTCGGAGTCGCAAATAGATATCGAAATAGAACGTGACGGGGCTATCCTTAGCCTAAGCTATGCCATTCCCGAACAGTGGCGCTGAATGAGCAATAAAAACAGGACAGGAACGCCCGATGCTTGAACACAGACCCAGATTATTCCAGGCCCTGATGATGGCGCTGCTGTTGCCGCTGATGTCTCTTGCGCAGGCCCAGGAGCCGGAAACCTGGCGTTTGAACCTGAAAGATGCGGACATAAGGGCGTTTGTTACCCAGATTGCGGATATTACCGGTTACAGCTTCGTGATGGATCCGCGGGTTAAAGGCAAAGTGACGGTGCTGTCCAGTGCGCCAATGAACAAGGATGAAATTTACGATCTGTTTCTGGCTGTGCTACAGGTTCACGGATTTACGGCCATTCCCGGTGAAGAGGTTATCAAGGTGATTCAGCAGGTGGACGCCAAACAGTCCGCAGAGTCTCTGGACCGGTTCACGGAAATACCGTCCGAGCAGTTGATCACTCGGGTCATCCAGGTAAATAACGCCAACGCCCAGGAAATGGTGCCCATACTGCGGCCATTGGTGGCGAAATACGGCCATTTGGCCGGGGTGCCGACTGCTAACGCTCTGATTATCAGCGATACATTGTCCAACATCCAGCGGATTGAGCAGATTGTCAGCGAGCTCGATAGTCCCTCGAAATACGAAGTCGAGGTGATTCAGCTCAACGAAGCCTGGGTCGGCGATATGGTAGAGCTTCTTCAGGAGCTGGCGCCCGGCGAGCTCGGACAGGGGGGCGTTGATAACGCGGCCCGCAAATACAGTTTGACCGCTGACGAGCGCAGTAACAGATTGATTTTGCGGGGTGACGAGAGCTTCCGCCAGAAGATGCGGGGCCTTATCCGGCAACTCGATCAACCCTCTGCTACGGGCGGCACGACCAAGGTGATTCGTCTCAAGCATGCGGACGCCGAGAACCTGACGGAACTGCTCAAAGGCATTATGGGAGAAGTTATCGCAGAGTCCGCCGGCAGTAGTGGCGGTTCGGGCGGTGGTTCCGGGGGTGGTCGCAGCGGTTTTACGGTCTTTGCGGATGAGGGATTGAATGCCCTGGTCGTGCGTGGCGAGCCTTCCATTATGCAGGAAGCCGAAATGATCGTCAGAGCTCTGGACATACGCCGGGCCCAGGTGCTGATCGAAGCGGCGATTGTGGAAATCAGTGATGAACTGGGACAGGACCTTGGGGTTCAGTTGGCGTTAGGGGACGAGTCCGGCCAGTCAACGCCCATTGCGGGCACCAATTTTGGCAATGTTGGCCGGAGCCTGGGCGATGTGCTGGGGGCGATTCTGTCAGAATCGGTGATCGCGCCCGCCCTCGGTGGCATCACCATTGGTGCTGGCCAGCGTAACGAAGACGGCATTTCCTGGGGTGTTCTGCTGCAGGCGCTATCGACTTCTGCTGCTGCAAATCTGCTTTCAACGCCCAGCATAATTACCCTGGATAATCAGGAGGCTGAAATTATAGTCGGTCAGAATGTGCCCTTCCGGACCGGACAGTCGACCGTCACCGGTGATGGTACCAGCAACCCGTTCACCACCATTGAGCGTCGTGACATCGGCCTGACCCTGAAAGTCACGCCAACCATCAGTGCCGATGGCCTGGTCCGGCTGGTGGTCGAGCAAAGCACGGAAAATATTGGCGACAGCATTGAGTCGGCGTCGGATATCATTACTAACAAGCGTGAAATCAAAACGACGGTGCTGGCCGACGACGGCGAGACGATCGTTCTAGGCGGCCTGACCACGGATGATCTTCAGGTGAACAGGAGCAAGGTGCCACTGCTGGGTGACATTCCGTTTCTCGGGCGGCTGTTCTCGTCCGAGTCGGAGCGCCGGGTGAAGCGCAACCTCCTGGTATTCCTGCGGCCGCGCATTCTGCTCGATAAAGCAGATTCCATTGCGATCACGGACGAAAAATACAACGATCTCTGGGAAGTTAATCTGGGTGTTCGCGAAAAGCTTGGTTTGCCGGATCCGGAAGCGCCGCCGAATAAAGACAATCTTTTCAGGTCAGGCCCACCTGACGCGCAATAAAGGGCGCCGGGGAAGCGTTGGTCAGGCTGTCATCAGCGGGGGCATGGGACAATCCATCTGGTCGGCCATCAACCGGATCAGCTCGTACTCCCTTGGCCTGATTTCACCGTCGGCCTGAACGCAGTGGCAACTGGCGTCGATAATGGCGGGCTTGAGCAGCGGAGATAAGCTGTTCAAGTGCCAAAGTGCCTCGCGGAGTTGTTTCAATGATACCTGTTCGAGCAGTCGGATGGACGTCTTGCCATTCCCAAACCCCGCCATCGTTTCATTCAACAGCGCCTGCTGCTCTTCGCGCCCGTCAGCCCCGAGCCGCGCCAGAAGGCTGAACAGTGCCCGAAGGTGCGGCTGGACCGCCCGATAATTCCGGTATTTCACGGTTACAGCCCGCGCTGAATCCGGGGCCAGATGTTTTTGCAGGAAACTGATCATGGTCAATTCGAAAAGACTGAGGCGCTGGTCCGCCCTGATCAGCGTCTGACAGGCTTGCAACAAGGCCTCACGCTCATCCGGGTCCAGTTTGCGCAGGGCGGGCATTGCCAGTTCCAGTGCGGGTAACCGAACGCCGTGGCCTATCGCCGACAAAGGCGGAATCAGTTTTTCAAGCAAATCCTGGTTGGGTCTGAAAACGGATTCCGCCTGTATTTTTACCAGATGCTGCGTTTGCTCTTCCGGGGTGAGTTCGCAAACCAGTAATCCGTAGCACAGCTGAATGGCGCCCGCCCGCGTGTAAAGCAGGTTGCGAAAGGTCGAGGGCAAGCGTGTAAGCAGCGCCTGGGCGTAATCTTCACTGGCTTTACTGGTCGTGCCGACGCCGGCCGATGCCTGGCCACGTTGACTCTGCGGGTTCAGTGGCGATGTGGATCCGGTCCCGGGTCCGGCGAACCCTGAGGCGGCCTCTGGCGCTGTCTGGGCATTGGCGTCGACGGCTTTGAGGGTGTCGCCTGGCTGGGTGTCTCTATAGCGGCTTCTCAGTCGGGCGAGCATTCCCGGGCCAATGGCTTCGATGCGTTTGGCCACGGGCGGATGGGATGCCAGAAAGGACGACAGTTTCATCCGGGCGCTTTCGCCGAAACACATGTGGTTCATGTCGCTGGCGTGGCTGGTTGTGTCCAGATAACCGCTCTTGATGCCGATTTTAAACAGCGCGCCGGCAATACCCTCCGGGTTGCGGGTGAACTGGACCGACGATGCATCTGCCAGCATTTCACGCTGGCGGGAAACCGCTGACTGGATCAGTCGGCCGAAAAATACACCGATGTAACCTATCACCAGCAGCGCAAGACCAATCATTCCGAATAACGCCTGGCCCCGCCGGTCCCGTGAAGAATGTCGGTGCGAGCCGATGAAGCCAATGCGCAAAAGAAACGACCCGATCTGGCCGATCATCAGTATGCCGGCGAGAATTGCAATCAGACGGACGTTGAGCCGCATATCGCCGTTCAGGATATGGCTGAACTCGTGCGCGACGACGCCCTGGAGTTCGTCACGGGTGAGGTGTGTCAAAGTGCCATGGGTAACCACCATAACCGCTTCACCCGGCGTGTAGCCCGCCACAAACGCGTTGATGCCGGTTTCTTGGTCCATGACGTAGAGGTCGGGCACAGCGATACCGCTGGCGATCGACATTTCTTCCACGACGTTGCGAAACCTGCGTTCTTCAGCGTCCTGGGTAGCGGGGTCGATGGCCCGCGCGTTGACCATTCTGGCGACCCGGTGTCCGCCACCGGCGAGATCCACCCAGCGAACCAGTGAGCCCATTCCGATGACGAAAACAGAGGCCAGCGCGGTGTATACCCCGTGGGAGCTTTGCAGCCAGTCGATAAAGGCAAGATGGCTGGTTTCGCTGCGGGTACCAAAATACCCCACCAGGCAAACGGCCAGGGTAATCAGCGTTACGGCGAGCAGGAACAGCACAACAAGCAGGCTGGTGTTGCGGCGAGCACTGGCCTGCCGCTGAAAGAATCCGGGGTGCGCCATTGTGGTTGGTCCTAGAATGACACTTTAGGTGCCTGGCGGGCCTCAGGCGACTCCAGTTCCAACGGGGATGTCGGTTTGAAAGCGAAGAAGCCGGAAATGATATTGTTGGGGAACTGCTCCCGGAATATGTTGTATGCCATGACGGTGTCGTTGAACGCCTGTCGGGCAAAAGATACGCGGTTTTCGGTACTGGAAAGCTCTTCCATCAGTTGCTGGATAGTCTCGTTGGCTTTCAGGTCCGGGTAGTTCTCCGCGACAGCGTAAAAGTTGGCCAGAGCCTTGGTCAGCATGTTTTCCATGCCGCCCAGTTTCTGGATCTTGCCGCCGTCTCCGGGGTCTTTGGCGGCGTCTTTCTGCGCGTCCACGGCATTATTCCGGGCCTGCATGACTTCCGTCAGCGTGTTCCGTTCATGGCTCAGGTAGGCCTTGGCCGATTCAACCAGATTCGGAATCAGGTCGTGCCGCCGCTGCAGTTGGACATCGATCTGCGCAAACCCGTTTTTGAACTGGTTTCGCAGTGCTACCAGCTTGTTGTAGATAAACACGAGATAAAAGACGACGACCGCAATAACGATCAGGCCAATGATGGTGGTTCCCATAGTAGCTCCTTGCATGGCAATGGTTTAACGGTATCGCGGGTTATTCACCGTGCGACTTTTCAGCGACTGAGCGATGAAAGCTTTCAACAAAACGTTCGAAGTCGAGGGGTTTTAATGGTTTGCTGAAAAAATATCCCTGTGCAAGCTGGCAGCCGCGCTGGGCCAGATAGAACTCCTGTTCGGCCGTTTCCACGCCTTCCGCCACCACCGTCAGGTTGAGGCTCTTGCCCAGATCGATAATGGTATTGGCGATGCGGGTATCTTCCTCGTTAACCAGTAAATCACGGATAAACTGTTTATCAATCTTGAGGTGTTGTACCGGCATCCGTTTGAGGTACGTAAGCGACGAGTAGCCGGTTCCGAAATCGTCAACCGCAATACTGATGCCGGCCGCATGCAGTCGCTTTAGCTTATTGACGGCTTCTTCAAGATTGGTCATGAAGCTGGTCTCGGTCACCTCCAGCTCCAGCCTGCCCGCCGGAATGTTGTAGCGGCGAAGGGTGCCCAGTATGTCTTCAACGATGTTTTCCTTGTGCAGTTGCACCGCAGACAGATTGACCGCGATCCGCAAATGCATGCCTTTATTGGCCCAGAGTGCGGCCTGGGCACAGGCTTGATCAAGCACCCATTGACCAATTTCAACAATCCGGCCGTTCATTTCGGAGACCGGAATAAAGGTGTCGGGTGGCACCAGCCCGCGTGTCGGGTGCTCCCAGCGGATCAGTGCCTCGGCGCCTATAATCCGGTGGGTCGAGAGATTGACCTGGGGTTGATAGACCAGATGGAACTGGTTCTCGGCAATCGCCAGAGCAAGGTCTCTTTCCAGAAGTTTGCGCTCGCGTATTTCCTGATCAACGCTGGCAACGAAGAACTGAAAGTAGTTGTGCCCGTTTTCTTTGGCCAGCGCCATCGTTTGCTCTGCGCTCTGAAGCAGGCGGTCTGCTTTTTTGGCATCGCCGGGGAAGAGTGCAATGCCCAGGGTGACCGTCATGGACAGGGTCTGGTCGTCGAATACCATCGGCTTGGCCAGGCACCCGAGAATCCGGTCGCCGGTGTCAGCCGCCTGAAACCCGTCGCGAAGCCCTTTCTCGATCACCACAAACTGGTCGCTGCCCAGTCGCGCAAAGGTGAAGCGGGTGCCAGTCAGGTTTTGAGTCAGTCGGTCGGCCACCGTTTGCAGTATCAGATCACCGGTGCGGAAACCGCATTGTTCATTTATGGATTTGAAATCGTCGATACCACAGCAGGTCAGCGATAATACGGTGTTTTCGGTTTGTGATTCTTCAATGTCTGCCTGCAGCATTTCCATAAAGGTATCGCGGCTCGGCAGACCGGTCAGTTGGTCATAGCGTGCAAGTCGGTTAACCCGGTCTTCGGCTTCCCGATGGCGTGTCTGGCTATCGCCGATGGCAACCAGGAGGTTGTTGGTGGCGTTGACCCAGAGCCCGAGCTCGTCGTCTCTGTGGCCTTTGGGGAGTTCAATCAGGTTGTCATCGGGCCGGTCCGGGTCAACCTGTTTGACCGAGTGGACAATGCGCAGCAGTGGTCGCGTCAGCAAAAGATGAAACACAATAAACAGCGCCAGACCAAGAATAACCGCTGTGGCAATACCGGAGGCAAACGTTATGATCGCACGCTCCAGCCAGGTGTTGGCCATTGGACCGGTGTCGTACTGGATTCGAAGAAAGCCGTAAACGTTGTTCGGGTCGGATTCGCGGGTCAGTTCAGTGCTGTAATTGCGAGCGCCCTCGAAAATGGCGTCGGTCACCGGGCGGAAAGAGACGTTCTGTAACTCGCGTGTGCGCTCTCCCAGCGGTTCGCCGTCGGGATGCGTGATCTGCGCCATGCGGATGGATTCCTGGGCAAAAAGGCCGTCAACGACCTGCTGGGCCAGATCGTTGTCGATACTGAACACCGCCTGCGTTGAAGCATCTTCAACCAGCGCCATCGTTTGTGTCGCCTGATCATCCAGTGACTCTGATACCCGGCCGGCGTCCAGAGTCACTTGTACGGCGCTCACCAGGACGCCACTGGCCAGAGCAACAGCAAGCACCCAGCGGAGCACGCGATACCCCAGACGATGTTCTAGCTCAAAAGAGTTTGGCATGAAGGCCCGTCGTGATCTTTCCCGGCGTCAATTGAAGCCTGATGTTGTTAATTATGAATGAAATTTCAGCGTCTGCATGATTCGTCGGCAATTTTTTCAGATAATTAAGCAATCAGCTGTGTCTTTTTGTAAGGCGGTTTATGTTCCGGATACAAAAACGCCCGCAACGAGGCGGGCGTTTTTAAGGGCGGTGCGTTATGGCGCCGCCTGTACCGATGGTTACGCCAGATTTTCGTTGACGAAATCCCAGTTAACCAGTTTCCAGAACGCTTCCAGATAGTTCGGACGGCTGTTCCGATAATCGATGTAGTAGGCATGCTCCCAGACATCGACGGTCAGAACGGGCTTGTCGGTACCTGTCAGCGGCGTTTCCGCGTTGCTGGTGTTTGCGATGGCAACGCTGCCGTCCGCTTTTTTCACCAGCCAGGTCCAGCCTGAACCGAAGTTACCGGCGGCCTTTTCATTGAATTCTTTCTTGAAGTCGTCAAAGGAACCAAACGCTTTCTCGATTGCGTCTTTGGCTGCGCCGGTCGGCTCACCGCCACCGTTCGGGCTGAGGCAATGCCAGTAGAAGGTGTGGTTCCAGACCTGTGCCGCGTTGTTGAACAGCGGGCCACTGGCGCTCTTGATAATGTCTTCAAGAGATTTGTTGGCGTTGTCCGTGCCGTCTACCAGACCGTTCAGTTTGGTGACGTAGGTGTTGTGGTGTTTGCCGTAATGATACTCGAGAGTTTCCTTGGAAATGTGCGGTTCCAGGGCGTTTTTTTCATACGGCAGTGCGGGAAGTTCAAATGCCATGAGGTTGTTCTCCCTATCTCTCTGTTTATGTAAATTCGTAAGGTAACTATAGGGCTGACAATCGTTATATCAACCCTTAGAGGTCAAAAAGCTCTCAAACTCCGGGCTTCCAGGCAGAAACTGAGCGCAATTCTTCACGCGCCAGACAAGCTCTTCGTAGCTGTCTGCAAGTATGTTGACGTGCCCAAGCTTACGGCCGGGACGCTCTCCTTTATTGTAAAGGTGTAAGCGAGCGTAGGGCAGCTCCAGGATGCGCTCTATGTCGCCGTGCTCGGCAATAATATTTATCATGCAGCTGACGCCCCTGGGGGCAACGTTGCCCAGCGGATGCCCACTGACTGCCCGGATGTGATTCTCGAACTGGCTGGTCATCGCGCCTTCAATGGTCCAGTGGCCGGAGTTGTGAACCCGTGGAGCCATTTCATTGGCGACCAGACCTTCGGCTGTTTCGAACAATTCAAGAGTCAGTACGCCGACGTAATTCAATTCGTTCAACAGCGACTTGATATACCGTTCCGCATCTTCCTGAATGTGCTTTTCCAGACCCGGGGCAGGCGCAACCGAGTATCGGAGAATGCCCTGGTGGTGGGTGTTTTCGGCCATGGGGTAGAAAGCCAGGTCGCCGGATTCGGAACGCACGGCAATGATTGAGACTTCGCGACGAAACTCGACGAATTTTTCCACGATCAGCCGCGGGTGATTGATTGAACTCCACGCCCGGGCCGCTTCTTCGGGAGAGCGCAGCACGGCCTGACCTTTGCCGTCATAACCTTCGGTGTTGGTTTTTGCCACTACCGGGCAGCCCAGTTCTTCCGCAGCGGCTTGCAGGGATTCAGCGCTGTCAGCGATTTTCCAGTCGGGCGTCGGAATGCCAAGCTCGCCAAACAATGTTTTCTCCGCTTCGCGATTCTGACAAACCTGAAGCGCGCGAGGGCAGGGGTGAACCGGTTTCCTGGCAGCAATTTTTTCCGCCACGTCCACGGGCAGATGTTCAAATTCGTAAGTGACGCGGTCGACCCGGGAAATGAAATCGTCCAGGTATTGGGTATCCCGATCAATCATCACTTCGCCGAGGCCTGCACTGGGGTTGCCGGACATGTCATAAAATACAAAGGTTTTGCCCAGCGGATAGCCGGATAACGCCAGCATCCGGCCGAGTTGACCAGCACCCAGTACGCCAATTCTCATGTCTAATCTCCGGTCTTTTTCAGGCAAGGTCACTGATCGCTGGGGTCAGGATTGTCTAGGATCGTTTGCGTTTGTGTCGCCCGGAATTCGTCAACCGCTTTGCGGACGTCGTGATCGAAGGTACCGATAATCTGCGCCGCCAAAAGGCCGGCATTGGTTGCACCGGCCTTGCCGATAGCCAGGGTGCCTACCGCAATGCCGCCCGGCATCTGGACGATGGATAACAGGGAATCAAGACCGTTCAGGGCTTTTGACTGTACCGGAACACCCAGCACCGGCAGCGATGTCTGCGAGGCCACCATACCCGGCAAATGTGCAGCGCCGCCGGCGCCCGCGATAATAACCTTCAGCCCGCGATCTGACGCCGTTTTCGCGTAATCGAACAGCAAGTCCGGCGTGCGATGGGCAGAGACAACTTTGGTCTCGTAAGGCACACCAAGCTTTTCCAGCATAGTGGCGGCGTTTTCCATGGTGGGCCAGTCTGACTTCGACCCCATGATAAGTCCTACAATCGGCTGCATGAGCAACAGTCCCGGTTCGTTGAAAAGCCGACCATTGTATGTTCCGCCATCAAGCCATGCAAACCGGTCATGGTGCGGTTTGACCGGACCGGTAAACCACGAAGATTTGAAGCGTCGTGTCTTAAGGGTATTATCAGCCTCTAGGTTAACTGACGTCCATAGACCGGAGCTGTAATGGAGCCTATTCGACCCGATGATGACGAGCTGCGCGCAACCCGCGACGGCAATGCCGAACAGCCGAAGGAAAACAAACCGAAAAAAGGCGGTACACCACCCGAAAAACCAGGCAATGGGGGCGGCGGCGGCCGTAAAGGTCGTTCGGGTTTTTGGGGCCTTCTTGCGATCCTGGTCGTTGCAGGCGCCGGAGCCGCAGGCTGGTATCAGCAGAGCGAGCGGATTGCGCGAATGGAAAGTCAGCTGGAAGAAGCTGATTATTGGGCCCGCCAAAGCAAGCTGGCACTGGCGCGTTTTGAGGGTGAATTGTCGGAAACCGGCGAAGATCTCCAGCAAACGGGCCAGTCGATCGAGCAGCGATTCAGCGATCAGGAGGAGCGCCTGGATACCGCCGACAGCGAGATCCGGAAACTCTGGGGCATTGCCAACGATCGTAATAAGTCCCGCCTGAATGACCACGAAGCCCGGCTGGATGCCTTGAATAAAACAGTAGAACAGGCCGCCACAGAGCGGGCAGCGTTATCGGCAGCGCTGGACAGCTTCGAGGAATCCATAGGGTCGCAGATCAGTGCGTTGGAATCTTCCCTGCAAAAGGACCTTCAGGTTCGGGACGAGCGCGCCGACGCCCAGCAGTCAGCGCTGGGTGAACTGCGAGCATCAGTCTCGTCCATGGAGGACCTGGTTGAAAGCCGTATCAGACGCCTTGAGCGTGAGCAGTCCCTCACGATTGACGGCCTGGAGGGACGCATTTCATCGCTGGAAAAGGCCACTGAGGCTTTGACCGGAGGGGAAATTGAATCAATCCGTTCCGAGCTGAACAGTCTGAAGCGGACCGTGGAATCGATTGATGCGTCCCGCGCGCAGCTGACATCGAGGCTCGTGAGGCTATCGGAGGAGGTAAGTCAGCTGCGGTAGTGACCTTCATATGGTCGCGGCTTGTCGCGGCAGGGGTGCGGGTCTAGACTCTCAGTGAAAGCAGCCGAGCGGGGGTAAGACGATGTCACTGAAACAGGAAGCCGAGCGCCGGCTGATGGCCATTATTAAAAAGTTGGACGGCTTTAATTGCTCTCTGGCGGAGCGGGCGTTGCCGTCCAGCCGGCGTCGTCATGTCAGCGAATTGTCCCTCCACGATAAGGCGCTGAAGGCGGGCCAGAAAACGGCTGAACCGAAGCCGAAGAATTCCTGAAAACCATTTGACACTGTCTGCCAAATGCTTAGAATGCGCAGCTCGTTGATTGAGATGATGGTTGCTCCAGCGGTTCCAAGCCTCGATTAATGTGCTGTGAAAGTGGGCGGTTAGCTCAGCTGGGAGAGCATCGCCCTTACAAGGCGAGGGTCACTGGTTCGATCCCAGTACCGCCCACCACTTTTCAGCGTCGCCGGGTGTCCCCATCCGGTTGTGGTTCTGGCAGCTTTGCTGTCCGGATCGATGCGGAGCGGTAGTTCAGTTGGTTAGAATACCGGCCTGTCACGCCGGGGGTCGCGGGTTCGAGTCCCGTCCGCTCCGCCAACTCCCCCCAGTTCCATCTCAGTTGTTTTACAAAATACCCTTTTCTTGTTGTTCCTGAAGGTACCGTTTTCTGTGCTCTGCCGGGCTGGTATTGAACCAGCGTTTCCAGGCCTTATGGAAAGCGGCCGGGTTGGCAAAGCCCATTAGCCAGGCTATCTCAGAAATCGATGCCCTGGTTTCCCGAATGTATTCGCTGGCCAGTTCCTGGCGTGTCTCATCGAGCAATTCCCTGAAGCCTGTTCCTTCCTCTTTCAGCTGTCGCTGCAGGGTCCAGGGTGCAATGGCCAGTTGATCGGCAATCGTTGCCAGGTCGGGAGTGTCGCCTTGCAGTGAAGGACCCAGCCGATCTTTCACGCGGTCGCCAATGGTCCAGTTCGACCGGACTTTCAACAACTGGCGCTCGCACTGTCGGGTCAGCAGGTCAAACATGCCTGGCTGGGCCTGAAGACAGGGTGCATCTCTGGCGGCCGGTAACAGGTGAATCGCATTGCCATTGGCGCCAAATTGCACCGGGCAGCCGAACCAGTCTTCGAATCTGGCGTCCAGGCCTCGCGACGGATATTCGATTGTGATCCGTTCCACCACGTTCTGTTGTCCCGAAACGACCCTGAGAAAGCGGGTCCAGGCCGCCAACACTGAATCTACAACAAAATAGTTGAAGACGTTGTAAGGCCTGATGGAATAGAAGTTTGCCGTCAGACCTTTATTGGACATCCACGGCGCGCCCCGGCTGTTGTGGCTGGTAAGTAGTGAAAATTTTATCAGCGTACCGAGAGCCTCTCCGGTGGTAGCCGCAGACTGCGCCGCCAGGCCTGCCAGTCCGGCGTCGACCGGCCGGGAAAGCTGGCCCATGGTGAGGCCCAGTGCCGGGTCGCTGGTCAGGCCGATGGCGGCCTCGCCAAACCTCATGAACCTGGGAATGCTGATCCGGGCGTCTGGTGTTGCCAATGAATGATGACTCAGACCGAACCGCTCCAGCAGCGGTATCGGATCCTGCCCTTGATCTCTGACAGCTCGCGCAAGCACCGAGGCATAGAGCACGCTCAGTTCGCCAAGGGAATTTTTGTATCTGGGGCTCGTTCTCATGTCTGAATATTGTCAGACACGTTATTCAAAGACAATAAAATGTCGTTTCAGGATATTGGCGGTAGCCACAGGTCGGGATAACTTAGTGTCCATTCATAATAATTGAAAAAACAACCAGGCATTCCGGGAGATACCATGACCGCAGCTTCAACTGGCGCAAAACGATACCCACACCTTCTTGAACCGCTGGATCTGGGGTTTGTGAAGCTCAGAAATCGCGCCTTGATGGGCTCCATGCACACCGGGCTGGAAGAGGCGAAAAACGGGTTTGACCGGCTGGCGCGATTTTATGCCGACCGGGCCCGCGGCGGCGTTGGACTGATCGTGACCGGCGGCATTGGCCCTAATGAGGAAGGCGCCGTTTTCCAGCATGCGGCCAAAATGAATACGCCGGAAGAAGCCGAGCAGCACCGGGTGATCACCGATGCGGTTCATGAGGCGGACGGCAAAATCTGCATGCAGATTCTTCACGCCGGCCGCTATGCCTATCATCCGGAGCTTGTGGCGCCCTCTGCCATTCAAGCGCCGATTAATCCGATGAAGCCCCGGGCATTGGATGAAGACGGCATTGAAAAGCAGATCGCGGATTATGTGTCCTGCGCAGCGCTGGCCCAGCAGGCCGGTTATGACGGCGTCGAGATCATGGGCTCTGAGGGATATTTCATCAATCAGTTCATCGTGAAGCACACCAATGACCGGACCGACCGATGGGGTGGCAGTTACGAGAACCGTATCCGTCTGCCGATTGAAATCGTTCGCCGGGTTCGGGAGCGGGTCGGCGAGAAGTTCATCCTGATCTATCGCCTGTCGATGCTGGATCTGATCGAAGATGGCAGCACCTGGGAGGAAGTGGTGCAGTTGGCCAAAGAAATCGAAAAAGCCGGCGCAACCATTATCAACACCGGCATAGGCTGGCACGAAGCCCGGGTTCCGACCATCGCGACGTCGGTACCCCGTGGCGCCTTTTCCAAGGTCACCGGCCGCCTGAAAGATGAGGTCAGCATTCCACTGGTAACGACCAACCGGATCAATATGCCGGAAGTCGCGGAAAAAATACTGGCGGAAGGCGACGCCGACATGGTGTCCATGGCGCGGCCCTTCCTGGCCGATGCCGAGCTGGTGCAAAAGGCCATCGAGGACCGGGCGCAGGAGATCAATACCTGTATCGGATGCAACCAGGCCTGTCTGGACCACACTTTCAGTGGCAAGCTGACATCCTGCCTGGTTAATCCACGGGCCTGTCATGAAACCGAACTGAATTATGTAAAGACCGCTGAACCGCGGAAAATTGCCGTTGTCGGCGCTGGCCCTGCAGGCCTGGCGTTCGCCTCTGTGGCGGCCGAGCGGGGCCATTCAGTGACCCTGTTTGATGACGGCAAAGAAATTGGCGGGCAGTTCAACGTTGCCAAGCTGATTCCCGGCAAAGAAGAGTTTTACGAAACCCTGCGCTACTACAAAGTCATGCTGGATAAGTACGGTGTCGACGTGCGTCTGAATAATCGAGTCAGTGCCGACGACCTTAAGGCTGGCGGCTTTGACCATGTGGTGTTGGCGTCGGGCGTCAAGCCCAGAACACCCGACATCGAAGGTATCGATCATCCGAAGGTCATCGGCTACCTGGATGCGCTTCTTGAGCGCAAGCCGGTCGGTCAGAGAGTGGCCGTGATCGGCGCTGGCGGTATCGGGTTCGACGTGTCCGAATTCATTGTCCACAAAGGCACTTCCGCAGCGCTGGATTCGGCGCACTTTATGCGGGAATGGGGTGTGGACCTGACCGTGGAGCACCGTGGCGGCATCAAGGGCATGACGCCGGAAATGCCAGAGCCGGCCCGGGAGGTCTACCTGCTTCAGCGCAAAACGTCGAAAGTGGGCAAGGATCTGGGAAAGACCACGGGCTGGATTCACCGAACGTCGCTCAAGCATCGTCAGGTGCAGATGGTGCCGGGTGTGGCCTATCGCAAGATTGATGATGAAGGTCTGCACGTGACGATTACGCCCAAAGGCGCCGAGCAGGGCGAAGACCGGGTGTTGCCGGTGGATACGATCATTGTCTGCGCCGGCCAGGACCCGCTGCGTGAACTGCAGGCAAACCTGGAGCAGGCCGGGGTCAACGTTCATCTGATCGGCGGTGCCGACGTGGCGGCGGAACTGGACGCCAAGCGGGCGATTGATCAGGGCAGTCGGCTGGCGGCGGCGCTCTAAAAAATTGGCCTGATCACAAATTGTTGCACATTCATTGTGTTGGCCGGTCGTTGACCGGCTAGACTGTTAGCCGCGTATTCGTTTTTACAGTGGCAAATAGTCAGGAGTGTGCAATGGCGTCTGCCGGCCAGGTGGGTGACAATTATTCTGCGGTCTTTTTCATGGACGGCAGCAAAGTGTCCAGGCAGATGCCTGCATCGGAGTTCGGGGCCTTCCTGGATGGCTATGTCGGCCTGTCGGATCTGGCTGACTCCGATGTTAAAGCCGTGTTCGTGTTGCTCAATAAAGCTCTTGAGGTTCGTTCTCTGGTTTTCTTTGTCATTTACTTTGATGAGGAGGGCAGGGCGGATTCCAACTGGAACCTTCCCGTCGAAGAACTGGCCAAAAAGGGTGCGAAAGGGCCTGACCTTGGTGGCGGGCCCATCCGGCTCGTTTGTCGAAGCCAGTGCCCGGAATCGGCGGCGGCAGATGAGCTCTGGGATCCGGACATGACGCCGGGCAGCAACCATTTCCAGTCCATTCGCCGCGCGGTGGAAGCCAACAGTCTGAAATTCCGCAAACAGGCTCCCCCCTCCGATGAAGACATCCCCGTGCTTGCGGCCGACTCGGCTGCGCAAACGGCGCAATCAAAAGAAGAGTTGGATGCCGCCAGGGATCGGGCCCGTCTGGCCCAGCTGATCCGCGAGCAGCGCCTGCGCATTAAAACCCTGCAGAGCGTTCACCGGGATGCACTGTCGGACCTTCAGCGGGAAAACCGCCACGAGCTTCAGACCCTGCGAAACGAAATGGCCGACGTCCAGCAGCGTCATGAGCGCCAGAAACTGACGAATGAGCAACTCAAAAAGCGACTGGCGGAGCGCAATGAACAATACCTGAACATGCAGGAGCAGATTGCCGGCGACGCGGCCAGCAAAGATCGGGAAGGTGCCACGGCGGGCGCTGAGGTTGTGTTGTTGAAAGATCAACTGGATCGGCGCCAGCGAGAACTTGAGTTGCGGGATGAAAAAATCGTGGCGCTGGAGCAGGAAAATCACGACATGCGTCACCAGACGCCAACTGAAAACTCGGTCATGGATCACCTGCAGAACCATTCGGTTTTTCTGGTGGCTTATCATCCCGGTGTCGGGCACGTCACACTGCCTTACGATGATATTGAGCGCTATTTCAGAAATCCGGTCTTGTATGCGGCGGAGCGGTGCGGGCTTAACGAGCCGGCGTATCGTCAGTGGCTTGAACATTACGAGAGCCCGGTTTGCAGTCATCAGGGCAGCGAGGGTTCCCGTTGCGAGGAGCCGGTTATGCGGGTGGGTCAGCCGTCGGAATTTCGTCCCGGGATAGATGACCGCTGTGAAGATCACCAACTGGCTGAAGCACAGAACTAGGGTCGGCACCTGCCTATCGATCCGATTCACACGAACTTTTTCAGAATCCCGCCGTATTCGTTAGTATGGTCGGCTTAAACAGTCCCCATACAGACACCCACAGGAAGTTTCATGGATCAATTCAGGAACATCGGCGTGATTGGCCGCATGGGCAGTGTGCAGGTGGTCGAATCGCTGCGGCAGCTCAAGCAGTATCTGACCAGCAACAACTACCATGTCATCATTGAGGAAGACACGTCCTCTATGCTGCCGGGCCACGGGCTCCAGGTCGCCAGCAAGAAGCTGTTGGGTGAGATCTGTGATCTGGTGATCGTCGTTGGCGGTGATGGCAGTCTGCTGGGCGCAGCGCGGGAGCTTGCCAAATCCAAGATTCCTTTGCTGGGCGTCAATCGCGGCAGGCTGGGCTTTCTGACCGATATTTCACCGGCCGATCTTGAAGAGCGGCTGGAAAAAGTCCTTCAGGGCGAATACATCGAGGAAACCCGGTTTTTGCTGGATGGCCATGTCGAGCGCAATGGTCAGCCATTGGGATTCGGAACCGCGTTGAACGACGTGGTGCTGCACCCCGGCAAATCCACCCGGATGATCGGATTTGATCTGTATATCGACGGCCACTTCGTTTACAGCCAGCGATCAGACGGGCTGATTGTGGCAACGCCGACTGGCTCAACCGCCTACTCTCTGTCGGCTGGAGGGCCAATCATGCATCCGAAACTGGATGCGGTGGTGCTGGTGCCAATGTTCCCGCACACCCTGAGCAGTCGACCGATCGTGGTGGATGGTAAAAGCGAGATCAAGCTGGTCATCGGGGAAACCAATGAAACCTATCCGCAGATCAGTTTTGACGGCCAGATGAACATTGCATGCGCGCCGGGCGATATCATCAGGATTACGAAGAAGCCTTTCAAAATAAAGCTGATACATCCCCTGGACCATAATTTTTACGCCACCTGCCGGGACAAGCTTGGCTGGGCCAGCGAAATTTCAGCGAGCTAATCATGGTATTTCAGGCAAGAAACGCGAGCCGCGGCTACGACATCATTGGCGACATTCATGGTTGCGGGAACACCCTCGCCAAGCTTTTGGAGCAGATGGGTTACCGTAAGCGTAGCGGCGTTTACCGGCACGACTCCCGCCAGGCTATTTTTATTGGCGACATTATTGATCGGGGGCCGCGTATCCGTGAAGCGCTGCATCTGGTGCGGGACATGGTGGAACATGGTTCCGCCCGGATCGTTATGGGCAACCACGAGTACAACGCTCTTGGCTATTGTACTCGGGCGCGGCCGGGAAGCGGCAAGACATGGCTGCGCGAACACAATTCCCGTCATGACGGGCTGATCCGTGAAACCATGGCGCAGTTCGAGCAGCATCCCCGGGAGTGGAACGAGTTTCTGGAATGGTTCTACACCATACCGTTGTTCATCGACGAGCCGGATTTCCGGGCCGTCCACGCCTGCTGGGATAGCGATCTGATCGAGACGTTCAAAGCGCATCAGGGCGGCGCCTGTATTGATGATGATTTCCTGCATGCGTCTGCTGCCATTGAATCTTTTGCCGGTCAGGTGATGGACACGCTGCTGAGGGGCACGGACCTGCGCTTGCCGCCCGGCGTCGAAATATCCGGGCGGGACGGCTATGTGCGTAAGTTTTTCCGCACCAAGTTCTGGGCAGACAATCCGAAAACCTATGCCGATGTGGTGTTCCAACCAGACCCTTTGCCGGCGGATGTAGCCAGTCGCAAACTGACCGAGCATGAGCTGTCTCAGCTTTGTAGCTATCCGGCATCGGCACCGCCGGTGTTTGTCGGACATTACTGGATGGAAGGCAGGCCTGCGCCGCTGAAACCCAACGTGGCCTGCATCGACTTCAGTGCCGTTAAATATGGCAAGTTGGTGGCCTACCGGCTTGACGACGAGCAGCAGCTTTCCCGTGATAAATTTGTCTGGGTGGACGTGGAGAGGCCCGAGCAGTCGGACTACCCCGCCAGTGAAGACAGCATAGCGAGGTGACTTTTGTACCGGGTTAAACAGATTGACGCTGGTCGTGACCTTGCCGGTTTCAGCCGCTGGCTGAAAGATCAGGGGGTTATTCACCAGATAACCGAGGAGGGTGGTGCCCAGATTCTCTGGCTGGAGAACGCCGAGCACTCGGAACCTGTTTTGCAGGCACTTGATCGTTACCTGAGCGAGCCGGAATTGCGGCAGAGGGTTGATGAAGTCGCGGCTTCACCCGTGTATGTGGGGGGGCGCTGGCAGCCGTCGCCACGGCACGCACCCATCGTGCTGACGATGATTGTTGTTGCGGCGATTGTGGCCTGGTTTACCGACCTGGGTCAGAACGTTTTTTCAACGTATCTGATGATGGTCGACCCGCAGGTTTTCGGTTGGGACAGCTCGGCGGAGCGGATTCAGGCCTTGTCCGCGACTTTGGCGAGTGGCGAAGTCTGGCGCTTATTAACGCCGGATTTTCTGCATTTCAGCTGGACCCACATTGTGTTTAACGCCGTCATGCTCTGGTTTCTGGGCAGCCAGATCGAATGGTTTGACGGCCGCTGGCGCTTGCTGACGTTGTTTGTGGCCGTCAGCCTTCTGTCTAACGGCTTTCAGTATCTTGTGTCAGGGCCTTTGTTCGGAGGGCTGTCCGGTGTGGTTTACGGTATTCTGGGGTATTGCTGGCTGAGCCAGCGTCGGCAGCCAAGGTTCCAGTTTCCGCCGGCTCTGGTGACGTTTGCCGTAGCCTGGATGGCGCTGGGCTTCACACCGCTTCCGGAGTTACTGGGTCTGGGCAGAATGGCGAACGAGGCCCATTTGGGAGGATTTCTAGCGGGCCTTGGCCTTGCGCTTATTTTGCCGGTACCAAAAAAAGCCCCACAACAAGGTGGGGCATGAAGAGAGCATGTAAGCTCTGATGAGAGAGACCAAATGCACACAACCTCTGTCATTTGGTATTGAAATGATAATCATTAACATTTGCATGCGTCAACAGTTTTCTTGGATTTTTATCCGTTGATGAACGGGAGAGCAGAATGACCTATGAAGAGCTGATTAAACGGCTGGATCCAACGGTTTACCGGAATCTCAAGCAGTCTCTGGCGCTGGGTAAATGGCCCGATGGCCGCAAGCTGACACCGGAACAGCGTACAATTTGTATGGAAGCGATTATTTACTACGAAGATCACCACCAGGTGCCTACTGAACAACGGGTTGGCTACCTGGATCGGGGTAAAAAAGCGGGAACAGCCTGTGACCCCAGTGTGTCGAGAACGACGAACGGATCAACAGGTGGCCCGGACAATTTCTTTGAGGTGAAATCTTGACCGCAGTTGTGGACGTCACCGGACGGCTGAGAAAAATGCCCGCGAAGGCGGACGCACCTGTCAGTTACAGCCTGTTACTGGGCGATACTCGCGTGCCACTGAATGAATTCGTCGGTTATCCGCTGCGGCTGGATTTTGACGGCTTGATCCGGTGTATAAACTGCGACCGAAAAACCAAGAAAAGCTTCAGTCAGGGATTCTGTTTTCCCTGCTTCAAGAAACTGGCGGCTTGTGATACCTGTATCATGAGCCCCGAAAAATGCCATTACCACGAGGGCACCTGCCGCGAGCCGGAGTGGGGGGAATCCCACTGTATGGTCGAGCATGTGGTCTACCTGGCCAATTCATCCGGCCTGAAAGTCGGCATTACCCGCGGGACCCAGGTCCCGACCCGCTGGATCGACCAGGGGGCCGTTGAGGCCATTCCGATGATTCGGGTGGCTACCCGCCAGCTTGCGGGGTTTGTGGAGGTCGCCTGCAAGCAGCATGTGGCAGACCGCACCAACTGGCGCACCATGTTGAAGGGCGAAGCGCCGAAGCTGGATCTGCATCAGGAGCGCGACCGCCTGCTGGGCCTGATTGCCGATGACCTTAAGGCGCTGCAGGCCGAACATGGCGAGGCTGCCATCCGCCCGGTCAGTGAGGAAGGGTTAGCGTTGAGCTACCCGGTAGAGATCTGGCCGGAGAAGGTAAAAACGCACAATCTGGATAAGGCGTCGACGGCCGAGGGTGTGCTTCAGGGCATCAAGGGGCAGTATCTGATCCTCGACACTGGCGTGATCAACATTCGAAAGTACACCGGCTATGAAGTCCGCTTCCGCGTATTTCCTACTCAATAAACGCCGGCCATTTTTTCTGGAGACAAATCATGCGCACCAGTCAGCCACAAACCATTTATCTGAAAGACTACAAAGTACCCGCGTTTGTGATCGACCACGTCGACCTGCGGTTTGAGCTGTTTGAGGACGGCGCCCGGGTGCACAGCCGGCTTTCCATTCGCCGCAACCCGGAAAGCGACGGGGCCGAACGCAACCTGGAACTGGACGGCGACAGCCTGACACTGGAATCACTGCGGCTGGATGATCGCACTCTGTCTGACAGCGATTACGACAATCGGGGTGAAAAGCTGGTGGTGTCTTCGGTTCCGGACGAATTCGAGCTGGCCGTCGTGACCTGGCTGGAGCCCCATAACAACACCCGGCTGGAGGGGCTTTATAAATCCTCCGGCATGTTCTGTACCCAGTGTGAGGCCCAGGGATTCCGGTGCATTACCTACTTCCCTGATCGGCCCGATGTCATGGCGCGCTTCCGCACCCGCGTTGAAGCCGACAAAACGGCATATCCGGTGCTGCTGTCCAACGGCAACGACGTGGAAAAAGGCGACCTGGAAAACGGCCGCCACTTCGTCACCTGGGAAGATCCGTTCCCCAAGCCCAGCTACCTGTTTGCGCTGGTTGCCGGCGACCTGGTCGAAAAGCGGGATTCGTTCCGCACCATGTCCGGCCGGGACATCGACTTGAGGATGTACATTGAGCCGCGCAACGCCGAAAAATGCGACCACGCGCTGGATTCGCTGAAGCGGTCCATGCGTTGGGATGAAGAAGTCTATGGCCGTGAGTACGACCTTGATATTTTCATGATCGTGGCGGTGGACGATTTCAATATGGGCGCCATGGAGAACAAGGGCCTGAATATCTTTAACTCGTCCTGCGTGCTGGCCAGTCAGGAAACCGCGACCGATATGGCGTTTCAGCGAATCGAGTCCATCGTGGCCCACGAATACTTTCATAACTGGTCCGGTAACCGGGTCACCTGCCGGGACTGGTTTCAGCTCAGCCTGAAAGAAGGCTTCACGGTGTTCCGGGATTCCCAGTTTTCCTCGGATATGGGTTCGCCCACCGTCAAGCGCATTGAAGACGCATCGATGCTGCGCACTGCCCAGTTTGCAGAAGATGCCGGGCCCATGGCCCATCCGGTGCGCCCCGAGTCCTACATGGAAATCACCAACTTCTATACCCTGACCATCTATGAAAAGGGCTGTGAGGTGGTTGGCATGATTCGCACCCTGCTGGGCGAGGAAATGTTCCGCAAGGGCAGCGATCTGTATTTTGAGCGTCATGATGGCCAGGCCGTCACCACCGATGATTTTGTCCGGGCCATGGAAGATGCCAGTGGCCGCGACCTCTCCCAGTTCCGGCTCTGGTACGAGCAGGCGGGAACACCCGAGCTGACCATTGCCGACGAATTTGACCAGGCCACTGGCGTTTATCGACTGTCGATCAGCCAGAGCATCCCGGACACTCCGGGCCAGACCAACAAAAAGCCCCAGCACATTCCGTTTGCCATCGGGTTGTTGGGTGGCAAAGGCGAACCCCTTCCGCTGAAGCTGTCAGCCAACGATCAGGAAGCGCCAGAAGAGCGGGTTCTGGAGCTGACCGACGCACAGCATACGTTCGAGTTTCACGGTCTTGCCGAGCGGCCGGTGCCTTCATTGCTGAGGCACTTCTCGGCACCGGTCCGGGTAAATTACCCCTGGACCCGTGAGCAGCTGACGTTCCTGATGAGCAACGATGTTGACGGATTCAACCGATGGGATGCAGGGCAACGCCTGGCAATCGATGTGATTCGTTCATTAATCGGTCAGGGTGATTCGGCTGAAATAGATCCCGGGCTTATCGAGGCTTACCGCGGACTGCTGGCAGACGAAACCCTGGATCAGGCACTGGTCGCCAAGATGCTGCAGCTGCCATCAGAAGCTTACCTGATTGAGTTGGCGGATGAGCCTGAGGTGCAGGCCATTCACGGAGCCCGCGAGCAGGTTCTGACGGGCCTTGTCGCAGCGCTTCGGGGTGAGTTGTTGGCCTGTTATCACCGCAACACGCTTGAGGGTGTTTACGAAGTGACGCCGGAATCCGTCGCCAGGCGCAGTCTGCGCAATACGGCATTGGCCTGGTTGCTGCACGTTGATGATGATGAAGCCCGCACTCTGGCGCTGACCCAGTATCAGGATGCCGACAATATGACTGACCGGCTGGGAGCGCTGAGGGCACTGGTGGGTTCCCGGTTTGAGAGCGACCGTGAGGCAACGCTGGCTGACTTTTACGAGCGTTTCAGTCAGGATCCTCAGGTGGTAGAGCAATGGTTCTCGGTCCAGGCGGCCAGCGCCCGTACCGGCAGTCTTCCGCAAATTCAGACGCTGATGCAGCACCCGGCCTTCGACTGGAAAAACCCCAACAAGATCCGGTCAGTCATTGGCGCATTTGCCGGTCAGAATCTTCCGGCTTTTCATGCTGAGGATGGATCGGGCTATCGATTCCTGGCTCAGCAGGTGTGCAGGCTGGACGACAGCAATCCGCAGATCGCGGCTCGCCTGGTGTCGCCGCTGACCCGGTGGCGCAAGTTTGCTCCGGTCCACAGCGATCAGATGAAAGCTGCGCTTGAGACAGTGAACGAAAAAGATGGTTTGTCTAGAGATGTCTACGAAGTGGTTCACAAGAGCCTTGCCGGCTGATAGTAGCCGGCAAACAGCGAATTTCTCTGTCAGTCATACAAGGATGTAAAATCGCACTTTTGAACGATAGACAATAGTGTCTGATGGGCTAATCTGTCAGCATCTTATGGTCCATGTATTGAAAAGAAGATATTCACAATAATAAGAGCCTTTCTGAAGGCCTTCAGACATCGCTAAGGTTTTCCCAATGAACGACAAAAAAAATATGTTTCTGGGTAGTGTGCTCGTCTTATCCGTTTTTGCATTGCCAGCCCTGGCGGCCGTCTCTTCCAACGAGGCGTCCCGGTTGGGGCAGGATCTTACGCCCTTTGGGTCAGTCAAAGCCGGTAATGAGGCAGGCACCATTCCGCCCTGGACTGGCGGTCTGACTTCAGACGATGCTCCTTCCGGCTACAAGGGCAGCGGTCAACACCACATTAACCCGTTTCCGGATGATGAGGTGCTGTTCACGATCAACGCCAATAATGCCGAGCAATATGACGAGTACCTGACTGACGGCCTCCGTGCCATGCTGGACGCTTACCCCACTAGCTTCAATCTGCCTGTTTATAAGAGCCGCCGTACCCACGCGGTGCCTGACTGGGTTGCCGAAAACACCAGAGATAATGCGACAAGTGCCGAGGTTGTGGGACGGGGCGAGGGCATTGACGGTGCCTTCGGTGGGTATCCTTTTCCGATTCTGCATGGCAACAATGAGCAAAAAGCCTGGCAGGTTATCTGGAATCACCTGACGCGCTGGCGGGGTGTGTCTGTCACGCGGCGCTCGAGTGAGGTTGCGGTGCAAACCGACGGCGATTTCGGCCTGGTGACGTCTCAGCAGGAAGCATTTTTCAACTATTACAATCCGGAGGGCAGTGAGGAAGACCTGGATAATGTGATCTTCTACTACCTGTCGTTCACCCAGTCGCCGCCGCGACTTGCAGGTGGCGCGATTCTGATTCACGAGACGTTGA